>JABEBW010002978.1_pt1 | contig 19260 bp, 14 predicted proteins | sample 7245961 | NCBI WGS metagenome assembly JABEBW01 (sample SAMN14506364, study PRJNA622280) | hot springs metagenome | biome: hot spring [ENVO:00000051]|acidic hot spring [ENVO:00002120]; feature: spring [ENVO:00000027]|sediment [ENVO:00002007]; material: sediment environment [ENVO:01001048]...
GGCTTAAATTCGAGCATTCTCGCGCTTTACGCTAAAGCCACCCTCATTTCAACGCCAATTTACTCAATTCAAGCCAATTACAGAAATCCTTTAGGCATCTTAGGTGCTGATTTCTCAATTCAATCTGCGCAAAACTATTGGGTTGATGCAAATTTCACTTCCGTTCCTTTTGGGCTCAATTTCTTGCAGTTTTACTTGGGCGGCAACGTGAATTTAAAAAGTGATGGTACTTACCTTTTTAATCTTTACACTTCGGCAAATTTGAATGTGTTTTCGGCAAATGTTGAAGGTTGGTTTGGAATTTATGGAAATGGAGGAATACCTTCATATCGATATGGAATGGATGTGAGCTTTTGAGCGCTTTGGAATACGATCTTTACATCAAAATCGATGAACCTGACATTCACATGATCAATTACATGCTTGAGGCAGAAGATAACCTTTTGAACGTGCGAAATGTAGATCCAAAATCGAATCTTTTGAAAATCGTCGTTGTGGACACTGATCTTTCAGATATGTTGAAATTGCTAAACTATTTGAAAGATGAACTTCATCTTGAAGTGGTGAAATATGGGCCGAGTCTTGGAGTTCTTTAGAAAACCTATACCAAGAGAACATTTCAAATCTCTCAACGAAATACCTTACGATAGGCTTAAATTGTGGGGATTTGAAGTCATAATATTTGATTATGACAACACCTTAGCTCCATTTTTGCATCAAATCCAAAATGAGGTTATAAACTTGTTGAAGGAACTCATCAAGATGGGTTTCACAATTGTGATCGTCACGAATGCATCGTATGAAAGGACAAAAAAGTTAAGAAGTGAATTACCAGAGGTAAAGGTCTTTGCGAAGGCAAAAAAGCCTGGGGTAAAGGTTCTAAAATTGGCCCTTAAAACGGTGAATGTGCCCGCTTCGAAAGTCGTATTCGTTGGAGATCTTTTTTTCACAGACATAATTGCCGGCAACAGAATGGGAATGTACACGATAATGGTGGAACCTTATCGCGGCGTTGGAGTTGCCCTAAGTTTACTTGTTTTACTTGAAAAAATTTCATACTACCTTGTTTTCTACACCTTTGGATGGCTTTTTAGAATTGGAGAATTGATTTCTCCAAATGAGTGGGCAGAGACCGTCTTCGATGTCGATTACGATCGTCTAATTTCAAAGGGTATAAAGCTCTTCGTTTTTGACATGGATGGGACCTTAACGAAATGGAGAGCATCTCAAGTAGACCTTAAAACGTTGAATTTACTTAAAAATATCTCTCAAAAAAGCAAGGTTGTGATTTTGTCAAACGGCAATTCTCCCGCTCTTGATATAATCACAAAGAATGGAATACAAGTTTTTAGACATGCCCATAAACCTTTGACGACCAAAATGTTAAAAGTAATGAAAATTTACGGCGCGTCAAAAAAAGAGGTCACGATCATAGGAGATCAGCTTTTTACCGATATATTGATGGCAAATCTTGCCGGCCTTTATTCCATAAAGGTTCAACCACTCTCAAAGGACGAAATGTGGTTCACAAAATTCTTGAGAATCCTTGAAAAATTTGTGAGGCCTTTTACAAGGAAAAAGCCTTCTATTGGATCGGGCAACGATCTGCTAAATGCCATCAACGTTCAACAAAAAATGGAGGTGTAATGTTATGCCAGAAAAGTTTTTAGTCACAGGCGGCGCGGGTTTTATAGGCTCAAACATCGTCGACGAACTTATCAATCTTGGAGAGATCCCGATCGTGGTGGACGATCTTTCCACCGGAGATAGGGCAAACCTTTCTTCAGATGTCATATTTTATCAATGTGATGTGAGAAATAAAGATCAACTTGAAAAGGTTTTTCAGGCTGAAAGGCCAAAATATTTAATTCACACGGCCGCACAGATATCCGTCTCGAAATCCGTGAGAGAGCCATCTTACGATGCACAAGTAAACATCATGGGAATGATAAATTTGCTTGATCTTTCTGTAAAATACGGCGTTGAAAAATTCATCTTTTCATCTTCGGGTGGAGTCATGTACGGTGAAGATCCGAAAATCTATCCAACTCCCGAGAGTGTGTGTCCAGACCCTCTTTCTCCATATGGCATAGCAAAGTTGGCCTGTGAGAAGTACCTTAAGTTCTACCAAAAGGAACATGGTCTGAGGTACACGGCGTTAAGATATGGAAATGTCTATGGGCCAAGGCAGAATCCAGATGGAGAGGCCGGAGTAATTGCCATATTTGCCAAAAAAATGCTCAGAGGAGAACAGGTGACGATAAACGGGGATGGAGAATACGTAAGAGATTACGTTTACGTTAAAGATGTCGTGAGTGCAAACATCAAGGCCATCGAACTGGGAGATGGAGAAAATATAAACATTGGCACCGGGATCGGCAAAAGCGTAAATGATGTTTTTAGCGCTTTGAAATCAAGGATAAATTACACCCTCAATCCGGTCTACGGACCCGCAAGAGCCGGAGATTTAAGAAAGAGCATCTTAGATAATTCAAAGGCAAAGCATATTCTTCATTGGGAACCTGTCTACGATTTTGAAAGGGGAATTTCTGAAACTGTTTCATACTTTGAGGGAAGGAAATAAATTGCAGGGAAGTTTGTGGAATGATGAACCTTTAGCGTTAAAATTAAGGCCAAAAAGTTTCGATGAATTTATCGGACAGGATCATCTCTTGTCACCTGGCATGCCATTGAGAGAAGCCATCGAAAACGATAATCTCTACAGTGCAATTCTTTATGGACCTCCAGGATGCGGGAAAACATCCTTAGCCGAAGTTATAAAGCACATTACGAAAAAGGAGTTCAAGCATTTCAGTGCGGCAAATCAAGGCGTTGGAGAACTTAAGCCTTTGATTGAAGAAGCATCTGAAACTTTCAAAAGGACTGGTAAGCAAACGATCATATTCGTTGATGAAATACACAGATTCAACAAATCACAGCAGGATACGCTTTTGCAATCTGTGGAGTCTGGATCGGTGATACTGATCGGGGCAACCACCGAAAATCCAAGTTTTGAGATAAATCCCGCTTTGCTTTCGAGGTGCCGTGTCTTTGTGTTTAAGCCACTTTCAGAAGATGATGTGAAGAAGATCGTGAAGAAAGCGTTGAAATTTGAAAATGCAGTTTTTGACGAACAATCAGTTGAGATCATTTCTAACTTAAGCGGTGGGGATGCGAGGATGGCTTTGAATATGGTCCAAGAGGCAGTGGAATTTGCAAGAAGGCACGGTATAAATTCAGTTTCAGCCGATGAAATAGAGTCTATCTTGCAAAAGGCAGTCCCAAGGTACAGAAAACGTGCGGACGAACACTACGATTTCATCTCAGCGCTTCACAAAAGCATGAGAGGCAGCGATCCAGATGCCGCCGTTTACTATCTTGCGAGAATGCTTGAATCTGGCGAAGATCCGCTTTACATAGCAAGGAGAGTTGTACGATTTGCTTCTGAAGACATCGGCCTTGCAGATCCAAGGGCTTTAAGCGTGGCAATAGACGCTTACCAGGCATCCCATTTCATTGGAATGCCAGAATGTACAACGGCCCTTGCCGAAGCAGTCATATATTGTGCCGTGGCGCCAAAGAGTAATTCGGTATACGTTGCTTACACGAAAGCGGCAGAAGAGGCGCGTGCAAATCCATTCGAGGAGGTACCATTGAAGATAAGAAATGCACCAACGAATCTCATGAAGGAGATGGGATATTCAGAAGGATACGTTTATCCCCATGATGTTGCCGGCGCATTTCTTGTGGAAAACTATCTTCCCGAAAGACTCAAGGGTCATGTCTTTTACACGCCATCGGACAGAGGAGTTGAAGCCAAAATCAAAGAGAGACTCGAAAGTTTATGGAAGAATTTTAAAAAATGGGAGGCAAAAAATTGAAAAAAATTCTCTTTTGGTCCATAGTAGCGGCCGTAATAATAGCCCTTTATTTTTTCTTAAAAGCCACATTTTCTGGAAGTCTTGTGCTTGATCCGTACCTCATAAATAATTCATTTTTGCACATCAAATGGTATGGCGTTATCATAGGTTCATCCGTTGTCATAGCCTATTTGCTCGTAAGAAACCAATTGCTTAAGGAAGGCGTAAAAGAAGATGAATTCATAATAGCAATGGTTTTAACGATTCCTTTTGCCGTCATAGGAGGAAGGCTTTTTTACGTTGCTTTTACATGGAATGAGTATTTCAAATATCATGTTAATCAAATTTTTGAACCATGGACAGGCGGAATGGCAATTTTTGGTGCCTTAATTGGGATGTTCTTTGGAGGATGGCTTTACCTTAAATTAAACACCAAAGCATCTTTCACGTATCTTCAGGCGATGGATGCGCTTGGAATGGTACTTCCCTTTGCCCAGGGCATGGGCAGATGGGGAAATTTCTTCAACCATGAAGCCTACGGTGTACCAACAAACCTTCCGTGGAAGATGTTCGTTCCGCCCATGTACAGAATGCCTGGATATGGAAATTTCGCTTTCTTCACGCCAACCTTCATATACGAAGGCATTGGCGACTTCTTGATCTTTTACATCCTTTACGAGTTCACGAAGAAGTACAGGATGAAATACGGTCAAACTTTTGCTCTGTATCTTTTGCTTTATCCAACACTGCGAATCTTCGTTGAATCTTTAAGGCTTGACAGTCTTTGGTTCTATTCGCTTAGAATAGATCAGGTTGTACCCGTCATCTTCATAATAGCCGGGGGCCTTTTGTTCGCGTGGATCAAGCGTAACGGTTTGATGGTAAAGGAGGCTTGAAGTGGCACTTTACATTTTTGACGGTACTGCCATTGTTTACAGGGCGTACTACGCACTTCCGCCACTTTCTACGCCCGATGGAAAACCCACCGGGGCAGTCTTTGGTACCGCAAAGATGCTCTTGAAATTCATAAAGGATCACGTGAGCCGAAATGACAGCATGGTATTCGTTATGGATTCAAAAGCCCATAATTTTAGGCACACGCTCTTTGAGGATTATAAAGCCAACAGGGCTCCAATGCCAGAAATGATGTCAGTCCAATTGTCCTACGTTGAGAGGTTAATAGAATGTCTCAAAATACCGCTTTTAAAGGAAACAGGATATGAGGCTGATGATATCATTGCGACCCTCGTCAAAAGGTTTTCTGCCGCCTTTGATCGAATATACGTCGTGACGGGAGACAAGGATCTACTTCAACTTGTCGGAGAAAACGTGAGGATCTTAAGATTCGCTTCGCTTGGCATCTCAGATCTCGTCGAGTATGACGAAGAAATGGTGATAAACAAGTACGGACTCAAGCCATCCCAAATTGGAGATTACCTTTCTCTTGTTGGAGACGCATCTGACAACATTCCTGGGGTCAGAGGCATAGGTGAGAAAAGTGCTGTAGAATTGTTGAAAAAATACGGAAGTGTCGAAAACTTGTACGCGCATCTCGATGAAATTCCAAAGAAATATTCAAAATTGCTCGTAGACGGTGAATCAACTATGAAACTCTCAAAGCAACTCGTAACTTTGTCTTCAGATGTTCCAATATCCATTGATTTAAAACCTTACGATGGGCCGGACAAAAAGAAACTTTCTGAACTTTTTGATGAACTTCAATTTAACTCTCTTAAGGCAGAATTCGATCTTTACGATAAACAAAATTCAAAATCCAATTATTTGACCATTGACTCGATTGAGGAATTCAAGAGTATTTCAGAAACTCTTTCGAAAAAGGGATTGTTTTCCTTCGACACGGAAACAACCTCTTTGGATCCTTTTGAGGCAAAACTGGTGGGCGTTTCTTTCTCAGACGGTTCAAACAGTTATTACGTTCCCATAGGCCATAAGAGTGGAAAAAATGTGGGCAAGGAAGCATTTGAGATTCTAAAATCATTACTTGAAAGCCAAAATCTGAAGATAATAGGTCAAAATTTGAAATACGATCTTGAAGTAATGCTAAATCATGGGATAAAGTTCATCCCTCATTTTGACACCATGATAGCGGCTTACCTTCTAAACCCAAATGAAAGAAAATTTTCACTTGAGGAACTCGGTATGAGGTACCTTAATTATGCTGGCATCTCCTATGAAGAGATCACCAAGGGTAAAAACTTTGAAGAGGTATCCATCGAAGAGGCCACGAGATATTCCGCAGAGGATGCAGACATGACTTACAAACTTTACGATGTGCTGAACAAAAAATTGTACGAGCGCGATCTCATAGATCTCTTTTACAAAATTGAAATGCCACTCGTCAAAGTGCTTGCAAAGATGGAGATGAACGGTGTTTATGTGGATAGAGATTTTCTCAAAAAGCTTTCCGAAGATTACAACTTGAAATTGAAAGAAATGGAAGAAAAGATTTATAATCTATCAGGAGGCATGCCATTCAACATAAATTCGCCAAAGCAACTTTCAGAAGTACTTTTTTCAAGGCTTGGCCTTAAACCGCGAAAGAAAACCTCCACAAAAGCCTTTTCGACTGATGCCGAAGTGCTTGAGGATATGAAGGATGAACATCCGATAATTTCTATGCTTCTCGAGTACAGAAAGTATTTCAAACTCAAATCTACATATATAGACGCACTTCCAAAGTTAATAAACGCAAAAACCGGTCGGCTTCACACATCATTTAATCAAACGGGCACATCGACGGGAAGGCTTTCGAGCAGCGAGCCCAATTTGCAAAATATACCGGCAAGAAATGAAGAGGGGCTTGAAATAAGAAAGGCAATTCGCGCTCAAAAAAATGGATGGAAGATATTAAGTTCTGATTATTCTCAAATAGAGTTAAGAGTGCTCGCGCATGTAAGCGGAGATCCTGCACTCATAGAAGCATTCAAGGCCGATCAAGACATTCACCTCATCACTGCCTCAAAGATATACGGTGTGGATCAAAATCAGGTAACGCCTGAGATGCGTAGAGTTGGTAAAATGGTTAACTTTGCCATAACCTATGGGATAAGCGCTTACGGACTTGCCAAAAGGCTTGAAATACCAACGCAAAGTGCGGATGAGATCATAAAAAATTATTTCTTGAATTACCCTCAAGTTAAAGTATATCTTGATAAGACCATCGAATTCGCAATGGAAAATGGGTACGTTGAAACTATTTTTGGAAGAAAAAGGGACATCCCAGAATTAAAAAGTTCTAACAGGAATATAATTGAAGAAGGGAAACGCATGGCGATAAACGCGCCTATTCAAGGAAGCGCGGCTGACATAATAAAACTTGCCATGGTAGACATAGACAAAAAAATAGAGAAAATGAGATCGATGATGATTCTCCAAGTCCATGATGAACTCGTCTTTGAAGTCCCAGAAGAAGAGATTGACACGCTTCGGCAAATCGTCAAAGAGTCGATGGAAAATGTCTTTAAGATGAAAGTGCCGCTTAAAGTGGAAATTGAGGTTGGGGAAAGTTGGTGATAAAATGTACAAGAAAGTTTTGATTGCCGTCGATGGTTCTGAAATTTCAAAAGTTGTCTTTGAAAGGGGCATGGAGATAGCAAAAAGAGAAGGTTCACAGGCAGCCGTCATAGCGGTTGTGGACACCACAACGATGTACAATTTTGCATCTGCAAGTGAAATGAACCCATCATTTTTAAACGTTCAAGCACAAGTTCTAAAAGATCAAGAAACGGCCATGAGAAAATTCATATCAACTTTGAAAGAGTACTGCGATTATGGGTTCGAAGAAGAAATAAGGACTGGGATTCCAAACAAAGAAATAATTGCTTACGCCGAAAAATGGGGAGCAGATTTACTCGTTGTGGGAAGTTATGGAAGAGGTGGATGGGTCTCTGAATTTCTTTTTGGAACCACCGCAGAGAAACTTATAAGGACGGCAAAGACAGATGTACTTGTCGTCAAATGCAAGGGAGAAAAGAAATGAGGATTTTTTTCAAAACATACGGATGTCAAATGAACATTCACGATACCGAGATAATGAAAGGGCTGTTGGTAAATGCTGGCCATACGATCGTTTCAGAACTTAAAATGGCAGATCTTGTTGTGATAAATACATGTGCTGTTAGAGGAAAGTCTGAGAACAAAGTTTACAGTTTTATAGGAAGACTTAAGAAGAATGGGTACAAGGTTGGAGTAACTGGGTGTGTTGCACAGTACATGTCTGATAAATTGAAAAATTACGATGTCGAATTCATAGTTGGAACGCGATCTCTAACCTCAATAACTCAAGCAGTTGATGGAATCAAAAAGATCGATCTTGAAGATCGCATATGCGAAATAAATTCCACCACTCCAGTTTTAAGGGATCAGAAGAAACATGCTTGGGTGAACATAATAGCAGGCTGTGATAAATTTTGCACTTATTGCATCGTTCCTTACACAAGAGGAAGAGAATTGTCGAGGCCTCTTGGGGATATTCTCGAGGAGGTTAGAACACTTGCGCTAAACGGGTACAATCAGGTGACATTTTTGGGACAAAATGTTGATTCTTACGGAAAAGATCTCAAAGACGGTACTTCACTTGCCAAATTGCTTGAACTTTCACAGAAAATAGATGGCATAGAGAGATTTTGGTTTTTAACATCGTATCCTTCAGACATAACCAATGAATTGATCACAGTTGTAAGCAAATTCCCCAAAATTTCAAAGAATTTTCACATTCCAGCACAATCTGGCAGCGATAGGATTCTTAAAAAGATGAACAGAAGGTACACTCGTCAAGAGTACTTAGAACTCGTTAAAAAAATTCGATCAGAAGTTGATGGTGCAACAATTGGCGGTGATATCATAGTTGGATTTCCAACGGAAACAGATGAGGACTTTGAAGAAACATTGTCTCTCGTTGAAGAGGCACAGTACATTCGTCTGAACGTTGCGCCGTATTCACCAAGAAGTGGAACGGTTGCGGCAAAATTTTATCCAGACGATGTTCCCTACAGCGTCAAAAAAAGCAGAATTGCAAAGTTAACGTCGCTTCAGCATGAAATAGAGAGGATGCTTAACGAGAAACTCATAAATCAAGAAGTTGAAATCATAATTGAAAGCAATTCTGGAGATAAATCTTATGGAAGAACTATAGACAACAGAATGGTTTTGATAGATGAAAAAATACCAGAAGGAGAAATTCTAAGAGTTAAATTGACTGCTTTCAAATCTGGTACGCTCTACGGTCAAATCGGGAAGGTGTCAATCTTTGCCTAACGATCTCACTCCGATGATGGTGCAATATTCCAACCTAAAAGCACAGTATCCTGACTGTGTATTACTCTTCAGACTTGGTGACTTCTACGAAACCTTTGATGATGATGCCAGATATGTGTCAAAAGTACTCGGACTCGTTTTGACGCACAGAAGTGACCATCCAATGGCTGGAATCCCCTACCACGCTTTGAACTTATACTTAAAAAAACTCATAGAAAATGGCAATAAGGTCGCTATTTGCGATCAACTTGAAGATCCAGCACTTGCCAAAGGCATCGTTAAACGAGATGTCACAAGAATTGTGACCCCAGGCACGATAATAGAAGACGATGTGCTCCCAACGGAAAATAATTACATCGCCGCTTATTACAAGGGCGTAACCGCGCTTATCGATATATCCACTGGAGATTTCTTCGTGGATACTTCTGAAGAAGCGATGGAGAAGTATAATCCAAAACACGTTATACACCAAGGAGAAGTGAAAGAAGTCAAAGATGCCTTCGTTGAAAGGGTGGAAGACTGGTATTTTGATCCCAAAAATGCAGACAGCGTTATCAAAGCACAATTCGGTGTTGAAGACATTTCTTTTCTTGAACTTACAAAAGAAGAAAGGACTGCGGCAGCGGCCATCCTTAAATATCTCCAGATAACACAAAAAAGAGTGCTTGCCAACTTAAAAAGGCCAGTTAAGTTAAGAAGAAAAGAAAGGATTTTTCTTGATGTACTTACCATATCAAATCTTGAAATAATAAAGTCCAATGGCCTATCGCTTTACTCTCATATGAACAGAACTGTAACAAACATGGGGCAAAGGACTTTAAGAAGAGAAATAGTTGCCCCACTTGCAGATGCAGATCAGATAAACAAAAGACTCGATCTCGTTGAATTTCTGACAGTTCATCATGATATGCTGGAATCGCTGAGAAATATTCTGTCGGGAATACACGATGTTGAAAGAATAATTTCAAGAATGACTTACGGTGCCGCGACTCCATCTGATGCCGTGGCGTTGAGAGAAAGCATAGGCGCTTTTCATTCCCTCAACAAATGGATAAGGGCAAATTCCATCTTCTCCGATTATCTTTTAGATCCCGTTGAAGATCTTTATTTGCTCTTGAAAAGTGCAATCGCTGAAGAACCTCAAGGAGACGTTGGAAGCGGTAAGGTCATAGCCAATGGATTCTCAAAGGCACTTGATGAGGCCAGGTCGATACTTTACGATATCGATGGATACATAAAAAGTTACGAAGAAAGAGAAAAAAGCAGAATAGGGAATAAGGTTAAAATTGGTTACAGTTCAGTCTTTGGCTATTACATAGAGATTTCAAAGGCTTACAAGGGAGAAATCCCGCCAGAATACGTCAGAAAGCAAACGCTTGTCAACGCTGAACGTTACACGACTCCAGAACTTGTTCAACTGGAAAAGCGAGTACTTCAAGCGAATGAAAACGTGACGAGCCTTGAGATAGAATGCTTTGAAAGGGTACGCAATGAAGTGGTTAAAAATAAAGACAAAATCCTTGAAAATGCCACGAAAATAGCGTTTATTGATATGATTTCTTCCTTCGCCTGGATGGCGATTCAGGAAAATTACGTTAGACCCTCCTTTGGTTCAAGTGTTAAAATAGAAGGTGGACGTCATCCTATCGTTGAAAAAAGGGTAAGTGAGTTTATCGCAAATGATCTTGAGATGGATGAAAAAAAGAATTTTGTTGTGCTTACCGGTCCAAACATGTCGGGAAAATCAACCTTTATTCGCCAGGTAGCGCTCATCGCGATCATGGCTCAAATGGGTGCTTTTGTCCCAGCAAAAAGTGCTCAATTAAGGATTTTTGATAGGATTTTCACCCGAATAGGCGCAAGGGATGATCTTGCGTCGAATAAAAGCACTTTTTTAGTCGAAATGTCAGAAGTTTCTACGATATTGAATTTTGCAACTAAAAATTCTTTCATCATTTTAGATGAAATTGGTCGCGGGACAAGCACATTTGATGGGTTGAGCATAGCATGGGCTGTTTCGGAATATATCTCTCAGAAAGTTGGCGCTTTCACCATCTTTGCGACGCATTACAACGAACTTTCAGAACTTGAAAAAATGTACCCAAACATCTATAATTTAACGATAGAAGTCTTGGAAAAAGAGAAAAGCGTACTTTTTCTCCACAAAGTGGTACATGGAACTGCGGATAAAAGTTATGGAATAGAGGTTGCAAAAATTGCCGGCATTCCAAATGAGGTTATCCAGAGAGCCTATGAGGTTTCACAAGCCATATCGTCGGTGAGCCACATAGAAAAGGGCGTTAGATTTCTAACGTCTGGAGAAGTTGAAAGTATGAAGAAAAAGATCAAAAGCGTGAACAAAGATCAGATCAACTTTTTTGAAAATACAGGAGGATTAAAATGGAAAGAATAGCAGTTATGACAAGTGGCGGAGATGCACCAGGCATGAATGCAGCCATCAGGGCAGTTGTAAGGTACGGTGTAAGTAAGGGACTCGAAGTGTACGGCATAATGAGAGGGTATGCTGGTCTTCTTGAAGATGACATAAAGGTGCTCAACTTTTCAGATGTTGGCGGAATAATGGAAAAAGGAGGCACTATCCTCAGAACTGCAAGATGTCAGGAATTCAAAGTTGACAGAGGACGCCAAGAAGCTTACAAAATCCTTAAAAAGCACGAAATAAAAGGACTTATCGTCATAGGTGGCGATGGTAGCCTAAACGGTGCTGCCCTCGTTGCAGCCGAAAGTGATATAAAAGTCATTGGAATACCTGGCAGCATAGACAACGACATATCTGAAACGGATATGTGCATAGGAGTTGATACCTGTCTAAACACGGTTGTTGAAAACATTCAAAAGCTTAAAGACACGGCATCTTCTCATGAAAGGGCGTTCATAGTTGAGACTATGGGAAGAAACTGCGGATACATAGCCTTGATTTCAGGATTAACAACGGGAGCAGAGGCAATACTCATACCTGAAGTTAAGGTCGATTATCAAGCACTTGCAGACAAATTGCTTGCGGGAAGAAAGCGTGGCAAGATAAACTCCATCGTCGTCGTTGCCGAAGGGGCGGCAAGCGCCTACACCGTTGCTCGCCATCTCGAAAACAGAACTGGATATGAAACGCGCGTTACCATTCTCGGTCACGTTCAAAGAGGAGGCTCTCCTTCTGCAGCAGACAGGCTCCTTGCATCCCGCATGGGAGCGGCGGCAGTTCAAGCCTTTATAGATGGTCAGTCAAGCGTCATGATAGGAATTCAAGGCAACAGCATTGTTCCCGTCGATCTCAACAGAGCGCTTCAAAAGAGGAAAGAACTTGATTTGAGTCTTTACGATCTTGCAAACACATTGTCTTAGGAGGCAAAAGATGAGAAAAACAAAAATAGTTTGTACCATAGGCCCTGCAACCTTAAAAAAGGAGATGTTGGAATCCCTTGTAAGGGCAGGCATGAATGTTGCAAGATTGAACATGTCACATGGGACACACCAAGAAAAGGCTCAAACTGTTCAAGACATAAGAGAAATAAGAAAAAGACTTGGTCTGCCAGTTGCAATTCTCATGGACATAGAGGGTCCAAAATTAAGGACTGGAAAATTGAAGACGGAATACGTTGATCTTAAAAAAGGTTCTAAACTTGTCCTGACCGTGGACGATGTACTTGGAGACGAGAACAAAATTTCTGTGAGTTATGCAGGCCTTCCTAAAGATGTCAAGCCGGGCGATACGATCCTTTTAAACGATGGTCTCATAAATCTAAAGGTTTTGTCTTCAACGGACAAGGAGATCAACACGGAAGTTGTAAATGGTGGAAAGATAACCCACAACAGGGGAATAAATGTGCCAGGAGTTGATCTTGGCGTACCAACACTTACAGAAAAAGATCTAAAAGATATAGAACTCATATCGCAGTTAAAGCCTGAATACGTGGCTTTGTCTTTTGTTAGAAAGCCAAAAGATGTAACTGATTTGAGAAATATCTTGAATGAAAAAGGATTTGAAGATGCACGCATAATTTCAAAAATAGAGACAAAACAGGCCCTCGATAACCTCGAATCCATCCTTGACGTTTCAGATGGTGCCATGGTTGCAAGAGGGGATCTTGGAGCCGAAATAGCCTCGGAAGATCTGCCCTTGGCTCAAAAAAGGATAATAAAACTCTGCAATGAACGGGCCATACCAGTTATAACGGCAACTCAAATGCTGGAATCCATGGTCACGAATCCAAGACCAACTCGTGCTGAGATCACGGATATAGCCAATGCCGTTCTTGATGGGACAGACGCGGTCATGCTTTCCGAAGAAACGACGATAGGAAATTATCCAATTGAAGCCGTGAATTTCATGGATAAGATAACCAAAAAGGCCGAAGAATATCTCAAATTGTCTGAAAGTTTAAGGGCATCAACTCTTAATAAAAATCAAAATATAAGCGACGCAATAGCCTACTCTGCATGGCACTTGAGTATTGAATTGGGAACTTCAGTCATAATAGCATCGACATTTTCGGGATACACCGCAAGACACGTTTCAAAATTTAGACCTTCGGCCGTCATCTTTGCCCCAACTCCCAAAGAAACATCTTACCATCAAATGGCACTTGTGTGGGGAGTTGTTCCCACCGTCATAGACAGAGTTGAATCAACGGATGAGATGGTAGAAAATTCAATAAAAGAATTGGTGGGCATGGGGCTTGCCAGCCCAAACGAAATTGTGATCATCACGGCTGGAATTCCGTGGGGATTTTCCGGAACAACGAACCTTATTCAGGTTCATAAAATTTAAGAAGGAGATGCTATCAATGGAAACTGGCGCTGAAAAAGTTTTGTGGAATCTTGGAGATATTTACACCTCGCAGGAGAAACTCAAAGAAGATGCTCAAAATTTGCTTGAAAAAAGCAGAGAATTTCATCAAAAATACTCGAACACACAAAAGATTTTTCAAGATCCAACTTTGGCAAAAGAGTCCATTGAGGCTCTCTCTAAATTGTACGATGATTTTGGAAAAGTGTCCGAATACGTTCAACTTAGGTTTGCAGAAAATACCGTTTCAGATGAAGTGAAGAAACTCATGGCATGGTTTGAAAACGTTGAGACAGAATTTCAGTCCAATCTCATCTTTTTCAACATAGCGATATCGAAGATGCCAGACGATGCCTTTGAAAAGATCATTCCCTCACTTGAAAAATACAGGCACTTTATCGAATCGTCGAGGAGATTTAAAGATCACGTCTTTTCTGAAAAAGAAGAGCAATTGATAGTGTACAAAAACACAACTGGTCCAGAGGCATTTGTCAAATTTTACACTCAACTCGTATCAACCTACAAATTCAAAGTAAAGATGAATGGAAAAGTGCAAACCTTAAACAGTACTCAACTTCGATCTCTGAGAATGCATGCGGATCCAAAAGTAAGAGAAATGGCAAGTTCAAAACTTTTTAAAAGACACAAAAAGGATGCACTCGAGATAGAAAGTGCTTACAACGCAATAGTAAAAGATTATGACAACGAGGCCTTTTTAAGAGGTTATCCAACTCCAAACAGCATGAGAAATTTGGACAACGAAGTTAGCGACTCAGTTGTAGATACCCTCGTTGATGTCACCACAGAAAACAACGCGCTTGTAAACAGGTACTACAAGGTTAAATCTAAATTGATGGGAATGAAATTGAAGTTAAGCGATATATACGCACCAGTTGGCAGCGTTCAAAAAAATTTTTCTTGGAACGAAGCAAAAGAGATTGTAAGAAAGTCATTTTATAACTTTGATGACACGTTTGGAAAGATAGTTGACGATTTTTTTGATAAAAATTGGATTCACGCCGCTCCCATGCCCAGCAAAGAAGGCGGCGCATTTTGCGCTTATGCGACACCAAAGGTCCATCCTTACGTGCTCTTAACCTTTACCGGACAGATAAAAGATGTAATGACGCTTGGCCACGAACTCGGTCACGGCCTTCACGCCGTACTTTCATCAAAGCAAAATATCCTTCAATATCACACGCCTCTCACGATGGCAGAGACTTCTTCTACCTTTGCCGAAATGCTTTTAATGGATTATTTTCTCAACACTCTTCCAAAAAAAGAAGTGATACCATTTATTGCATCAAAACTTGAGGATCTATTTGCAACGATGAACAGGCAAAACATGTTTACCAGATTTGAAAGGCGAGCGCACGAGAAGATATCCAAAGATGGAGCCACCTTTGATGAACTTTCAGATATATACAACGAAGAACTTCATCTCATGTTTGGCGATGCCGTTGAATACAATCCAGAGTTTAGATGGGAATGGTCTTCAGTACCGCATTTCTTTCATACGCCATTTTATTGTTATGCTTACGATTTTGCCCAACTGCTTGTCATATCTTTATACGCCAAATACAAGGAAGGTATGCCAAATTTCAAAAAAAGATACATAGATCTGCTTTCGGCAGGAGGATCTGACACTCCAGAAAAACTTTTAGAACCATTTGGAATAAAACTTTCAGATCCAAAATTCTGGCAAAGTGGATTTAACTATATCGAAGAAAATTTGGTGAAAAGATTGGAAAGTGACGTGAAATGAAAATTCTCGTGGCGCAATCTGGAGGGCCGACGGCCGTCATAAACGCTTCTCTTGCTGGCGTGATCAAGAGGGCCAAAATGCTTAATCACGATGTGATCGGAGGCCTCTACGGGATAGAAGGAATTCTTGAGTCCAAATTGGTTAATTTAGAAATTGAGGATGAAGATATTCGCCTTTTGGAAAAGACGCCTGGTGCATACCTTGGATCTTGCAGATATAATCTTCCAGACCCACCAAATCAAGTGTACGATCGCTTTTTCGATGTAATTAGTTCCAATAAAATAGACGCTTTTCTTTACATAGGCGGTAATGATTCAATGGATTCCGTTGAGAAGATTTCACACGAAGCGAAAAGGAGAAAGTTGCCTCTTTTGACTGGAGGCATACCAAAAACCATTGACAACGATCTAGTTGAAACGGATCATTGCCCAGGCTTTCCAAGCGCGGCAAGGTTTTTAAACGTTTTAGCCTGTGAGTTTGTTTTGGATTCAAATGCTTATTCAAAACCACCGATATGTGTCATGGAAATAATGGGTAGAGATTCTGGCTGGCTTACTGAATCGGTAAAGTTGTCAGAAGAAGTTATCGATGGTCTAAATGTGATAAGTTACATACCAGAAAGGGCAATTTCTGAAGCACAAATTCTTGATGATGTGGCATCGAAAAAAGGGATGGTGCTTGTCGCCGTTTCTGAGGGTATAAGAAATAAAGATGGAAAATATTTCTCCGCTTTGGAGGTTAAAGATGCTTTTGGGCACCCAAAGTTGGGCGGAGCGGGCGAAAGAGTCGCCAACATCATCGAAAAAGTAGGTAAAGTCAAATTTGTCAACCCGTCTTTTCTTCAAAGATCGGCCTCTCATATCGTCTCCGAAGTCGATCTCAGAGAGGCTAAAATGGTGGGAAGTGATGCCGTTGATGCACTTGAAAGTGGTAAGGGTGGTTTTTTTGTGTCGATCGAAAGAATTCCTGGAAATGTTTACGAATCAAAAACAAGGATCATTCCAATAGAAGGAATTGGAAATAAGATAAAGACAGTTCCGCAAGATTTCAACGATCAAAAATTAAGGGCTTATTTAAAACCCTTAATTGGAGAACTTCCAAAGTACGCGAGGAGAAAAATTTGAGTTTCATACATTTAATTCTGAATTCTTTGAGTAATTTTTCAGTATGGGCCATAAATTCGGCTGGATATTTTGGCATATTGTTCACGATGATCCTGGAAGGATTTTCTATTCCAATACCCAGTGAGGTCATACTTCCTTTGGGAGGTTACATCGCTTCCAAGGGAACACTTAATGTGCTGGGCGTTGTGCTTATGGGATCGATTGGTGGAACGATCGGATCTATAGCACTTTATTACGTTTCGATGATTTTCGGAAGAAATTTCATAAAACATTGGGGAAAGTACGTTTTGATCTCCGATAAGCATCTCGACGCCATGACGGGCTGGTTTGACAAGTATGGCAATTTCACAGTTTTTACCACAAGGTTGCTTCCAGTTGTGAGAGGCCTTGTTGCGATTCCGGCTGGAATTGCCAAGATGAACATTTGGAGTTATACCATTTACACCTTTTTAGGAAGTCTCATATGGTCGCTTATCTTAACTTATTTTGGCTTCCAATTAGGACTTTCAGGCGTTAGCATGGATATAATATGGGTTGTTGTATTCATTTTAGTCGGGGTTACCTTTGGGATTTACTTTGGATATAGGTTCTTGAAAAAACGCATAAAACTCTTCACGATATTCGTTAACATTATTTTATGGTCTTTCCTGGCATTTTTCGTTTTTTTTGCACTTTACGAGGCCTATTTCCCAGTAAAAGCACACGATCTTAATTACACCAACATCACTCAAATTCAAAAAATAAAAGGTGATTTTTCATTCTACGTGGTGGGAAATACTTTTTACAACGTTGAGTTTTTTGATGCCTTTTCCTCTGAAATCGGAACGCCGACTTCAAACGAGTTTATCGTCGCACTTGGAAACATCGTTTATTCTGGCGATCTTTCAAAGTATAAAATATTGCTTAACGATCTCAAAAAAATAAAAGTACCATTTCTTGCCATTCCAGGTCCTCGAGAGTTTGCAGATGGCGGTTACGCTCATTTTTACTCCATATTTGGAAATTACGAATATACCTTTCATGTGGGAAACTCATTTTTCATCGCTTTAAACGTTGCAAATGGCAAATTAACGCAATCTCAGTTAGATTGGCTTTCTGATAGATTGTCTCGTGCCTCAACTTATACTAACAAGATTGTCCTCATGCATTTTCCGGCCTATTGGATGGGTAAAAATAAGGTAAGATTGGATGAAAGCACCTCTCAAAAATTCGAAAAAATACTCCTTGATAACAAAGTCAATCTTGTTGTATCAACTGGGCAAAATAAAGGATACTTTCCTTCTCCAATTCCCTATCTTGAAGTTGGTGGGATGAAATACGCGCTCATAAGTGTAAAAGACAATTCTATCTCTGTAACCCAAAGTACGATCCCATCTTTGAAATCAAATTTCAATCAGGCGATGCAGGACATGTCAATCTACGTTTACACCTTTTTGGTCATGGAATGGCCGATTGTGGGCATTGTAGCCATAGCGATACTAATTGCATGGTTTTTATGGAAAAGATACAAAATAACCATCAAAATCGAGAAAAAATAGGAGATTGAAGAGGTGTTTCCGTGGAAAATTTTGATTTGACAATTCTTACAACAACAGACATTCATGGATACATATTTCCAATAGATTACACCACAAAGCATCCACTTGATTACGGTTTAGCAAAAATCTCCACCGTTATGAAAAACATAAGAAATGAAAAAGCGCATGTACTCTACCTTGATGATGGTGACTCTATTCAAGGTTCTCCGTTGGAATATTATCACGCGATTGTGGACAATTCAGGTGAAGATCCAACGATAAAGGCGCTTAACTATCTTAAATGCAATGCCATGACTGTCGGAAATCACGAATTCAACTTTGGAAGAAAAGTACTTGAAAAAGCCATTTCCGAAGCCACTTTTCCGATTACCTCTGCAAATATAGTTTACAAAGGAAATGGAAAGCCAGTTTTTGGAAATGGTTACGTGATTTTTGACTTTAACGAAGGTCCAAAAGTTGCTTACCTCTGTCTTACGACTAAATACATACCGTTTTGGGAGGAACCTGAATATATAGAAGATATAGATTTTTTAGATCCAATAGAAACGGCTAAGATTTATATCCGTGATCTGAAAAATTTAGGCGTCGATGTGATAATAGTAGGGTATCATGGAGGATTTGAAAAAGATCCGGACAGCGGAGAAGTCATATCCGAATTAACCGGTGAGAATCAGGGATATGAAATGGCAATGACTTTGGAAGGGGTTTCAGCCTATATCTTTGGCCATCAGCATAAATCTTTTGCCACAAAGGTAAAAGGCATTCCAGTTGTGATGGCTTCATCTTGGGGAAAGGCTTTGGGAGAAATAGATTTGAAGTTGTCAAACAATAATGGATGGATTGTAGAATCAAGTGAGGTCAAACTGTTAAAGCCAGACTTATTGGTCGATAA
>JABEBW010004068.1_pt1 | contig 19196 bp, 19 predicted proteins | sample 7245961 | NCBI WGS metagenome assembly JABEBW01 (sample SAMN14506364, study PRJNA622280) | hot springs metagenome | biome: hot spring [ENVO:00000051]|acidic hot spring [ENVO:00002120]; feature: spring [ENVO:00000027]|sediment [ENVO:00002007]; material: sediment environment [ENVO:01001048]...
AGATGTGTATAAGAGACAGGGCTATTTCTGTATGTTTTCGTAAGAAATTATGTGAAATATATCAAAGAGTTTTTGCTCCATGTTTTCTAACGAACAAAACTAGTAAGGCTCCTATTATAAAGGCGACGCTCAGGAATACCATTGATGAGAAATAACTTCCAAAGGTATCTTTTAGATAACCTGCAATATATGGTCCAAAAAAACCTCCAAGGTTACCAACAGCATTGATCAGTCCAATAGCTACTGCAGCAGCAGATCCACTAAGAAATTCGTTTGGTATTGCCCAGAATGTAACCATAACTGAGAAAGTACCCATGTATGCAAAGAATAAAACTATGTAGGAAATAAGGAAATCATTGTATACGTATCCAAAAATACCACTGATTAACAGTGCTACCCCGGATAGCATCATTATACCAAAGGTGTGAATTCTTCTTTCTTTGAATTTATCTGAAGTGTATCCCCACAGCAGCATACCCAGCACCATAAACAAATACGGCACTGTAGTTAACCATGCAGCGCTTGAAGAAGATCCATGTGAAAGTGTTTTAATAATTGTGGGTGTCCAAAGGGTAATACCATATGAACCAAGCATCGCTAGAAAATAGATAAACATTAGTTTAATAACATCAGGATCCAAGAGAGCTTTCCAAATAGAATATTTGCCGAAGGTTTCATCCTTCTTTGTCTTTTCTTTTTCAAGCCATGAAATAATAGTATCTTTTTGTTCCTGTGTAAGCCATTTAGCCTTTATGGGATTGTCAGTTAATACTATCCAGGCTATTAAAGCAAAGATTAAAGAAAGAATCCCTTCGTAATAGAATAGAAATCTCCATCCAAGATTACCATAGTAGCCAAGTATTAGGCCGGCAATAGGTGAACCTAGAACACCTGCAAATGGAAAACCAAGCATAAATATACTGTTTGCTTTTCCCCTTTCCTTAGTTAAGAACCAGAGTGAAAGGAAATAAATAACACCAGGGAAAAATGCAGCCTCCGCCACACCAAGAAGGAACCTTAAAGCATAGAGTTGCAGTAAATTTGTAACCATTCCTGTAAGTATTGTTAGTATTCCCCAGATCGCAAAAATTATTGTAAACAGTTTTCTAATACCAAACTTGGATATTATGTAATTGGTGAAAACTTGAGGTATAAGATATCCTATGAAAAACAACCCGGAAGCAAAGCCACCTACTGTTGCAGCCTCTGAGGATGGTACACCAAGATCCTTAATCATTCCTGCTGCCAGGGCATATGAAATGTTATTTCTGTCAAAAATTGTTACAATATACATAAAAAGAAGCCATATCAAAAGGTACCAGAATCTCTTTTTCCATGCCTCTCTCAAAATTGTGTCGACATCAATATTTGACATCAGCTAATGTATTGAAATACTTTATTTAAAATTTTCCCATTTTAAGTTTATAGAATAATATTCAAAAAATTATTGTTCCTCTTATGGAGTTTTTTCATTTAGATTAAAATATTAAGATTTTGTTTCAATATTGTTTGGTTTATATGATTTATATAAATATGATGCAACTTTTCTACCTTCTTTGGAGCAGCGATGCAAATTTTGTGTTTTTACCGAGTTCAATCTACAAAAAGTTTAAAATTGAAAATAATTTTAGATCAATTAGACTGAATTTAATGGTGAAATTGATGATTAAGGGAATGGATTTCAGCAATAGACCAATACTGGTTTTCTGGGAGAGCACAAAGGCCTGTTTGTTAAAATGCAGACATTGCAGGGCAGAGGCGATTGAGAAACCATTACCAGGCGAACTTTCAACAGCATATGCAAAAAAATTTATTTCATCACTGAAAGATTTTGGAAAACCCTATCCAGTGTTGATTATAACCGGTGGGGATCCTCTGATGCGAAAAGATCTCTTTGAAATAATGGATTTCTTAATGGAAAATAAAATTCCATTTGCCCTGGCACCAAGTGTTACACCAAACTTGAATTTGGAGAATTTGAAAAATTTAATCTCCCATGGTTTAAAAAGTGTTTCCATCAGTCTTGATGGGATTTATAAAACTCACGATGAAATTAGAGGTATTGATGGACATTATAATGAAACACTAAAGGTTATTAAAATGTTAAAAAATTTTGGATTAAAATTACAGGTGAATACGACAGTAATGAAGAATAATTATATGGATCTGCCAGAAATTGTAAAACTTTTGAAGGATCTCGAGATCGATACATGGGAAGTTTTCTTTCTCATAAAGGTTGGAAGAGGTATGGCTGTTGAAGAACTATCACCCCATGGAATAGAGGATGTTTTAAATTTTCTCTATGATGTCTCTAGGTATGGTATAAGGGTAAGAACTGTTGAAGCACCATTTTTTAGAAGAATTGTAATCTGGAGAAAAAATGGTAGGAAATATACGGGTCCTATTTATGAAAATCTGTATGAAAAATTGATAAAAATGCTTGGTGAAACTAAAGAAGAATCCCTAGCAGAAAGTTCAGGTACTAGGGATGGAAAGGGTGTGATTTTTGTATCCCACGACGGTGATGTTTATCCCAGCGGTTTTATACCTATAAGCCTTGGAAATGTTCGAAATGAAAATATTGTTGAAATTTACAGAAAAAATCATCTGCTTTTAAAGATAAGGAATTCTGAATTCAATGGTAAGTGCGGTGTTTGTGAATTCAAAGATTTATGTGGTGGATCAAGATCAAGAGCCTATTCATACTTTAATGATCCCTTAGGATCCGACCCTGCATGTATTTACAAACCATAAACTTTTAAAGGGAAAGAACATTTTAATTACGAATGAAAATACCAAATAGGGTTGTTCCATACATTGCGTTAATTACAGGCCTTTTCGAGATTTCTTTATTTTTCGATTTTCTCTATTTCAATCTATCATTCGTTGAAAATGAAATAAAAGTACACATAATTTCAGGTTTATTGGGCCCTGTTACAAGTTTAATATATGGAATCCTTTTGATCATTTTTTCTCCTGGCCTTAAAAATAAAACTGCACCGAGTTGGTACTTAACAGTATCAACAATCATAATTTATATTATCTCTTTGATCTTAAGATCACCATCCATTATTTACTTTGAAATAATTTCAATACTTTTAAGCATTTTTCTTCTCTTTCTTCTATTTTATTATAGAAATCTTTATGTTTTTCCGGCATTAATAAAACTACCATTTGAAGGTGTGATAGCTCTCTTGGTGATAATATTCTCATTGGCATATGGCATGGCAGGATCATTGTTTTTGGGAAACCAGTTCAGTCCTCCAATAAAAAACCTGAATGATGCTTTCTATTACACTGTTGAGGTAATGACAACGCTCGGTTTTGGTGATATTTTACCTGTTACAGATGCTGCGAGAATTTTCACTGCTTCTTTAGTAATTTTAGGTGTTGGTGCATTTCTCGGTATGGTTTCAACCTTTCTTGTTCCCGTTTTGAAAAGAAGAATGGAAGGGGTGATAAGCGTTATGGAGGTAATGGAATATTCAAGAATGAAAGATCATACGATCTTCTGCGGATACAATAATATGATATACAACATTCTTTTGGAATACAAAAAAAGAGATCTGCCTTTTGTTGTAATACTGAGAGATCCAGAGAATTATGAAATGCTGAGAAACGAAGGTTTTCTTGTAATAAAGGAAAGAGCAGATAATCCGGAAATATTGAAGAGGGTTCAGATAAAAAAGGCAAAAGAGGTGATTATAGCATCCTCCGATGATCCTTACAATCTTCTTGTTGCACTTACTGTCAATAAATTAAAAAGAGAGTACAATTTAAACTTAAATATAAGGATAATTGTTACATCCTCTAGAAACATAGAGACCATGAAAGACTTTGTGGATGAAATCATTGACATATCTCAGGTCCTTAAAGAATATTTCATGAAAATTTAAAACTCAATACCCTCTCTGGCGTTCACACCCTTCACATAATAATGTTTGATTTCCCTCATTTCAGTTACAAGATCAGCCAGATCGATGACTTCTTGAGGTGCATATCTTCCAGTTATCACTATTTCCATTTTTTCTTTGAAATTTTTTATAAAACTCGTAATCTCACTAACGTTCAAAAGTTTGAAGAAAAATGCAACGTTCAGTTCGTCAAGAATAACAACATCAAATTTCTCGGATTCTATAATATCCTTCGCTCTTGTCCAGGCGATTTTTGCCTGTTCATAATCCTGAGGTCTGGGCTCTTTTATAATAAAACCCGGATGACCGTAATGTTCAACAAGTATTCCAAGAGCTTTTGCGACCTTAAATTCTCCGGATTCATTAGGTTTTACAAACTGAATTATACCAACCTTTTTCCCTCTTCCATGAGCCCTAAATGCAAGCCCGAATGCCGCAGTTGTCTTACCCTTTCCGTTTCCCGTGTATACCTGAAGCATAAAACCATATTGGTAAAGATTAAAATAAAACTTATCATTGCTCCATTGAAATGAACGATATAATCACTCTTACAATTGGTCTTATCATTGTATTCTTTGGATCACTTTTGTTTACCAATGCAATCGAATATTTTGGGAAGAGACTAAACTGGTCAAAATCATTTACTGGCTCAATTATTTCTCCCATTTTTACATCTTTCCCTGAACTGATTATAATATTGATTGCACTTCTTGTATATGGTGGTACTTCAGGATTTGAAATAAGTCTTGGAACAATATTTGGAGAACCTTTTATGTCATCGAGTGTAGCATACTCATTCATTTTACTTGCAGTTATTTTTTCAATTTTAATAAAAAAGTCTGCAAAAAAAGAGTTTGTTGTTGATAGAATCCTTTATTTGCCATATCTCTTTATACTTTTACTCTTTCCTTTGATTTTATTGCCCCACTATTTTCCATCCATCTCCATATTTTTAGGTATTGTTTTTCTGTCATCATATGTTCTTTATGTTTATTTAATTTACAAAAAAGGTGAAGAATATATTGTTGAAGAGGTTGATAAACCGTATTTGGGAAAAATCATGAATCCTATGATGGGAACTGTCCTCCAGCTAATTCTTTCCGTAATTTTACTCTATGCTGGATCAAATTTATTGATAGATTCAATAGAAAAGATTTCGAGTTATTCATCCATCAGTTCATTCGGCCTTTCTATTTTAATAATACCAATAGGTACAGGAATACCGGAAACATTAACAGCAATGATCTGGGCTTACCAAGGAAAGGATACTTTTGCCATATCGTCCCTAGTTGGAGAAAAGATACTTTACGCTACTTTTTATCCCGGGATTACTCTTTTCTTTATACCCTGGACAATCGATTTTCATGGAATTTTGAGCGTTTTGGCGACAACAGTGATATCCCTGATCTACCTTATCTATATAAAAAAGGGTAAAATACCACTCTATGCACTTTCCTACGGTCTTATTTTCTTCATTGCCTATGTGATATTAATATTTATAATCACTTGAATTATTATGATATTATGTACCTTATTGTGGACGGTGGTGCAACAAAAACCTTAGCATTTACATTCGATGAAAAAAATTTAAAATTCAAAAAATTCGGAATAGGGGGATCCTGCTCCATAAAGAATTTGTCGAAGGAAGTGGCAATTAAAAACCTTAAAAAGGCTGTGAAAAAGGCAATGGTTGATGATGTTAACCTTGCGATTTTCGGTCTTACGGGTGTGGGTGATTCTAAAAAAAGTACTGAAATGATAGAGTATGTTTTAAATGCATCTTTCCCTGACATAAAGAAAATAGTGGTGAATGATGGCATTTTATCCCTTTACACAGTTACAATGGGTGAACCCGGAGCGGTTGTTGTTGCAGGAACGGGTTCTGTTGGTTACGCGTATACAGGAAAGGATTATTTAAGAGTTGGTGGATGGGGATACATAGCGGGGGATCACGGATCAGCATTTTGGATTGGAAGAAGGGCTCTTGAATATGCACTGAAGAGTGAGGATAGAATATGTGAATACACAATAATAAAGGATTTGATAACCAATTATAAGGGCATGGAACTTAAAGAATACATGAATAAACTTTTTTATGATTTTAAGGTTGAAGAAATAGCTGGACTTGCAAAGCTTGTTGATATTGCATATTCCAGCGGTGATAAAATTGCAGGAATGATACTCAGGGAGGCTGCCGATGAACTTATCGGTCTTATGAACGTTCTTGTGAATGTTGTTGGTGAGAATTCAAGAATTGGTTTCCTCGGTGGTGTAATGAATTCACAGGCCATTGTTGAAATGTTGAAGGAAAGGTTTCCAAATGCCCTTTTCTTTAAGGGTTATGAAAACATTATTGGTGGAGCATTGTACCTTTTATCCAGATCAAGAAAAATTGATGAAAATATAAGAAACAAAATAAGGGAGAGTTTCAAAGAATTTGAATTGGAAAAATATTTATAAATTTATCTATTCTCCAATTAAGGTGAAATTGATGGAAGTTGAATTCTGTATATCATGTGGTAAGGGACTTGTTGAGGAAGGTTCAGTAATATTCAAATGTCCAAACTGTGGAGAATACACAATTGGTAGATGCAAGAATTGCAGGGATATGGGAATCAGGTACAAGTGTCCAAAATGTGGTTTTGAAGGTCCGTAGGTGATTTTGAATGGGGGATGTTGGTATAATTTATAAAATCTTACCGGAAGATCTTGATATTAACGTTGAAGATCTTATGAAAAGAATTGAGGAAGAGGTTAAAGATACTGTTAAAATAAAAGGAATGCAGATTAAACCCATAGCATTCGGTTTGAATGCAATTCTAATGTACATAGTTGTGAAGGATGAGGCAGGAATAACAGAAAAATTTGAAGAGAAGGTAAAAAGTATTAAAGGTGTTGGAGAAATTGAAGTTGAAGAAATGAGCCTTTTATAAAAAAATAAAAAAATTATTTTGCAATTATGTTTAATTCTTTTGTTGCAAGTTCAAACTCCTCTTCATAGATTTTTCCAAGCATTTTTGTGAACGCTATCTCCCTCTCCTTCCTTATTTTGTTTACAATTTCCATAACCCTATCAGCCGCAAATTCATTTATTCTATCCAGAAGATCCATGAACTTCTCATTCTTCTGTGCACTCTTGAAAAATTCCTGATTGTTTATTACTATCGGAACATCATGTGAAATTTCCAGTATTTTATCAACATATTCCCTTACACTTATGCTTCTCTTCTCAAAATTGAATGGCCTTATCAGTATCATTACCACTGGAACCCTTGGTGCATGTTTTTTCAGATAAGATAACATTTCCAAGAGACCGCCTGTGCCCATGCCGCCGCCCAAACCAGCAACAAGTACTATTGCCTCGGCATTTTTAAAATCCTTCAGTATATCAGACTGTATTGATTTGTCTTGGGAAAGATTCTCAAGCGTTTCTTCAAGTATCTTTTCTCCTATTTCAACGAAACCCTCTGTGTCATCATGCTCGCCAAGAGTTGGTGATGTTATTTGAAACTGTACCTTAACGTTTAGTTTTCTTGAATCCCTGCTTTTTGTTGAAAAATGTATTGTTCTTACCCTTGAGAACTGAAGTTCCTGATCCTTATCTATTTTTTCTGTTATCTTTTCAAGAACTGCACCTGCCGCACCACCGAAACCTATTATTGGTACAGTAAGAGGATCAAGGAATTCTTTAGACATTTCCTTAAAAATTAACTGTTTTGCATCATCTATCATGAAGATCACCCTTTTTTCTTATTTCATTCTTACCCCTGCCCGAAATCTCTTCCCTGAAGTTATCAAGTAACTTTGTTGAATTGGAATAACCCTGAACCATAGTTGATATTTCTTCATTTAATCTATTTGACTGTACAGATCTGTTTAGAAAATAGTTAACTGCATTGTCAAGATCGAGGAAAAGGCCGAGATCAACCATGTCGGATAAAATGTTCAGTACCATTTTGCTAAGTCTTACCTGAACAATCTCTGATCCGAACTGAGCTTTTTCAAGCTGCTGAATTGTATTCATAACAGCATATCTTATAAAATCTGACCTTGTTTTGTACTCGGGGTGTCTTACAAGAAAATCATCTATTGCATCAAGTTCCACTTGACTTATCCTCAAAGTCACCTTTGTATCTGCTTTCATTAAATATACCTCCGGGCTGGGGATGCCTCGAGTTGAAGTTATGGTTATATCTATATTTAAAAATTACTCATTAAATACCAATATTTAATTATTTAGACGTCAATATTAAAAATATTAAAATTAATTGAAAAGTTTATATTTTATGGAGTTTTCTTTAAATTAAATCAATTGTATTTCTTTAGATTTGTATGGTCAATTGTAAGACATATGATTGTTCAAGTTATTGACAAGAAGGGTACAAAGGTCATATCTTTTTGAATAGAAAAATATTTTAGACTACTTACCATTCTAATTTTAGGCCGGGGTTGCCGAGCTGGCCAAGGCGCAGGCCTGGAGAGCCTGTTCTCCGCAAGGGGAGCGGGAGTTCAAATCTCCCCCCCGGCGCTATGGTTGAATTCAATGCACATGTGAAAATATTAAGCGAGGAAAGAATATTTGAAGAAATGAAAAAGATCGGGGTTGCGAAGGAAGGACAGGAAATAATGGCACCAAAATCACAGTGTTTCATTATAAAACTTGAAGGTATACCAATTAAAGATGCCATAATATTAAAGCAGGAAGCTTTAAGCTTAGGCATGGAATGCGCACTTTCATGGAATGTAGTATCGCTTAAGGCTGAAAAGACTGATGCTCTCCTTTTTGGTACAAAAAAACAGTTTAAGTTTTTATCCAACAAAATGAGCATTCAACCATTCAATGGAAGGGAAATATCTGAAGAATTGGATCAGTGCATAACAAACTTTGAAAGTTCATACTATGTCTGGAGAATAAGAAATGAAGTTATGGAAATTAAAAACACAAAAATAATGGGTATTCTCAATCTCACTCCTGATTCATTTTACGATGGTGGAAAATACACAAAAAGAGAAGAGGCATTGACAAGAATTAATGAAATGGTGAGTGAAGGTGCTGACATAATAGATGTTGGGGCCGAAAGTTCAAGACCAGGATCAAAAAGGATAGATTCATTGGAGGAAATGAGAAGACTATCTGTTATACTTGATGATATTTCATCCTATTCAATTCCATTTTCCATAGATACATACAAACCGGATGTTGCTGAGGTAGCATTAAAAAAGGGTTTTTCAATAGTAAATGATATCTACGGATTCAGGGATGAAAAAATGGTGGATGTTGTTAAGGAATTTAATGCTGGTCTTGTCCTTATGCATATGAAAGGTGATCCAGAAAATATGCAGGAGAATCCACAGTATGATGACGTGGTTTCAGAACTACTTAGATTCTTTAGAACAAGAACAAAGGAAATAATAATGAAAGGTATAAAAAGGGATCAGATTACGATCGATCCTGGAATAGGTTTTGGTAAAAATTTTGAACACAATGTTACCATTCTAAGAAACCTTTCATCCCTCAAATCCCTTGGCTATCCAATCCTTATAGGTGTATCAAGAAAGGGTTTTATTGGAACAATACTTAAAAGGGATGTTGAGGAAAGACTTATTGGATCTGTTGCCGCAGCATTATTTTCTGTTATAAATGGTGCACGGATTTTAAGGGTTCATGATGTAAGAGAAACGAGAGATGCTATAAAAATCATAGAGGCTTTAAAATGAGGTGCCCCGTTTGTTTTTCATCGCAGACCATTCAACCCGGAGAAATGATACATGTGTGCCCATACTGTGACGCAATTCTTATTTATGATAATAACAAACTAAAAACCATTGATAAGTTTCCATGGTGGATAAAGAAGATAGAGAATTTATCTGGTATCCATGGTTTAATAATTACGGAAAAAAGAAGGCTTGAGTTTCAATTCAAAGGAAAATGGATACTCAATGAAAAATTTGTTCTTGTTGAAAACATTTCAGAGAAAGGTAGCATGGATGAGGCTGTGAAATATATTTATGGATCCATTCCAGTCTTTACATTACCAGATCTTAAACTTGGGGTCATTGAGGAAAATGGGATAAAGATATATCATCAAAAGGGTTGTTCATTCTTTAAGCCTTTTGAGTAAATTTCTAACAGATTCCCTGAAATTTTCAAGTGATGATTCATTAACAACAAAAAAATCTGCATTTGCGATTACCTTTGCAAGACCCCAATTCATCTCCCTGTTGTCCCTTTTTAAAAAATCTTCAATTGTTTTTGGATCATCCATTCTCCCTCTTTTTAAAAGTCTTTTGAACCTTGTATCGGGCGAGGAAAGAATAGCCACAATTTTCAAATTTTTTCCTAGGTATTTTTTAAAAAATTCCACCTCCTCCCAGTTTCTCAAACCATCAATTATATAATCACCTTTACCTATCCTTTCAACCGTTCTCCTGGCCCATATATCCATACCATTTTTTTCCCTTTCACTGTTTGCAATTCTTCCAACATTGTTATCATCAAGGGGAAGATTGAGTGATCTAACATAATCCCTGACAACATCACCCATTCTTATAATGAAAATACCCATTTCCTCAGCAACCTTTAAGAATTCCTCCTTACCTGAACCGGGCATACCTGTTAAAAGTATTATCATTGTTATAGGTCAAAGTAATACACATAAAAAAATTTTTCAACATTCATGAATAATTTAATATTTTCATATGCATTTACATATCTATGAAGGGTTTTGGAGGTAATGTCCTGAAGATTGATCTTAGTGAAGAAAAGATAGAAAGGGAAAGCCTTGATCCTTGGGTTGCAAGGAGATTTCTCGGCGGTGTGGGTTTTGCAGCCTATTACCTATATAAAGAAAATGAAAAAAATGTTGATCCATTAAGTGAAAAGAACAATCTTTTAATAGCACCCGGGGCACTTGTTTCAAGCGGTATACCGACAGCATCAAAAACGGTTTTTGTTTCAAAATCACCTTTAACTGGTGGATTTGGAAGGGCCGTTGCAGGAGCAACAATAGGACCTGAACTAAAAAAGAGTGGAATAGATTTATTGATAATAAAAGGTAAAGCAAAATATCCATCAGTTATAATCATCAAGAACGATGAAGTATCAATTGAAAAGACCGATCTGTGGGGAAAGGATACAAGGGAAACGCAGAGGAAAATGAAGGAAAGGTATGGAAATATTGCAACAGCTGCAATAGGTCCCGCAGGTGAGAATTTATCAAAGATATCAATTATAGACTGTGAGGAAAGACAGGCCGCAAGGACAGGTCTTGGAGCTGTCATGGGATCAAAGAACCTTAAGGGTATTGGTGTTAAGGGTTCTAAAAAAATTGATGAACATGATCCTGAAAAAATGAAGGAATTGGTAAAACACTGGGTAAATATTATGAAAGATCATCCAGCAACAAGGGACGATATGAAGTATGGAACAGGTGAATTTTATGCATGGATGAACACACAGAAGGGTACGTTTCCATCAAGGAACTGGCAGCAGGGTTATTTCCAAAAGGCGTTCGATAATTTAAAAGAAGGACAATTATCTGGCATTGATCCATACAACTGGGCTCCAAAGTATGTAACAGGCTATCATCCCTGCCCTAACTGCACAAAGCCGTGCGGGCATATCTTTGAGGTAAAGAGCGGTAAATATGCTGGAACGGTTGTTGATGGTCTTGAGTATGAAACCATATATTCACTAGGCGGAAACCTTGAGATTGATGATCCTGAGGCTGTTGCCTATTTAAGCATGCTTTCAGATCTTTATGGTTTAGATACAATTTCAGCAGGTCTAACCATTTCCTGGGCTATGGAGGCTGTAGAAAAGGGATTGCTGAATGAAAACTTGAAGTTCGGAGATCCAGATGCGGTTGCCAGGGTTCTTAAGGCCATGGCTTACAGAGAAAAAGGCATAGGTGAATTGCTTGCCGATGGTGTTAGAAACGCTTATACAAAACTTGGCAAGGGAAAGGATTTTGCTCTTGAAATTAAAGGTCTTGAACCACCTGCATACGATATCAGGGGAATAAAAGGAATGGCTCTGGCGGAGGCTGTTTCTGTTAGAGGTGCATGCCATTTAACAGCAGGTGTTTATGGCACAGAGCTTGTTGGAAAATGGTGGAAGTTTGAGGGTGTAGATAGATTCAGCGCAAAGGGTAAGGGATTTGAAGTTAAAATTCATGAGGATCTCATGTCAATCTATGATACCCTGGGTGTTTGCAAATTTTCAAGACACATGTTCTTTGCTGAAGGCTTCGTGGATATTATAAAGGCTTATATGGGTTATGAAATGTCTCTATCAGAATTAATGGTTATTGGTGAAAGAATTTATAACATTGAGAAGGCGTTCAATGTTAGAGAAGGTTTCCTAAGGAAGGATGATACATTGCCTGAAAGGGTAATGAAGGATCCAATACCAAAAGGGGTATCAAAGGGATCATTTGTTTCAAAGGATGAACTCGAACATATGCTTGATGAGTATTATCAGGCAAGAGGATGGAGCATGGATGGAGTTCCTACAAAAATTAAACTCCATGAACTTGAACTGGACTTCATTGGAAACGAGATTGGTGCAGGGCATTGAATCAGGCCGAGCTGTGAGTCAAGGAATAAAAAATAAAATCTTTAAGAGCATATCTATTAAAGCTTATAAATCCATACTGACTTAATTATGACTCTCCTACGCTAAAATTAAAAAATATCTTGAATGTATTTTTAATTTGATAAGATCAATCTTTAGAAATTTTTTCAAATCTATCAATTTTTATTTTATATCCACTTTCAATCAAAGAGTTAAAGAGTTCATAATAAATTTCCATCCTTTGTCTGATATTTATCAAAACATATTTTCTGAAATTTTCAAACTGTGAACCTTCAAAATAGATTATGGGCAAACCTGATCCAAGAAGCTTAGATCCAAAGTTGTACAATGCCTCCCTCCCCTTTTCACCTATTTCAACCATAAGCTCGAAAGGAACTATTTTCAGATCCCCCCTATCATTGAATGGCCAGTGAATTAAATAATTTTCATTTTCTTTCATTTTCGGTATTTCACCAACATAATCCGCAATAATTTCCATGTAAAATAAATTTTCAAAATTAACATCATACTTAGATAAGAAATATGAGATTGGTTTTGTTAATGTAATTTCCTCTATTTTAAACAAACCATCGGAAACTTCTGAAAATATTTTGTTAATGTTTAGAATGTATTTTGTAAGATCTTTGCTTGATGAAGAATTGTACTGAATCAAAAAATACAGTCTATGATCAAAATATACTACAGATGGATAGAAAAGTACACCTGGAATTTTAGGAATTTTACTTTCAACAATATTCAATTTTTCGGATTTTTCTTTATCATAACTAAGTAACCTAAGTTTAATATGTATCATATCCTCCTTTTCCTTGAAGGAAATATTACCTTTCATTAAATCATATTTTAAACTTGAATAATATTCATTTGTTTTTGGTACAGTTAAGAAGAGTATTCCAGTGGATGGTACATACCTCATTATTGTTCCATCTGAAATTACTCTGTGAAAATATTGTGCACTGAAAACATTCTCATCCATTGAAAATATCATCTGTTTATCAAACATTTTCAGGTTGAGAAGATCTGTCTCTCCTTCCAGCTTTATTACCATTATTATCTATTATTTCATAGGAAAATTTAAAGGTTACGTTCTAAATGTAACAAAGGAAAGGTTTTCTAGATCAAGAACCTTTTCCCATGTTTCTTTGCATGAACAGGGTTTTATGCTGTAAAGGATATTTTCATCCTGAAGAAATGAAAATTCTTCAATTGACTTTATAACATAATCATCACACTTTCCGCAGTTGTGTGCACCCCTTTCTTTTCCAGGAGCTGTGGGAAAACATACAACTTTTTTGGTGAAAGCTGTTTTTTTAAGTACCTCCACAACACTCCATAGCCAGGGTGCACGGTAAAAGCCCTTATGCCAAAGATATTCAACAAGAGTACCTTTCTGAATGTTTACGGGGTTTAGTGAAACGACCTCAGAAAACTTTGATGAAAAAATGGAAGAATTTATTGCATCCTCAATTGCTTTTTTTTCTGTTAAAAAGGGTGGTTTCAGAAGGACATAGGTTTTTATTGGTATACCGAACGAATTCAGATATTGTGCGGCCCTCACATATTCCTGGACTGAAAAACCCTTGTTGATGGAATTTTCCAAAACCTCATCACTTGAACTTTCAAGCCCTAATGCAACCATAAGTTTTTCCTTAAACTCCAGAAAATTGTTGAGAATATTTTCCCTTATGAATTCAGGTCTAGATTCAACAATTATTCTTTCTGCATTTTCAAATTTTTTTAGTAGATACTTTGCTGATTCAACAGATATTTCATTTGGATCAAAGAAACTGCCTGAATTGTATATCTTTACAACTTTTTCGTTGTTGTATTTTTCAAAGGCGTTATCAACCTGTTTTTTCAAATTATCTGAAGATACCCTTGTTGGATTTGTGTCTGAATAATAACCGCACATGGTACAACCGCCACTTGTGAACCAGAAACAGCCAGATGTTCTTAGTACAAGAACCATGGATCTTTCCCTTCTGCCCCTGTATGGTTCATCCTCAAACCAGAGAGCTGAATATTCATCAGGCCTGTTTTCCCTGACTACATTTTCCCTAAGCTTTAAAATTAAATCTTTCATTTTTTCAGTTCTTTCTCAATCATTTCAATCTTCATCATTATTTCATTGATCTTTTTATTTATTTCCTCAACCTTTTCCCTTAAGTTTTTCAATTCCTCATTTTCTTCTTTACCTTTCAAAAGTGAGTTTATTGCCAATCTTATTTCCCTTTTCATTCTGCCATCCAGTTCCATTGAAAACTGTGATTCAAGTTTCTCTATTGCTTCGGACAGGTTTATCTTTGATAGTGAATTCACAGCCGCCCTTCTCACCGGAAGATAGTAATCCTTCAAAAGATCGCATAGATTTTCCATAACATCTTTTTTACCTGTTCCACATTTTCCCAATGCCGTTGCGGATGCAGATCTTAGCCTTTGATTGTATCCAAGTTTTGTGTACTCCTTTATTATTTTACATCCTTCATCTCCAAGTTCACTTAAACCGTTCACAACTCCTATCCTCACCACTTCGTTCCATGATGAAATATTTAAGCCGTTCTTTAATATTTCAAATGCATCCTTGTGCTTAGTTTTACCTAAACTCCAGTATGCCTGAGAAAGAACAAATTCATTGTTTTCATTCTTTATTATATCAAGAATTAACTTAAATGATTTATCATTTTTAAATTCCCCGAGTGCCTTTGCGATTGCAATCTTTACCCTAGGATGCAATAAACTGTAATTACCCATAATTCTTTCAATAGCTTTCAGGGCATAATCTGTACCTATCGAGCCTATAGCACTAATTGCCTCATATGCAACAGACCAGTGATTTTCAAAAACAGAGCTTGCAAAGGCATCAATAATGTCATAACTTGAAATCTTTTCCATGGATTTTATTGCATCAATTTTCTCCATTACTGTTTCTCCATTTTTAAGAATATATTTTAAGGATTCTTTACTTCTCTCAAATTTTATGTCTTTAAGAATAATGTTTTCCGGGTCTATCGAAACTCCCAGTGGTTCTTCATCAAAAATGAAGGTAAACTGTTCAACTTTTTTATTTATTCTCACTTTTTTAATTATCCTTCCATTTTTAGTGTAAATTGCAATATCAAGAGGGAATGAAAATTCATCAGGTATATTTTCTCCTTTCTGCTGTTGTTCTATTTTTAGTGTTAGAATCTTATCGTTTGGACTGTAGCTTTGTGTGACAACAATTTCAGGATGACCCGCTTGGAAAACCCATTGATCAAAAAATTGTTCCAATGATTTTCCTGTTTTTTCCTTAAAAATCCTCATTAGATCATAGGTATCAACACTTTTACCACCATATGTTTTAAGGTAATCACTGATTGAAGACCAGAAAACATCATCACCAACTTCATACCTTAACATATGTAAAACCCTGGACCCTTTTTCGTAAAGATGCCTGTCGAACAATTCGGATGGATATTCATAAACATTTGTAACAATTGCTCTTCTGTATTCTTCATTTTTATAATTAACCTCATCCTGGTAAAGATGGTAGAGAAAATCGTCATGACCAAGAAAATGATCAACATAAACTGCATTCATATATGTTGCAAAACCTTCATTTAACCATCCTTGGGACCAATCCTTGCATGTTAAATAATCTCCGAACCACTGATGTGCAAGCTCATGTGAAACAAGATCTTCACTCATAACAACACTGTGTATTTTTTCATTATGGATTGTGTATTCGGTAAGTGTTGTGGCATTTATGTTCTCCATGCCGCCAAATATAAAATCGTATACTACCACCTGTGCATATTTTTCATATGGATATTTAAAGTTGAGCAACCTTGAGAAAAATCTTATCATGTCCGGTGTATTTACAAAACTTAGTTTTACATAATCCTTCATTTTCTTGGGAACCAAGTACAATAGTTTAACGTTGTCTATCTCATCCTCTTCAACATAAAACTCTCCTGCTGCAATGGATGTTAAATATATGGGATGGGGGAAATTCTCAACCCAGTGATAAATCACTTTATCATCCATATTTTTAATTTCAACAAGTTTACCGTTTGAAACAGCATAATATCCTTTTGGTACGCTTATTTCTATTTCTGTTCTTGATCTTTCGTTTGGATAATCGTAACAGGGGAGCCAATACCTTGTGTCCTCATCCTCACCCTGAGTCCAGAGCTGGTAATCCTTATCCGGATAATATTCATCTGGCCCAACAAAAAACATACCTCTCTGCGGCCTTGATTTATATTCTATTTCTATTTCAATCTCTTCCCCTTTTTCAATACTCTTTTTGAAAAAGATCCTCAGAGTTTTTCCATCGTACCTGTAATTTAGTTTTTCGTTTTTTACAGAAATATTTAAAATTTCCATATCAACAGCATCTAAATCTACAGATTCCAGCTTTGTGTATAAAGCGATAAGGGTGATTTTTTCAAGAGCCTTAAACTCTTTATTTTGAAAATCTGGCTGTATAAATGCATAAATCTTTTCCTGTTTGAACTGCCTATCCCTTTCATACTTTTTCCTGTAATCCGGAAATGTAAAAGACCTATATTCATCCATCATAATTGTTGAAAGGTTCTAAATTATTTAATGTTATCGCAACCGAAAAGGTTTATTTATTAAACAACTTCAATATTAGAAACATCAAAGAATTAAATATTAGGAATATATTTACTGGAAAAGAAATAACCGGGAGAATCTCATATGGATTTCCTTTACTTTGACATTGCAGTAATTTTCTTTCTCTCGCTTATGGGCGCAATAATTGCAGTTAAGTTTAAACAATCAACAATGGTTGGTTTTCTTATTTTTGGGCTCCTTTTGAGTCCTTCACTGACATTTACTGTATTTGGATTTCATTATTCAGGTCTTCCAGTCAGTTCTTCAATTGTAGATGTGCTTTCACAGATAGGACTTGCATTTCTATTATTTTTTATTGGTTTAAACATATCTGTTTACAAATTCAGAAAATCTGCTCTTGTTTCAATCACTCTTGGATCAATTGACATAGGTCTTATGTTTTTCATAGGTTTCATTATAGCAAAAATTTTTGGCTGGGATCTTTATGATTCCCTTTTCTTTGCTTTAATAATATCCGCAAGCAGTGTTGTTGTTACTGCAAAAACACTGGAAGATATGAAAAGACTGAACGGTGATGAATCATATGCACTCCTAAATCTTATGATCTTTGAGGATGTGCTTTCCATATTCATTGCAATCTTCCTTTCCGGTGTTATTGTAACCAATGTAATGAAACCAGGGCTTTTAAATATTGAGTACCTTGGAGTAATTTCCCTTATCGCTTTTGTTGTTGTACTGACGTTCATATACGTTCCAATACTAGAAACAAAATTTAAAAAATCCGGAAATGACGAAATATTTGTTTTATTTATATTTACAGTCATATTCACGATGGGTGCACTTTTGGAAGTCTTTAACATTACTCCTGCTTTGGGCGCATTTTTTGCAGGTATGATCTTTGCAGAAACAAATTATGCAAGAGATATTGAAAAAAAACTCATTCCATTCAAACATGCATTTTCTGCCATATTTTTCATTACATATGGTATGAACATAGTACTGAATTCCTTCATAACATATGCGGATGTAATAATTATCTCACTTATAGGAATAATTATAACAGAAGTTGTTTTTATATCAGCATTTGCCTATATTCTGGGTTTTTCTTCAAAGGGTGCTGTTTTCATGGGCGCTGGTCTTATACCAAGGAGTGAGGATTCACTTATATTCGCTAATATGGCATTGGGAATATACCTTACAACATCTGGCCTGGCACTCCCTCATGCAAATGTAATTTATTCAATAACAGGAGCGATTGTTCTTTTAACAAGCATAATTACACCATATTTTGTTAGATTTTCACCAAAATTGCAAAGGATATTTTCAACAATTCTGCCCCAGTTTTTAAAATATTCAGGGAATGTTATTTCAAGAGCCCTTAAACCCATATTTTTCCCCAGGGAAATACCGATTAGAACCTTCAACAGATTTTATGCCATACCTCTTCCAATTTACATTGGCGCAATGCTCTCCTATTTAATTTTCCATGATTACACTTTATTGATCGTTTCAATTTCTTTTCTGATAATATCAATAATTACAATAAGGTTAGCGATAAACAAAATGTTAATGAGTGAATTGAAATCAAAACGTGTTGTGAATCATGTTCTTTTTAATGTATTTTTACCTCTTGCATCAATTCTAATATTCACATCTCTCTATATGTATTCATTGTTTCTTTCGTTACTTGCTTTACTGATAATCGTTTCAATAATAATACTTGAAAGCTTTATATTTTCAAGATCTTCAAAATTTTAGAAAAGTGAACTACCCCAACCTGACGGATAAACCACTCTGTTTTAAATTTAACGATTTATAACTTTCTTTTTTCTTGTATTTAGATTTTCCAATTTCTTTCCATTATTTTTTAATCCTGACAACGCTTTTATGTTACTTCATTGGTAATTTACCATTTGCAAAACTTTAGAATACACATCTTTCAATTCAACTTTTTCATCTTTTTTTACGATCTTTGACTGTGTATCATTCTCTGTTATTTTCCTTCCTTCTTTTCCTGTTCTTTGTTCGGATACATTCTGAAATAAGTTTTCAGCATCTTTCACTTTCTGACTAATTATAATAAAATATAATTATATAAATCTGTCTCC
>JABEBW010004070.1_pt1 | contig 19184 bp, 19 predicted proteins | sample 7245961 | NCBI WGS metagenome assembly JABEBW01 (sample SAMN14506364, study PRJNA622280) | hot springs metagenome | biome: hot spring [ENVO:00000051]|acidic hot spring [ENVO:00002120]; feature: spring [ENVO:00000027]|sediment [ENVO:00002007]; material: sediment environment [ENVO:01001048]...
TATCAACAAAACCACCCCTGATAGACTTAATGGAAAAAATAGTAAGGGATCATGGAAGGTGTATAACTGTTAGCGAAAATGAAATAAGAGATGCAAGATATTCACTTGCAAGGATTGGTATTTATGCTGAATACAGCTCTGCTACAGTCCTGGCCGCATACAAAAAGAAAAATTTTGAAGGAAAGAATGTTCTTGTGATCACGGGAAATGGATTGAAGAATTCCTATTAATCCTTCACTAGCAATTTTTTCAGCGTGTACTTTAATATTCCTCCATTCTTTATGTATTCCACCTCAGCCTTTGTGTCAACCCTAAGAATTCCTTCAATTTTTCTTTCGTTTCCATTCCTTTTTATTGTTATCTGAACCTTTCCCTTTGGAACCATTTCACTTATGCCAATTATATCAACAAGCTCATCTCCCTTCAGATCATTTATTGGTTCCGGAATCTGTATGGGTAGAACGCCCATATCAACAAGGTTGCTTCTATGAATCCTTTCAAAACCCTCGGCTATTATTGCCTTTACACCTAGAAGTTCAGTTGCCTTTGCCGCCCAGTCCCTGCTGCTTCCCTGTCCGTACCTTTTACCTGCGAATATAACTAAAGGTATTCCCTGCTGCATGTATTTTATGGCAGCATCATAGATGCTCATTTCCTCTCCCTCAGGATAATACTTTGTGTATCCGCCCATCCTTTCTACCATTTTGTTCTTTATTTTAACGTTTGCAAATCCTCCCCTCACCATTACCTCATGGTTACCCCTTCTAGATCCATATGTGTTGAAATCCTCAGGTTTAACACCATTCTGGAGGAGATACAATGCAGCCGGGGGTATATTCTTCAATTTCTCTTTATCGTTGAGATCCAAATTCTTTAAAATTTCAGGATCCGATACTATTGTTCCTGCTGGTGAAATATGATCCGTTGTAATGTTATCACCGAATATTGCGAGAATTCTTGCATTTATTATATCTTTCAGAGGCCTTTCCTCAAGAGAGAAATCCTGGAACCATGGCGGTTCCCTAATGTAGGTGGATTTTGGATCAAACTCATAGTATTCACCCTGTGGTATCTTCAAAGCTTTCCAGTTCTCATCACCCTCAAATATGTTTTTATATTTTTCCTTGTAAAGATCTGAATTAACATAGTTATCAATGTAAGATCTTATTTCATCATCCGATGGCCAGATATCTTTAAGAAAAACAGGTTTTCCGTTTGGATCCAGGCCAACAGGATCCTTTTCAAAATCAATATCCATTCTTCCTGAGAGAGCATAAACAACAACAAGCATGGGTGATGCAAGGAATGTTCCCTTTATGTAAGGATTTATTCTTCCCTCAAAGTTTCTGTTTCCGCTAAGAACACCTGTAATATAAAGATCTGAATTTTTCATAATTTCCTCAACTTCTTTAACGAGGGGCCCACTGTTCCCAATGCATGTTGTACAACCATAACCAACAACATGAAAACCCAAAGCTTCAAGGTATGGTAAAAGACCCGATTTTTTTAGATATTCCGTTACAACAACAGATCCCGGTGCAAGGCTTGTCTTTACGAAAGGTTTGACCTTTAATCCCCTTTCAACGGCCTTTTTTGCTAAAAGACCAGCACCCATTAGAACGAACGGATTTGAAGTGTTTGTACAGCTTGTTATTGCAGCTAAAGATACAGAAAAATCACCAAATTTGTATTTTGTGCCTGAAATTTCAAGTTCCATCTCTTTTCTTTCTCTACCTGCAAGTCTTTTTAATTCATTTGGAACATTTCTGATTGAAATTTTTTCATCTGGATTCCTTGGGCCTGCAACGCATGGTTCAACAGATCCAAGATCAAATTCGTATAGTTCATCGTAAGCATATTCCTGACCTGTGTAGAATAGACCCTGTTCCTTCATATATTTTTCAATGATTGGGACCAACTTTTCCCTTCCAGTCAATTTCATGTATTTCAAGGTTGTTTCATCAACAGGGAATAAACCGGCTGTGGCACCATACTCAGGCGCCATGTTTGATATTGTTGTTCTGTCCTGAAGTGAAAGATATTTCATACCATTACCTATGAACTCAACAAATTTTCCAACAACCTTTTTTGATCTAAGGAACTGTGTTATTGATAAAACAATATCTGTTGCAGTTACACCAGGTTTTGGTGATCCTGTCAGCTTTACACCAACAACTTTCGGTATTTCCATGTAGATAGGTTCACCAACAACAACAGCCTCAGCTTCAATTCCTCCAACACCCCAGCCAAGTATACCAAGACCGTTTATCATTGTTGTGTGTGAATCCGTTCCTATTAAAGTTTCAGGGAATAAATATCCATCCTTCTCCATTACAATCCCTGATAGATGTTCAGTGTTAATCTGATGGATAATACCATTCCCCGGTGGAACAACCCTGAAATCCTTAAAAACTTTTGTAGCCCATTTTAGCATTAAATACCTTTCACCGTTCCTTTCATACTCCAGTTTCTTGTTCAATTCTATAGCGTAAGATGTACCAAAATAATCAACCTGAATTGAATGATCTATAACCAAATCCACAGGTACCACCGGATTAATTTTTTTGGGATCCTTTCCCATCCTCTGAACAGCATTCCTCATTGCAATAAGATCTATGACCACGGGTACGCCAGTGTAATCCTGAAGAATTACCCTTTCAGGATAGAATGGTATTTCTACCTGCTCTCTTCTAATTATACTTTCAATATGTTCCATTCTAACTTCTCCATTTCCAACCCTTCTCAAAAGATTTTCAATTATTATTTTTAGGGAAATTGGGAGATTTTTTACACTGTACCCAAGGGATTCAAGGTCTTCAACCTTGAAATATTTGTAAGTTTTGTTTCTTACCTTCAATTCTCTTTCATTTAATTTAGCATCCATATTAAAGCACCTTTCACTTCAATCGAAAAAAAAGATTTAAAATTTTCTTATGGACAGAGTGAAATTCTTCTTGACCAGAGACAATCCCCGCAGGATGGTGCATTGCTTTCACAATCAAGATCCGTGTTAAGAACAAAATTGCATGATTTACTTGAGAAAATACAGTCAATGCAGGATGGATAGATTGCTGATTTAACTATCCATCTGAATTTTCTGTATTGCATATCCTTCCATATATTTAGAAGACTATTTTCCATTATATTCCCGAACGAAAAAAAGTGCACATCTTTTTTTCTGCCAAAGATATATTCAGTGTAAGAATGTAAAAATCTATAGCAGGGGACAACATCACCATTCCATGAAATAACTGTGCTTTGCCTCTCCATAAAATCGCATATTCTTTCGGTTTTTAACTCAAATTCTGCCATTTTTACCTCCATTCTGTAAGTAAAGGCCTTTTTTAGGAATTCATCTATTATTGACCTGTCCAAAGATCCATCATAAAGTATTTCTTCGGTCTGTGATGCATCAAGTGGGATCAAATTGGATACAAGTATTTTTGATACTCCCATTTGATCAGCAACATCGGGAATGCTTGGTAATGTTTTTATGTTGGATTTCATGGCAAGAAATTCTATCTCAACCTCAGGATAATCAGAATTATATTTTTTCTTTAATTCACTTAATTTTTTCAAATTGTTATAAACAACATTTTTTGAAACCCCCCTGATTTTGAGAAAAATTTCCTCAGAGGGAGAATCAAAAGATATTGTTACCTTTTTAACACCTTTTTTAATAAGTTGTTCGGAGATCTTTTCATTCATAAGCGTTCCATTGGTTGAAACCATTATTTCTTTATTTTCAATAATATTCAAAAATTTTAGAAATTCAGGATGCACCAGTGGTTCACCTATACCTCCAAAATGTACTGTTTTCACAGTTTCAATATTTTTAATTTCATCTATCAATTTAAAAAACATTTTCTCATCCATGTAACCGATTTTTTCATTCCAGTATTTCCTAAAACACATTTTGCAGCTAAGGTTACAGGCATTTGTTATCTCAACGTAAACCTTGAGAAGAGGATCATCCAGAAAACTGATCTCCGCATCATTGAACTTAAATTGCATAAAGGTAAAGAACCCTTAAGGGATTTAATTCTTTTGTCTAATTTAAAATTAAATAATAGATTTTCGTAAGCTTTAAATATAAGTTGCTCATATCATCACTGTGATAAATAAGTTAAACAGATTTGGAGACATAGTTAAGATCAAAAACAAAACTATGGTTGCAAAAGTTTATCAACCTCCAAAGGTGGGTGAAGAGGTTTTTGATTCTCATGGATCCCACGTAGGAAAAGTAATATCCATTTTTGGACCAGTGAAATCTCCATACGTTAGGATAAGAATGGATAAGGAAATGAACCTTTCAGGATATATATATAGAGGTGTTAGGTATGAAGGAAGAAAAGAAAAAGGAAAAGGCAGCATGGATAGATGAAATTGAAAAATGTCCCGAGTGCGGATCAACGCATCTTGTGAGGGATTATGAGAGAGGTGAACTAATCTGCCAGGATTGTGGTCTTGTTATTGACGAAAGCTACATCGATCAGGGTCCTGACTGGAGGGCTTTTGATGCAGAACAGAAGGAGGAAAGGGCAAGGACAGGTGCACCCATGACCTATACCATTCATGACAAGGGTTTGAGCACAGAAATTTCCTGGAAAAATAAAGATTCCTATGGTAAAAACATCCCAACAAGAAACAGGGCACAACTTTATAGGCTAAGAAAATGGCAAAGAAGAATAAAGGTATCAAATGCAGCGGAAAGGAACCTTTCCCAGGCACTACAGGAAATGGAAAGAATGGCATCAAATCTAAACATTCCAAAGGATGTTAGGGAGACTGCTGCAGTTATCTATAGAAAAGCAGTAAGGGAGAATATGATAAGGGGGAGGAGCATTGAAGGTGTTGTTGCTGCATCAATATATGCAGCCTGCAGAATGCTCAACATTCCGAGAACACTTGAAGAAATAGCTGCTGTAACAAGAATAAAAAAGAAGGATATTGGAAGAACATACAGAATAATGGCAAGGACTTTGAAATTAAATCTCTTTCCATCAAATCCTGAAGATTATATTGATAGATTCTGTGCAAAACTTAACCTTTCAGGAGAAGTGAAAAAGAAGGCACTTGAAATCATAAAACAGGTGGAAGAGAAGGGTTTAACTTCTGGTAGAGGACCAACAGGTGTTGCTGCGGCTGCAATTTACATTGCTGCCGTTATGAACAATGAGAGAAGAACACAGAGGGAAGTGGCAGAGGTATCTGGTGTTACTGAGGTAACGATAAGAAACAGATACAAGGAAATATCCGAAAAACTCGGTATAAAAATAGAGATATAAATATCTAAAAAGTATTTTATACAAATTTTTTATTCTATTTTTAAATGAAGATAGCTTATGCAATCTGTTCACTCGGTCTTGGCCATGCCACAAGATCCATACCACTCATTGAAAAACTTATAAATGAAGGCCATGAGGTTTTTATAATAGCCCATGGAAGGGCAATGGATGTTATAAAAAAATATTTTAATGACATAAAAATAATTGATATACCTGATTATCCAATTGAATACACAAAATCCGGTGCAGCACTCTTTCCATACCTTATATTCAAATCACCCAGAATAATTGAAGCTCTTTTAAAGGAACACAGTAAATTTGTTAAACTTTTCAACAGGGAGAATTTTAATGTTGTTATAAGCGATAACAGATACGGTATATTTACTCCTGTTGGTTCTGGAGCAAAATCTTTTCTAATTACCCATCAGCTCAGAATTATGAACCCATACAGGATAAAATTTCTTGAAGATCTAAGCATGGTTTACAATTCCTATTTACTTAAATACTTCAAAAAGATCCTTGTTCCAGATTTTGAAGAAAATTCACTTTCAGGAGATCTTTCACACAATCTGAAATATTTGGATACAAAAAAAATCGAATACATAGGTCCAATTTCACAGTACAAAAAGATTGATGCTGAAAAAAACATAGATGTTTTATTTGTTATTTCAGGGCCAGAACCTCAGAGAACAATTTTCCAAAACATTGTTTTAAATTCACTGAAAAATTTTGATGGAAAATATTTTGTTCTTTTAGGAAGGCCTGATAAGGAAATAGAAGAAAAAAACATAAAATCCTTCGTTGGGAAGGATGAAATGGAAAAGCTTCTGAATTCTTCCAAAGTTATTGTTTCGAGATCGGGTTATTCAACCATAATGGATCTTTATTTCATTGGTGGTAAACCTGTTTTTGTTCCGACTCCTTCCCAACCGGAACAGGAATATCTTGCACAGTATTTGGAGGAAAGGAAACTGGCTCTTTATTTTGAACAGAATGATTTTTCAATTTCCAAAATATTTTTAAACAATAATAATATATTAGGTTTCAAAGGAGGTTACACACTGGATAAAACACTTGAAAAATTTATAAGTGCAATTCAGGATGTGTGAAAAATGGAGAGGAACACAAAACTCCTGCTGATATCAGTGTTAATAAGTGTAATAGCAATTGCAATAATACTCTCAGGTACAATATCGAAGGATACTTTTTATTACCTTTCCACCATGGATCCCTTCTGGCTTCTCATTGCTCTTGTTCTACATGTTGTTTACTGGGTTGTTTGGGGGGTGAGAATTAAAGTTTTGGTAAGAAGTTTGGGCAAAAAAATTCCATTTTCAAAATCAATGAAGGTTGTGATGGTTAATGTTCTTGCAGCATCAGTAACTCCCTCAAATGCAGGTGGTGAACCAGTTAGAATTAAGATGCTTAACGATTTCGGTCTGAGTGGTGGTGATGCAACTGCTGTAGTTGTTGGTGAAAGGGTTTCTGATGCAATATTTCTGCTATCAATGCTACCCATTCTAATAATTTATTTTGGCTTTTCGCTTTCAGGATACATAGGTACTTTGCTCATAAGTGCCTTTGTTCTTCTTTCATTTTTCATAATTTTTCTTGCAGTCATTGTTTGGAAACACAAAAGTGTTGAAAAAATTATATCAAAGTTTGATTTTATTTTAAAGCCGTTTGTTAAAAGCAAGGTAAAAAGGTTTCAGCTCATTGAAAAAATTAAAAAAGAGTTCATAAACTTCAAGGAAGGTATTAAGGTTCTTGTCATGAGGAACAAATTCTATTTTGTTTTAGTTGTAATTTTAAGTGCATTGCTCTGGTTATCGGATTTTGTAGTTTTTTCAATAATACTTTTAAGTTTTCACCAGAACCCAATATGGATCTATTCATTCCTTGCCCAGATAATTATTGTTCTTCTTACCCTCCTCCCAATTTCACCTGGAGGAAGCGGACTTGTTGAATTTGTATCCGCAATACTTTATGCTCCATTCATAAAGAAAGACATAATTGGTATTGTCATACTAATGTGGAGATTCGTTGTTTTCTACCTTAACATAATTGTAGGTTCATTTTTCACATTTACACACATCTTTTCAAAAAAGAAATAAATACAGGATCGCATGGTTAACCATGAAAATTCTAGTATGTCCAATTTGTGGGAGCACGAACATTTATTATGAAGCTGGAATGATCACCGGTGAAAAATACAAATGCAACGATTGCGGTTACGTTGGATCATTGATAATTGAAATTGACGAAAAGGATTACGAGGAATTTATGAAATCTAAAGGGAAAAGCCTGCATGGAGAGCACTGATATCATCATCAATGAATTTCCTGGAAACATTTTCCCTTACGGCTTTTTCAATTGTTTCAAGATCAAGGTGGGATGTTATTTTCGCGTATGCACCTATCAAAACAATGTTTGCTAGTTTTGGTGAAGAAATTTTTTCTGCAATCTCCGATGCGTCCACAGGATATATGTTTGGATTATCCGGATAATTTTTTATTAGTGAAGAATCCAGGATAACATATTTTGCCTTTCTGGCAAGATCCATATATTTCTGAAACGTTTTATCGTACATGAATATCATAACATCAGGTTTTGTTATAACAAGATCATATATTTCTGAATCATCAACAATTATATCAGATGTTGTTATTCCGGACCTAACAGCAGCAGTGTAACTCCTTGTCATTACAACATTTTTTCCCATGGCCGAAAATGCATTTGCAAGTATGGTTCCCGCGAGAACAACACCTTGTCCTGCCCATCCACCTATCCTAATCTGTATCATTCCATTGCCTCCCTAACAATTCTTTCAATTTCTTCAGAAAGTTCAGGTTTTTCAATATCCACAAATTCACCTATCCTGTAAAAACCTTCAGCATTTGTTGAAAATTTTTCCCTGTACCAGTGTAGCATTTCAATATGATCCATTCCAAGAACCCTTCCCTCATATGTTGGGCATGGTGATAATACCTCGATAAATGAAAAACCCTTTTTGTTCATTGCCTTTTTAATTGAATTTATTAAATTTGGAAGATGCCAGGTTGTCCATCTTGCCACATAGGATGCACCTGCAGCCTTTACAATTTCAGAAGCATTGAAAGCAAAGCTTGGATTACCGTAGGGTGTTGTTACAGTTTTATAATCATGTTCAGTTGTTGGTGCAACCTGACCACCCGTCATTGCATAAATACCGTTGTTAACCATGATAACTGTTATTCCAACGTTTGATCTTGCAGCATGTATCAAATGGTTTCCTCCGATGGCTGTGCAATCACCATCACCGCTAACAACAATAACCTTTAGTTTTGGGTTTGCAACCTTAATACCGGTTGCAAAGGCTATTGGTCTTCCATGGGTTGTATGGAGGGAATCTACCCTCAAATATGGACTTGTTATCCAGGCAGAGCATCCAATACCAGAAACTGCAACAATTTCATTCTTTGGTATTTTTAATTCATCTATTGCCCTTGTTATTGCGTTGAGGATTTGACCATTACCACATCCTGGGCAGAATGCTGTGGGTAAACTTCTTATATAGTTCTTTTTTATATAATTCGCTGTTATCATTTTATCACTTCCCCCATTTTTTTAACTATCTGTTCAACTGTTGGTACAACTCCATCAACCTTTGAAAAATGTATAACCTTATCAGGAAACATCTTTTCAATTTCAAGTAAATATCCCCTGAGACTCATTTCAACAAGCAGAACCTTTTTAATTTTTTTGTTTAATTCACTCATCCTTTCTTCAGGTGCAGGCCATAAAACTCTGGGCCTGAAGTAACCTGCCTTTATTCCCTTTTTCCTCAATTCAATAACAGCACCCTTTGATGGTCTTGATGATGCACCATATGAAATTATGAGGAATTCAGCATCCTCTGTGAACATTTCTTCAAAATCAATAATCTTTTCAGCATTTCTGTAAATTTTATCATGCAACCTTTTCACAAGGGTTTCCTGCACCTCCGGGGATCCCGTGTCTCTTGTACCATCAGGTTTATGTGTTGATCCTGTAACAAGCAGTTCAAGACCATTTCCAAATGTCCCCATGGAAGGTACAAGGCTTTCCCCATAGACCATGGTTTCATCCCTTTTCAAAGCGCTTCTTCTTTGAACAACTTCAACATTTTCAGGAACAACAAGGTTTTCCATCATATGTCCAACCTCTGCATCTGAGAGTAAAATAACAGGAACCCTGTATGTTTCGGAGAGATTGAAAGCCTTAACGGTCAAATCAAACATTTCCTGAACGGAATTTGGTGATAAAACTATTGTTTCATAATCACCGTTTGAACCAAATCTGCTCTGCATAACATCACCCTGTGCAGGCTTTGTTGCCTGACCCGTAGCCGGTCCTGCCCTCTGAACATCAACTATAACCACAGGAGTTTCTGTCATGGCAGCATAACCTACATTTTCCTGCATGAGTGAGAATCCTGGGCCTGATGTGGCGCTCATTGCCTTTAAACCTGTCCATGATGCACCAATTATGGCCGATATGCTTGCTATTTCATCCTCCATCTGAAGGAATTTACCACCGTGCTTAGGTAAAAGTTCTGCCATTGCCTGAGTTATTTCGCTTGCAGGCGTTATTGGATAGCCTGCAAAGAATCTACAACCGGCAAGTACTGCACCGTATGCACAGGCAAGATCACCTTCTACAAAATACTTACCTGGTTTGATCATTAGCATACACCTCTATTGCAAAATCTGGACAGTAAAGTTCGCATAATCTGCAAACAATACATGAATCAATATTCACAACTTTTGGATAAAAAAGACCGTATTCATTAATTTCATCTGATTTTCCAAGAGTTTTTCTGGGACAAACGTCAATGCAAATAGAGCATCCCTTGCAAAGTGATTTATCAATGATTATCTGTGATGCTTTCATACCACCCAAATTAACTTTACCGATTTTAATTTATTCCTAAGTTTTATTTTCATTAATTGATTTATTAAAGATATTGCTCCACCAGACTTTTCAAATTGAAATAAAAAAATAATTATTTTAAAATTTCATCAATCTTTTTCTCTATAGTTTCGAATTCTCTGAAGGATAATCTTCTTAAATTCCAGTCATCCCTCGAATATTTTCCAGAGTACAAAATATTTGCAACCATTAACTCTTCCTTTGTTGGTAGATCAAAGTATGCCTGTGCATTTAGCATCTTTTCAAACCCTTTTGTAATGCTTTCAATCAATTCCCTGTTTTCTATTTTCCTTTTTAATACATCCTGAAGATTCGTTACTCTGTATTTCACATCAGATACCTTCTTATCCTCAAGCTTTTTCTTTGAAACCTTTAGAACAGAACCAAGCCTGTTTAAATCGGTTGATACAAGCATTGCACCATGGAAAAAGCTGGTGTTCCATCTGAAGCTTGCAGCGGTACCTGATACCTTATGATCCTGGATAACAACATCGTTTATGTTTTCAACGTAAGGATCAAAGCCCAAAATATTCAATGCGTTAAGTATACCGTTTACATATTTTTTGTAAAGATCGCCAACATTTTCCACCCTATCCTTCAAAGCAAGTGCATAGTTTATGTTTCCAAGATCATGATAAACAGCACCTCCACCGGTGAATCTTCTCACAACCTTTATACCAAGCGCCTTTGCCCTTTCAAGATCCACCACCTCATCAGCATACTGAAAATAGCCTATTATCACCGCATCTTTGTTCCTCCATATCCTCAATGTGTCATCGGTTAGATCTTTACTTCTTACCCTTGTAAAAGCCTCTTCAAATGCCAGATTCATATAAGGATCCTCCGGTGTTTCATAAGTGAGAATTCTTAGTTTCCTCATTTTTCTGCCTCCCCTATTGCATTCAGTATAACGTTTTCAAAATCTTCCAGTGATGATCCAACAAATTCAACATTTTTGAAAATTTCTCTTATCCTATTTTTTATTAAAGATTCATTTATTTCAAGACCTTTCAGTTCATTCTCAGCCTTCCATATAACATCTTCTGGATAAATGAAAAAGTCGCCCTCTATTCTTATCCATTCTATTTTATTGTTTTCAATGTTCACACTGACCTTTATTAAACCTTTCTTTGTTTTAATTTCATAACTACCCTGCATATGTTCCCTAATTTCATAAAAACTTATTAATTTTTTTAATTGAAAGATCATCTAGAAATCATATTTTTAGGATTTTGAAAATTTATGAACGGAGAAATTTCATAAAAGACTATTGTGAAATATAATTAGAAAAACTTTGATGAAATAATAAAGAGAGATACTTTGGAATTAACTTTACATAGAGGTCAGGAATAATTGAGGTATCTTACATTAAGCTTATTTTTTTAATTTTCCAATTTATTTTGCCTTCCTTTCAATTCCATATTCCCCAGATTTTAATTCAACTTATAATAGTAAACTACCCTAACTGATAGAACTTACATAATACACTCAATCAAACACACCCATAACAAAGGCCTGTAAAGGTGTTACCTCTAGCTCCCCTGACGTAGCAAGATTTACGTAAATATAATTATACAAAAAAGCTTCATACTTCCCTTTCCGCAGAGAACTTCCTGCCGATGGCTTTAGACAAATTAATATATTCTGAAATGCTTTTACACGTAATTGATATGATTGATATACTGATAATGGTCGTAATTGGAATAGCATATTTAAACCAGATATATTTCCTTTCAATCTCACTTTTCAGCATAATTTATGATTTGAAAGACGAAGTATGGCTGAAAGATGATCCAAAATACGATAAAAATGTTGCAATTCTTATACCACTTTACAAGGAGGAATGTAAAAGCATTGATAAAACAGTGAAAAGTATTTTTAGACAAAACTACAGAAAAGAATTGTTAAGGGTGATTATGATAGTTGAAATGAACGATTTAAAAACTGAAAACTGTGCAAAACATTCCTGTGAAATGTTAAACAAAAATGGTATTAAAGCAAGTGTTTTGGTTAGAAGTAAAAAGAGGAGTTTAAAGGCCGCTGCGCTTAACGATGCACTGAATTATGTTAAGGAAGAAATAATAGTTGTTTATGATGCAGACGACGAAATTATTGATCCTGACCAAATTGCAAAGGGTGTTTCTTTGATAACAAAGGGTTATGATGCAGTGGGTGTGAAAGTTTTAAGGGTTGGAGAAAGTATAACACAAACATTATCATACATAGATACATTTTTCTGGGTGAACGTTTCCCTGCCCGGTATAACAAAAATATCCGGTTATCCTTTACTGAGCGGTGAAGGTTTATTTGTTTCAAAAAAAGCACTTGAAAAAATAGGTGGTTTTCCGGATTCATTGACTGAAGATTCCATGCTCACTGTTGAATTTGCAAAAAATAATTTAAAAATTGGCCTCCTCGATAGCGTTGTTCATGAAAATTCACCCAGAAAATTGAAGGCACTTGTTAAGCAGAGAATAAGATGGCATAAAGGTTATGCACAATGTTTCATAAAAACATTGAAAAGTAAAATTCCGGCAAAATTGAAGATCGTTCTTGCCATTTCCTACACTTCCCCCATTTCACTTATAGTTATTGCATTTTCTCTCATCTACATATTATCTTTCTTATTTTTAAGTTCTACCATACACATCTTACTTTTCCCTGAGATTTTGATCCTGAGCCTTTTTTCAATAATCACCGCACTTTCAGCCCCTATTTATTTGATCAAAAATGATAAGAACATATCAAGGAAGGAAAGTTTCTATCTCCTTTTGCTCTATTGGTCCCTTCTTGGAATTGCAACAATTTATTCCTTCCTAGTCCCAAAAATAGAGTGGTATAAAACAGAAAGATTTTAAAAATTGCTCAATGCCCGAGCCGGGATTCGAACCCGGGTCAGAGGCTCCGCAGGCCTCCAGGATAATCCTGACTACCCCACTCGGGCTATTCTTTCATTAGCAACTTTTTCCTTTCTTTGGCACTGTAACCCGTCGCTTCTTCAAGAAAACTGTTGAATCTTTTTATTGTTTCTTCATATAACTCTTTTCTCTGGTTTGTTTGTGTTTCAACGAGAAGCTTATTATCCTTCAACCCTGCCTTAATGAAACTTAATGATCCATAGGATGATATGAAAAACTCCCCTTCAACTTTTACATTACCAAAGCTCATTTCCATTAACTTTTTCAATGTTTCATCATCAATTTTCTTTGTTCTTTTAATGGGATATTCCCTCAAGGTATCACCCTCCTTATGTTCCTTGGATATGGAATAGCATATTTTATGTGTTCAAGACCAGCTAACCACCACACAAACCTATCAATGCCTAGGCCAAAGCCTGAATGCGGAACAGATCCATATTTCCTGAGATCAATGTACCAGTAATAATCCTCCGCGTTGAGATGCTCTTCCTCAATTCTTTTAATTAACTCATCAAGATCGTATATTCTTTCTCCTCCACCTATTATTTCCCCATAACCTTCAGGTGCAAGCAGATCATGGTTTAGTACAACATTTGGATTTTCTGGATCTGGTCTATGGTAGAATGGTTTTATGGATTTTGGAAAGTGAATAATGAATGTGGGTTTTTCAAATTCTTTTGTTATAACGCTCTCCTCATCAGCACCAAGATCTGAACCGTACTCTAAATTCAGCCCCAGCTTTTTACCCAGCTCAATAATTTCAGAATATTCCATTCTGTTGAATGGTGGTAAAAAGCTCTCAAGCTTGTTTATATCCCTTTTTAAATAAAGAAGATCCTGTTTATTTTTTTCAATCACACCCTCAATAACATGGCCAATCATACCCTCCTCAAATTTCATCATATCATCGTTATGCAGCCAGGCGCTTTCTGCCTCACAGTGCCAGAACTCTGTTAAATGCCTTCTTGTTCTGGATTTTTCCGCTCTGAAGGATGGTGCAATAGTGTAAACATTCTCAAGTGAAAATATGAAGGTTTCAAGGTAAAATTGTGAGCTCTGAGTAAGATACACCTTTTTACCAAAATAAGGCACTTCAAAGAGTGTGGATCCTCCTTCCACAGATGAACTTACAAACATTGGTGCCTGAACTTCATAATAACCTTCTTTTCTAAAATATTCGTGAAGTTTTTCAAAGATAGTGGATCTTATTTTTAGTACAGATGTCATTTCCCTGCTTCTTAGCCAGAGATGTCTGTTATCGAGTAAAAATTCATCGCTCTTATCTTTTGTAATTGGAAAATTCTGACTTGGCCCTATGACCTTGAAGCTTTTTGCCAGCATTTCGTATCCTCCGGGTGCCCTCTCATCCTTTCTGATTACCCCTTTAACGTAAACGGATGCCTCAATTCCAACATTCTTTGAAGCCTTAAAATCATCATCACTCATATTTTCCTGGGCAATCACTGTCTGCATTATTCCTGTTGAGTCTCTAACAACAATGAAAACAATTTTACCGCTTTCCCTCCATCTGTAAACCCATCCTCTAATCTCTTCCTCCTTATCAACCCATGTTTCATTCTGTATTTCGGCAATTTTTTTCATAGTAATGCCTTAATGTTTGTCTTTTTAATATTTTTTTCCTTAATTTTTGGACACAATTGCAATGACAAAATTTATTATTTAAAAATTCCATATAAGACAGAAATGTTCTCATCAGTGAAAATAAATGATGTGACTGTTCCGGTTTCAATACCCCCAAATTCGGAGGATCTTTACAATATTGCCCTTTCAGACCTAATGCATCGTTTAAAGGAGATTATATTTGGCATTTATGGAAGGAAGGGGACAAGAGGAGAGTCAAGTTCACTTATCATACCACTTGATCCCGTTCTCCCAGTTCTTGTAAAAAGAGGCCCTGTTAATTTTTCAGAAATACAGAACACCATAAAAGAGATTTCAAACGGTGTGACAGTTTCGAGCGCTGACCCAAATATGTTATGGGCACTGGATACTTTGATTCAAAAGCTTTTTGAGAATAAAAAAATAAGTATTATTGAAAAACCAACGTACTACTGTGATTACTGTAGAACCAGCCTTTCAAATAGGGATGTTTTTTATCAGAGTGGTGATGTAAAGTACCTTTATGGCAAACTTAAAATTTCTGAAAAATCTTATTTCATTAACATTGGACCTGAAGAGATTGTTTTGAACGTAACAGGGGTTAACATAAACCCAAAAGACGATTTCATTGTCCAAAATCAGGGGGATGAAACCTGGATAATGAATTCTACCACACACAAAAAAATGCAGGAAAAACTGCTACTTTTTCCAACAAAATTTGAAGAAAAAACAGGTTTTGAAGTAAAGGAATACTTCAAAGATATACCATTAATTATGAACGATAAAATGCCAACCAGGTTTCTATCATCCATTGTAAACAGTTACGATTTTCAGATTTTTGGTAATGGTTCTAAAAAATTGGATGTGGAAATAATAGATCACGAGGTGTTTGAGGGTTCTGTTCCACATTGCAAGTATTGCGGTAGACGTGTGAGAAAAAAACTTGTGAAAGGTGTTTACTTAAAATTTGATAGTTTGAATTTCAATATACATCCAAAGAGATTTGAAAAGGGATTAAACTTTTCAAATATTCTCATATCTAAAGATTTTAAAAATTTTCCAAAGATGCCGTTACTTCAATGTGATAGATGTGGTGAATATGAATACGGCCACGGTGAAAAGATACATTCTTGTGGGGGAAAGATGACACAGGTATTTTCTTATGATCCTGCAATTCTTTCTGTTGGTATTTTTGCTTTTACACAATCATATGGTAACAGAGTGTTTGTTTCACATAGATCGGTAAAGAACAGATACCCTATGCTTTCACTTCTGAGTTCTTTAAATATGAACTATATAAAGGATGTTTACATTTCATATCTAAAATTTGAAAAAGTTGAGAATTATAAAGATTATAGTAAATCTTTATTAAGATTGGCTTCACTCTGGAAAAATAATGGATTTTTCAATATAAACGATATAAAGATAGCAAAGAAAATGGAAAAGAATCTTTTCAACCTCTGGAATTTCGCAAAAATTTACGGTCTCGATGATAATGAAGACAGTATTGATCTTTGGATTTTTTCTGTAATTGAAAGTTACAAAAAGGATCTCATTGATCTATATGAAAAGGGGGATATAATAAAAATAACAAAAAAATATTACGAACTAAATTGCAAAATATCTAACAATTATGTTAAATTGAAGAGGGGCAGGATGATTAACAGAAATGTTTTTAGAGAATTTCTCATATTATCCTATCCTTTTCTGCCATCCCTTGTATGGGAGATTGCACTCAATCTTCACATTGATCTTGGAAAAATGGATCTTGGTTCACATGATATAAATAAAACTTCAGAAAAAATCATGGATGATTTTTTCATGTTAAATTCTTTAATTTACAAAAAGAAACTTGAACTGGGTGTTTCCTCATCTGCTCCTTTAAAGAGAATTGTTGTTGAATGTGATGAAAAATATCATCCTTTTTTAGAATCAATAAAAGATAGTTTGAAAGATTACTTCCATTCAGATGAAATCGTTATTACAAACGCCTGGAATGAAATGGAATACAAGGTGAAAGTCATGGAAGATAAGATTGGGGGAATATACAGACCGCTGGCAAGGAGAATTGAGATAATTCTGGAAAAACAGGATCCAAGGAAGCTTAAGGAGGTTATTGAAAAAGAAGGCTATAACTTGGCTATTGAAGGAAACCTGATAACAATAACACCATCCATGATTAAATTCGAACTCAATCTTCCTGAAGGGTACCATATGTTTCAGCTTGATCTATTAAGAGTATATGCAAAAATAGTTTATGATGATGATACAGAAAATAAAATGTTTTATAATAAAATTGTAAGGAGAATAGAGAAAATGAGAAAGGAGCTGAACCTTGATTATAACGATATTATTGATATAAGTTTATCCGATTCCAGAATTCTTAAATCAATAATAAATCCGTTGAGGGAAAAGTTCCTGAAGAAGGTAAGGGGAAGGAATTTGATCTTTACAGACCAGATCAATTCTACACTTGTACATTCTTATGAGGACATTATGGAAGGAGCCATTGAGATAGGTATAACGCCTTTATATAAGAAAGAGAAACTCAAATCTTTAAGAAAATTACCTGGCATTGACGAAACAGATGCAGAAAAACTTTTCAATTCAGGCTACATAAGCATTAAGGAATTAAAGATTGCAGACCCAAAGGAAATAAGTGAAAAAGCCAATGTCTCCATTTCAAAAATTAAAGCTGTTAAAGATTATCTTGCATCAAATGAATTTTTTGATGTAATCAGGATCGATGATAGATTCTTCTGTCCTATGTGTGAATCAGAAGTGACCATATATCAACCGTTCTGTCCGAAATGTTCAGCACCATTAAAATGGTGATTATTCAATGCCTTTAAGCGTTTTTACATTTTTACAAATATCTCCTGAAAAAATACCCTTTGCAGCACTAACCATATCAACATAATCTCTAACGATATTAACTGTCTGGGAATTTATTCCACCATCCACAGCTATTTCAAAGTTAAATTTTCCATTATCTTTAATTTTTTTCAACTGAACTATTTTAGGAACAACTTCATCCATAAATTTCTGACCTGAAAAACCTGGCCTGACGGTCATTATAAGAATTATATCCACATTTTTTAGATAACTTTTAATTTTTTCCAGATCTGTTTCAGGATTGAGTGCAATTCCTTTTTTAACCTTTATTGAATTGTATGCTTCATTAAAATCCTTAGATTCAATATGCAATGTTATAATATCCGCACCAGAATCCTCAAATACCTTAACATAATTTTTTGGATATTCAATCATGAGATGCGCCTCAATTGTTTTTTCTGTAATTTTTCTTAGATTTGCAATAAAATCAGGACCAAGGGTAATGTTTGGAACAAAGTGACCGTCCATGACATCAACATGGTAAAAATCAATACCGCATCTTTCAAGATCTTTAACAACTTCCCTCAAACAGGTTAAATCTGCTGAAACAATGGATGCTCCAACCTTCATAATTTATTGAAAAATTCACACATATATTAATTTTGACAACAAAAATAGTGTGTTAACTAAAGGTTAGGTTAATCATTCTTAGTTCACCACCGTGTTTTTTCTAAGTAAAAAGTAACAGAAGATCTTCATTACAGCTTCCTGGAATTGATATATTGTCTTCTTTGCTCTTATTACTTCTCCCATCACTCTTTTCAGAGCAGAAAAGAATATTTCTATCCTCCATCTTACACCGTATTCAACAGATTCTTTCCAATTCTCTAAACCCATTTTATGGATTTCTCTCACTACCTTAGCCCTTGCAGGTGATCCTTTTGCTCTTGTTCTCGCATTCTTTCTTGGCAATATTACTGCTTTTACATTGTTATTAGCGAGATAATTGAAATTCTCTCTGCTGTCTTAACCCTTATCACCATATACTTTTGCCACTTTTCCTATTATTGGATCTAGGACATTTTTGAATTCTTTATTATCAGATCTATTTTCTTTTGTAACATTGAATGATACAATATTCATAGTATCCTTATCTATTGCCACGTGAACCTTTATCCATCCTCTCCTCTTTTCTTTCCATTTTGTGCTTAACCAATCTCCTCTTTCTGTTATTTTCAAACCACTTGAATCAATTATCACAGTTATGTTTTCTCCAACATCTTTGTTTATTTCGTTCATCATCATTTCTACAGGTATTTCCCTTATTCTTTTGAATATTGCCACATAGGTCAAAGGACGGAATTTACCCATAATTTTAGAGAGTTCTCTTACCCATGCTTCCAGTACACGAAATGGAAAATTCCATAAGGATCTTATTTTTGCAAGATAAAAAAAGAATTCCATGGGATATTCGTATGGCCTTCCTATCTTTCCATTATTTTCTCTTTCCAAATCTTTTTCCCAAGTTTCTAGAAAAGATAGGTCCAAAAGAATTTCTATCCTTTTAACTAGG
>JABEBW010003668.1_pt1 | contig 19071 bp, 18 predicted proteins | sample 7245961 | NCBI WGS metagenome assembly JABEBW01 (sample SAMN14506364, study PRJNA622280) | hot springs metagenome | biome: hot spring [ENVO:00000051]|acidic hot spring [ENVO:00002120]; feature: spring [ENVO:00000027]|sediment [ENVO:00002007]; material: sediment environment [ENVO:01001048]...
AACTCAAGAAACAGATTTTAATCTTCTTTTAAAGCAGAGCCATTGTGCTCTGCTGATATATTTCGATTTATCTAGATTTAAATTTTACAAAAAAAATAATTAGTTGAAAAAATACAAATTCAGGTTATAATTAATTAATAAGTTCATAAGGAGGTTTTTTTATGGCCAAACGAATTAGAATTGAACCATCAAAGTGTATTGGTTGCAAGACATGTGAACTTGCTTGCTCGTTTAAGCACCAGGGCATGTTTGCCCCAAGTTTAACGCGCATTTACAACGAGGTGTTTTTGGAAGAAGCGTCGTTTATTACAGTTACCTGCCAACAATGCGATGACCCCTGGTGTGCTAGGGCATGTCCGTCTGGTGCTATAGTTAAACACCCAGACACAGGTGTGGTAGAGGTTATTGAAGAAAAATGCGTAGGGTGTAGAACATGCGTAAGCGCTTGTCCATTTGGTATGATAAAGTATGTGGAGTACAAACAAAAAGCAGACAAATGCAATCTCTGTGGCACAGATTACCCAGAATGCGTTGCATTTTGTCCAACGGGTTGTTTGACATTTGAGGAAGAGGATGCACCTCTTAGAAACAAAATATTAAATTACGTTAATGCTGTAAAAGAAGGACAAGTGGGGGTGTAGTATGCTTAATGGATGGATAGGAAATGTTTTAAGGGTAAATTTAACAAAGATGACTTATGCATTTGAGCCACTAAATTATGAGTGGGCAAAGCTGTATTTAGGCGGCAGAGGTCTTGCTTCTAAATACTTCTATGAAGAAGTTGACCCTAAAGTAGATCCATTTTCACAAGACAATAAGCTTATTCTGTCACCTGGACCCTTAACTGGCACATACGGCGCAGCAAACGGCCGATACATGATGATAACAAAATCTCCCTTAACAGGTACAATTGCTTCTTCTAACTCAGGGGGATATTTTCCAGCAGAGCTAAAGTATGCTGGCATAGATTTAATGATTATAGAAGGAAAAGCACCACACCCAGTTTATATCACTATTTACAACAATCAGGTAGCTATAAAAGATGCTTCTAAAATATGGGGTAAAAATTCAGATGAAGTAGAAGACTACATACATTCTGTGTTCCATAGAGATGCCAAAGTTGCCTCTATTGGCAAAGCAGGCGAAAAACAGGTATTGTTTGCAGCTATTATGAATGATAAACACAGAGCAGCAGGCAGAAGCGGCGTTGGCGCCGTGATGGGCTCAAAAAACCTCAAAGCTATAGCCGTAAGGGGCACTTTAGGCGTAAAAGTAGCAGATAGGCTAAAATTTAGAGAAGCTGCAACTGATGCGTTTAGAGCCATAAAAGAATCGCCTGTAACAAACGCAGGTCTTCCAGCATATGGCACAGCTGTGCTTGTAAATGTTATAAACAGCAATGGTTTGTTTCCAACAAGGAACTTTCAAGAGGATATGTTTGAGGATGCTGAAAAGATATCTGGAGAGACACTAGCAAAAACGCTGCTTGTTAGAAATAAAGCATGCATGTCTTGTATGATTGGGTGCGCTAGGGTTACAAAGCTTGTTGACCCAAGATACAAAGCGCAAACAGGCGAAGGCCCAGAGTATGAGACGATTTATGCTTTGGGTTCAGATTGCGGTGTATCGGATTTAAATGCCATAACAAAAGCAAACTACCTGTGCAATGAGTACGGTATGGATCCAATATCTGCTGGAGCTACCGTTGCATGCGCTATGGAGATGTATGAAAAAGGCATAATCCCTCAAAGCGATATAGGAATGCCTCTAAAGTTTGGCGATGCGGATGCTTTAGTTAAAATGATAGAGCTTACTGGCAAAAGGGAAGGCTTTGGCGACAAGTTAGCTTTGGGTTCATACAGGCTTGCTGAGAGCTATTCTCACCCAGAATTTTCAATGACTGTTAAAAAACAGGAGTTTCCTGCCTACGATGGTAGAGTTGCGCAAGGCATGGCTTTGGAGTATGCAACATCAAACCGCGGTGCTTGCCATGTGAGAGGCTATATGATATCGCCAGAAATAATGGGTGTGCCAGAAAAACTTGACCCACACAGCACAGAAAACAAGGCATTTTGGACAAAAGCCTTTCAGGATGTGACAGCTGTTGTAGATTCTGTTGGCATGTGTTTGTTTACTACATTTGCCATCAATATCAATCATATAACAAACCTGTTTACTAGCGCAACAGGTCTTGATTACAGTGTTGATGACATGATGAAAGCAGGCGAGCGCATTTACAATTTAGAGCGACTGTTTAACTTAAAAGCTGGTATTGATCCATCGCAAGACACACTGCCAAAAAGGCTTTTAGAAGAACCCGTAAAACAAGGTCCAGCACAAGGTATGGTGGCAAAGCTTTCTATATTGCTTCCAGAGTATTATAAAGAGCGCGGTTGGGGCAGCGATGGTATACCAACGCAAGAAAAACTCAAAGAGCTAAATATTGCATAAGTCTATGTGGGGCGCGCTTACTAAGAGCGCGCCCTTTTTTGGAGGATTTAGATGCACTATGATGTAATTATAGTGGGCAACTCTGCAGCGGCCTTAAGCGCAATTAAAACACTAAGGGCGGCTAACAAAACGATAACTATTGCACTGTTTGACAAAGAAGACGAACCAGCATACTCAAGGGTTTTAACGCCATATTATATTGGTTTTCATACAGACAGAGACCATCTCTATATTGTGGATAAAAATTTTTACACAAAAAATGGCATTGATGCGTATTTAGGCAAAGAAGTGATAAAAATTGACACAAATAAAAAAACAATTTACACGCAAGATAGTGTTTTTACATATAATTATTTGCTTATTGCAACAGGTGCTAGGGCAAAGCAGCCTTCAATAGTTCACAACAAGGTATTTACGCTTAGAAATATTGTAGATGCAGATATATTGCATAGCGAGTTTTTGCATGCAACGTCTGTATCGGCACTAGGAGCTGGTTTAGTTAGCGTGCCAACGCTATCGCATCTTCCAAACAGTACAAAAAAACATATTATAGTATCTTCTGATAGGGTGCTATCTCAAGTGGTTGACAAAGAAGCATCTTACATACTAGAAGATGCTTTTTCTAAAAAAAATGTTGCTATTTACAAGCACGACGATATAGAAAGCATTCAAGACAATTCAGATGGCACGATAAAGCTTAAATTGAAATCAAACCGCACAATAGATTGTGATTTTTTGCTTGTAGGAAAAGGCGTGGAGCCCAATGTGGAGTTTCTAAAAAGCGAACTTGAAATTGATAGGGGTGTTTTAATCGATGATCGCTGTGCAACGAGCGCAGATTGCGTATATGCTTGTGGCGATTGCGCGCAAGGAAAAGATTTCGTTATAGGCAAAAAAGTCATTCAAGGCAATTGGATAACAGCTGTAGAGCAAGCGCATATTGCTGCAAAAAATATACTTGGATACAATGTAGTCTATGATGGGAGTTTGAAAAACAACACAACAGAGGTTTTCGGCACAGATATAGCTGTTTTGGGCTACAATAGAGATGATGCGCCAAAAACGATTGAGTTTTACGATAAGGATAGAGGGTTTTACAGAAAAATATTTTTGGATGAAACGCTTAACATAATTGGCGCAACATTAATAAACGACACAAATGATGCAGGCATTTATTACAATTTAATCAAAACGCGCGCCAAAGCGAGCAAGATTTTAGGTATAAACCAATTTGCCAATTACGCGAAATTTTTGCATTCTTTAGATTACAAATAGGAGGTTTTCTTGACAACATTTTATGAAGCTATCCAAGCCATTAAACCCCACGCTATAGAGCAATGCGAAGAGGTTAGCTTAACAGAGGCTTTAAATAGAGTGCTATCTATTGATGTAGTCTCACATATAGATTTTCCGCCCTTTAATAAAGCTACAATGGATGGTTTTGCGTATAGATTTAGTGATGTAGATAGCACGCTTAAGCTAAATATTGCAGGCACAATTTATGCTGGTCAAAGCGATGATATAGAGCCTTTAGGTAAGCAATGCGTGCGCATAATGACAGGCGCTAAAGTACCACATTGGTGCGATAGCGTTGTAGAATTTGAAGCAACAGAAGAAAAAGACGGCTATATATTATTTAAAAAGCAACCAAAGAAAGGCTTAAACATAGCTTATTTTGCAGAAGACCTAAAAAAAGGCGAGGTTGTTTTACAAAAAGGAACACTCATTAAACCCAACATGATAAATGTGCTTGCCCAACTCGAGTATGAGCGCATTTGTGTGCTTAGAAAGCTAAAAATTGGCGTTATAACTACTGGAGATGAGCTTGTTGATATTAACGAACCCAAACAGCCATCAAGCGTAATTGATACATCGCGCTATAGTTTGATTACCCAGATACGCCATTTTAACCAAGAGGCAATAGATTATGGAAAGCTTAAAGATGACCCAAAGAATATTGTTGACACGCTGGCTAAAGCATCTCAAGCATGCGATATTGTTGTAATAACAGGCGGTTCTTCATTTGGTGACAAAGACTACACGCAAGGCGCTCTAGAGGCTATAAAAGCCCAGATAATTGTTAGGACAATTGATATGAAGCCAGGCAAGCCAACAATCATAGCCAAAAAGGATAACTGCTTTTTTGTAGGCTCACCAGGAAACCCTGTGTCTACATTTAGTGTTTTTAGACTATTTGTGGGCAATATTGTGTCAAAAATGCTTGGCTGCAAAGATTTTGATGTGAATTTTCTAAAGTGCAAGATTGATTTTAATTACACTAAAAAACCCGATAGGATGCATTTTTTGCCCGTAAATGTTATTTTTTCTCAAGAAGGCTTTGTGGCGCAAAAAATCAAGTACAATGGTTCTGGTGACTTTAGAGCCCTTTCAAAGGCAAATGCGTTTTTAGCTGTGCCCAAAGAAATAGAAAGCGCTAAAGTAGGCGACGAGTTAGAATTCTTTTTTATTTAATGAGGTGTTTTATGAAGTTTTTTTCAAAACTTGCATGTGTTTTAGCCGTATTATTTTTTGCGTCAACGTCTTTTGCCCAAACGCTTGTTGTTATGGAAGCGGGTAGTTTGGCTAGGCCATTCAAAGAAATCGAAGAAGCTTTCAACAAGACTTATCACACAAATGTAAAGTTTCACAATGAGGCTTTTGGCAGCGTAAAGATTGTTAGGATGATTACTGATTTGCACCAAATACCAGATATTGTTGCGCTTGCGGATTATTCTTTATTCCCAAAAAATTTGATGCCAAAGTATACAAGCTGGTATTTGCAATTTACCACAAACCAAGAGGTATTGGCATACACGCCAAAGAGCAAATACTCAAAAGTAATCAATTCAAACAACTGGTACAGCATACTTTCCAAAAAAGATGTTAGATGGGGCTATGGTAACCCAAACCTTGATCCAGGCGGCTATACTGCTGTAATGGTTTTGAAGCTTGCTTCTATTTACTACAAAAAACCAGACTTGGCAAACTACCTATTGTCGCATGTAAACAAAAACAACATCAGGCCTAAAGCAGAAGATTTGATAGCTTACTTGAAATCCGGCGAGCTTGACTATGCTTTTGAATATTCATCCATTGCAAAGCAATATGGCTTAGACTATGTCAAACTGCCAAATGAAATTAACTTTGGTGACCCAAAGTATGCAAAATATTACGCTCAAGTATCATTTAAGCTAAAATCTGGCAAAGTTGCACCTGGCATACCCATAATTTACGGCATATCTATAACAAATCAGGCAAAAAATAAGGATTTGGCAGCGAAATTTCTAGCTTTTTTAATTTCAAAAGAAGGCGAGAAAATATTGACAGATAATGGTCAGGGCGCAATTATGCCTGCAATAGCAGTTGGCAATACCGCTCAAATACCGGCGGTTGTTAAAGGATTGACGCAGGCAAAAGGGGACTAGTTCTTTCCCCTTTTTGTTTTCTTTATGAAGCATAGTTATAATATAAACGATAAAATACTTACGCTATTGTTTGTGTGTGTAAGTATTCTTGTGCTTGCTTTTATAATTACGCCACTGTTTCGACTTACATTGTTTATAAATTCAAAAACTTTTAGCGTAATTGAAGAGAGTTCTGTTTTAGAGGCAATTTTTAACAGTTTATCCTTATCGTTTGCATGCGGTTTAATATCAATAGCTGTTGGCGTACCGTTTGCGTATCTTTTATCTAAAAACTTTTTTAAAAAGCTAAACAAATTAATAGAAACAATAGCCGATATACCAATTTCCATCCCCCATACAGTAGCGGGCATTGCCTTGCTTTTTATATATGGCAGAGAAGGCATTGTCGGCAGTCTGTCTTATAAATTGTTTGATTTTCAAATTACAGGCACGCGCTTTGCCATTGTTATAGCTATGTTGTTTGTATCTTTGCCTTACATGGTAAACGCCTCCAAAGAAAGTTTCAAAAGGATTGACAAAGAGCTTGAAAAAACTGCCAAAATGCTTGGAGCTAGCGAGTTTAATATTTTCAAAGATATATATTTGCCATTATCAAAAAGTTCCATTTACTCCGGTTTTATACTTGTGTGGGCAAGGGCTATCTCTGAGTTTGGTGCTGTTGTGATGGTTGCATATTATCCAATGACAGCCCCTGTCAAAATTTACAATGCTTTTAATGAGATGAACCTTGAGACATCAGCTGCCATTGCAGCTTATTTGTTGCTTATATGTATAGGTTTCTTTTTGACATTGAGGTTTTTAATTAGACGATGAATTATTTGGAAGTTAGAAAACTCAATGCTGTATTTGGCAATTTTAAACTAAAAAATATAGATTTTAGCTTAAAAGAAAACAGCACGTTAGTAATACTGGGCAGAAATGGCACAGGCAAAACAAAACTTCTTGAGTGTTTATGCGGTTTGCAACCCATTAAGTCTGGTAGTATTATTCTAAATAATAAAGACATAACGCAAAAAAAGCCACAAGAAAGGAAAATTGGCTATATTGGGAGTAACTTTGGTTTGTTTCCACACATGAGTATATATGAAAACATAGTTTATGGTTTAAAATTCAATAAATCCAAGATTAATATTGATGAAATAATAGACATATTTAATTTGAGAGAACTTTTAAACAGAAAGCCAGACCAGATAAGCGATGGACAAAAACAAAGGGTCGCATTGGCTAGAACGTATTTAGCAAACCCCGATATCATTTTTTTTGATGAGCCTACATCGGGTATCTCTTATCTGGAAAAACCATCATTGCTTAAAGAGGTAAAGGCTATTTTGAGTAAATTCAATTATACATGTTTGTTTGTAACACACGATATTTCAGAAGCAATGTTTATGGCTGACTACGTAGGTGTCATGCAAGATGGCTTTTTAAAAAGCGTACAAAGCTTGAATGAATTTTTAGTATCCCCAAGTGATACCGAGAGTGCAGAGTTTTTAGGATATAATATACTAAAGGCTAAACGCGTATCAAACGAGAGCTTAAGCGTACAAGGCCATATTATAAAAGCTAATGCTGAAAAATGTGGCGAATCGTTTTGCCTTATTAGGCCAGATACGATTGTATTGACAAAACAGCCAACAAATATGAATAATTGTATTAAATGTATGGTTGTTGATTTTAGCTTTAACGGACATGTGTACAGTATTTATTTAGACTGCGGGTTTTTGCTTAAAGCAAATCTTACAAAATACTATTTTGATAGTTTAGATATTAAGATAGGCCAAAACGTGCATGCAAGTTTTTCAAAAACGTCTGTTATAGTTTTGACAATCAATAGTTGAAAAAATTTACATTATAGTTAATATATGCTGTATTAGATTTGTGCAACTAAAAGCACTTATGCTAAGTGGCAAGTTCACGAAAGCGAGGTTGCATTTTTCTAAAAAATACGGAAAGGAAAAATAATGAGAATAGCGACATGGAATGTGAACTCTATCAGGGTAAGACTAGATCAGATTTTAGAATGGCTTAAAAAAAAAGATGTAGATGTAATCGGTATGCAAGAAATCAAAGCTCCAGATGATAAATTTCCATACAATAATTTTAGAGATTTGGGCTACAATGTGGAAAGCTTTGGTGAAATAGGTTTTAATGGTGTTGCAATAGCATCAAGATACAAGCTTGAAAACGTAAAGAAGGGTTTTGCGCTTGATATAAGAAATCAAAAGCGCATGATAGGTTGTGATATTAATAATATAAAAATCATAAATGTGTATGTGCCAAACGGGAAAAAAGTTGGGGAAAGTGATTTTTTTTACAAACTGGATTATTTGTCCAAATTAAAAGAATATTTAGCTTCCTTGCTAAAAAGCACAAGTAGAATTATACTTATGGGTGATTTAAATGTTGCATTATCAGACTTTGATGTTTATAATAGCGAGCAGATGAGTGAGCAAATAGGTTTTACGCAGTCAGAAAGAAATGCCATGCAAGCTATATTGGATTTAGGTTTTATAGATGTGTGTCGTGAATTCCACAAAAATGAAAAAATATTTAGTTTTTGGGATTATAGGGCAAATTCATTTTTAAGAAACAAAGGCATGAGGGTAGATTATATATTAGCAACTAAAGATATTTATAAAATGGCTCTATTGTGTGAAGTGGATACAAATGAGCGTGCAAAACGTGGTTCATCGGATCATGCACCATTGTTATTGCAAATTGACGATTGAGGTGATACTATGAATTACCAAGATATACCATTGAAGCTATCTGAGTTTTGGAAATCAAAGGGTTGTGTGATACTCCAACCTTACGATATAGAAGCGGGCGCAGGCACATTTCACCCTGCTACGGTATTGAAGTCTTTAGATGACAAACCATGGAGTGTAGCCTATGCTGCCCCCTCAAGAAGACCTACAGATGGCAGATACGGCGAAAATCCAAATAGACTTCAACATTACTACCAATATCAGGTTATTATTAAACCATCTCCTAAAAACATACAGGAGATGTATTTGGAGAGTTTAGAGTATTTAGGTATAAAAACTAAAAAACATGATATACGTTTTGTTGAGGATAACTGGGAATCTCCCACGCTTGGCGCATGGGGACTTGGTTGGGAAGTGTGGCTTGATGGAATGGAAGTTACACAATTTACATATTTTCAACAGATTGGTGGTGTAGATTTAAAACTTATACCAGTTGAGATTACATATGGCACAGAACGACTTGGTATGTATATACAAGGCGTTGAAAGCGTTTTTGATATGAAATTTAACGATACTCTTACATATGGTGATATACACAAACATGATGAATGGGAATATTCTACATACAATTTTGAACTTGCAGATATAAACATGCTTTTTGAGCTTTTTAATATGTTTGAAGCTGAATCCAACAGATGCATTAAAGCAAAACTCATTAGGCCAGCCTATGATTATTGTATAAAATGTTCTCATGTATTTAATTTGCTTGATGCAAGAAGCGCAATTAGTGTTTCAGAACGCACTAACTACATTAAAAGGGTTCGTGATTTAGCCGTTAATATTGCAAAAGTTTATTACCAGGAGAAAAGCAGTGAAAGTATTGTTTGAAGTCTTAACAGAAGAGTTGCCAGCAAGGGAATTATTGAAGATTAATAGCGATATAATGATCTCTATTTTAGATAAGTACAGTATTGATTATACAGATGTTGATGTATATTATACGCCAAGACGCATTGCGGTAGAACTTAAGTGCCAATCTACTACAAAACAACAAAAACAAAAGCTTACAGGTCCGCCAAAGACTGTGTGTTTTGATAATAATGGCAAACCAACAAAAGCTCTTTTGAGTTTTTTAGAAAAAAACAATGCAAACATAGAAGAGTGTTTTTTTGAAGAAACAAAAAAAGGTGCTTATGCATGCGTTTACTTAAAATCTCAAAGCCAGCAGGTAAAAGAGCTTTTGTGCACGGTTTTTAGCGATTTTTTGTCTAATTTGCCATTTAGCGTATCTATGCGTTGGGGAAATGGCACTTGGGCTTTTTTAAGACCCGTGCATAACATTGTATTACTAGCCGATGACGAGGTAGTTGAGTGTTCAATGTTTGGTTGCCAAAGCTCTCCTTTTACATATGGTCATAGATTTTTGTCCAATTACCAAATTGACTTGCGCTATAGAGATTACAAAGAAATTTTAAAAGAACACTATATAATTGTGAACCAAGAACAAAGAAAAGAAATGATCAAATCAGCTCTTACTGCTTTCAGCGGCCCAAATAAACACTACGAAATAGATGAGCAATTATTAGATGAAGTTGCCAATTTAGTTGAATATCCACATTGTCTTGAAGGTTTATTTGAAAAAGATTTTCTTGAGCTTCCCCAAGAGGTTTTAATAAGCTCCATGAAATCAAATCAAAAATATTTTTATTCTCTAAATAGTGAAAATAAATTGTCTAATAATTTTTGCGTTGTTTCAAATATATTTACAGACGATGATGAGCTTATCATAAAAGGCAACGAGCGTGTATTGAAGGCCCGTTTCAGGGATGCAGCATTTTTTTATCAAGAGGATTTAAAGGTTAAATTGTCTGATTTAGTTGAAAAGCTCAAAACAATGCTTTTTCACGAAAAACTTGGCAGTATGTATGATAAAGTAATGCGAATTGTTGAGCTATCAGCTTATATTGCAACGCTAATTGGCGCGTTAATAGAGCCTACAAAACGCGCAGCGTATCTATCAAAGGCGGACCTATTAACACATATGGTTTATGAGTTTCCAGAAGTTCAAGGCATAATGGGTAGCATTTATGCAAAAAAACAATCAGAAGATGATTTAGTAAGTCAGTGTATATTTGAACAGTATTTACCAAAAGATGAAGCCTATCCCAAAACAAAGGAAGGTATAGCTTTATCGCTTGCTGATAAATTTGATTTGATAGCAGGTGGTTTTATTGCAGAGCTAAAATCCACAGGCAACAAAGACCCATACGGCTTAAGGCGTGCTGCTCTTTCAATCATTAAAATTTTGCTCAATACTAAGTTGAATTTCAATATAGTTGATGTTACAAAATTTGCATTGACGCTATATGAAAAACATGGATTGTCTATTAATGAAGAAACTTTATATAATATAATCGATTTTATAAAAGCGCGTTTTGTAAACATGTTTGAAGAACAATTTGAGATTGTAAAATCTGTTGTAGAAGTTGATTTTAGCGATATTTATGATGCCTTTTTGAAAATTGAAGCGTTAAAGATTTTTTATAATGAAAGCGATAGTGACATATTATTAAGCATCAAAAGGGTATTTAATATTGTACCTTCTGGTTTTGAAAAAACTAACGTAGATGAATCTATGTTTGTATTTGATGAAGAATCAAAATTTTATAGTTACATAAAAAGCTTAAAGTTCAATCTTGAGACTTTTTTGAAAAGCAAAGATTATTTGTCTTATTTGAAAAAATTAGTAGACAAAAGTATAATATCCAGTTTTTTTGACAAGGTGCTTATTATGGATAAAGATGAAAAAATCAAAAACAACAGGTTGGCTTTACTAAACAATTACAGGGATTTGGTATTAAAAGTAGCTGATTTTAAATATTTAAGTATTTGAAGGTGTTTATATGATTAGATTAAAAGATACTTTAGGTTTGACATTTAACGATGTGTTGCTCCTTCCAAGAAGATCCAGTATATTGCCAAATGAGGTAGATACAAGCACAAGTCTGACTAATAGATATACGCTAAAAATTCCTATTGTTTCTGCTGCTATGGATACAGTTACCGAGTATCGTATGGCAATAGGCATGGCAAGAAATGGCGGAATTGGCGTCATACATAAAAATATGACTATAGAAGAGCAAGTCCGACAGGTTTTAAGGGTTAAAAAAAGCGAAAGTGGCATGATAACAGATCCTGTTGTTATCCATCCAGATGCTACGATAAGTGATTGTTTAAATTTAATGCGTACATTTCACATATCCGGTATACCTGTAACTGACGATAACAATACGCTTGTGGGTATTATCACAAACAGAGATTTGAGATTTGAGACAGATTATACAAAAAAAGTAAAAGATGTTATGACATCAAAAGGATTGGTTGTAGCTCCAGAAGGTACAACCCTTAAAGAAGCCATTGAATACCTAAAAGAAAATAAGATTGAAAAATTGCCTATTGTGGATAAAAACTTTAAATTAAAGGGTCTGATTACAATAAAGGATATTATAAAAAAAGAAGAATACCCAGATGCAACAAAAGATTCAAAAGGCAGGCTTGCTGTAGCTGCAAGTGTTGGCACTAAAGATGGTGAGGAAAGGGCAAGGGCTTTACTAGAAGCTGGTGCTGATATAATTGTATTGGATTCAGCACATGGCCATTCCGTAAAAGTATTAAAAACGATTGAAAGGATAAAATCCAAATTCGATTGCTGCATCATTGGTGGCAATGTAGCAACACGAGAGGGTACAAGAAGCCTCATTGAAGCAGGTGCAGATATTGTCAAAGTAGGTATAGGTCCTGGTTCAATTTGTACAACACGCATTATTGCAGGTGTTGGAGTGCCACAGATTACAGCTATCTCAGAATGCGCAGAAGAAGCTGATAAATTTGGCGTCAAGATTATAGCAGATGGCGGCATTAAGTACTCTGGCGATATAGTAAAAGCACTAGCAGCAGGTAGTGCTTGTGTTATGATCGGAAATTTGCTTGCAGGTGTAGAAGAGTCACCTGGTGAGTCTATAATATATCAGGGTAGAAAGTACAAAGTCTATAGAGGCATGGGTTCTTTGTCAGCTATGGAAAAAGGTGGAAAAGAGCGATATTTCCAAGACGATGTAGAACCAGAAAAATTTGTCCCAGAAGGCATTGAAGGCAGAGTTCCCTATAAAGGTGAATTAAAAGATGTATTGTATCAATTAGTAGGTGGCCTTAAAGCTGGAATGGGTTATACGGGCGCAAGGACAATTGAGGAATTAAGGGAAGTGCCATTTATACAGATTTCAGAAAATTCTTGGAGAGAAAGTCATGTTCACGATGTTATCATTACAAAAGAAGCTCCAAACTATAATATTTAGTATATTTTTTTTGTTTGTAGCTAGTACTGTATTTGCGCGAGACATAGAGGTGTACTTTACACCTTCTGATGTGCCTATTGAAAAAATTATATATTTAATTGACCACTCAAAAAAATCTATTGATGTAGCAATGTATTCTTTTACATCAAGGCCTCTTGCACAAAGCTTAATCAATGCAAAAAAACGCGGTGTTAAAGTTAGACTTTTGTTGGATGGTGAATGGAATAGTCCAAAAAATAAATTCTCAAAGTTTGAGTATTTAGTAAAAAACGGCTTAGATATTAGGCTTGCAAAACCACATAAGTATTACGATAGATACGGTATTATGCACAATAAGTTTGCTGTTTTTGATGATAAGATAGTAGAAACAGGTTCGCTTAACTGGACAGCTCAAGCACCAAAAGCAAATGATGAAAATGTAATCATTATTGATAGGGCAGATATAGCAAATGTATATAAAAAACAATTTGAGGAATTATGGAAACAAGCTCTGCTTGTCAAAGAATAATAGATGCCAATTTAAACCGCTCAAAAGAAGCGCTTAGAGTAATTGAAGATATATTGAGATTTGAGTATGATGATAGAGAGCTAGCGACATATACGAAAAGCATAAGGCTTGAGATTGGCTCAATTGCCCAAAAACACTATGATTCAATAGCTTATAGAGATACGCAAAATGATACATTAACAAGCGTTACATTAAAAGAAGAATCAAGCAGGGCATCTGTGTTTGATATAATTAGTGCAAACTTCAAAAGAGCTCAAGAATCTTTGCGTGTTTTAGAAGAGATTTTTAAGCTTTTAGATAGCAAAAGTTCATTATTATCTAAACAAATTAGGTATAAGACCTACATATTGGAAAAACAAGTGTATGATAAGTACTCAAAACATTAGAAATTTTTCTATTATAGCCCATATAGACCACGGCAAGTCAACGCTTGCTGACAGGCTTATTGAAAAAACAGGTTCTCTTGATAAAAGGGAAATGAAAGAGCAAGTACTAGACAATCTCGAAGTAGAACGCAGGCATGGTATAACGGTAAAAGCCCAATCTGTAAGAATGGAGTATACATACAATGGTGTTTTGTACGAGCTTAATATGATAGATACACCCGGTCATGCAGATTTTTCTTACGAAGTCTCAAAAAGTTTATCAGCTTGTGAAGGGGCGTTGCTTGTAGTTGATGCCACACAAGGTGTGGAAGCTCAAACGGTTGCAAACTTGTATTTGGCTTTAGAAAACGATTTAGAAATAATACCTGTTATAAATAAAATAGATTTGCCTACAGCAGATATAGAAAAAACAAAAAGCGAGATAGAAAGTTTAGGCTTGGATGTTTCAAATGCTATATTGATTTCTGCCAAAAATGATATTGGCATAGAAAGCGTATTGGAAGCAATCATTAAATACATACCACCGCCTAAAGCCAACAATGAAGATACGCTAAAAGCGCTTATAATGGATTCATGGTATGATAATTATAGAGGTGTATTGTGTCTTGTTAGAGTGTTTGAAGGTAGCATTAGGAAAAATGATAGGATACTGATTTTTTCCAATAAAAAAGAGTATACAGTAGAAGACTTAAATGTGTTAACGCCAAAACCCAAAGATGTAGAAAACCTTTATGCTGGCGAAGTAGGGATTTTAATTTCTAGCATTAAAAATATTGAAGATGTACTTGTTGGCGATACCATTACACTTGCATTAAATCCGGCAAAGCAGGCTCTTAAAGGTTTTAGAAAAGCGAAACCTTTTGTATATGCTGGTATATATCCCACAGATACAGATAAATACAACGACCTTAAGGATAGTTTAGAAAAACTTAAACTTAATGACTCTAGTCTGGAAATTGAGACAGAAAAAAGTGATTCTTTAGGCTTTGGTTTTAGATGTGGCTTTTTGGGTATGCTGCACATGAATATTACAAAAGAGCGTTTAGAAGAAGAATTTGGCTTAGATATAGTAGTTAGCCTGCCTTCTGTTTTATATAAAGTAGAAAAAACAGATGGAAGTGTAGTTGAAGTCTCAAACCCAAAAGACTTGCCTGAACCTCAATTTATAAAAGCCATTTTGGAACCTTACGTAAGTATTGATGTAATTACACCATCAGAATACATTGGCAGCGTGTTGCGCTTATTGCAAGAAAGAAGGGGTATACAAAAAAATTTAGGTTACTTGTCAGAAAATAGAAGTTTAATAACTTATAGTCTACCGCTGTCTGAAACGATTACGGATTTTTACGATACGTTGAAATCTATTACAAGAGGTTATGCTTCGTTTAATTATGAGTTTGAAGATTATAAACGCTCCGATTTGGTTAAAATGATAATCTTGATAAATAATGACCCCATTGATAGTTTTTCTCAAATTGTTCACAAAGACAAAGCTTATACTCAAGCGCGTGAAGTTCTTGCCAAACTAAAAGAATTTGTGCCGAGGCAACTATTTGAGATTAGACTGCAGGCAAAGGTTGGTGGTAAAATTATAGCAAAAGAAGAGATAAAAGCACTAAGAAAGGATGTCTTGGCAAAGTGCTATGGTGGTGATATAACACGAAAGAGAAAGTTGTTAGAAAAGCAAAAAGAAGGAAAAAAGAAATTAAAGCAATTAGGCAAAGTTGCTATATCAAAAGAAGCTTTTATGAAACTTTTAGAGCCAACAAAAAAATAAGGAGTTTGTATGTCAAAAAAATTTTGGGATTGGACAAAATCGATACTTATAGCACTCGTTATAGCGCTTTTTATTAGAACATTTTTTATAGAAGCATTTAAGATTCCATCTGGTTCGATGGAGCCTACGCTTTTACCAGGTGATTATATACTTGTAAATAAGATTTCTTACGGCATTAAGATACCTTTTACCGATAAATTTTTAATTAAAGGCAAAGATCCAAAAGTTGGCGATATAGTTGTTTTCAGATACCCGCCAGACAAAAGCGTTCATTTTATCAAGCGATGCATGGGTGTGCCTGGCGATACGGTTCAGATAATAAATAGGCAAGTTTATATCAATGGCAAACCCGTTAAAGAACCTTACGCGTATTTTTCAAGTCCGATTATTTATCCAAGAAATACGCAGATTCCGGGCATTACAACGCCGTATGGTTCAAGGGACAATTGGGGACCTGTCAAAGTGCCGCCGCATGAATATTTTATGATGGGTGACAATAGAGATAATTCTTATGATTCAAGATATTGGGGTTTTGTACCGCGCTACGATATAACAGGAGAGCCATTTATTATATATTTTTCGATATATGATTGGAAGATTAGATTTAATAGGATTTTAAAGATTATAAATACAAGCGCGCAAGATGGCAGATAAACCTTACAATGAAAAGATTATAAATTGGCCAAACGCATTGTCGTTTTTTAGGATTATACTTATTGCACCTACCATATATTTGTTACTCAATGAATATTACAAACAAGCATTTTTTGTTTTGCTTGTCGCATCAATAACGGACTTTTTGGATGGATTTTTAGCAAGAAGTCTAAACCAAACTACGCTGATTGGCAGACTTCTTGACCCGCTTGCAGATAAAATTTTAATCAATTATGCATTTTTACTTTTTACAGTACAAGGTCAAATACCTCAATTTTTATGGATAACCGTATTTTTTAAAGATACTATTCTAATAGTCGGCAGTTTATTAATTTTAACGTACAATAGAAAAGATGTTATAAAAAGCTCCATTGTGGGTAAAATGGCTACTTTTTTTCAGATAATGCTTTTGTTGTACATACTATTAAACAAGTTGCTTGTAATAAATGAAAGTTATATTTTTATAATTATTGTGTATGCTGTTTTTGTTTTTTCTGTGTTGGCGCTATTGCATTATGTAAAAAAAGCACTATTTTTATTAAAAAACATGGAGGCGTTATGAAAAAAAACGTTGGCGGTTTAGATCAAAAAATTAGATACGCTGTGGGTGTTGGGCTAATATTGTGTGGTCTATTTAAGAAAAAACGCCTAATAATACCTGGCGTTATGGTTTTAACTACAGCAATCTTACAAAAATGCACATTGTACGATGTAATAGGTATAAGCACATACAAAGATGAGACAGATAATTAAAAATATTTTGCTAAAAAATATGTGCTTAAAACCACACGAGCGGTGCTTAGTATTTGTTGATTTACTAAATGAACAAGTAAACGAAGAAGAGCGCAAAAGACGCTTAAATTTAGTCAATATTGCAAAATTATTCTACGAAGAGGCTAAAAATTTAGGTACAGCCGTGTATTTTGAGTATCCTTCGCTAAAAGCGCCTGCTTGCGAGCCCCCTTTTGAGTTATGGGAAATTGCATTTGGCAAGCACACAACAAGCAAATTTTCGCATCTAAAAGAGCAATTGCAAAGCAAAACACTCAGCGAAGATCAAAAGAAATTTATTGAAGAGATAGTTTTAGAGTATGGCGCTAGTGTTGATGTTGTAATTGCTCTATCAAACTACTCTACAAGCCATACGTTTTTTAGAAAGTTGCTTACAAATATAGCTAAAGCGCGTTTTGCCTCTATGCCACTATTTGAAGAAGAAATGCTTTATGGTCCGCTTGCTATTGATATTGAGGAGTTAAAAGACAAAACGCTTCGAATGTATGAAATTGTAAAAGATGCTATAACAATAAATGTAAGTGCTAAAGGCGGCACACAAATAGAATTTAACCTTGAAGGCAGAAATTTTAATGTGGATTATGGCTTTTTGGGCAAACCCGGCAGTTTTGGCAATCTGCCAGCTGGAGAGGTGTTTATTGCGCCAAATGAAGGTACGACAAATGGCTTTTTTGTAGCAGAATATGGGCCAACATTCAAGTTTGAAAAACCGCTTGCATTTGTGATAAAAAATGGTTTGTTAACAGAGATTATTGGTATTGATAATTACACTAAGGTGCTTGAAAAGATTATAAAAGACCATCCACTAGCTGCCAATGTAGCAGAACTCGGCATTGGCACAAACCCAAAGGCCAAAAATCCATTTAACATTTTAGAAGCCGAAAAAATTTATAAAACTATTCATATGGCTTTTGGCGACAATTCATCTTTTGGTGGTAAGGTTAGTGTGCCCTTCCATCAAGATTTTGTGCTGTTTGAGCCTATTGTGTTGATTAACAAGCAAAGTACTTCTTTACATTTAAGTTTTGATTGAACAATAAACAATTTTTTGCTAAAATATAACAAAAGTTAAATGGGGGTAGATTAGATGAGTTTTAAAACGAAGATGGTTGGCTATGGCGTAGTAAGTGTTGTTGTGTTTGTGATTTTTTTTTGGCATATACGCAGTTTATTGGAATCTAAATCTTGAAAAGCAAGAGCTTCATCTGACAAAAGATATTACAATAAAATATCAGAAAAAAAGCTTAAATAGCATTATTGATAGTGTTTATTCTATGATTCAAAGACCATATGAGAGGTATCAAAATGGTGAGCTTAGTTTAGAGCAAGCTCAAAATATAGCTATCAACTGGATAGACAAAGTAAAGTATGGTGATAATAACTATATATTCGTGCTTAATTCCAACGGCACGCTATTGTCTGATAGAGCTGATCCGTCTTTGGTGGGAAAAAATGTATTAGACTTTAAAGATGCTCAAGGCAAATATATTTTTAGAGAATTTATCAATATTGCAAAGACAAAAGGCGAAGGGTATGTAACGTACTATTTCAAAAATCCAGCAACTGGCAAAATCGATCAAAAAATCACTTATATAAAGTACTTTAAGCCATTTGATTTTATTATGGGAACGGGATTTTACCTAAGCGGATTAAATAAAGATTTAGAGCAACAAAAATCCATCATTAATAAAGGCGTTATTAATTCTATGATTGTCTCAAGCGTAATTGTTATACTCATAATTGTCATTGTGGCATTTATTGGTATGCTTCTTGCAAACAAACTTGTTGCTCCTTTATCTTCAATAAACTCCCTTGTCTCTACCCTTGCCAAAGGCGGAGGCGATCTTACAATCACCCTACCCAAAACATCAAATGACGAGTTTGGCGTTTTAGTTGATAACCTAAATAAGTTTATTTCAACATTAAAAGATATTGTATCGCAAGTATCGCAAAAAGCCAAAGAAGTGCAGTCTTCTGTAAACTCTTTAGCATCAAGCGCCACTCAAATTTCTGCT
>JABEBW010004379.1_pt1 | contig 18780 bp, 18 predicted proteins | sample 7245961 | NCBI WGS metagenome assembly JABEBW01 (sample SAMN14506364, study PRJNA622280) | hot springs metagenome | biome: hot spring [ENVO:00000051]|acidic hot spring [ENVO:00002120]; feature: spring [ENVO:00000027]|sediment [ENVO:00002007]; material: sediment environment [ENVO:01001048]...
GGGTTATGGTTGACTTTTGTCCCAAAGTCATAATGGCGCACAGGTATTTAAATAATAAAGAAAAAAAATAAGCAGGTGTTCTATTGGCAATGAAGAGGGAGAATGCTGAAATTGCGGCAATTGCCTTAATTGAAATCCTGTTTATTGCATTTGTCTACTTTGAAAGCTGGCTCGGCATTGCAAACAGGTGGATGCTTGCAATTGTTTCGCTGCTTGCAGCAGGCATTATAATAAAAAAGATAGGAGGCTTTGGAGGTTGGGAATTTGTATATTTAATAGGAAGCCAAAGGGGCCTTAAAACAATGGACAACATTTCAAAAAAGCATGCAAGGCTTTGGAATTCTCTTGCAGTATGGAGCCTTGTGCTTAGCTTTGGTTTTCTCAGCTATCCTTTATTCAGGAAAAAGATAAGCATAAAGGCATATGCAGTAGGAATAGTGTCGCTTGTGGCAATACTTATGCTGGTGCTGCCGTACCTTGCATTTGCAATGCCATTCATACAGCTGCCACAGCTTCAAAATGCGCTTGCAAGCAGCTCCTCTGCGCCATATGCAAATTACCTTGCATATGCAAATGAAGGAATTAGCATATTCACCGGATTTGCAGGCTATGTTGTATTTTCCCTTGCATACAATGCAGCTGCTATATTGAAAGGAATTGGGGCATATGCAATAACAATAAGCAGCGGTAATCCAAACATTTCACTGGCAAGAAGCCAGATGCCAGGAGTTGCGCCACTTATACCTGGAATTGACACGCCATTGATTGCAGGCATACTTTCGCTTGCGGTATTGCTTATCATACATGAAGGCTCACATGGAATTGTTGCCAGATCAATGAAGGTAAAACTAAAATCCACTGGCTTGCTTATACTTGGCATAATACCCATGGGCGCATATGTAGAGCCTGATGAAAAGATGATAAGCAAGCTTGAAGGCTTCAATCAGACAAAGATATTCTCAGCTGGAATAAGCGCAAACTTTGCAGCAATGATAATATTCTTCTTGCTGATGCTTCCTTTGCTTTATTTTGTTGTTCCAAATATAATACAAGTTAAAGGGGTTTATATATCAGGCACTATGCAAGGGTACCCAGCAAGCAATGTGCTTAAGGCAGGAATGCAGGTGCTTTACTGGGATGGGCATAAAATAAGCAACCTTACAGGGCTTGAAAATGCGGCAGCAAATGACAAGCCAGGCTCAGTAGTTACAGTAACGACAAATACAGGCACATATACATTTGATGCTATTGGCAACAGCTCAACAGGAGGCAGGGGATACATAGGCGTAACACTTGAAGAAAAAACAGAGATATCTCATACCTTATATGGCACTGTGATGTATTTTGTATATACATTTGTTGCACTGTCATTTCTGCTGAACTTCCTTGTTGGAGCCGTAAACCTTCTGCCCCTTCCGGGATTTGATGGCTGGAGGATATATGAAACAAACATAAAAAGCAAAAAGTTTGTAAACGCGCTTGCTTATGTAGTGGTTGCTGCATTGCTAATAAACTTATTCCAGTGGGTATTCTTTTTGTGATGCATCATAGGCAATGAGGCAAAGAATACAAAAGGTACAGTGCTTTTTGCTATAAACTGCTAATCATTACTGCTCATTACTGCTGGCTTTCAATCCTTCTTATTGCAGCATATTGGCATACATTTGCAGTGTTGTTTATCGCGCCACATATCTGGGCAGTAAATACATTCGCTGCGCCAATAAGCTCCTGAGAAACTTGAGAGTTGGGATTTTTTAACTGCGCTATTATTTCAGACCAGTTAAGCCTTTGTATTGTCAACGGAGAGGACAATGCGCCTACGCATACAGAATAATTTGCAGCATCAAAAAAGGGGATTGCTTCATTAGGATCATAGGCATCAAAAATGCTCTTCTGGCTTTTGGTAAGGTTCTCAATAGCAGTATAATGCTTAGAAGAGCTGTTTAATATGTTACTTTCTAGTTCAATGCCTGTGAAATTTATTATTGCACTTGAATATGATGAATTGTAAAAAGTAAATGTTGGCGTTCCTGGCGAATAGTCTTCAGCGCTTGATGACATATAATGCAATGAGGTGAAGTTTCCAAACCTCATAAGCGCAATTATAAGTGACCAGCGGGTTGTAGCGCAAAATGGGCAGTAATCTGCGCTTATGAAAATGATCTGGGGCTTATTGCCTGAAAGCAAAGGGGCTTTGCCATGCTTATGCATAGGATATAGATTTGGAGATATGCTTCCATTGCCTATTTCATCCATTAATGCCACATTGGCTGAAATGCTTGACAGCTCTGCAAGTACAGAATTGCTTACTGGTTTGTTGTCATATGCAAAAGTATTTGGAGGAGCAATAAGGTATATGTAGGAAACAATGAAAAGCACAAGCACTATGCCAAAAATTGAAAAGAAATATAGCTCCTTTTTTTCAAGCATATGGTCACTTCAATGCAAGCTTGGGAAATATGCGCTTTACTAAATTGTTTGCAAATGCATTTATCTTTTTGCTATAATGCTTTATTGCAAGATACACAACAATGCTTAATGCAACGCCTGCAATAATATCTGTAAGGTAATGCATCCCAAGGTATACCCTTCCAAAGAGCACAAGAAGCAGCCATGCAACATAAAGCCACTTTATGTATTTGTAACCTGAAAGGAAGAATGAAAGGCCTGTAAGCACTGATGCATGGTTGCTTGGAAAGCTGAATGTTGCCTCACAGCCAATGCTGTTTATCCAATTCAATGAAGGAACATTGCATGGCCTTGGCTCCTTAACTGCCATCTTTATTATTTCAGACAAGAGGTAAGCTGCAATGAATGCAACGACAAATGAATATGCATTCATGTCTTTTTTTGCAAAAAACATGTAAAGTACAATTGCAGGAAGCACAATAATGAAGCTTGAGGCAAGCAGATGCATTGCTATATTCATGTAAGGGTTCGCAAATGCCGCAACCCATTTCATAAATTCAAACGTGGCAATGTTAAGCTGGTTAAATGGCGCAGGAATCGCAAAAGCCAAAAGAGATGGAAAGCTTGAAAGCATAGTATCAGTCTGAAAGCTTTATTGACTCGCCTATCCTTGGCGCATATGCCTCAAAGCCCTCGTTGTTCAGCTCTTCAGCAAAATGCGTTGCTGAATTTTCATCCCCATGCACGCATATTACTATGTTTGGCGAGCTCCTCCTTACATATTCATGCAGGTCGGAATTGCCCGCATGCGCTGAAAAGTCATATACACTAAATGGGGTTTGCACCTTTTGCTTTCTGCCATCCTTTATTATGTAACCTTTTTCAATAAGAAGCCTGCCGTTTGTGCCCTCTATCTGGTAGCCGGTTATGAATATATGAGAATCTTTGTTAAGCTTTGGCAGGTATTGCAGCACTGGACCTCCGTTGAGCATCCCGGCAGTGGTAAGCAGTATCCTTGGCTCGTCCATCATCTTTTTCCTTTCATTTAATGTATCAACAGTGTTTGATGCGGCAATTGCCTTGGCAAGAAGGTCTGAATTTGCTGTGAACTTTGGATTCTTTGAAACTATCCTCGTTGCTTCCTTGCACATGCCATCCATGTAAACATAAGGTGCGAGGCCATTCTGATAGAATATAGCAAGCAGCTCCTGGCTTCTGCCTACTGCAAATGCAGGCACAAGCGCTGTGCCTCCATTGTCAAGCGTCTCCTTTACCTCAGCAACAAACTTTTTTACAAGCTCGCTTCTATCTGGATGCTCCCTTCCCTCATAAGTTGATTCAGTTATAAGCACATCGCTCTGCACAACTTCGGCGCCATTGTGCAAAAGCTGGCTTGAAAGCTTGAAATCCCCTGTATAAACAATGCGCTTGTTTTCCTTTGCATTTGCCCTTTCAATAAGGGTTATTGCGCTTCCGGTTATATGCCCTGCATCATAAAGCTCTATGTCATAATTGCCAAAAGGCATTACCTGGCCGTATGCCAATGGTACATATGCGCTTTTCATTCGGCTTATGTCGCGCTTGCTGTAATGTGCATTGCTGTGCTGCTTCTTTGCTATTGAAAGCGCGTCATTAAGCAGCAGCTCTGAAAGCTCCAGTGTGGGCATTGTGCCATACAATGGCATGCTTCTATACTGGTAAAAAGCAGGCAAAAAGCCTGAATGGTCAAGGTGCGCATGGCTTATTATTATTGCATCAACATCCGGCATTGCAATAGGATAATCAGTCTTGTGGTCAAGCTTTACCCCATAATCAAGCATTATGCTTGCTTCGTCCTTAAGGAGTATTGCAGACCTGCCAACCTCCCGTGCGCCCCCTAAAAATTTGAAAATCATTTATTTTTCACTTAAATTAACAATTGGTATCTTTTTTTCAAAAATATATATAAAGGTTAATATTGATAATAAAGATGTGATACGCATGCCAGGTGAACCTACTTTTGTAGACCTTTTCGCATTGACAAAGATAACGCCGGGGCTAGTTACAGACAAGTTTGGGCCGGCATTAAACTCGTCATTTTTTGATGCATCAAACATTCTTGGAGGGCTTAAAATAAAGGGGCTTGCAGATTTCAGCGCAAGCTTAGGTGACAATGAAATAACAATTACTGATGCAGGTAAGCTGCTGCTTGCTGAGGCAGAAAAGAAATCCAGCGAGCCGGTTGATGCGCTTGACGGCAAGATACTGAACCTGCTGAGCGGAAGCAAAAGGTCAGTTGATGAGCTCGCCTCTGCAATAAATATAACACAAAGGGACCTTGCATTGCATTTGTACAAGCTTGTGAAGCAAAATTATGCCAATGCAGAATTCAGAAATGGAGTACTAGAAATAGTGCTTACAGAAAAGGGATTTATGCAGGAAAGCAATGGAGCAAAGGCAAATGATGCAATACAGGCTCAAGCTATGGGCATAAAACAGGCAGTTAATGCAGTAGATAGCAAAGCAAGCGCAACCCAGCAATTAAGCAATGATACAACTCCTGAAGAAGTGGATGCATTAAGCAGCATGAAGGGCAAAAAGGGAAAAAGCGCATGGCCGTGGATAGCGTTTGTTGTTGGCATAATAGCAATATGCATTGTGCTTATAATTTATTATTTTAGGCTGATGTAATGGCTTTGATGGACTACATGGAAGCAGTAAAGCTGCTTAATAAATACGGAATAAAAACAGTAAGCAGCGCCTATGTTGAAAGCGCTGAAGATGCAATAAAATTTGCAGGAAATGAAAAGATTGTTATGAAAGCACTTTCAAACAATGCGCTGCATAAGTCAAAAAGCGGGCTTGTTGAGCTGAACCTTTCAAATGATTCTGAAATAAGAAATGCTTATGAAAGGATAACTCAAAAGGCAGAGCAGTATGCCCCCTACAAAATCCTTGTGCAGAAGATGGCGGCAAATGGAACAGAGATAATTATAGGTGGCAGAGAGGATGTACAGTTCGGCAAGCTTCTGCTTGTGGGCCTTGGCGGCATTTATGTTGAGATATTCAAGGACTTCTCGCTGAGGATATGCCCTATAGAAAAAAATGATGCAATAAGCATGCTTGAGGAGCTTAAATCCAAGCAGATAATAGCAAAGGATGCCAACCAAGAGGAAATGGTTGCTGGGCTTTTGCTAAAGGTATCAAAGCTGCTTGTTGAAAACAACATAAAAGAGCTTGACCTAAATCCAGTAATACTTTATGAAAATGATTATGCCGCAGTTGATATAAGGATACTTGTGTGATTGCATGGAAAAGTATGAAGCTTTCAATTATATGATGAATTCAAAAAGCGTGGCTATAATAGGCGCGTCAACCAACCCAGATAAAATAGGCAACATTATTATGAAGAATTATGTTGCAAACGGCTTTGCAGGCGAGCTTTACCCTGTAAATGTTAAAGATGAAGGCAACATATTGGGATTCAAAAGCTATAGAAGCGTGCTTGACATCAAAAAAGACATAGACCTTGCAGTTATTGCAGTGCCTGCACAGTATGTGCCTGACGTGCTTGACGAATGCGGAAGGGCAAAGGTAAAAAGCGCAATTATAATAAGCGGTGGCTTTGCAGAGGTAGGAAACACAGCCCTTCAGGACAAAGTTGTTGAAATAAGCAAGAAATACTCTTTGCCTGTGCTGGGCCCAAACTGCCTTGGAGTAATGAATCCTAAAGAAAGGGTAAATACGTTGTTTCTGCCATCATTCAAGATGGATACGCCAAAAATTGGAGGGGTAAGCTTTGCATCACAGAGCGGCGCCGTAGGAAGCAGCGTGCTTGACATGGTTGCAAGCGAGGGCTTCGGGCTTGCGAAGTTTATCTCATATGGCAATGCTGCCGACCTTGATGAATGCGACATACTTGAATACCTGATGCACGACAGCAACACAAAGACAATAATGTTCTATCTAGAAGGAGTAAAAAGAGGGCTTGAATTCATGGAGGTTGCAAAAAGGGCAACAAAGATAAAGCCCATTGTGGCAATAAAAGGCGGCGCAACAGAAGCTGGAAGCAGTGCTGCACATTCGCATACTGCATCTTTGGCAGGAAGCTATGAAGCGTATGAGGCAATGTTCAAGCAATCTGGCATAATACAGGCAAAGAGCCTTGATGACCTGCTTGACTTTGCCAAGATATTTGAGACAGAGCCACTTGCAAAAGGCAACAGGGTTGCTATAATAACAAATGGCGGCGGCACAGGAGTGCTTGCTAGTGATGCAGTATACGCAAATGGGATGCAGTTTCCAGAGCTTAGCGAGGAATCAAAGAGCAAGCTCAGGGAAGTCATGCCTCCTATAGTAAACATAAGGATTCCGTTAGACATGGCAGGGGATGCAGATGAGAAGAGATTCGGCGACGCGCTTTCAATAATAAGCAATGATAAGAATGTTGATGCACTTATGGTCATCTGCCTTTTCCAGACTCCTGGAGCAGACTCAAAGGTTGCGGAGATGATAATAAGGTATAATGCAACAATCAACAAGCCAATGGTTGTTGTAAGCGCTGGGGGCACATATTCGCAAATACATAAAAGCATTATGGAGAATTCTGGAGTGCCTGTTTACCCCTCGCCAGAAAGGGCAGCAAGGGCGCTTGCAGCCCTTGTAAAGTATTCCAAGTTCAAAAATAGCCAGTAAGCATTAATTTGCATTTTGGCTTGGCTTGCTGATTCATTGCTGCATGCCATTCTGGCTGCTTACATAATAAATGTTTGTAGGAAAATAAGGGAGCATTGGCTTTTCCGCATTGATTATGTAGCTTGGTATGCCGCTTACAGTTATATTAAAAACATTAATCCAGTTGCTGCATTTCTTCATTCCTGACCATATGACATAGCTTCCGGTTGAAAATGTGCTGCAATTTGTTGCATTTGTAATTGAAAAGTCTAACTTGTTTGTTGATGGGTCTCCAAGATAAATAGGAAGCATTATTGCGCCATAATTTACAGTAAGCACGTTTTCAAGGTATATCTGGCTGTAGTTCTTTGCAGATAGGTATTGACCTGCCTGCTTGATCGCACTTGAGGGATACATAACCCAGTAATAATAGTAGCTTGTAACATTATAGCTATTTGCAATAAGCGAAAAGAAGATTGCGGCAATGAAAGCTGATGCAATTATCTTTGAAGCAAACCTTTTGCGCTCAACTACCTTTGCAAATGCAATCCCTATCAATGCAACAAGGGGCACAGTAGTAATCATTAGAAACCTAGTAAGCCTGTGCGCAAGTGTATAATGTATAGACAATGGATTGAAGCTTATAACTGACATTGGGCCAAATTCAAGTAACAGGAATTCAAATGCAAACCAAGCCATTAGGAAATATGATCTCTTTTCCCTTGAAATAAGGAGGAATGCTAATGCAATAACAAAAATGTAGAAATAAAGCCCCGTTTCATTGCTGTCAACAGGGCTAAAAAGTATTGTATTGACATTGCCAATGAAATTTCCGCTTAGAATGGATTTGACAATATTATAGGGAAACATTTCCTGTATATAAAAAGCGAGGTTTGTATTTGCTGTTGGAATAGTAACTGTTGTGCCATTATGTATTCCTACAAAGCTGTAAAAGTTAAGGTTTCCGGTAATAAGCACAAATGGCTTATGCACATTTAACTCGCTGAATATAAAGAAAAGAAGAAGCAAAATTGCAATGCCATAAATGAAGAATATGGTAGATTTGTTTATTGTTATCTTTTTTGAAATAATAAGAATAAGTGCATAGAGTGGCACAAACACGCAGAATATGCCACCTTCATAATCTATAAAGAATGTAATGACAAGAAGCATACCGCTTAGCATATACCAGTACCATTTGTTGCCCTTTACTCCGTAAAGGAAGAACAAAACTGAGAGTGATCCTATGAATGTCAATGGAACGTCAACCCCTATATTCACTGCAAACTTTGTAAGCATTGGAAAAATAGCTGCAAGCGCTGCTGCAAACAGGCCAGCAGCAGCATCATAAAAATGCCTGCCAAAAAGGTATGCAACGACTATTATGCCAAGGTAGCATATTATGTTCCATAGCGTTGATGTAAAGGCATTTGCGCCAAACAACGCATACATTGCTGCAATAGGTATGAAGCTCATAGGCCTAAGGGTGAATATATAACCTGGGTTTATTTGAAAAAAGCCTTTTTGAAATGCAGAAGCAAGCCATGTATAGTTTGGGTCATCGCCATAAAAGCTTACCCCTTCAAAATGAGTTACCGCATATAATGCAGAAATTGCAAGTATTGCTAAAAGCATAAAAAATACAAGTATTCCTTTTATTGAAATATGGGGCTTCTTTATTTTTGCTACATGCTTACGCTCTTCCATTCAATCAAGCTCAATTAGGTATATATATTGAAGAGCAGCTTCCAAGCTTGTTTATTACGCTTGCATTATCTGCATAAAGCATATTTGATGCAAGTGCATTGAACTTTGAAGCATAGGTGCTGTTTGCATAGGTAAGGAAAAACCCGCCGCAGAATTGCCAGACCTTTCCTTTTGATGCGTTGCTAGGCACAAGGTAGACATTTTCTTGCATATAGTTCCTTGGATTAAATGATTGAGGTACAGTAAGGGTTGTCCTGTTGCTTATTACAGAAAAATAGTTATAAAAGTCTGGTGATGAGGGCAGGGCAAAAGTCCAATTGTTCAGTTTTATCCCGAAGTAATATAAGCCAATTGTTTCCTTTAAATAAGGTGTGCAGTTGTAATATATGAAGCCAAATGTGCCGTTGTATGCAATTGTAAGGTTTATGATTCCATTATATAGCTTGGCCGATGTAGATATTGAATTCACAGCATCTATTGTTGCAACATATTGGTTCTTTCCATTGTATATGTATTCAGATGTAAGGTTCTTTACCTTGGCAATTGATTTGTATATGGGATTTACCTGATTTACCTGGCTTTGTGCATTTGAAGCTTTTACATGCAAAACATTGTAAAAAATGATAAAGAAAACAAGGATTGCAGCTAAGGCTGCAACCACAATTGTGGCAATTTTGAATGGAGGGGTCTCCATTTTTTCCCTTTTGATTGCTGGTTATACTGTTGATGATGCCTGCGCAGAGCTCTTTCTCCTGATCTCTGCCTGTGCAGCGGCAAGCCTTGCCACAGGCACACGGTATGGCGAGCAGCTTACATAGTCTACATCTGTACCGTTAAAGAATTCAATTGAGCTTGGATCGCCGCCGTGCTCGCCACATACCCCTACCTTAAGTTTTGGGTTTGCCTCCTTGCCCTCCTTTGAGGCAAGCTTAACAAGCCTGCCTACTGCATCATAGTCAAGGGTCTGGAATGGGTTTGAAGCAAGTATTGTATTGCTTAGGTAGAAAGGAATGAACTTGGCTTCAACATCGTCACGGCTGAATGCAAATGTTGCTTGTGTAAGGTCGTTTGTGCCAAATGAGAAGAAGTCTGCATATTGCGCAATTTTTGATGCAGTCAATGCAGCCCTTGGCGTCTCAATCATGCTGCCTACCTTATATTCAAACTTGGCATTGAGCTTCTGCATTACCTCTTCCGCTTTTGCAGTCACTATCTCCTTTGCCTTCTTTAATTCCTGGGCCTCTGCAACCTGTGATATCATTATCTCGACTTTTGGATGGAACCCTTGCTTCGTAAGCTCTGCAAGCGCTTCAAATATTGCCTCTACCTGCATTTCATATATCTCTGGATAGACAAGGGAAAGTCTTACACCCCTTTGGCCCATCATTGGGTTTGCCTCCCTAAGCTCCATGACACGCTTTAGCACCTTCTCCTTTTCAACAAGCTTTTCTGCATCGGTCCCTTTAAGCCTGAGCTCGACAACCTCTGGAAGCAGCTCGTCAAGCTTTGGCAGGAATTCATGCAATGGCACATCTAGAAGGCGTATTGTCACAGGCAATCCGTCCATTGCCTTAAGTATGCCAATGAAATCCTCCTTCTGCATGGGCTTGAGCTGGCTTAGGTACTTCATCCTTTCTTCTTTTGTATCTGCAAGGATCATCTTTTGCACTATTGCAAGCCTTTCAGGTGCATTGAACATACGCTCAGTCCTGTCAAGCCCTATGCCCTCAGCGCCATTCTCCCTTGCCTTCTTTGCCATTTCAGGAGTATCTGCATTTGCCATGACGCCAAGCCTTCTAAATTTGTCTGCCCATGAAAGTATGGTAGAAAGCGAGCCCGAAAGCTTTGGCTCTACAAGCGGCATCTGCTTGTCATAAACAAGGCCATTGGTACCATCTATTGTTATGTATTCTCCAGATATAGGCTTTCCATTGACGCTTATTGTATGTGCATTCATGTCAATCTTTATCTCCTCGGCGCCTACAATGCAGGGCTTTCCCATGCCTCTAGTAACTACGGCAGCATGGCTTGTCATCCCTCCTCTTGCAGTAAGCACCCCTTCTGCTGCAGCAATGCCTGCAATGTCTTCAGGGGTAGTCTCAGGCCTTACAAGTATCACCTTTTCGCCCCTGCGCTTTGCCTCCTGGGCCTCTGCAACAGTAAATGCAAGCTTTCCTATTGCGGCGCCTGGCGAGGCTGCTAGCCCCTTTGCAAAAGGCTTTTCCTTTGTATTTGGGTCAATCTGCTTGTAAAGAAGCTGCTCAAGCTGCTGCGGCTCTACCCTAAGCAATGCCTCCTCTTTTGTTATAAGCCCTTCTTCAACAAGGTCTGTTGCAATCTTTACAGCTGCAAGCGCAGTCCTTTTGCCTGTCCTGGTTTGGAGCATGTAAAGCTTTCCACTTTCTATTGTAAACTCAATGTCCTGCATATCCTTGAAATGCGCTTCTAATGTTTTGGTAACGCGAATCAATTCTTCATATGCATCTGGCAGTGATTCCTTCAGCTTGTCAACGGGAAGCGGGGTCCTTACGCCAGATACTACATCCTCTCCCTGTGCCTTTAGCAATATCTCACCGAATATGCCCTTCTCGCCTGTAGAAGGATTTCTTGTAAATGCTACCCCGGTTGCAGACTTGTCATCAAGGTTGCCATATACCATGGTTACTATGTTTACTGCTGTGCCAAGGGAATCAGATATGCCGTAAATCTTCCTGTATTCTATGGCGCGCTGGTTCCACCATGAATTGAATACTGCTGAAACTGCAAGCATGAGCTGCTCCTTTGGATCAGAAGGCAAATCTTTGCCTGTTTCCTGCTTTATTACCTTTTTATACTCTTCAGCAATCTTTTTCCAGCCTTCTGCATTTATATCAAGGTCGCTCTTTGCATGCACGCTTTCCTTGTAGCTTTCCAATATTGATGAGAACTTGCTTTCATCTATGCCAAGCACAATCTTTCCAAACATGCTTATGAACCTTCTGTAGGTATCATAGGCAAAGCGCTCATCGCCTATCTTTGCCGCAAGAGCCGCAACGATTTTGTCATTTATGCCAAGATTGAGCACAGTATCCATCATACCTGGCATTGACATAGGAGCACCTGAACGCACTGAAACAAGCAACGGATGCTCAGGGTCATTAAACTTTTTGCCTGTCTTCTTCTCAAGCTCTGCAACCTTTTCAAGGATTTTGCTTTGAAGGGCAGGCCATATCTTCTTGCCATTCCTGAAGAATTCATTGCACATGTTTGTTGTTATTATAATGCCTGACGGAACTGGCAAGCCAAGCTTTGTCATCTCAACAAGACCGTAACCCTTGCCCCCAAGCTCCTTTTTGCCTAGCTGCTTTTCTGCAGCTTCCTCAAACATATAAACCTCTTCCATATGTTCACCAGTCAAATATTGCATTGTATTTATTTATATTTTTGTTTACTTATGCAAAAAAAGCAGATAGCAATGCATTGCAAAAGCTCAATCAAAAATGGAAGGGTCAACAATGCCTGCAAGCAGCTCCTTTGCCTTCTGCAAAGAGAGTGGGCGCATCCCTTTTTCCTTTGAGTATATGCATTGGTACCTTATCTGTGAATTGGTAAGCTTTGTAGTTGAGTCAAGCGCCTTGCACTTTTCAATATAGTCTGATATTATTTTATATGCGGAATCAACATCAAGCTTTTTTACATTGACAAGGTATGGCGCTAGTATAAGGTTTACAACTCTCTGCCTGCCATCAGCTATTGGATTTTGAAGCAGCCTTTCTATCCATTCGCTTGAGCTACCTTTTGCTATAACCTTTTCCTCAATACTAGGAAGCCCTTTTGCAATAGGAAATATGAATGCAGGTATGTCTGCCTTTTTTATTGGAAGGCCCTCCTTTACCTTTGCTGCAATCTGCGCTGAAAGCATATGGCAGGCCTTGTGCTTGCCTAAAATGACAACCCCTTTTTCTAACTGAAGGTTAGGCAACGCATAGTCTTCTGTTTTTGGCGCTATGGCAAGGAAATCCTCTAGCTTTATATAAAAGGTGCCGTTTGCATGCTCTATGCTTACATTGAGCTCTTTTGCAAGCCTTACCAGCGATTCAGCACTATCCTCTTCAAGCGCAGATACTGCACGCTTAGCTTCTGCATCAGCATATTTTGAAATTGCAAGTGGGCTCTGGGTTGCACTTATTATAAGCCTGGCATATGCATAGCTAATTATGCTTGACAGCTTTTCAGAGTCAAGTCCTATATTTCTATAGGCAATCTTGCCATATGTCAGCGCCTCTGCAACCCTTGCCCTTGCAGTTTCAGCATAAATCCTGTTTTGCGACTCTGTGCTGTTCTCGCTTACTATCTTCTTTGCCTCTGCAGTAAATGGGTACCTATATGCAAAATCAAGATCGCTAGCCTGCATTTTAACCCTTGCTTGCTACTTTTATTGCATCATCAAGTATGTCAAGGCCCTTTTCAAGGGATTCCATGGAAATAGTAAATGGAGGTATTATACGTATTGTTGATGTGCCTGCAGGAAGGAGCAGCAATCCTTTTTCAAATGCATAATTCAGTACCTTCTCCCTTTCTTTTATTGCTGGCTCCTTTGACTTTTGGTCCTTCACCAATTCCACTCCAATCATCATGCCAATGCCTCTTATGTCCCCAATCAATGCATTGTCTTTTGCAATCTCATTAAGCCTTTTCTTTATGAATGCGCCTTTCTTCATTATTTCATCATGAAGCTTTTCCTTGTTTCTTTCAATGAACTTAAGCGCTTCCAGTGCGCCTGCAACAGATACAAGGTTGCCTCCAAAGGTTGTTGCATGGCTGCCTGCAGGTATGTCTCCCAATGAGCTTTTTGTTATAGTAACCCCTAAAGGCAGCCCGGCGCCTATGGCCTTTGCCATTGTGTATATGTCTGCCTGCACTCCAAAATTGTCCAATGCAAGGAACTTTCCTGTCCTCATGTACCCTGCCTGTATTTCATCATCTATCAAAAGGAAGCCATAATCATCGGCAATTTTCCTGAGCTCTTTAAAGTAATCATTTGGAGGTACAATATAACCGCCTTCGCCTTGTATTGGCTCTATGAGCATTGCAGAAACCTCTTCACCTGGAACCTCCTTTCCAAGGGTGTAATTTTTCATAAAGTCAAGGCATGCAAAGCCGCATTCGCCAGGCTTCTGGTTGAACGGGCACCTATAGCAATAGGGAAAAGGCACATGAAATGCATTGAAAAATGGGCCAAATTGCCTTCTCTGCACTAATTTAGATGATGTAAGTGAAAGCGAGCCTGCGGTCCTTCCATGGAATGCATTGTAATATCCAAGCAGGTACTGCCTTTTTGTGAAAAGCTTTGAAAATTTTATCGCAGCCTCGTTTGCCTCAGTACCTGAATTTGAAAGAAACATCTTTCCAAACCCCTTTGGCATGAATTTCAGAAGCTCCTCAGCAAATTCAACAGGAAGCAGGGCATAATTGTCAGTGAATGCAACATGCATTATCTTGTCCATCTGCCTTTTCATTGCATTGCGTATTTCTGCGTTGGCATTGACGCCAAGATTATAGATAGAAACAAAAGCAGTAAAATCAATGTATTTCTTGCCATCCACATCATATGCAAAATCCCCATCCCCCTTGTCAACTATGAACGGGTAGGGAACGCGCGTAGTGGTCAGAAATACCTTTTTGTCTCTAGCGAGAATGCTTTTAACCTTTTTGGATACCATGGTCCCACCATAAAGCAATTGCTTAAAAAGAATATATAAATATTGGTAGAAAGCACGCAATGGCAAGCCATGCATGCAGCGCAATGCAGCACAGGGCTCAATGCAATGCCTATGGCTCTATTTCGGTTTACCAGCTCGTTCTTAGCTTTCACTTGCTATTTGAATAAATATACCTTACTGCTATGTCATTAATGACATCTATTGCATCTATGCACCTGTCGCTTATTGACTCAAGCAATTCATATATCTCCTTGTACTTTATTATATACTTGACATCATTGCGTGACATTAGCGAATGCAAAGTGACCTAAGTAGTTCATCAGCCTCATTTTCATGCTTTGATGCAAGTATTGCATTGTGCTTTATAGAGTCAAGCACCTTTGGGTTAGATTGCATATAGCTCATAAGGCGTATGTTTTCATCTAAACGTTTGTAGCATAATTGCGTGGCTTTCTGCATTGCCAGCATGTTTTTGTTTACATATCTTATGTCATATATCATGAAGCGCGCGGCTATTGCCTCTATGGCATCCATAATGTCATCAAGCCTGTAGGCAAGGTGAGATATATCTTGATAAGATATGCTGCTAACCCTTGCCTCTACAACATAGTCCAGTATATCATGCACTACTGCATCAGCATCGTGTTCCTCCTGCTTTACCCTTGCAAAGAACTCTTCATTTGCAATCATGCCGGAAAACCTCTAAGATAATAGCTCCAGGCCATTTTTTATATGAGTTTGCATAAGCTCAAATTGGGAGTTTAGTGCCATTGTTACAAGGAGCAGCTCTGATTCCCCAGAGGTTTCAGAAAGCGGCCTCTGCTTTGTTTCTGGCAATAGCAATACTGTAAAGGTAAAGCCGAAAAGCGCTACTATGCCCAAAAGCCCCAGCAAGGCAAACTTGCCAATGCTTGCCAGAAAAACAGGAAATGCAAGCGTTGACAATGCTGCGCCGAGCTTGCCGAAGGTTGCCGCAATCCCATGCCCACGTGCCCTATATTGCGTAGGATACAGCTCTACTGGATATACATATGTTGTTGTATTTGGCCCATAATTTGAAAAGAAGAATGTCAGGCTGTATATGACAAAAAAATGCAATGGGCATTGCTGCAAGGAGCTGCTTTCCTGCCAAAAACAGTACAAAGAACAGGATTGCCATGGCAAGGAAACCGATTGCCTGGATAGGTTTCCTGCCCTCCTTGTCTATAAGGGCAACGGCTACCCAATAGCCTGGCACAGCTGCAGCAATGAGTATCAATGCGGATGCAAGCGTTGGCCCGTATATACCTACAAACCCGAAAAAGGTGGCAAGGTATGGGGTAAATATGGATGTGCCATAATGTAAACTACCCACGACTGAAGGTCGTGGGCTTTCCATAAGTTGATGAAACATGTTGTACAACAATCGGTTCAACAACCGCATCTGGACGAACGAGCCCGTTTACGGGGACTCTCCTATTGGAAATCTGGAAGGTTTTCTGGTCAAGGAAATTCTTCCGCTCCAACAGGGATTTTATGGCAATGTTCTTGCTTGCGTTCCTATCAGAATTCACGATAATTCCGCATTCCTTGCATCTGAACAGGGCATAGTTTTCACTACTGTGTCCTGCACCAACAGCACCGCAGTGGTTGCAGAACTTGGATGTATGCCATGCATCAACAATGTCAAGCGTAATTCCCTTGTCGAAACATCGGGAAAGAAGGTTCTGTTTAAAGGCAAAGAAAGGAATCCTCATGACTTCCCTATTGAAGTTCTTCCCTTTTGGGCTGAATCTTTTCAGATTCTCAATGGCAATGTCAGCATCATATTTCAGTGCAAGCTCAGTAATGTCCCTAATGACTTCACCAATCCTATTCTTCACGAAGTCATGTTCATATGTCTTGGTCTTTCTCAGAGCCTTGATTGCATATCCACTTCCGCTATCAGCATAGGACTGAAGGAGAGACTTCCTTTCAAATATCCTCTTTCGGTTGTGCCAAATATCCTTTCCAAGATAATCCTGCTTGAGAACCTTTCCATCAGGAGAAAGGACAGTGATGGCAAAGCATTTGCTGTTGACATCAACACCGAGAACGTTCTTTCGTTTAGGCAGTTCAGCCTGATCTTTGGAAAGATAAGCAACAATCTGAAGGGCGGAAGTAAGCCCATAGGTTTTACATGTCCATCCCGCCTTGAGAAGGTCGGAATACCTCTGCCAATTGCGATTCTTGGCGAGAGGGACGGCAATCCAGCTTTCAGAGAACAAGGAGAATCTGACAAAAGGTATACTCTTCTCAAAGGTCTTGCAGTTTCTCGGAACATTGAACTTGATGGTAATTCTTTTGATTTGTTTTGTGGGCTTTCTCCAAATCTGCCTTTCAATGTCGCAGATAACTTGAGAATTGAACGAGGTGTTTTTCTTGGAAACTGAATATACTGCTTTATGGAAGTCATTAAATTTGCTGAACTTAGAAACTTTAGAAAGCATCAGATTTGCTTCAGAAACAGCTTTATCAAGAGCCTCTCGTAAGGTCTTACCTTTGACCTTAGTAAGTCCATCTATTTGTAAAAGAATAGCATGTTTCATTTCCTTGACCACTCTTAATATGTCGATAAAGTTATATATACTTATAGTTGCGCTCAAACTTCCTTCCACCAATAAAGGTGATGGGTTTCCGTTTTAGGTGAATTTATGATATGTCAAGAAGGAACCATGATGCAGATGTGCCTATGATAAATTTCCAATTTTTCTTCCATAACTCTCTGAAATTTATGTTAAACCTGCGCACAATGTTAACCTGCTTTGACTTGGATTCCAAATGGCTCTCTTTCTTATAAAGGTTATACAATGGCGTTTCATTAAGCTTTGTCCTGGCATAAAGTATTGAAAGCGTTGGAATTGCGCCTATACCAAGTAGCATGCGCCATGCAATGCCTACAGGCACATTAAAGTTAAGCAGAGCCACTGCAAGGAGTGCGCCTGCAATTATCCCGAATCCCTGCATGGCAAAGGTAGAGGATATGAGCTTGCCGCGGTCATTTTTGTTAGCGTATTCAGCCACGATAGTTGCACTTAAAGGATAATCGCCACCTATCCCTATGCCCAAAATAAGGCGCCATATAAAGAGCTGCAGAAAACTGAAAGAGAAGGCAGAGCCAACAGCTGCTATTATCAGTATGATAATAGTAAGCCAGTATATGTATCTGCGCCCTATCTTGTCTCCAAGGTAGCCGAAAATAATTGGCCCAGTTGTAGCGCCGAACAATGCTGCACTTGCAAGCATGCCTATCTGCAATGAAGTAAGGCTGAAAATGCCTTTTACTATAAGCAGCACTATTCCTATAATAAAAAGGTCATATGCATCAGTGAAAAAGCTCATCCCTGCTATAAGCATTATGCGTATATGGGAGCGCATAAGCCTTGAATTTTCCAATGCATTTATGTCTGTGCTAGTTTTATCCCCCACCAGCAAAACACCATTATTCACTTACCTGCTCAGCAATAAATAATTATGCAACAGCATTAAATTGCCTGCATATAAAAGGAGCTTTGAAAAAACCTTTTTACTGCATTGAATGCGCTTGGCTCATATGCACTTGGTGCAAATATTATGCAAAACAATAGCAATTTGCATTTTGCAGAATAATGCAAAACTATGTTGTATACTATTATACAAATATATCAAATTAAGAATCCATGGCGCAACTCAATGTGCCAATGGATTCACAACCTGGCCCATAAAGAGTGTTGTATTTGTCTGCTTGTCTATTATAAAAAACATGAATGGTCTATCTGCATCGAATAATAAAGGTGGGGGCATTGGGGCTGCGCCTACTCCTATAATTATTCCACTTGCTGCTGCAGCCTTTGTTCCTGTTTCATTTACGCGTATTACCGCTTTTTGCAGCACTTTCGAGATATACAGCTTCATTGCAGAGTTGCTATGGTTCATATACATATTTGAAAAGTTTGCAAAAATTGGATTAAACGCATCAGTTATGCCTAGGGCCTGAAGCTCTGGCACAAGGTCATTATAGGTATTGCTAAAATTGAACCTTGGAAGGTATATATCAACGTTTTGATAAGACATGCCTGAAATGATGCTTGCAAGCTTGCTGTAAGACATGCTTGCAGACAGGTTTTGAATTGAAGAATTGCTTGGAAGTATTACAACCATTGCAATTTTACCACCAACATAATCAAGCTCAACAGCCTGAATAGTGCTGTTGCTGAAATATCCTGCATCTGCGATTTCATGCATCATAGGAACTGTGATGTTGCCATTCAATCCATAAAATGTTGAATTTTTTGTATCATTTATATTGAAC
>JABEBW010004380.1_pt1 | contig 18751 bp, 19 predicted proteins | sample 7245961 | NCBI WGS metagenome assembly JABEBW01 (sample SAMN14506364, study PRJNA622280) | hot springs metagenome | biome: hot spring [ENVO:00000051]|acidic hot spring [ENVO:00002120]; feature: spring [ENVO:00000027]|sediment [ENVO:00002007]; material: sediment environment [ENVO:01001048]...
GCATTGTTCTCACCATTATTGATTTTATAACATATGGCACACAAGTATTTCATGCATATCTTACAAGCATACATATGCATGCACTGCAGCTTTCTTTCTAATGCAATGTTTTTTGCATGGTATTAGTAGGGTTTTGCTTTAGAAGAAAGAGAACCCTGCTGCCTATGCTGGTTTTAATCTGTATATTCTAAAAAAGATATTTAAAAAATTCAACATCCTATTTATTCTGCATAAAAAATAAGCAATAAAAGCATAAAAGCAATTGCTGCTTTTTCTTATAAAATTGGGTCCGCGGAGGATCGAACTCCGGATCTCCACCTTGTGAAGGTGGCGTCTTGCCACTCGACCACGGACCCTCTATTAATTTTGGGATTAACTGCTTTTATTGCTTTCTGTTTTCTCTTTGCTATGCAATTCAATGCATTATATGCGAAGCTTAAGCCCATCATAAGCTGCAAAGGTTTTTTTGAATACCTTCTTTGCTTCATCTTCCAATACCTTTGCATCCTTATAGCGTGCGCTCATGTGGAACAGTGCAAGCTGCTTGGCGTTTGCTTCATTGGCAACCATTGCCGCTTCCAATGCCGTTGAATGCTTCCTCTGCCTTGCAAGCTTGCTTAATTTGCTTGAATATGTTGCCTCATGTATGAGCAGGTCTGCACCATCTATTTCATTAAGGCCTTTTGAGCCTTTTGGCAGCGGCCTTGTGTCTGTTATGTATGCAATTTTCTTTCCTTGCTGTATATATGTTACCTCTTTTATGCTTATCCTTTTGCCGTTAGCTATAATGCTTTTCCTTTTTTGAAGCTCAGAAAACATTTTTCCCTTTATGCCCAAGGCCTGGCATTTGTCTTTTATAAACCTGAGCTTATCTGCCTCTTTGAAAACAAAGCCATATACCTTCATTGAATGGTTAAGCCTTACAGCCCTTACCTCATAGCCATTACATTTGCATACAGTGCCTGCCCTTATGCCCTTTATAGTTACAGGCAATTCCTGCTGCCTATTGTCATTTATTTCTATAATAAGCGCCTGTAGCTGCTTTTCCTGCCCTTTTGGAACATAAACCATAAGCTTCCTTGCCATTTTTGCCATTGAAAGGGTCCTTATAAGCCCTATTACGCCAATTACATGGTCTGTATGTATATGGCTTATGAATATGGCTGATATCTTGCTCATGTTGACAGAGTAAAGCATCATCTGCCTTTGCGCACCCTCGCCACAATCAAAAAGCAGCACATCCTTGTCGTATTCAAGCGCTATGGCTGGGAGCGAGCGCTCCTTTGTAGGTATGGAGCCTGATGTGCCTAAAAAGGTAACAGTAATCATTTTAACAACTGGCAAACATTACATTAGCTCAATCTTTACCTTCTTGTTTTTCAGGTCTACCTCCTTTATTTTTACATTGGGAAATAGCCTCTGCAGCTCATCAGCAGTCATATGCTTGTTTGCCCTCAGTATATCTATAATCTGGTTTATTATATATATGTTGCTGAAAATTGCATTTCCTATGTCTCTGTTTTCTTTTTCATCAATGGTGCACTGCTGCACATATTCCTTTTGCTTTTCTATGCTTGCCTTAAGGCCTGTTTCTGCCCTGCTTTCCTTTTTTTCTTCAGGCAGAGTTGAATAGGCAAAGTCTAGCGCTTCGCCAAGGCTTGCAAACTCTCTTTTTTCTTTGCCGCTGTATTTTGCCAGCTCTATTGACGAGCATTCCACAGCAATGCCTTTGTCAAGGTAAACATAGCCTTTGCCATTCTTTATTTCATCGCTTACTTCTTTTGCCTTTGCCTCAATCCTTTCAAGTTCGCTGCTTGAGAGCTTTTCGAGCTTTTCCCTGTTTTTTTCTATTCCGCTGCGGTGCATTGCTTCTTCTATGTACAAAGGTGGCAAGTTATATCGCTGGGCAAGCTCTGATACAAAATTTTTTGAATGCTCCCCCTTTATTGGAGGCACATATATGCTCCCTTTTTTTATTTCCCTTCCACTAAGCATTCCTGTCTTATATGCAAGTGCTATATGCATTGAAGGATCTGCAATGATTATGTTTCCTGTGCCAAAAAGCTCTATGATAAGCTTTGCATCCTCTTTGCCATGCAGGTCAAACAATACAATGCGGTCATTTTGCATGAGGCTTATTTCCTTTATTACTGCATTGGCAATCCTTTTCCTTACTGCCTGCTCAAATGGCGTATGCATACCCTCTCTAAGGTATTTTGTCTGGAATATGCATTTGCCTATCTCAAAGAATATGTCAGCATTGGAATCCTTCCTTACCTTAATTCTAAATTCATTGTTTCCAAGCTCGTAGAACTTCTGTATGTATGCCCCTTCAAATTTCCTTATTCCATTTATTATGCCTTCAAGCTCAGGCACTGAAAGGCTGTGCAAGCTAGCTACCCCTTGAGCTTTTTTAGCCCCTCTTCTTTTGCAACTTTTGCAAAAAGCTGTGTCTTCTTTAATGCATTGCCTTCAATTGCAGTGCCTACTTGTATGATGTCTGCGCCGCTTCTGAACACATTTCTTGCATCATCTTCAGTTGCAATGCCCCCTGCCACTATGTACGGAATTGATATCGACTGCCTTACCATCCTTATGGTATCATTAGGTATTGGGCCAAAATGCTGGAGCTGCGGATTTGACCCTGCATCAGTAAGTATAAACCTGTTTCCAAGGAATTCCCCTGCAATTGCCAATGCAGCGGCAATCTTCGGCTTTTCCCTAGGCACAAGGTTTGCATCGCCAACCCAGCCAACGGTGCCCCCTGGCTGCACTATTATATAGCCTACGGGCAATGGCTCAATCCCAAGCTTTTTTATTACTGGCGCGGAAAGCATCTGTGCCTGCGTTATCCAGTATGGATTCCTTGCATTAAGGAGGGACATAAAATAAACTGCATCAGCAAACCTTGTAAGCGTTGCAACATTCCCAGGAAAAAGGATTATTGGCTGGCTTACTTCATCCTTTATGCGCTTTGCAACATTGTCAAGAGCTTCACCTTGCACGCTTATGCTGCCTCCTATGAGTATTGCATCTGCGCCCCCTTCTGCGCATTCCTTTGCTATTCCAACTGCATCGTCTTCAGTTTTATAGTCATCCGGATCTATAAGCGTGAAAAGCAGCGCACCTTTCTCTTCAAGCAGCTCATTTATCTGTTTCTCTATTTTTCCTATCACTTAATTACCTTGCTAATATTTTGGAAAGCATGTATCAATCATATGCAGCCCTTCTTGCTCCATCTTTGCCTTTGGCTCAAAGCCAAGCTCAGCCTTTATCTTTTCTATGCTTATAATTCTGTCGCTTGCAAGAAAGTCCAGCTCGTCAGAATTTATCCCTTTTGCCTTTGCTATAAGCCTTGCAATAAGCAATGGCACTGAGCCATTAGGCCTTGGCACATGCATATAGTCTGCCGCCATGTCCATAAGCTGCTTTTGCGTATATGGCACACCATCCGAGAGGTTATATATCTTGTTTGAGCTTGCTTGGCTATCAGCCGCAAGCAAAAATGCGTCAACTACATCATTTATGTTTACTAATGTAAGGTGGTTTTCTCCATTGCCTATATACTTTGCCTTGCCTTCCTTTATCAAGCGAAAAAGCTTGCAGAATGAGGGTTTTTCATACCCATTGCCATATATAGTTGAAATCCTGAATATAGTATATGCCAATTCCTTATGCGCCATTGCAACAGACTCTATAACCTGTTCTGCAATCCTCTTGCTTTTTGCATATGGTGCATGGGGCTTTACCTCGCTGCCTTCTGTTATGACCTCGCCTTTCCTTTGGTGCCCATAAACGCTGGCTGTGCTTGCAAAAAGGAAATGGATCTTGCTTCCTTTGTAGTTTCCGGCTATTGCCGCATCAAGCACATTTTCTGTGCCACGCGCATTTGTGCTTATCATTGCATCTGTTGTATTGTTGTAGTTGTATACCGCGGCTGCAATGTGGAATACCGCATCAACGCCGCTTGCAGCCTCAAAAAGGCTTTGCCTGTCCTTTTCATGCGGAAGGGTTATATCTGCTACATAAGGTATTACCCCACTAGGCACCCCCACCCACTCCTTCAGGTTGCTTGGGTTGTCCCTTATGACTGCCCTTACCTCCTCGCCTTTTTCTATTAGCTTCCTTGCTATCTCCCTTCCGAGCCTGCTTGTTACTCCTGTAATAAGGTTAACCTTGCTTTTTTCTGGCATTTTTACCACGTTCCCTGCCATCCAGCAGAGAGATTGCAATGTCTCTTATGCGCCCTTCTGTAAGCCTGTTTATGGCATAAGGAACCCAGTCCTTTCCATAAGGCGCATAAATTGCCATCTTTATTCCCTTGCTGAGAAGCTTTTTCTGCCATTTCTTATTATAACCTAAGGGAAGCTCAAATATTAAAGCCTTTTTGTACTCCTTGCTTGCAGCTATCTTGTTTATGAGCTTCTCATCGCTTTCAGCTATGTATATGCTATTGCACTTTTCTGCCAATGCCTTTATATGCCGCAAATAAAGCTCATGCAACGGAATAGGCTTCTGCTCCTTTGCCTGCTTTGCGATAGGCACATGTGAGCTAAGCTTTACAACAGAGTATGAAGGCAGGCGCTTTTCAGCATAGGCTATCTCTGCGCTTTTTATCGGCAGCTCTATCCCAACGCTTCCCTTTTCATTAAGGTATTTGCCATATGCATTTACATATGCAGCAAGGCTCATGTTAGGGTCATATTCAATCCAGATGCGCTTGCCATATCTTTCTGAAGCCTTTATAAGCTCTGCAAGGTTCTTTTCGCCTTGAGCCGAATTGCCGCATCCAAGCTGGCCCGGCCTTACTGATATCTCTGCATTTATGCCAAGCCTTGAGAGCTGCTCAGCAAGCTGCATATATGCCATAAGGTTGTAATGCGCCTTGCTGCTATTTCCTGTGCATTCATTCAAGAACGTAATTGTTGCAGAGATGCCTTTACTGTTGGCATCTTTTGCAAGGTTTAGCGCCGCATTCATCGTGCTTCCTGCTATCCTCTTTTTAACGAACCGAAATACAAGCTTCTTTATGAACTCTTTGTCTGCCGGCAAAAAACCACAGTTTTATTATAATTCACGCATTTTCATATAGCCATCCAGAAGGTGTTTGGCCTGCCCGTTTAATTTTTTCATTAACTTGCTGCGAATCTCGTTTGCCCGCATCCTTTTACTCAATATTACAATTGAATTCATTGGATTGCCAAGGTCTATCTCCATTGCATTGAATCTGCGCAGTTGGCTTTTCAGGCTTTCCATATTTTCAAGCTCATTATATGTGAAGTTTATTGCAAGTATGCCGTTACGGCGCAGCGCATGCCATGCATCCTCTATAAATTCTGGAGACATAAACTGCTTTGGTATTGAAAGGTTTTCGTATGCGTCAAGAATGATTATATCATATAAGTTATTTAACCCTTTTATATATTTCGCACCGTCGTCTATTATGACGTTTGCGTGCAGTGTGCTAAACCTCATTGCTATGTCTGCCATGTCTTTGTCTATTTCAACAGCATCAATGGCAACAGAATCTCCAAATTCCATGTTTAACTGGCGCACTATTGTGCCACCGCCAAGCCCTATAAGGAGCACCCTTGACCTTTTGTAAAGGTAGCACAAAGGCAAAAAGTAATCCCAGTATGAATATGTATATTTTGAATCGCTTATCCTTGAATAGGTTATGCCATTTACTGAGATGCTTACGCTTCCATTTCCTGCTGTAGCCTCTATCCTCTTGCCATTTTTATTTACAAGCACTGTGCTGCTTCCAAGCCCAAACAGCTTCTTCAATGCTGAAAGCATTTTATCCCTTGGCAACGCCAAGCGGCACAAGTCGTGCAACAGCCCTAGCAATTCCCGCTCCCTCTACACTATCTATCACATCATCAACATTTTTGTATGCTTCCATTGCTTCCTCGCTTATAAGCTTCTTGCTTCTTACCCTGAATTCAATGCCTTTGCTTTCAAGCGCACCTAGAGTCTGCGCTGCAGGTATCTCTTTTATTGCTTGGTGCCTTGACATAACCCTTCCTGAGCCATGGCATGATGAGCCAAAAGTGCTCTCCATTGCTTGCTCTGTGCCCACAAGGATATAGCTTGCCGTTCCCATGCTTCCAGGTATAAGAACAGGTTGCCCTACTTCTGCATATGCTGCAGGTATGCCTTTGCTCCCCTTTGGGAACGCCCTTGTGGCCCCTTTCCTGTGCACAAGAAGCTTCATGGCCTTGCCATTGACTTTGTGTTCCTCAAGCTTTGCTATATTGTGCGCAACGTCATAAAGCACTGGCATACTTTCCTTTACATTTGCACCAAATACCTTGGCAAAGCTTTCTCTAACCATTGCAGTCATAACCTGCCTGTTTGCAAATGCGTAATTGACAGCGGCGCGCATCGCTGCCAAATATGCATCAGCTTCCTTTGAGCCTATATAGGCAAATGCAAGCTCAGGATCTGGAAGCTCTATCTTGTTTTTTATTTGGTAAGAATGCAGCGCATCAAGGTAATCGCTGCATACCTGGTGGCCATAGCCCCTAGATCCACTATGCAGCATTATTACAACCTGGCCTTCAAAAAGGCCAAATGCCTTTGCCTCCTTTTCGCTAAGGATCTTTTCTACCTTCTGCACCTCAAGGAAATGGTTGCCTGCACCAAGGGTTCCAAGCTCATGAAGACCACGCTTCTTTGCAAGTGCACTTACGACATCTGCATCTGCGCCATCAATCCTGCCTTTTTCCTCAGTATATGCCAAATCCTCATCTGTGCCATACCCCTTCTCAATCGCATATTCTGCGCCTTCAGCTGCTATTTTGTCAATCTCCTTTTGCGATAGCTGCAGTTTTGACTTGCTGCCAACCCCGCTTGGAACATTCTTAAACAGCTCATCCATTAGCGCCTTCATATGCCCTTTCATTTCGCTGAACTGCATGCCAGTTTTTATTACCCTTACGCCGCAGTTTATGTCAAAGCCTATTGCACCAGGAGAGATAATGCCATTGTCTGCATCAAATGCCGCAACACCTCCTACTGGAAAGCCGTAGCCCTCATGACCATCGGGCATGACAAGCATTGCATCAACAATGCCTGGAAGCTTTGATGCATTTATTGCTTGAGGTATGGTCCTGTCATGCTTCATTTTTTCAAATACTGCAGGGTTTGCATAAATCCTTACAGGCACATTTCCTGCTTCTATCTCATAAACATTTTTCCTAACCAGCTTTGCAGAATAGCCATCCATGCAATTACCTTGGCGAGAGCGAGGATCGAACTCGCGGCCTCTAGATTTCTCTCACTGCCGAATCAACGGCTCGACACTCAAAATGCTTAGCATATGAGTCTAGCGCTCTACCACTGAGCTACCTCGCCATTTGCATATGTATTTTTGCTTATAAAAATATAAAGGTGCTGCATCTTTGGCATTTTACTTTGTTGAATTCTTAAATATCTTTTAGAATGCAGATTAAAACCTGCATAGGCGGCAAGTTCTCTCTCTTAGATGGCAAAACCCTGCCAATACCGTGCAAAAAACATTGCATTAGAAAGAAAGTTGCAGTACATACATATGCATGCTGATTGAAAGGAAGTCTCAAATGCAATGTTTATAATGGATTAATACTCAGCAAGTTAACAAACGAGCAAAATCTCAAAAAACTTGGCATCTTTGCTTATTGCATAAAACTTTGGGAATTTATGATTAATGCCATTTCATCTTATGCGGAAATCTCTATATTTACAGGCTCTACTTAAAATAATAGCTGATGCGCTTTTGCATAAACAAATCCTTCAGCATTCTTGTATTTGCCACCCATCCGTTTGCATTTATTGCCATGTTTTTGTTTATGCATTCAAGCATGTCCTGTGTGCTGTGAAGCACTTCGGGGCTTGTTTCCAGTGCCTCCCTTACATGCTCCCTTACATTCCATACCCCAACAGGCAGTGCATAGCCTTCATGCACCTCTCTCAATATAAGCACCATAGCCTGCCTTTTAAGCTGAATAAGCTTTTCTGTAACCGCAACCCTTGCTGCATAAAAGCTGCCACCAATTTCAGCATAGCCTTTCTTACCTTCATAGCCTTCATATGATGCCTCTATTGATATGTCATTTGTATTGTCTGTCCATACTGTATGTGGATACCATGCCTCTGCAACCTCATACTGCCAGCTTCCAGGTATAAAGAATATAAGCCATCTGGTATCAAGTGAAACATGGAAGTATGCATATATTGCATCAATTTGCGAATATTCCTTTACCTTAGCTAGATTGCCTTTTGATATTATGTCATCAACTGCTGTTATGCTCCACCTAGTTGGCACAAACTTCCTTTTTCCCTTCAGGCCTATCAACCCTGCTGAGAGCACTGACTCTATCTTTGAAATCGGTATATTGTTATTGTAAAGCTCCATTATGGATGTTGATGCCGTTGCATCTGTGTCAAAATAGCTTTTTTCTATAAGCCTGTTTGCCTTTATGTTGGCCGTTTCTACCTTTTTTATCTCTCCAGTTGGGCCGAAAGGCTCAGCATAGTCATCAAGCATGGGGCGGAAATGGGCCTTGCTTAAGAATTCCATCTCAACATCAGATGGGCGGTCTGCCAAAGCAAGCTCCCTTACCTGCTCCTCGATTTTGCCGCTTTCAATTTTGTTTACATTTGATGCATAAGTGCCGCGCACAAGCTTTGTGCGCATCTTTATTATCTCAGGTATGGAAAGCCGCTTCCAGCGCTCAGGCGTTGCAAGAACTGACGTATCGCCAAACTGCCGCGGAACCAGCGGCCCTATAAGCACCTTTGGATAATTGTAACTGCCTATGAATATGTCAGTAGGAGAAGAGCCTGCAACATCAAGTAGGCCATCAGCGTTGGTTGAATTCATCTTCATATAAAGGCGCAGAAGCTCTGGCCTCCTCATGTTTTCGTATACTATTGAAGAATGCCTTAGCTGCGGCGCTTCATTGCTTTCCATATTTGGCACCGTTTTGCATGCAACAATCATGGCCTAAGCCGTGGCTTTTATGTGCACTATTGCCATTTTTATATTTATATTTATTTACCAATGCATATATGCCTTTAGTGCATTATGTTTACGTGCTTTGCACAATAAGCACATAAGCATTATGCATAGTCCTTATTTTGCCTTTTAATTGCTTGCCGCATTTATGGCAAGCTCAATTGCATGCTCAACTGCCTGCTTTGACCCCATCCTTGGCTTCCAGCCCAATGCCTTAAGCTTTTCAGCGCTTAGAAATGCGTTTGTAACATCTCCTGGCCAACCCTGCTCTGTACCTGTATACCTTATCCTTGCATTTGGTGCTACTCTCTTTATGACTGCATCAGCAATCTCTGCCACAGAGGTTTGCTCATCGGTTGATATGTTGAATATGTTTTCCTTTTCATTTGACCTTTCAAATGCAAAAAGCATCCCATTGACGCAGTCTTCAACATCTATATATGCCTTTTTCTGCGTGCCATTGCCAAGTACCTCAAGTTCATTGCTGTTTGCCCTGAGCTTCTTTATGAAATCAATTATTACCCCGTGCGTTTGGTTTTTTCCAACAACATTGGCAAACCTGTATATATAATAATTAAATCCAAACAGGTGCGAAAATGCAGTTATAAGCCCTTCCGAAGCAAGCTTTGATGAGCCGTAAAGCGAGATAGGCTTAAGCGGGCCATATTCTTCTGGAGTTGGCAGCTTGGCTGCTCTGCCATATACAACACTAGAAGAGGAAAACATTATGTTCTTTACACTTGTTTTCCTTGCTGCTTCCATTACATTGTATGTTGCAATTGTTCCTTGCTTTAGATCAAGGTCTGTGTTGGTGTGCCCTTTCCTTATGTCTGGGTTTGCTGCTAGATGTATTACTGTGTCTATGCTGTTTTCCCTCAATGCCTTTTCCAATGCCTCTATGTTGAGAAGGTCTTCTTTCACAAAATTGAAATTTAGGTTTTGCTCAAAATCCTTTATAAAGCTGTAATTGCCATAGCTAAGGTTGTCATATGCAGTGACATATGCGCCGGCATTTAAAAGCGCAGAGCACATGTTGCTGCCTATGAAGCCTGCGCCGCCAGTTACCAATACATGCTTTCCCTTTAATGATTCCATTTATTCACTTCATTATCATTTATTTTACCTCGCATACAAATTTAATTTTATGCAATAATTTTTCATTGCTGTGTACTGCCTTTGCCTGTTACATAGGCATAGGTTTTTTCATAATCCCTGCTTATTGAATAAACTTTGTGGAAATAACTAAGTATGTTTTTTATGTCGCGTTCAAGGAATACAACTGCATTAGGGTGCCTTTTTATTACTGCTTGGCCAAAGTCTATTATATAAGGCATGTGGTTATACATAAGCACATTGTATTCGCTTAAGTCTGCGTGCACTAGCCCTGCACTTAGAAGCTTTTTCGTGCTTTCTAAAATGCTGTCGAGCACTACATCGGCATCATCAAGCACAACATCCTTGAGCTTTGGGGCAGGAACGCTGCCAGTGCCAATGAACTGCATTGCAAGGGCATTGCCGTTGCTGTAATAAGGCATTGGCACATTGACATTTGCATTGTATGCAATTCTAAGGTTTCCGAATTCCTTTTTGCACCAGGCATTTACCACTGCATATTTGCTTGATGCTATGCCATTGAACCTTGGATCCCCAACCATGTAATCTGCCATATTGAAGAACGTTGATGTTTCTATCCTAAAAAGCTTCATTATTACATAAGCATTATTTGCAACAAGCTCTGAAGCGCCAGGCTCTGCAAGGTATATGTCTGCCTCTTTGCCCCTTGCTATTATGGAGTTGAGCTTGCTTATTATGCCTTTGTTGAAGAACTTGCTTAAATAAAGCATTGTGCGTTCATTCAGGTTGAATTCAACCTTCAGCCTTTCCTTTAGCTGGAAGTCCTCCTTTTCAGGCATCTTTCTCCTTGTAAGCCTCCTTGCCATCTAAACGCCTTATGCAAATTCTTTTTAGCATTCGCTTCTGAATCCAGCAAGCTATTGCATTATTAAAAAGCAAAATCTAATATGGCACGCATCAGCCACGTGCTTCATATATATTGAAAAGGAGGTTTTCTTCTGCCAGTATCTGATAAGCTTCCCCCTTGCTTATGCTTGCAACTGTGCCCTTTGAAAGCCTTTCCTTGCTTGTGCCATTCCTTATAAGCACGCCCTTCCCTGAAAGCACCTTTATTGCCTCATTGCATGATGCCTGCTTCTCATATGCAGGATAATCTGCTTTAACATAGACCTCATTAAGCGCATATGATTCGGTGCTTGCCAATGTCTTTATATAGCCAAAATCCGTGTCTATCTTATTGTTGTATTCGCTTTTGGCAGCCTCCAGGTCCTTAAGGTTGTCTATGGAAAGCCAGTAAACATCGTCTTCTACATATGCCCCTGCCTTTTTCATTTCAACAAGCTTTGGAAATACTGTTTTTTCAATGTCCTTCTCATCATATTCCATATTGAAGAATGGATATGCCTCCTTCTTTATGTAATATGCACCTGCATTTATGTACTTGTCAAGCAAAGGCTTTTCAACAAAGCTTGTTATTGTTCCATCTTTAAATTCTACAATGCCATATGGGCTGCGCATCTTTGTCAATGCAATGACAAGGTCATAATTGCTGCTTTGGGCAAACTTGACCATACGCTTTAGGTTCATATCAGAGGTTATGTCGCCATTTCTCACAATGCAGTCTTCATTAAGGTTTTTTATGCAGTTGTTAAGAGCCCACAGGGTGCCCTTTGGCTGGCCTTCAAACAGATAATGTATGTTTATGCCGTTCCAAGAATCCCCTATAAGGCTTGGAAGATTTTTGCTTGCATCGCTTGCAAGCACATATACATCTTTAATGCCGATAGCCTTGAAATCATGAAGCTGGTGGTGTATTATGCGCCAATTGTCCTTTATCTCTACAGCTGGCTTTGGTATCTTTTCAGTTATCGGCCTAAGCCTCTGCCCGTTCCCCCCAGCAAGTATTACTCCTACTACCATAAAATCTTGCTTATATTTTTAAGCACTTAGCCTTTTAAGATATAAATACTTAACTAACTGAGGCAGCATTAATAAAGCATTGATTCAGCTTACCTTTTAATTTAAGGCAATTTTTACCTTTTAAGCATACTTGCTATAGGGCCATTGCCAATAAAATACTGCGCAAGGTCATTTATAATTTCCCGCGCTGTATCATTAACTTTGCCTATGGCTTCATATTCCTTGTAGTAAGCAAGGGTTGCATCATTTTTACTTTTAGATACAACAACAACATCGACTTTCCTGGCTTCATTGTCCATATTCACAAAGATATCATAGCCTTTAATAGGTAAGTAAAATACGCCGTTGTTGCCTTTAAATCCTTTATTACGCATTACATCAGCAAATTCTTCAAGCTCTTCATTTTTTTCCATATTACCACTAGCTAATGCAGCATTTGTGCAGCATTTATTACATTTATTTTTACCTTTCATTTATATATAATCTAAGGTTTACTTGCCCAAAATAATGCTTACCTTGTGGGCTTGCTTGCTTTTATGCAGAAAATTATGCAGAAAATAAACTGACAAAAAGGTATAAATAGCTGTGGGGAATAATTATACAAGGTCTTCCCGTTTAGACTGCATAATTTGCAGGAGGGATTATATGGAAAAAGAAGAGACAAAAAAGATTGAGGAATTTATTGCAAAGAACAAGGGTTCTAGAAAATTTTTGCAAAGCATAGAGCTCATTGTAAATTTTAAGGACATTGATTTCAGCAAGGTAGAGAACAGGCTAAACCTTAGCATTCCTCTGCCATATGGGCGCGGCAAGGAAACCGTTGTTGCGGTTTTTGCTGATGACCCTTCATTGGTAGACAAAGCAAAAGAGCTCAATGCAGTAGTAATAAGCAGCAAGGAGCTGCCTGAATATGCATCAAATGCGTCTGCGCAAAGAAAGCTGCTTAAGTATGAGTTGCTTGCGCAGCCGGCTCTTATGCCACAGATTGCAAAGGCATTGGGGCAGTTTTTGGGCCCAAGGAACAAGATGCCAAAGCCGATTACAGGCAACATAGAAAAGATGATAAATGATGCTGCAAGATCAGTATACATAAGAAGCTCAGGCAAGTATGTCCCAACAGTGCAGTGCCTGATAGGCTCTGAAAGCATGCCTGTTGACAATATAGTTGCAAATGCAGATGCAGTGCTAGATGCACTGAAGAAGGCAGTGGGCAAGCAGAATTTCCGCTCAGTTTACATAAAGATGACCATGAGCCCGGCTCTTAAAATAGAGGCATAGGTGTTATAATGCTTAGCAGGGAAGAAAAAGCAAAATTTGTAGAAGAGAAAGCTAAGGAATTGGGCAATTACAAAAGCATAGGAGTAGTAAGCCTTGAAGGGATACCAGACAGGCTGCTCCAGAGGTTCAGGAATAGTGAAAGAGGTACATCAAAGATAATAATAGAGAGGAAGCAGCTTTTGGAGCGGGTGCTTAAAAGCAATAGCAAAACAGAAAAGCTTGCAAAGTTCCTTTCGAGCAATTCTGCAATAATATTAAGCAACATGGATCCAATGGAGCTTAACAATGCGCTCAATGCCAATGCAATAGAGTTAGAGGCAAAGCCAAAGAAGGCTGCAAAAGAAGACATAGTAATAAAGGAAGGGGAGACAAGCCTTCAGCCAGGCCAGGTTGTAACAGAGCTTAAGCAAGCAGGCATAAATGTGCAGCTCCAGAAAGGCAAAGTTGTGATAGGGAGCAGCATAACCATCAAAAAAGGGGATATTGTAAGTGTTGCAATGGCAAAGGCATTACATACTCTTGCAATAAAGCCTTATAAAATTTCAATTGTGCCTGCGGCAATATTCTCTGAAGGCATTATATTTACAAAGGAGGCGCTTTCAATAACTCCACAAACAGTAATGAATGACATAGTAAAGGCATTCACAAATGCAGTTGCACTGAGCTTTGGCGCCAAGATAGTCAATGCATATACAATAAAAAGCATGATTGCTGACTGCTATGCAAATGCAGTTGCACTTGGCATATCATGCAATATATATGCAAAAGGCATAACAGAAATGCTGCTTGAAAAGGCTGAGCTCCAAGCAAAGGCGCTTGGCAGTGAGGCCAAGCAGGCATAAAATATAAAAAGTAAAAAATAAAAATAAAAAGGAAGATAATGCTGAATAATGCAAAGTAATGGCATTAAATTAAAGGTGAAAAAATGGAATACATATATGCGGCATTGTTGCTTGATGCGGCAGGAAAAGAGATAAGCGAGAAAGGCTTGATGGACATAGTAAAGGCAGCAGGCATTGAGCCTGACGAGGCGCAAGCAAAGGCAGTTGTTGCTTCACTTAAGGGTGTAAATATAAAGGAGGTAATAAGCAACGCTTCTGCACAGCAGGTACAAGCTGCACACGCAGAGGCAAAGCCAGAGGCAGCAAAGAAAGAGGAAAAGAAGGAAGAAAAGAAAAGTGAGGAGGAAGCTGTCGGAGGGCTTGCAGGCTTATTCGGATAAAGTGAGCCAATGGAGGTCTATGTAGACAAAACGCGGTGCACAGGTTGCCAGCACTGCGTGGATGTATGCCCTGTAGGGGTATATGAGATGCATAATAGGGATGAATCTGCAAACACAGACAGTGCGCCTGAAGAGGCAAGGTGGACTGGCAAGGTAAACGAAGAGGTAAAGAAAAAATGGGAAAACGTAAATGACGGCCATAGGCATTTCGCATATGATAACGATGGAAAGAGTGGAGGATTGTCTTCAGCAACAAATGGCTCAGCATGCATACTATGCCAGGCATGCCTTATAGAATGCGAGGGAGAATGCATCCACATAAAGGATGACAATGGCAATACCTATACCTCAATATACAAGTAAATAGGCATTATTTTCCTTATTTTTTCCTTCTTTTCTTTTTGCTTTTTATGCAAGCTATAAAAATAGGCTTTTCCTAAATATAAAAGCAATGAAGATAGAAGAGATAAAGGGGCTTGTGCCATATGAGATAATTGAATCGGTAACTGCAAGAGGCATAAATGAATTTACGCCGCCACAGGAGCTTGCAATAAAAAAGGGGCTGTTTTCAGGCAAAAATATGGTTGTTGCATCTCCAACCGCAAGCGGCAAGACCCTTGTTGCAGAGCTTGCATGTGCCAATGCAATAATTGCAAAAGGAAAAAAGGCAGTATATATTGCCCCGCTTAAGGCGCTTGCAAGCGAGAAATATGAGGAATTCAAAAATGCCTATCCATACATAAAGACTGCAATATCAATAGGCGACCTTGATTCAAGCGATGAATGGCTTTCAAGCTACAGCATGATTTTTGCCTCAACAGAAAAGTTTGACAGCTTAATGCGGCATGGAATAGACTGGTTAGAGAGCATAGGCTGCGTTGTTTTTGACGAGATACATATGCTTGGAGACATCTCTCGTGGCCCTACCCTTGAGCTTCTCATAGCAAGGATAAAGGAAACATCTGATGCGCAGATAATTGCGTTAAGCGCGACAATAGGCAACAGCAGGGACATTGCTGAATGGCTGAATGCAAGCCTTGTTGAAAGTGACTACAGGCCAATAAAGGTTAAGAAGGGCATTGTATACAACTCTAAGCTATACTATGATAAAAATGGAAGGATGGCTGCCTCAGAAATGCTTGAAGGGACTTCAAAAAATATGGAAGAAAGAATTGCTGAAGATACTTTAATAAGGAAAAAGCAGCTGCTTTCATTTTATTCATCAAGAAGGAATGCGGAGGCTGCGGCAGTAAGGCTTAGCAACATAGCAGCGCAGCATTTGTCAAACGATGAGAAGGCAGAGCTCGATGCGCTTAGCAAACGCATAGAGAATGTCCTTGCCAGCCCGACAGACCAGTGCAAAAGGCTTGCATCTCTTGTCCGCAGGGGCATTGCATTCCACCATGCAGGGCTTGTCAATGAGCAGCGTGCGCTTATAGAGGAGCATTTTAAAAAGGGAACTATAAAGATACTGTGCGCAACAACCACGCTTGCATTGGGCATAAACCTCCCTGCACATACTGTGCTTGTAAAAGATGTATACAGATATAACGGAAGCGGAAGCGCAAAAATGGAAATAAACGAAATGGTACAGCTTTTTGGGAGGGCTGGCAGGCCGAGGTATGACACTGAAGGCAGGGCACTGCTGATTGCACCAAACAAAAACGCAATAAAGGAGCTTGCAAGTGAATATTTCAATGCAGAGCTTATGCCTATAGATTCGGCAATAGGCATAGTTCCTGTATTGAGGACACACATACTTGCATTTATAGCAGAAAGCCTGCTTAACACGCGTGAGGCAATAAGCAAATTCTTAATGAAGACCTTCTATGGCTACCAGTACAATGATGCAGATGCAGTGCGCGACATCGTTGACAGTGTCATACATGACTTAATAAGCTGGGGCTTTGCCGAAGAGAATGGTAGCATAAGGGCAACAAGGATAGGTAAAAGAGTAAGCGAGCTTTATATTGACCCTATGACAGCAAAATGGCTGATTGAAATGCTCAATGTTGAAAGAGATGAGATGGACAATTTGCTTATGCTTTCAAATACCCTTGAAATGAGGCCTCATGTAAGGCCCAGTGAAGAGGCATTGGCCGCATATGTTGAATATACAAAAAACAACCCAAATGCGGCAAAGATGGCATACAGTTATGAAAGCCTTGGAATTGAATACGAGCCTGAAAAGGCCTTTGCCACAGCGCTCATGCTCAAGGACTGGATAAATGAGGTAAGAGAAGATGAGCTTTCTGAAAAGCACAGGATTACGCCAGGGGAGCTTTATGCAAAACTGACAAACGCCGAATGGATTGCCTATTCATCAATAGAGTTGGCAAAGCTTTTGCATGTATCCCAAAGGGACCTTGTAGATCTGTTCGTAAGGCTTAAATATGGCATAAGAGAGGAGCTCCTTGACCTTGTAAGGCTCGAAGGCATAGGCAGGGTAAGGGCCCGGCTGCTTTACAGCAATGGCATAAAAACAGTCAACGACATAAGGAGCAACAGGGAGAAAACAGCATTGCTTCTTGGCAGGGAGATAGCAGAAAAGGTTTTCAGCCAGCTTTGAATTTGGCCAAATAAGGTTTTTATTGGTTTAATGCAAAATGAATAAAGCGGTGGTTATTTGTATATGTCGGAATCAGCAGTAAAAAGGATGCTTAAGGACGCTGGCGCGTCAAGGGTCAGCAAGGAAGCAAAAAGGGAGCTTGCAAGGTATATAGACAGGATGGCCTTTGATGCCGCAAGCAAAGCAGTTAAGCTTGCCCAGCATGCAAAGAGGAAGACTGTTGATGCCTCTGACATAAAGCTTGCCATTACGTGATAGCCTTTCAATACTCTCAATTATTAATCAGTCATTAGGTTTTAAGGCTTTTTAAATAACTGTTTGCCTTTCAAGAAATAAAAAGCACTGTTAAAGCCCAATATGCCTTATGGCTTTATTTTCTTACTGCCCCTATCTTTTTATGCAATGACTGGCAAATGTATTTGCATTTCTTTTATTTTATCATAAAAAGAATAAAATGATAGAAAAAATAGGAAAAGCTTAAAATTTAAAATAAAAGGAGGGCATTAAAGCCCCAAATTTTTTATATTATTCCCTGGCTTTGCCTGCGCTCGTTGAATGCCTTTGCTTTGCTTTCCTTATTTTGAATATAAGCAGCTCGTTTTCTAAATTCTCCTTACTGAGTGCATGCTCAACTTTTGGAGCAATGAAATGGCTTATCTCTGCCTTTGTTGAACTTTCTTCTGCCCTTATCTTTGCTTGCGCAGATAAAATCCTTGCAATTATTGGTTCTCCTACTGTGTTGTTGTTTATTGCCGAAAACATGCGTTTCTGCCTGCTAATGGCATCATCAATTGGCACAGTATTATTGGCTGCAACCGCATTAAGCTGGTACGTTCCCTTTCCATTGCGCAAAAATGCAAGCTCTGCATGCTCTACTTTGTTTACTTCTGAAATAGGCTCTTTTTTGCTGAATTCGGTTGCTTTTGCCTCTTCAGTTGCCATTGCAATATCTGGCTTTACTGCATCTACTGAAGCAATTGTGCCTGCAGAGGTTGAAAGCCCAAGCCTGTGCTCTTCATTTGGACTGGAGCTGATTTGCCTATGTTGTATATATGAATCATCCTTCCTTTGAAACGCTTTTATTTTCATGCTTATTGCATTTGGAATTGCCTTTTGCATGCGTAGCTCTGCAGCATTCTTGTCTTCCTGCATAAGCATTTCAACAAAACTGCTTTCCTCTTTTTCTGAAATTTCAACTGCATTGGCTGGCTGTGCCTGGCTATATTTGGCATATGCTGCATTTGAAAGCCTTTCTGCACTACTTTCTTCTGCAAATGCATTGGCCTGCATTGAGCCATTCAATGCAGCATGATAGCTTATTACCGTAAAAACTGACTTGCAAGCTACAGCATTGTCAAATGCTATCTTTTTTTCTTCAGCATTGTCACCGCTTAAAGTTATGACAAGAACGCTGTATATTCCAGACAGGAGGTTTACCTGGCTTATCTTTGAATAGAATATTGATGTATAAACAGCCTTTCTGCCTTTGGTATAAATCAACAGACGCCTGTTAGTAACTATCACATATTTGGTTTTAAGCATGTGCTTTGCCTCAGCAGTATATACCACATGCTCGTTTGGCAATAGGGGCAGGTCCAAATCTAATATAGCCTTGCCGTAGTTGTTTTTTGCGTTCATACTTCCACTTTATTTTTGTATGTCCCATTCCCCCCACTGGAACTGAATG
>JABEBW010004072.1_pt1 | contig 18698 bp, 18 predicted proteins | sample 7245961 | NCBI WGS metagenome assembly JABEBW01 (sample SAMN14506364, study PRJNA622280) | hot springs metagenome | biome: hot spring [ENVO:00000051]|acidic hot spring [ENVO:00002120]; feature: spring [ENVO:00000027]|sediment [ENVO:00002007]; material: sediment environment [ENVO:01001048]...
CTATTTTCACTCTTTGACAAATATGTGGTGGATGGATTTGTAAATTTGATAGGTTACTTTATGAAATGGTTCTCAGGAACAACAAGAAAAATACAGACAGGAGTTGTACAGAATTATGCTGCGATCATGATAATAGGCATTCTTGCATTCCTTCTCCTGGGACTTTTCATGGGGGTGATATAAAATGGATCCTTCAATATTGTTAGCCATCATTTTCATACCTTTAGTTTTATCCGTTTTAATGCTCTTCACTGGTAAATATGGAAAATTAATATCCTCTATTCTTCAGGCCATTTATCTAATATTTGTATTGTTCTCAATTTATTTCATCAACACAAGTTTTACAACGCAACAATTTTATGGTATTGATTTTAACCTCACCCTGGATTATCTATCATATCCACTTGTTCTTCTAACTTCAATAGTATTTTTCATAGCCTTACTTTATCAGGATCCAAAAATTGAATCGTCCTATTTTTCATACTTGTTTTTCCTTGAATTTGCATTGATGGGTGTATTTCTTACACAGAATCTTTTTGTATTTTACATATTCTGGGAATTGGTTCTTATTCCAGCCTATTTCCTGATCGGTAGATGGGGCGAAAAAAAGAAGGATTATACCGCACTCAAATTTCTCATTTACACCCATGTTGGAAGTGTACTAATGCTCGTTTCAATATTTATTGCAGCTTATTACTATTATACTCTGCATGGCGCATTTAACTTTGATTTTTCAATATTGAATACACTCTCATATATACCATCAAATTTGATACTTTATGTAATTCTTGGATTTTTCCTAGCTTTCTTTATAAAATTGCCGTCATTCCCATTCCATACATGGGCTCCGGATGTGTATGTTGAATCACCAACAACCTCAGCAATGATATTCTCCGGTATTCTTTCAAAGATGGGTGCATATGGAATATTCAGGTTATTCATTCTATTCCATAATGAAACATCTTATCAGCTATTCTATTTACTTCTTTCTCTGGGTATAATCAGCATTGTTTATTCCGCATTGGCTGCATTGGCACAGAAAGATCTAAAAAGGCTTGTGGCATATTCAAGTATAGGCCACATGGGTTTCATAACTGTGGCAGTATCAATGCTATTTTATCCAAATTCCGGTATTAATGCTGAACTTGCTCTGGTTGGTGGAATGTTTATGATGTTTGCTCATGGTATAATTGTGCCAATCCTCTTCGGTTCTGTGGGAGCTATTGAAAGGGCAACGGGAACAAGGGCCATAAGGGATCTTGGTGGTCTTACAAAAATGATGCCAAACCTTGCCTTTATAATGCTTGCAGGATTTCTTGCATCCCTGGGTTTACCGGGAATGGCAGGGTTTGTTGCAGAGTTTTCAGTGATAGTGGGGGTGTGGTATTACATAGGCTTTGTTTCACTTTTCATTATATTCGGTGTGCTTGTTGTTGCAGCCTATCATATATGGGCGGTGCAGAGAACATTGTTTGGTCCATACAACGATTATCTTGGCCAAATTCGGGACCTGCTGCCCAGAGAAATTCTCCCCCTGTTAATTCTTATATTGCTTGTAATAGCAGTTGGCATATATCCAACACCAATCTTCCATATGTTTCAGATATACGCTCAAAACCTTTTATCGGGAGGTGTTCCAATTGATTAATTTTTATATTCCATCAATGGAATTGTTCATATTCAGTATTGCGACAATTTTGATAAGTACAGTTTCCAAAAATAAGAATTTGTTATTTGCTTTTTCTATGATCGGTGCAATAATTTCATTCATTTCACTTATAATGCTTTTTAATGTTACAGAAACATCACAGATCTTCCAGTTTGATTTTGCCGGAACAATATTCTCTGTTATTTTTGTTTTCTCCTTAATAGTTACACTCTTTGCGTCATATCATTTCAATTACAAGAAAATGGAAATCTATTATGCACTTCTGTTGTTCAGCACAGGAGCTATGATACTTGCATCCTATTCAAACAATCTAATAGCAATGTTTGTTACTTTTGAAACGGCAAGTATATCCACCTATGCACTCTCTGCCTTTACAAAAGAAAAAAGGACTCTGGAGGCATCGCTAAAATTCTTCGTTATTGGGGCACTTTCTTCAGCATTCCTTCTCCTTGGTATATCATACTACTATATAGCAACAGGAACGTTCCAGATAACATCAAGTTATTCAAATTTCAGCATATTCCTGTTATCTTTCATATTCTTTATAATAGGCTTTGGTTTCAAGCTATCACTCTTTCCATTCCATAGCTGGGCCGTTGACACGTACACAGGCTCAAGGGCACCCGTTTCATCATTCCTTTCAACCGCAAGCAAGCTTATGGCCCTTGTAATTATGCTAAGATTGATGTTAGTTTCATTCCCCATCAACTATGTAAACACATTCTTTATGGTTCTATCGGTCATAACAATGTTTTACGGTAATATAACGGCAATAATGCAGAGGGATGTTAAGAGGATGCTTGCATACAGCAGTATAGCAAATGCCGGTTATATGGTACTGGTTTTTACAGTTTCAAGCAGTGCACTGAATGATGCTCTTGGGGCAATAATACTTTTTGCAATAGCCTACGTCCTGATGAAGGGAGGAGCGTTCATCTCAATGGAAACATTTGAGGGATCGAAGAGAGAAACCACACTGGAATCCATTTCAGGTCTTGGAAAAACAAATCCCATACTGGCATTTTCTTTTTCCATATTACTCCTCAGTCTTGCCGGTGTTCCGCCCACAATTGGTTTCATGGGAAAATTTTATCTCTTTTTGAGTTTAGTTGAAGGTGGGCTTGTCTGGCTCGCAATAATAGCTGTAATAAACTCTGCAATTTCAGTATACTATTACTTCAGGGTCATCATGTACATGTACTGGAAAGAACCATCACATAACGTTAAATTAAAAAATGTGGATTACCTAGTTCTTACAATGTCTATACTTGCCATTCTACTTGGCATATTTGCACCCCTGTATTTCACAGGTTTAATCAATGCATGGGGTGGTCTTCCATGATACTCTTAAGATTGTATATGAGCATTTTAAATACGGATCTGATTTACGGTGATATAAAAAGTGCACACAAAGCACTAGAAAAAATTTTAAAGATTTCAGAGAATAAAAGTAAAATGGAGGGTTTCAGGGAATTCGCCAGGATACAGATCGATGCTCTCGATGGAAAAATTACAGTCAATGAAGCTAAAAGAAGACTGAAAGAACTCTCACTGAATCATCCTGAGGTATTTATGCTTGATAGGGAAAATACGGGATCTGTGAAAAAATCTTTGAATGGTTACATTTACAGGCTCGAATATTCCATCAACAGGTACGATGTGATGTATCCTAAGTTTAACATGCAGAGGTGTGATGATCTATGAAGGAATGCATCCATGAGTTTGAAGAACATAAAAATGAAGAAGGTGCTGTTGAGGCATTGAGATGTCTTAAGGAACATGCCGAGGAAATATTTTTTGACGATGAAAATTCAAGGATTTACCTTTCAAGGGAAATATGGGATGGATCCATAAAAAAGTTTATGGATGAAATAAATGAGGTTATCAAGATAAAAACAAGGGATGAGTTTATAAAGTTTAAGGAAAAGTACAATATAACCATGTACTGAAAAGAAAGTATTATCTAAGTAAAACATTTTATCTTTCTTTATGTACACGATACTCAAAATTGAAAAAATTAATTCAGGGTGCATTGATCAGATTTACAGGGATGATGTGGTATCAAGGCAGAGTATAATAAGAAGGGAAGGTATTGCACTGGGTCTAAAGGATGAGGCAGTGTATGTCCTTATTGAAGGTTCAGAAGAAGGTGTGAAAAAAGCAGAAGAAATATGCAAAGATAAAGTATCGATTCTTAAAGATAATGAAAGGGAAGACATATACAGGAAATTCAAAGAGCTTGAAGATCAATCTCTGGAGGGTATGGGATCCATATTTGGTTGATATGTTGCACATTATACTTGCTGACTCAGAACTTGAAACAATACCATCGGAACTATGGACACATCCATCGGTTGTCAGGGATGCGAGGAGAAGGGAAAAAAAGGCAGGAAATCTTCTCCTTGATTCAACTTTTCATCACAGTGCCATAAGGAAATTTTTTCCCGGAGAAGAGAACAGAAGAGGAAGGCCGGATATAGTTCACTATTTTCTTTTAAATACACTTGAATCATATCTGAACAAAAAGAATCTTTTAAGGGTTTATGTTCATACCAGGAATGACGAAGTGATTTTTGTAAATCCTGAAACAAAAATACCAAAGAGTTACAATAGATTTGTTGGCCTTATTGAATCTTTATTTTTAAACAGATATGTCCCAGATAAGGAAAAGCCTTTGTTATGGATGAAAGAAATGGGATTAAGGGATCTGGTAAATTCGTTAAATGTTGAAGATGTTTTTCTTCTTACAGAAAAAGGGAAAAGATTGAACATTGAAAATTTTCTATCCATAAAGGATCAGGTGTTCATAATTGGCGGATTTTCATCAGGGGATTTTCAATCTAAAATGGATTTTGTAAAAGAATCAATATCTGTTTGTGATGAGAGCCTTCTTGCATGGGTTGTTGCATATGAAATAATCGTAAGATATGAAATCGTAAACAAAATTTTTTAAATAAATCATATTTTCAAAAGTATGAAGATCCAGACAGGACAAAATGGCTTGATTGTTCCAAACACTGTAACAGTTCCCTTTATTGAGGGTGATGGAATAGGGCCGGATATAATGAGGGCATCCATGCTTGTATGGAATGAGGCTATGAAGATTTCCTATGGTGATGAAAAACGTGTTGAATGGTTAGAACTTTATGCGGGTGAAAAATCATTTAAACTGTTTGGTGATGTAATCCCAAAAGAAACACTGATAAAACTGAAAGACCATATTGTTGGGATAAAAGGTCCATTATCAACACCCGTTGCTGGAGGTTATAAAAGCATAAATGTAACAATCAGGGAGTATCTCGATCTTACTGTAAATTTCAGACCAATAAAATATTTCAAAAATGTTCCAAGTCCAGTTAAAAACCCCGAGAAATTAAACGTTTACCTATTTAGAGAAAATACGGAAGATTTATACAGAGGTATAGAATGGGAACCATTTTCAAAGGAGTTAAAAATACTTTCCTCGTTCCTGAAAGAAAAATTTCGTATAAACATTAATGATGATACAGGAATTTCAATAAAATTAATGAGTGAAAGAAATACAAAAAGATTTGCGAAAATTGCTATTGAATATGCAATGAAAAATAAAAGGAAAAAGATAACAGTAATGCACAAAGGAAACATTATGAAATATACAGAGGGATATTTCCTGAAATGGGTAATGGAAGTTTTTAATGAAATATCACATCAGGATATGGTAATTGAAGATATGATTGCAGACAATCTATTCCAGCAATCAATCTTAAAGCCTGAAATCCTGGATGTTATACTTGCAGGTAATCTCAACGGTGATTATATAAGTGATTCACTTGCCGGTCAGGTTGGTGGTTCTGCACTTGTTCCTTCCGTTAACATGAATGAGATCTATGCTATTTTCGAAACATCACACGGTTCAGCACCAAAATATGCAGGAATGAATATAGCGAATCCCACATCCCTTATACTGAGCGGTGCAATGTTATTCAGGCATATTGGGTGGGCAGAGGCTGGGGAAATTATAGAAGCAGGTGTAAGAAGAACGCTTGAAAAAGGTATCTTTACACAGGATCTCGCAAGGTACTCCGGGACTAGATCATACAGCACATTGGAGTTTTCAAATGAAGTCGTAAAAAATATGATGATTGAAAAAAATAAATATTGAAATAACCATGCAGAACTATGAGCGATTTTGAAGAGGGAGTAAAAAAACTTTACTGGGCAGAGTCCAGGATGCCCATAATATCCTTTGTCAGGGAGAATTTTAAAAAAGAAAAACCATTCAAAGGTTTAAAAATTGGAATGGCCCTTCATCTTGAAGCAAAGACAGGAGTACTGGCAAGAACATTAAAGGAAGGTGGAGCGGAGATTGCAATCACATCCTGTAATCCCCAAACAACTGATGATTCTGTTGCAAAGGCATTGTCAGGCGAAATGAAGGTTTATGCTAAAAGAGGTCAATCACATGAGGAATACTATGAGAGTCTTAATAGGGTCCTTGACATAAAACCGGATATAATCATTGATGATGGTGGGGATCTCACATATCTGGTTATAAAAAATGGTATGAAAATAATGGGGGGTAATGAGGAAACCACAACAGGAGTAATAAGGTTAAAGGCCATGGAAAGGGATGGAGTTCTGAGATTTCCAATGTTTGATGTCAATAATGCCCTGATGAAGCATCTTTTTGATAATAGATACGGAACAGGTCAGAGTACCATAGATGGCATAATGGCAACAACAAATCTTCTGATTGCTGGAAAAAAAATTGTTGTTGCGGGCTATGGATGGTGCGGAAAGGGCATTGCCATGAGATTAAAGGGCATGGGTGCCAGGGTCATGGTTACGGAGATAGATCCTGTTAAAGCGGTTGAAGCCCATATGGACGGATTTGATGTCACCACCATGGATCAAGCTATAAGGGATGCTGATATTGTTATTACTGCAACGGGAATGAAAGATGTTGTTAGGAAAGAACACCTTTTATCTGCAAAGGATGGTTGTATTTTTGCCAATGCTGGACATTTTGATGTAGAAATCAACAAGAATGATCTTTTGGAGATCTCTTTAAAACATGGTGAAGTGAGAAGATATGTTGAAGAATATATCACAAAGGATGGAAGGAAACTTTATTTGCTTGGAGAGGGGAGACTGATAAATCTTGTTGGAGGGCAGGGTCACCCTGTTGAGATTATGGATCTAAGCTTTTCAATACAGGCTCTTACAGCGGAATATATATCTAAAAATTATGAAATGCTTGAAAACAAGGTTTATGCTGTACCTGAAGATATAGATAGAAAAGTTGCCGAACTGGCATTGAGATCCTTCGATATTAAAATAGATTCCTTAAATGAAGAACAGAAAAAGTACCTTGAGACCTGGAGAATGGGAACTTGAGGGAATTGAGATTTCTCGTATTGTCTGATCTGCATGGAAAAATAACCCATTATTTCATAGAGGAGATTTTAGAATTACACAAGATTGATGGAGTTTTAATACTTGGGGATATCACACATTTCGGTCCTGCAAACATCGTTTATGGTATTTATTCTAAAAAAGTTCCGATCTTTGCCATACCTGGAAACTGTGATCCTCCAGAGATTCTCAATTACTTTAATGAAGCGGGAATAGTAAATTTGCACAAAAATACATATTTATTTTTTGACCTTAAAATTGTTGGATTGGGTGGATCCGATTTCAACAATGTTACAATGGGTATGGGATTCAGCGATATTGAAGCATACGATTTTCTTTCAAAAGAAATTAATGAAAGAACAATACTAATGCTTCACCAGCCGCCATATGGTATAATGGACGAAATAAATGGGAGGCACGCTGGGAATAGGGGTATCAGAAAAGCTATAGATGAAAGAAAACCGTTTGTTGTTATGTTTGGTCACATACACGAAAATGTTGGAAAATACTATAACGGTGAAACTTTATTCTTCAATCCGGGTCCAGCAAAGGATGGAAAATATGCGATTCTAAAAATATATAATGAAAAGGCTGAGGTAAACTTTTTTGAACGGTAATTTACCGTTTTTCCAGATCCTCTCCACCCGCAAATGAAAGCTGAATTTTATAATAAACATCTTCAAAGCCAGAAAGATCCTTTGATGACACAAAGTTTGGCCTGACATCGTAATTGCTTTCCTCCAGGGATTTGAACATTTCGCCCATAAAAATGTTTTGAATTTTTCCCTTTTCTGCTATGAGATCCTCATAAAGTATGTTTCTATCCTCGCTCCACATCTTCAGCTTATCCAGGTCAGATTTTTGAAGTAGATCTATTTTATTGATTATGTTTGAAAAAGGAAGGTAAAAACGGAAAAATACAGATGCTGAAAGCGTCAGAAGTGAAATGTATCCAGATGGTGAAATAGCAACCATGGGATCCATTATAAAGGAAATGTAACCTTTCTTTTCTGAAAGTCTTTCAACTATGAATTCACTTGAAGTTCTAAAAGCGAACAATTCAAGCTGCCCTGGTGTATCAATTATAACATAATCAGTATCAAACGAATCTATCTCATTTTTTATATCATCTATGCTGTTTGCAATTAGATCCGAGGCAAGTATCTGTGCTCCATTTGGACCAAGAACATATTCATCCATAATATCCTGCAAAATCACCCAGTTTCTTACATCAACATCGGGTGAGTATGGAATTGAATCCGCCCCTGGATCTAGATTCACTGATATGGCATCGTAACCGTTGTTTTTCATCCAATCCTGAAACGCGCCAGTAAATGTTGATTTTCCAGATCCCGCAGGACCGACAACAAACAATGTTGCAATCATATAAAATCCTCCAGCCTTTTTCCATTCTCTTCCTTTTCTTCCATAAAGAGGGTTTTTATAGCCTCTTCAGCAAATATAAGTCTCTGCTTTGTATATGTGTTCACATTAAACTCGTTCAATAATTTTTTGGCTATCTCCAAATATTTTGTGATGTTTCCCTGCGATGTTGTTAGAATTACATTCCCACCACATTCGCATTTTCCTGAAAGAGGTAATCTTCTGTATTTTCTGTTACACTTAGAGCATCTGAACTCCTGTGTCCCGTACTTTCTCATGTTCCCCATAATGTCAGGAATGAAATGGTGTGAAAGTATTCTTGTGGCCACATCCATTTCATCAACAGCCCTTAATTTTGTTGCAAGATCAAGCTGTGCCAGAGTTTTTTCTTCCATGGATTCCAGAGTTCTGTATGAACTTTCAACAACGCAGGTATTTATGTTTTCTGTATCATTTGTAAAACCGTAAGGATAAAGTTCATCATCTTTTCCGAGCCTTGCCTTAACGGTTTCAATAATATTTTCTGCATCTGAAGGTTTTCCATATTTTTCTGCTATTTCATAAAATTCTAATGGATATTCCCAGGATATATCAACGTTCAAAGCCTCCTTATCAATTTCTCTTGGATCCACCTTCAGAGACATGAAAAGTGGGGCATCCATTTGACCGCCCCTTGTGCCTGGAAGATAATGCTTTGAGAAGTTAATAAGAGCATCAAGAAGAAGAATCACAGAATCTTCATCACCATCGCAATTCCTTCTCTTGGCAGCATGGAAGAAAGGATGTGCGAGGCAAGCAGAAAGGTCAGTGAACCCTATAATTCTACCAAGCACTGCACCTGATGTATGTGGAGAAAGGCCAAGTACAAGCTTTCCAATTAAATCATCCCTTTTTTCACAGTTGTAATATTTTGGAAGATCATAGAATCTTTCGAGAAGATCATCAACAAACTTTGAAACCTTTAAAAGGTAATCTCCACCAGATTTTGAAATGATAAGATCCTGGGGGAAGATCTGACAGATCTGATCTGGTGAAATTAGATCCTTACCAAAAACATCTTTTGTGTATCCAAGCTCCCTGGCCTTTTCTACAGATAGGCCAATTTCTTTAGGTTTGAAATGTGTTATAGCAAGATTGCTCATATCGAATCTTGCAGTACCATCCTTGTAAACCCAAACACCATTTTTTGCTCTTAAAATACCCTTTTCCACCGGTTCAGGAAGTTTTTCCTGTGAGACAAGGCCCTTAACACCCTTCACATCCGGGAATTCGGAAAGGTTCATTTTAAGGTTCCTGAGGGATGAGAAAAAGAGATCATTGAGTGAAATTTCAAATTCTTCCTCCCTGCCCGTATAATTTGTACGTGTACCACATTTTTCGCATCTTACCCTATATGTTTTCTTACCACATTTTGGACATAATCTCAATCCGGCGGAAACCTTGACGTTTCCTTCTGAATCCTTCACAATGTTAGAAATGGATCTTCTGTTTCCAAAAGCATCACCAATTGGGAAAAGGAGGTTTACAGGCGGTCTCATTTTGCGTTCTGCTGCTTTTTCAGGTCTGCCCATTCTTGCACCAACACGGGTTGGTGCTCTTGCCTTTACCTCTATACCACAAAGATATGAAACAAGATCTATGGGTTTCTCAAAATCCCTCATTTCCATTTCAGCTAAAATTGAACCATTTTCAACCTTTAATCCAAGGCATTTTAGAAGAGCATCAGCGTAATAATCGATGACGTAAAAATCATTTTCTGTATGAAGGACACCGAGTTCACAGAGAATTTCTTTAATCTCTCTATTTTTCTCAATAATAAGTTTTCCATCTTCGTATTTTCCATACTTGAGAACATGATCTCTCAGTTTTCTAATATCTTCAACGCTAATATCATGCCAGAAAAGGTTGTACTTTGGATGGAGAGGTAAATCATAGTCTTTGGATAATTTATACGCATCGTAGAAACTCTCAATTTTTATTTTTCCAATGCCTTTTCTTTCTGCTATTTGATTCCACCATTCTTCGGTGAAGCTGCCTGGCTTTAGCGGATAGTTATTTTCAAGGAATTCCCCAAAGGGTATCAATATTTCTCCATTATCGTAAACTTTCACAATTTTAAGATTATCAAAGTTTTCTAGAGAGTTTATCTGTACAAGATCACCATTTTCCAAAAGAACTATTGGACCCTCTATTGTATCGCAGGCTGTTATTCCTGCAGCTTTTCCGGGAAATTCAAGCTTCAGCTGCGTACCGCCTGCGATGAATTTATCCATTACGTACATGGTGGCAGGATTAACAGAAACAGTTGCAAGACCGCCTGTTCTGCATCTTCCATATCTTAATCTGAACCCTCCTTTCCTGCTTGGATGTGCAAAGACAGGCCTCCCTGCAACAATATCTTCAATGAATTTTTCAGAGGTATCACTTTCTTCATTTACATTCTTCTGTATAATTTTGTCCAGAAATTCCCAGCCATCAATATTTAATTTTTCTACAAGACCCTTAATTTTTCTTGCTTTCTGGATTATTCCCTCAACCATTACAAGGCACATTCCTCCCCTAACTCTATTTGTTTCTATTTCCTTAAGGTCCCTATATCCAGAAACCTCTTCCTCAATTGTCCCTTCTCCATCTATGCATACAGGACAGTTTGATACAACTGTTTCAATCTCCACTGATGAAGGTCTATACTGAAGATGCTCCACATTACCATAAATTTGAATTTCTTCTTTGTATCTTTCGATGATTTCCGGTCTTGGTCTAAACCTTCCAATACCAAGATCTTTTCTTACAATATCACCAATCAGAACGCTTAAAGCCTGTGCAGTTCCACCTGCACCCCTTATCGGTCCTGAATAGTAGATGGAAAGGTACTCACTACCATCATCGTTCTTTTTTATTTTAACATCTGTAATTCCTTCCAAGGGTGCAACCAGTATACCTTCAGTGAGAATAGCAAGACCAACCCTTATTGAAATATCCAATGCCTTTTCTCTATTGCTAGATAATTTTTTTGCGATCTCCCTTGCGGCAAGTATGCTTGTCATTTCTCTGTTGTTTGATTTTGATATCTCCCTGATTACTTCACCAATCCCTTCATAACCAATTAATTTTTCAACCCTTGATGCCAGATCTTCGGCCATTGGAATTTCAACAAAGTCTTCAGGATCCAAGCCTCTGGATCTAGCCTTCTTCCCAATACTATAAATTTTTTCAGCTTCCGAACGGAGGGCTGAAAAATATTCCTGGGCATTCATTTTAGTAACTCCGAAATCAAAAGTTTATCAGAAAGCGAGGCTTTAATAACAATTTTTCTGGTTATATATGCTGATAGTGCATCAGTCTCTTTGCTAAGTATTTTTTTGAATGTTTCTGTTGAAAGTTCAACTGTTATGTCAGCTTTGTTGAAAGGATTATTAACTGTTGTAATCTTTGCGTTTTCTAACATTAAATAATATTCACCATCATCTGAAAATCTTACAATTATGCTTCTCTTTAGATCCTTAACATTATTTCTTAAAGATTCGTCCTTTTCAGCTTTTTCATTGAATTTTTTCACAAGATCAAAAAGTTCATTCATAGGTGTCCAAATTGCTTTTAGAATTTAAAATTTTGCGAACAGTCTTCCAGGATTTTCTAACATATTTTGGTAAAGAACCATTCTTTATATAGTATTCTTTAAGAAAATTTATGGTTCTTGGATCCGCAGGATATCCTGATCCAAATTCACCCAGTTCCACCTTAATTTTTTCGATTTCTCTGTCCCTTGTAACTTTTGCTATAATTGAAGCGGCCGAAACAATCGGAAAATCTCTGTCTGCTTTATGTTTTGATACTATTTTCGTTTCGAAGTTCAGTCTTTTTTTAAGATTTTCTTCAAACCTCTTCTCGTCAACATCAACAGCATCAACTATCACAATTTCAGGTTTAAGTTCGTAAATAATTTCTGCAAAGTATAATTCTTCAATTTCGTTTATTGTCATATTCTTCATCATTTCGTCTATTTTTTCTGAAGGTATAATTTTCACTACATATCTATCAACAATACTGATAATTAGATTGAAGAGAAATTCCCTTCTTTTTGGTGTAAGAAGCTTTGAATCTTTTACATTTATTTTATCTAACTCATTTTCATCTGCACAAAGACCGCATATTACCAGCGGCCCTATTACGGGACCCCTCCCCGCTTCATCTATTCCGCAGAGTATCATTTTTCTTGTTTTTTCGATATGAAATCCTCTAGATCCTCTATTACAAATCCTATAACAATGTCTGCTCTTGGGTAAATTTCCTCCTCAATGGTATCCTCAGGATAAAAACTCTTTATAGAATCATAAACTGCCGCACCTATTATTTCATCTGTATCCGTTTCTTCTGATAGCTTTTTTACGCTTTCTTCATAGAGTTTGTTCTTGAACTTATCAGTTATGACAAATTCATCGCCCTTTTCAGTGAAAATACCATGCCTTTCCATATCTATTATAAGAGCCAAAGACATTTCACCAAGTGTGTCCTCGAGAAACTCAACATATTCATCTTTCTTAACGCTTTCCTTATTAACCTTTTTGTTAGCCATAAATAACATTAATTGCAATCACTATAAAAGTGTTTTTATTGCGAATTTGGGAATTTATTATTGAATATAACTCTTTATTTCCTCAAGTATTTCTATCAATGACTTTTCTGTGATCTTTCCAGTATTTACATTTCTTGGAGAAGGATGGTAAGACATAAAAATTCTAATGTTGTTCACAGAGAAACTTTCACCATGCTTGAATTCTATATTTTTTAAATTTATTCCGTTTTCCCTGAAATAATTCTTTAAAACATTGAAAGCTACCCTTCCAAGAACAAGTATTGCCTTCAAATTCTTCATTGAATCTATTTCAAATTTAAGGTATGGGAAGCAGTTTTCAATTTCAACACTGTCTGGTTTATCATCCGGGGGGACGCATTTAAGAACAGCCGTGACATATGTGGAATAATAAACAAGACCATCATCCATTCTTTCAGACTTATCTTTATTTGTGAAACCAACTCTGTAGAGGCATTTCACGAGAAATTCAGCGCTTTTATCACCTGTAAATATCCTTCCTGTTCTATTTCCACCGGTTGCAGCAGGTGCAAGACCAAGTATGAGGAGTTTACCATTTATATCCCCAAATCCAGGAACAGGTTTGCTCCAATATTTTTCTCCAAAATATTTATTTTTTCTTAAAGCAACCTCCTCCCTGAATTTAACAAGCCTTGGGCATTTTTTGCAATCCAAAAGAATACTGTTCATTTCTATTATTGACGAAAACATATTTCTCAGAATAGCCTCAACGTCTCCAAATTTTTAGGGGCATATGCATCGAAGCCGTACCTTCTCATAAGCGTTTCTGCAAAATACTCACAGTTTTCATTATCTCCATGGCATGTAATGATTTTCGTAGGTTTTGGATGCATTGATGTTACGAACTGAATCAATTGTTTTCTATCTGCATGACCAGAAAATCCTTCAACAGTTATAATTTCCATATTTATTTCAATGTTTGTCATTTTTCCCATATATGGCAGTGTTATACTCTTTTCACCTCTCTGTATTCTTCGTCCAATTGTACCTTCTGCCTGATAACCAACAAATAAAAGTGCATTCTTTGGATTCTCTGCAAGGTTTATAAAGTATTCCATAACGGGTCCACCGTTCATCATACCCGATGTTGCAAGGATCACAGCTGGATCGGGACTGTTTATTATTTCATGCCTTTTTTCCTGTGTTTCAACCCTTGCAAATATGTCTGAGAGGAAGGGATTATCAGCCTTTTTGAAAATTCTTTCTTTCAGATCTCTGTTTAAATATTCAGGATATGCTGCATGGATTGCTGTTGCCTCCCAGATCATTCCATCAAGATACACAGGTATCTTTGCTAATTGCTCAGTTCTAATGTATTCTTCGAGTACAAGCATCACTTCTTGGCTCCTACCCACAGCAAAAACCGGAACAAGGACCTTACCACCCCTGTTTATAACATTGCTTACTATACTCTTCAGATTTTCTGAAGCTTCAGTTCTTGAAGGTTGAAAATCGTTTTTACCACCATAGGTTGATTCAATAATAACTGTCTCTACCCTTGGGAATTTATTATTAGCAGCATTGAATAACCAAGTTTTTTCAAATTTTATATCCCCTGTTATTACAACATTATGTAGCCCTTCTCCAATATGAAAATGTGCTATTGATGATCCTAATATATGACCAGCATTATGGAATGTTAATCTGATATCGGGTGTTATGTCTGTTGTTTCACCGTATTCTACTGTTATTGTTCTTTTCAACATTTCTTTTATGTCCTTTGAATCATAAGGAACCTTTCCTCCCTCAGAATGTGCGAGCTTCAGATAATCCATCTGAAGAAGAACAGCAAGATCCCTTGTGGGGGGTGTAGTATAAAGTGGGCCCTTGAAATTGTATTTGTAGAGAAGAGGAACAAGACCTGAATGATCTATATGGGCATGTGTGAGAACAACAGCATCAAGATATTTAAATGGATTATTTTCATTTATGAATGCATCCTGTGACCATATTTCAGGCACATACAAATATGGTATTCCTGACCATGGTTCTTCAGGATTAACATTTCCTGTGTTCAGTCCACAATCAACAAGGATTCTGCTGTTTCTCGTCATTATGAGCGTGGCAGATCTCCCCACTTCCCTGTATCCTCCAAGCGAAATAACCCTCACCCAGTTCTCTCCCTTAAGTACTGGTCTGTTGAGTTTTCTACCTATTTCCCTCAAAAATTCCCTCCTTTCATCCTTGTGCATTTTTAAAAATTCCCTCGTTTCATACACTGTTTTTGATTTAATGGGAGGTGTTCTTACTACCTTTGGAGCCCATTTTACTTGCTTTTTTATTTCATTCAATAACTGCCCTTCCTTGCCTATTACAATGCCAGGAGCATCCGCTTCAATTACAACCTCGCAAGTTTCCGGTTCAAAGTAAATTTCATTAATTCCCGCTTCGGGTGGAACTATTTTCATGATTTCGTTTTTTGCCTCTTCTTCATCCATAAGTATTGATGGATCCGGTCTTATGGATATCCTTCTTCTAATTTTCTGGGCAATCTGTTTTACCACATTTGGGTTATCCGTAAAATAATCAATATCCTTTGTGTAAACAACTATCAATGATGCTTCAAAATCTATACTACTTATTGAAATTTCAGGTGCGAACTCCAAAACCGCCAGTTTAGTCTGTTCTAATATATCCTCCCATTCCGCAGTTGACATAATATGCGCCTACCGATTCTTTGATTTTTAATTTAAATAAGCTTTAGTTTTTTCATCCTTTTTTTGACTTCTTCATCATCAAGTTTAACAAAACCATCTTTTTCTGTAATTGTTGCAACATCAATACCATCACCTGAGGCAGCATCCCTTTTCATGGCAGCACTTACACCTCGGATTGCAATGTTTATTGCCTCATCAAGGGTTACGTTTTCGTTGTATGAATCCTCAAGAACACCATAAACAAAAAGTGAACCTGACCCTGCACTAACGTACTTATCTTCAATTGCCCCTCCCGCAGCATCCAGTGCAAATACGTGATAACCCCTACTATCATAACCACCAACTATCAAGCTTACATAATATGGATAAAATTTACTTTGATTAAGTATGTTTGAAAGTAGAGTGGCAGCACCCTGAACAGTAATGGGCGCCTTATTTTTAAGCTTATAAAGTTCTACCTCAGCTCTCAAATACCTTACAAGAACCTGAAGATCCCCTACAAGTCCCGCAGTGGTCATTGCAATGTGATCATCAATTTTGAAAAGCTTTTGTGTTACCTTATGTGCAATAAATGTTTCCATTGTTGCCCTCTTTTCTGTGGCAAGGACAACTCCTTCGTTCGTAACTATACCAACAGTTGTTGTGCCAGTTTTTAATTTTTCTTCCATAAAAATTCACCCTTTCATTCAATAATAATGAAATGATATTTAAAACTTTTTTAATGGAAAATAAAAAAAGATAAAAGAGATGGGGCTTATGCCCAGCCCCTAATTTTTACAGCTTTTGCAACTCTATCAACTGCAACTATGTATGCAGCTGTTCTTGGTTCAACTTTATATTTCTCCATTGTCTCCATAACGTCCCAAAATGCTTTGGTCATTTTCTGATCCAGTTTCTGATATACTTCCTCCTCAGTCCAGTAGTATCCATTTATGTTCTGTACCCATTCAAAGTAAGATACAGTAACACCACCAGCATTTGCAAGGAAGTCAGGTATATCAAGGATACCCTTCTTGTAAAGTATCTCGTCCGCCTCAGGTGTGGTTGGGCCATTTGCAAGCTCTAGCACTATTTTAGCTTTGATGTTATTTGCATTCTTTCCTGTGATCTGGTTTTCAAGTGCAGCTGGTATCAGAACATCAACGTTTAACTCAAGAAGTTCTTCGTTTGTGATGTTTTTTGCACCAGGAAAGTTGATTACAGATCCTGTTTTTTCTTTGTGTGCCAGTACCTTATCATAATCCAGGCCTTTTTCACTGTATATTCCTCCCTTTGAATCGCTGACCGCTACAACCTTTGATCCAAACATTTCTGTGACCAGTTTGTGGGCAAATTGTCCGGCATTTCCATAACCCTGAACAGCAACTGTTGCCTTTTTAAGATCCAGTTTTATTTTCTTTGCTGCTTCTCTGAGGGCATACATCCCACCTTTTGCTGTAGCATCTCCTCTACCCAGAGATCCTCCGACTTCCAGTGGTTTTCCTGTTATAACACCAGGAGTATTATAACCAACAATCTTTGAATATTCATCCATCATCCATGCCATGATCTGTGGAGTTGTATAAACATCAGGAGCTGGAATATCCTTTTCAGGTCCTATGAACCTTCCAATGGCTCTTATATATCCTCTTGATAATCTTTCCAACTCAGCTTCACTCATTTCCTTTGGATTGCAGATCACACCACCCTTGGCACCACCATATGGCAGATCCACAACGCTTGTCTTCCATGTCATCCAGGCTGCAAGTGCCTTCACCGTATCAAGTGTTTCCTGAGGATGGAATCTTATACCTCCCTTTGTTGGTCCCCTTGCATCATTGTACTGCACTCTGAAACCCTTGAAAACTTTAACAGATCCATCATCCATCTTCACCGGTATGGTCACCTCAAGCACTCTCATAGGTTCTCTTAGAATTTGGTGCACAGCGGGCTCCAGTTTCATTATTTTTGCTGCTTTGTCCAATTGTTCCTGCGCTATTTTAAAAGGATTCAATTCTTCTGTCATTTTTTCACCTCTATGGGCAATACGATATAGCATTGTAATATATTAAACATATTTGACACAAATTAACACATCACACGATATGTTTTTTTGAGCATAAATAAATTTATATAATACAAAGTTTATAATAGATTGGTGAGTGTTTATGTATGGTGGTTATACAGGGAAAATTCTGAAAGTTGATCTTACGAATGAAAAACTGAACATTGAGGATCTTAACATGGAATGGGCAAGAAAGTACATAGGTGGAAGGGGTCTTGCAACGAAATATCTTTTTGAAATGATAAAGGATCCAAAGATTGATCCACTGGATGAAAAGAACGTGCTGATATTTGCAACAGGTCCCCTAACAGGTACACCGGCTCCATCTGCAGGCAGGTATATGGTTGTTACGAAAGGATATCTGAACAATGCAATTGCATCCAGTAACTCCGGCGGATTTTTTGGACCTGAAATGAAATTTGCCGGCTTTGATATGGTGATTGTGACGGGAAAAGCAAAAACGCCAAAATACATTTACATTAAAGATGGAAAAGCGGAATTAAGGGATGCTACTCATCTATGGGGAAAGGATACACATGAAACAACGGATCTGTTGCATAAGGAATTAAATGATCCAAAAACCGAGGTTGCATGCATTGGACCTGCAGGTGAGAATCTGGTGAGATTTGCAGCTGTTATAAACGATAAGCACAGGGCTGCTGGAAGGACAGGTGTTGGTGCTGTAATGGGCTCAAAGAAATTGAAGGCTATAGCGGTGAGGGGAACAGGCAAGGTATCCATTGCAAAGAAGGATGAATTCACAAATGTTCTTAAGGATAAACTTAAAAAGATAAAGGAAAATTCAGTTACATCTCAGGGCCTTCCAACCTATGGTACTGCAGTTCTTGTGAACATAATAAATCAGCAGGGTTTATATCCGACCAAAAACTTCCAGTTTGGACAGTGGGAGCATGCAAATGAATTGAGCGGTGAATC
>JABEBW010003892.1_pt1 | contig 18690 bp, 19 predicted proteins | sample 7245961 | NCBI WGS metagenome assembly JABEBW01 (sample SAMN14506364, study PRJNA622280) | hot springs metagenome | biome: hot spring [ENVO:00000051]|acidic hot spring [ENVO:00002120]; feature: spring [ENVO:00000027]|sediment [ENVO:00002007]; material: sediment environment [ENVO:01001048]...
TTTATGGCTAGCTCTAAAACCTTGATTCCAAGCTCATCCGCAACCTGATATATTATCTGCTCAAGCCTCTCCTTCACTTTTCCAACTAAAACAGGCTTCCGCCTCTTTGGACACCAAACTAAGTAGTACTGGATCAGAAAGACCTTGTTCCTTGAGTGTTGATAGCTCTACGTAAATCCATAATTATTATTGGAATATTTAAACTTATTTTGACAATTCATCCCACGGTTAAAAACCGTAGGCTTTTTTGTTGAGTTTATGTAACCAGTTAAAATCAGATTTACAGATGATTTGAACACGAAAGCCACTGAGCTTGCGATGTGGATGAAGCGCTGAATGCTTATGAGGGAGCTTTGCATAAATTAATTTGAATGCAGCCCAGCCATAAGCGCATCGTCTGAAGAGAAAATGATAAGCACAATCAAGGTTAAAATATATGCTGGACAGGTAAAAAGGCAGCTGCTCAAGCAGCGCCGAAAACAGCAAGTTTTTCCACATGCTGCAGAGCTATATGAAAGAAAATAATAAGGGACAATCCCAAGAACACAAGCAGGACCTGCTCACGCTGTGGATATGTTAATCACAAAATGAAGTTAAAAGATAGGGTATTCTGGGGCCCAAGGGAGGATGGACAGGGATTTGAATGCCGCAATAAACATATTCAAAAAGGGATTAAAGCTGATAGCTTCCTCGGTGGGACACATAGAGTATACGCGTGAAATCGTTGCCATGCAACCTATGCGCGGAACCTCCAACGCCTCGGCGTGGAGAGTATGTCAGCTAAAGGCATAAGCTACAACTATAATTGCCATAACAAAGAATATCGTTGCAAGAACTCCAACCACCATTGCATCTCTTCTATATAATTTTATCAGAGCTTCTTTTCCAGCTTCTGCAGGAACCTTTCTTACAGGTTGGTAAAGCATAGAAAAAACCAGCCATATATCCATTATTATTATTTCATATATTTCCGTTGTTGCTGCTGATGGAAAATGTACAAGCATTACGCCCAATGGCATAAATATTGCAATTATAATTGGAATTGCTGAAGATTTTAGGTCATGCTCAGGGTAAGCGCCTATACCCATTATTGTTATTGAAAGCGCTGCTTGCGCAAAGAACCAGGTTGACACAAAAACATGAGGGTATGTGCCTTCATGATAATACCCAATCAGCGCAAGAAAGATACCAGCCACAAACCAGAAGGCACCACCAAACACTTGAATTTTATTCCTAGCCTTAGAAACTATGCCAAGTGCCATAAACCACATCATTATGGCAATTATAATTAGGCCAACATCATACACTAGATAATATTTGGTAAAAGCGGGTCCACCAAAATCGCTCAGAGCATTTTTTGTTATAACCCACTGTGTATTGAGCAAGTAACATGCTAGAAAGAGGATCCAGGGGGAAATTAATAGCGCCCATTCTGAGTATTTTCCTAATTCTCCTAATTTTTCTGATAGATTTGCCATATGCCTCACGTGATAATTGAAATAACATTCAACATTATAACAGTTGCGACTAGACAACTTTTTCTTTAATTATTCTTTGTCACGCTTCTGAAATACTCTCCACGCTTCTGAGGTTCTGCCTGTCTTGGCAGCAATTTCAGCGTATGCCATATGTGTCCTGACAAGATGCACTTGTGCCTCTTGAATGTATACATCATAATGTGACATCCTCCTCATGCCTCAAGGCTTCCTGTTTTAACTACCAAGCTAAACCACCCTTCTCTAACTTTGGAAGTGGAGTGGTAGAGGTGCCTCTGTCCACATGCGCATGCTGTACGTAGGTAGTGTTCATTATGTGATATCCTTTGTTAATTTTTTTGAAAGCTAGCGTATCTCAGCATTGGAGTTTTATACTTCCCTCAGGCCCATAACTTCAATATAACAAACTTATCAATACATATTTTATCTACATTGCAAGCTTTTACGCTTAAATTATCTGCAAATGTTCTTATTGGTGACGCGCAGAATGGCATCCTTCGGTAAGTTCCTCAAGCCTGTCCTGAATATACGCCTCAACAACTTCTTTAACTGTATCAGCGTTAGCCTTTAAAACAGCCACTCTGGAATTTTGGAAAATCCGTATTGCCTGTGGCCCCATTCCATAGGTTATTACTGCATCAGGTTTAAATTGTAGAATGCGATCTGGTGGATGTCCACTTCCGCCAAAATGTTCGCTTTCGTTGGGTATCACCCTAACACTAGCAACGTTGCCGTCGCTTAATTCCACAACAATGAAATAGGGGGCTCTTCCAAAATGTCCTGACAGCCTTGCGCTGAGTCCATTTTCATCTTCAGCCGGAATAACAATCCTCTCCATCATTTTTTAATACCATTTTACTAAATTAAGCCGGTAATTTATCAATATTTCGTTAAGCTAATCCATATTCTTTACAACTTGCACTGACAGCCATTTAAACCTTTACACATTAATAGCTGTATAGAAAACCTCTATAATAAAAATAAACTTAGAACCAGAATCGCTTAGCATTAATATCCTCCTGATGTTGTACGCAATTATCTTTAACGCTATTTCCTTTTCAAGTTGCTCTGAAATTCTTGACCTGACAAATGATCCGCTCTTCCTCTTAATCACTGAATGAACAGTTTCAACTATAGGCCTTCTATTATACTCTTCAGGTAAATGCCTCTTCATCCTTTTCCTGTTTTCTCCCTTAGTTCTATGAATTTGAACATCCTCATTTCCTGCCGGTATTATTGCAAAGAGACCATATCCTTTGGCAATTATGTGATTTTCCTCTGAATCATATCTCTTATCTCCAATTATTATCCTGAACTTATCGCCTTATTCATGCTTTTCAGTATCTTCTTGAACTCCCTTGAATCATGAACATATCCAAATCGTATGCTATATGAAACGATAAGCTGTGATTTATCATCAACGCATATTGTTGTTTTAACATATTTTTTTCTTAACCCTCTTTCCAAAATCATCCAGCCTTTTATCGTAATGATATGAATGGTAGTTAATTGAGTACTGTCAATTATCATTCTATTTCCCAGTGATTCAGTAAAAAATTTCAGAACCTGATTGAATACAAATGCAATGATCCCTTTACCAATCCTCTCTGAAAATTTCTCAACTGTTGTAAAGTGAGGTATTTCTGAAAGGGATAAGAGGTTAATGAATGCTGGATTTGATGATATCATCTCAATTATATCGCGATAGCTTACATTTCTCCAGGCCTTGTACAAAAGTATGACAAAGAGCTGATATTGTTGATACTTAGAGAAATAGGCAGGAAGAATCCTTTTGGATATATTTACAGCATGCTCAATAAAATATATTCCTGTGATTTCACAATAATCTGGAGATTTTTGTTATGATTAAACAGGCATAAATCCGGCAAAATCCATCAACTAAATAAATGCTTTATTTCATTTAGGATTTCTACTGAGCTCACATTAATTTTATTTTTAATTTTTAATTTTATTAAATATATTGCCATATGCGAACTGCAACTTTATAGTAGAGTTAGGGGCTTGGAGGAAGCTATAAAGCTCCAGTGCTGTGATACACAGCTTCTTTCAAACAAAAAACTAACAAAAGATACTGCACAATGAACATGGACAGCGTGAGCCTGCTGAGATCAGAGCCACTGCAACTTCCACATGAAAGGCTCTGCTGTAAATGGTATAGCTTGATCGTTGAAACAGGAAGCCTCATGGCATGGGGAGGATGTCATAACATATTCGGTCTCCTTATTATGCCAAACAAGATCTTATTTTTGCATTAACCAACTGCGCCTGTTAGTTCCATTGTTATCAATTTGGAAAGCTCCGTGCTAAAATCAAGAGGTATTTCCTTTGTAAACTGGTCCATGTACCCCATCACTATGAGCGACATGGCGTCTGACTCTTTAATTCCTCTGCTCATCAAATAAAATAACTGCTCCTGACTAACTTTTCCGGCAGTTGCTTCATGAATGACTGTTGCAGAATTTTCATTAACCACTTCATAAGGAAAAGTGTTAGATTTTGATAGTTCATCAGTCATTAGTGAATCGCATCTAACGGCGCTTCTTGCATTTTCTGCACCGCGGGCAACATATACAATTCCCCTGTAAGTGGTAATGCCACCTTTCATAGACACTCCCTTTGAAGTTATAGTTGAGGATGTATCTGGTGCATTGTGATATATTTTTCCTCCAGAATCCATAATCTGGCCCCTTGATGCCATATTCATTGAATTAATTGTTCCACTTGCCCCTCTTCCATGCAAATAAATTGCAGGATATTTCATTACAATTCCGCTTCCCACATTACCGTCTATCCATTCCATCTTTCCATTTTCATAAACGTGTGCCCTCAGAGTAGCTAAGCTGTATACGTTTTTTGACCAGTTCTGTATTGTGGTATATCTTACGTGAGCTCCCTTTTTAACCAGCACTTCAACTACACTTGCATGCAGGGTTGATTCAGAATAGAGCGGGGCGCTGCAATTTTCAATATAATGCACATAACTGCCTTCTTCAGCAACTATCAATGTCCTTTCAAAGTTTCCCACGCTTGGAGCATTTAATCTGAAGTAAGCATATACTGGCTTTTCAAGCCTAACCCCTTTGGGTACATAAACAAAGCTTCCAACGCTCCAAACAGCGTAAGTCAATGCTGAAAACTTGTTATCTCCAATTGGAATTATCTTGCCAAAGTACTCTTTAACTAAATCCGGGTATTCTCTCACTGCTGTGTCCATATCTGTATAAATTATGCCCTGTTTTTCAAACTCCTTCTGTATATTGTGATAAACTGCTTCAGATTCAAATTGCGCTCCAACCCCAGCGAAAAATTTCCTTTCAGCTTCTGGAACGCCAAGCCTTTCGAAGGTTTCTCTGATAGATGGCGGCAGATCATCCCAGCTCTTTGCCTTATTATCTGTTGGTTTTGCATAATAAATTACTTTATTGAAATCCAAGCCACTCAAATTCGGCCCCCACGTTGGCAGCTTTTTATCGATAAACCTCCTTAAGCCATTTAATCTCAAATCTTCCATCCATTTAGGTTCATTTTTTAATCGGGAAATTTCCTTAACTGCGTCTTCGTTTAAACCTGGAGGCAAAACATACACGTAATTTGCTGGAACCGAGAAGTTGTACCTGTCAGTATTAGCTTCGAAGGTCATAACATCGTTATACTCTGCTGTTATTATAAAGTTAGCGTAAATATCATATTAATAATTGAAATTTATGCAGAACTAATTTTTGCACATTTGTTAATAATAATATTATTATGCTGGTTTCTATAACCTTTACGTAAAAAATTTAAGTTTATCCGATTCTGTGCTGTTTATTAATCATCAGGATAATTCTGCTGATTTATTCTGATTACGTATTACTGTTTAGCATAAAGGTTTTAAATCAATTAAGCTTCAAACTGTCATGGATGAGCTATTTGAAGATGTTGATGGAATTTTAATTTATAACCAAGGAGAACCAGTTGTTGACCTGAACTTTTTTTACTTTACGAAATTACTTGAATCTGGCCTGTTTGAGGGATCCTACCTTTACATGGATAAGGAAACAAAAGTCATATTGACAAGCCAACTAGAGGAAACTTCTGCTAAAAAATCAGGATTTGATGTGAGAACGTTCAGCAGGATAAGTGAAATGGACAACATTTTGAAGGAACTGATTGGAAACAGAAAAAGGATAGGGATATCATTCGGCTCAGTTTCAGTTAAGGAATATGAACACCTGAAAAAGCTTTTCAGCGGAGCTGAATTTATTGATGTTGACGAAAGGATATCTAAAATGCGCATGGTTAAGGATCAAGAAGAAATAAAGATATTGAAGGAAGCATGCAAAATAGCAAGCGATGTTGCGGAGGAAATAACTGATCACATAAAGGAGGGCATTAGGGAGTATGAGCTTGCAGCGGAGCTAACCCATCTCTTATTAAAAAATGGGGCTCAGGATAACGCCTTTACTCCAATAATAGCATTTGGTGAAAACTCAGCTGAGCCACACTATTTCAGCGGGTCAAGAAAGTTAAAAAAGGGCGATATTGTTCTCATGGACTTTGGTGCCAAGTACAAAAAGTACAATTCAGACATGACAAGAACCTACGTTTTTGGAAGGGCAAGTGAGAAGGTAAAAAGAATGTATGAAGTAGTTTTGGAAGCCCAGAAGCTTGGCATAGATTCAGTTAAACGCGGAACCAGAGGTTCAGATGTAGATAAAAAAGCGAGGGATTATATTGATTCCACAGAATTTAAAGGATTATTCATTCATAGCCTTGGACACGGCATTGGGCTTGCAGTTCATGATCATCCAGCATTGAGCCCAAATATGAACCTGGTCCTTGAAAATGGCATGGTTATTACGGTTGAGCCAGGTGTTTATATAAGGGGCTTTGGCGGTATCAGGATAGAGGACGATGTTTTGGTGGAGGGAAAGGGCGAGGTTCTGACAACTGCACCTAAGGACCTTATTGAACTTTGATCCTTTAATAGGGAGATTTTTTAATTATAATGAAGTTAGGGGGTTTGGGTGGCAATAAAGCTCCAGTGCCTGGCTTCACTCAAGAACAAAGCATGATAGTGATAGCATTAAAATATTTTAAATGGATATGTTGTCCAGAGAAACCATCACCGTCAATAAATATAGCCCTTAATGAGGTAGCTACCAGCTGCTGGCGCCAAGCCAAACGGAACGGTCTGCCTTTCAAGGTGGAGCTACTCACGCAAAAACTTAAGCACGGAGAGTGTATCAGCCCTTTAACCCCTCTTTCCTGCGCTAACTATCTTTATCACATCATTGTTCTTGAGCTGGTAGTCGGCGCCAAGTTTCATTTTTGTCCTTGCATCAACTGCATAAAGGAAACCTTCGCCAAGATCAGTGTGTATTAGGTACGCCAGGTCGCGGGCAGTTGACCCCCTTTTTATTAAATGGGCGTCAGGAAGCACATTTCCCTTTTTATCGCTGAGCTTGTTCTCATCTTCAACTGGGTAAACCACCAGCATATCAAGCAGGTTGAAGTATATGTAATTTATTGCCTGCTGAACCCCTGTTGATCCATATTTTTTTAAAAGGTTTTCATTAACGAATTCAAGTGCTGCCCTCTGTGCATCTGTAAGGGTTCCGACAACCTCGAACTTACCCTCTCCTGGCCTGTACTTTATGAGTCCTGATTTTGAAGCCTTTCTAAGCAGCAGCTCAGCTTCAGCGGAGGCCGGTATCACTGCTCTGCCACTTCCAATCAACCTTTTGATATTCTCATCTGAGCTCTTTATGTCAGCCTTATTTGCAACTATCAATATTGGCTTTGACCTTGCCCTGACCTCTTTGGAGAACCTGAGCACAGTCACTTCATCCCATTCGCTGAACTTTAACTTTGAAATAACTGGGTCATTCATGAGTATAGATTTCACGGTTGTGCTGTCCATGCCAAGCCCACTTAATCTTGGCGCTATTATGCCCATAGCTTCATCCATCTTTATTGAGCGGTTTATCTTTTGTATATCCTTCATTATTATTCCAGCTATCCATTGGTCAACCTCATTCTCGATGAACTCAACGTCAGTCATGGGATCATGAGATGGATCCTCTAGGACCCGTCCTCCTTCATCAGTGTAACCTGAAGCGTCAATTACATGAATTAATGCATCAGACCTCATAACTGAATCCAGGAACTGGTTGCCCAGTCCTTCCCCCCTATGTGCACCGGGTATGAGCCCGGGCAAGTCTACAAGCTTTACTGGTATGTACCTTATCCCATCTTCGCATCTTGAATTAACTGGATTATCCTTTACGCCAAATTCCCTGCACACGCAGCCCGTTGATACCCAAGCTATTCCAACGTTTGGTTCAATTGTAGTAAATGGATAATTTGCCACTTTTGCCGATAGCATAGTAGCAGCGTTAAAGAAAGTTGACTTTCCAGCATTTGGCTTACCTATCAAACCTACTAGCATGATCTTTCACTGCATAATGTGCGCTCATGTCGTATTAATGCGTTTTTAATTCTGCCATTTTATCAGTTGTAAACTAATATTCTTTCCCATTAAATTTAATGTAAAGTATTTCATAAGCAGTAGTCCCTTAAAGTTAATATCATAAGGATTAAATGGCTCGATGTCACCATACTGCGCTTTTAGCTCAGTAAAATATTCATCATCCTTGGCAAAGTCAAGCACTACAGTGAATTCAGATATCCTTCTGGCTTCACTAAAAGCTAGGGCTTTGCACCTTATAAATGACATTGAAAAAGCGAAAACTGTAAACTTGAAACTCTTGTCCCTGAAAGGAAGAGAACATGCGCTGCTCACAACAGTTTCCCTTGCCCGATTCCTTGCAAGCTCCAACATATCCCTTGATATGTCAATAGCTGTGTCAATATTCAGTGCCTTACAGAATCTCCCAGTGCCTGCGCCTATCTCTGCTGCCGGATTTTCAATTCCTGCTTCCTGTAAAATGCGCGCTTCCTGCAGAAAAACTTCCCAATTTTCATCATACCATTTATCATAATCTAACGGATCAAATTTCATAGTATTTACCTGCTAAAATTAATTAAAAGGGGCAAATCCTCTTTTTTTTACTTTATGTACTTCTCAACCTCTTCAAACACAAATGAAAAGTCCTTGTTATTCCTCTTTATTCCCTTCTCGTATATTGCATGAAGAACTATTGGCAAAGCAATAGTAGCATCGCAGTAGCAAACCGCGTTGCCACCCTTTGTTGATATCTTGCCCCAGCTGACAGCTTCCTCAAAAGTTGCACCACTTAATCCACCCCACTGTGGGGAATCAGAAGTTATCTGTATTGCATACTTGTGTGGTTTGACAATTCCTTCATTTCCTTCCCTTTCAAGCAGGAGCGCCTTAATCACAGCCATAAGTTGAATTGTGTCCTTTGGAACACCACCTCCTATATAAATCACTCCAGTTTCATCTGATTTCATAGCTATTTTGGTCATTTGCTCAAAATCCTTGAACTGATCTAGAACGATCCTTCCACCCGTGCTAAGCACTGAAGCTATGCCATAGCTGCTATCCATTATAGCTGGAGAAAATATGGGAACCTTTTTCTTAAATGCTCTTGTTGAAATTGAATCAATTCCCATTGTATCTAGCTTATGCCCTAATAAATACATGAGCTCCGCTGTCGAGTACACATGATCCCTTTTTAGTTCTCCTATAAAATCAGTTAGAAGCTTTTCCATTTCCCTGTACTTATATTCATCTGCCCATTCATCATAATAACGGTCTATCTTGTATTTTAATAACTCTTCATCATTCACGTAAGGGCTGCCCTTTCCGTATGGGAATCCCATTCCAGCATATATATCCTCTGATATATTTGCACCAGTTGAAACGAGGACATCTATGTAGCCGTCCTCAATGCTCTTCGCAATTAGCTTCCACATACCAGCTGTAGACATGGATCCCGTAAATCCAGTAAAAATAGATACGCTTGGGTCCTTGAGCATTTGCTGCCATACTTGAAACACTTCCCCAAGCTTTCTACCCTGAAATGAAGTCCTGCTCATGGCGTCAAGAAGCTCTGAAACGCTTCTCCTTTTAATATCAATTGGTTCTACAGTTTCCTTAAAGAAATCATCCCTCTTCATGCTATCCAATATGGAAATAGTAAATTTAAGTTTATCCAATTAAAAATCAAAAAAAATAAAATAAAAATCAAACTTTAGGGGATTTATTCTTCTTCGTCTTCTTCGTCTTCGTCAGCAGCTTCTTCTGCCTGAGCGCCAGATGATTCAGCCGCCTGGCCCTCTTCTTCTATTTTGCCAACGGCAAACCTGTCTGCTACCTTTGTAATCTTAACCTTGTACTTCTGTCCTTTTTGAGCTCCTGCAATAAAAACTACGAAGCCCTTTACTCTAGCTACTCCGTCTCCCCTTTTGCTTATCTCATTTACTTCCAGCTCGTATTCGGCACCCACCTTTACAGGCTTAGAACCGAATCGTCCAGAAACGCTATCGTCTCGTTCCAAACGTATTTTCGCCCATTTTCTTTTATTGTGCTGACTTATAAGCTTTTTTATAGGTTCAGAAGATACTGTCCGGATAAGGTCACCCTCTGGCCATCTTATAATATAATGAAAATAATCCAAGGAATATCTTTAAATTCATCAATCCTTGATAATAGTTTCTTGCGCTTAATTTGTGATATTCTTCACAGTTCTCTCTTTTAGTTATCTGAATAACCTCTCCACCGCGCTCCTTACTCCGAATCCCTCACGAATATATTGCAATCCCAGCCTCTGAAGAATGATCCATCATCACAAAAACTAGTGGCTTATATTTGCACATCCTTAGCGCTTGAGAAAAAGATATGCGTTGAGGCTTGACCTTTGATGGGAGGCATATATGACCAATAGCTACTTAGTTCCAACATCTATTGCAGCCCATACGTAAACCTACTGGTTCTTCAATTTTGTTACACCTACTGCTATCATTAACATATACTTTCTCCAGTCAATTTAATTTCATTATTAGCTAGTTCATGAGGTGTTGACTTATCGGCTCAAACACCATGCTCAACACTTTAGATTTCTTCCCGCAGCATCCATGAACCATGTTTTCTAAAACAGCCAATATTTTTAACTTCCCTGCCTTCCTATTTATCTTAAATGATGTTAAATTAACTACATCTATCATGATTTTGGCGATCTATCGGTTAATTTTATCCCTTGTTCTGGCAATATTTTTCAAGGTCATTAGATAATTTATATAAAATTATTGCGTATAGTTTAATATTAAATTATATTTAATTGATGAACTATGAAGGCAGTTGCGCTTGTGTCCGGTGGGCTTGATAGCATTCTTGCAATGAAAATAGCAAGAGAAATTGGGGCTGATATTGTGCCCGTACACATAGTTACGCCGTTTAATGAATCATGCTGCAGTGATCTGACCCTGCTTTCTGAAATAGTTGAAAAGGACGGGCTGGAACTCAGGACAATTAACGCCGGGATTGACTATGTGGAAATGGTGAAGAAGCCCAAGTTTGGATATGGAAGCGCAATGAATCCATGTAAGGATTGCAGGCTGTACATGCTAAAAAAGGCAAGGGAAATAATGGAAAAAGAGGGAGCGGACTTCATTGTAACAGGGGAGGTCCTTGACCAGCGGCCAATGTCTCAGAACAAAAAGGCGATGGCTCTTGTTGAAAAGGAGGCAGGGCTAGAGGGATTCATAGTCAGGCCTCTATCTGGAAAGTCGCTTGCGCCAACAATAGCTGAGCAAAAAGGGCTAATTGATAGGGAAAATATGCTTGATATTAAGGGCAGAAGTAGAAAAGCCCAAGCTGAGCTTGCTAGGAAATTTGGGTTAAATGAGTGGCCCAACTCTGCGGGAGGATGCCTATTAACTGACAGGGCATTTGCTCAAAAGCTCAAGGATCTATTTAAACACAAGCAAAACTATCTAATTGATGACCTGAGCCTACTAAAGATTGGAAGGCACTTTAGGCTATCCGATGATACAAAGCTTGTGATTGGTAGAAATGAAAGCGAAAACATCAAGCTTTCATATTATGACAGGTTTACCATGCTTTTGCCCGATAACTTTAATGGCCCTACTGGCATCCTTGACGGAGATAATAGCATGTCAGATCTGGCTGCTTCGATTCTGTACTCTTATAGCGATAAAGTAGAATGCCCTGTAATAAAGCTTCGTGCTGATGGCATAGTGAAAGAAATAAGGCCTAAAATCATAAAACGAGAGGAAGCAAAAAAATACCTGATAGTAAAAGATCAATAGATGATTGGAGTGAGCTGAGGGAAAGCCATATTTATGCTCTTTGCCACTGCAAATGCAATACCTATAGTTATTAATCCTGCAATCAAGTTAAAAACGCTTGTCAGACCGACCAGCAGCATTGCTATTTCAAAGGGGCTTGTCAGGCTTATGCCAAGTATTGACATTGCAAGCTTTGCGGTTGGAAGATAGATTGAAGGCATTATTACATAATAAAGGGCAAGGGTAACAAACAGCATCACTATAACTCTCATAAGGGAACCAAGTCCTGCCATAATGCCCTTCCTGAACCTGCTCATTTTACCAATTTTGAACCCAACATAAAGTCCAGCAAACATGCTTAGCTCAGCAAAGAGCTTCATCAGCGGAGAAAATACAGTAAAGGATCCTATAACATAAAGGACCATCGCATGAACGCTTGCAGATATTATGCCTGCCTTTGGGCCTAGGATCATGAATGCAAGGGCATCAGGGATTTCAGCCATATCAAATTCAAGAAATGGAAGAAGCGGAAAAGGGAACTCAAGGTGCATTAAAGCAATGGCACCTGAAGCTGCGGCAAACATAGCTATCATTGTATAATACTGTGTTTTTCTCATATTATCACTCTGTTGTTAAAAATATTTTATAAAGATATCTATTATTAATGTCTCTATTTTTCTATTTTTATCATAATTGTGTGTTTATTAAATCAAACAACTTATTCAGTTCTTCCTTTTTCCTTACATATGGCACACGAGATCTTCCAACTATGTATATTCCAAGTATGCCAACACTTTCAAGGGCCTCTACGTCCCTATAAACTGCTGAATAATCCTTATTGAGCATCCTTGAAAGTCCTTCTATGTGAATTGGCTGCTGTGAGGTCATCAATATTTGCAATATTTTAAGCCTGTTCTCATTTGCTAGGGCCCGAAGCGTTTTATATACTTTTTCGCTTATTGCCATAATTTAATGATTATTTTTGCTCAAATATATCTATTTCTAAGCCAAGCTAAACAAATTTTTATCTATTTTATTTCTGCCGCATCTACTGTTTAAAGCTAATATAATTAATGTAACAACATGTGAGCAGCTCCACCTTGAAAGGCAGACCGTTCCGTTTGGCTTGGCGCCAGCAGCTGTGGGCTCCCTCATTAAGGGCTATGTTTATTGACGGTAATGGTTACTTTGGACAACCTATTCATTTAAAATATTTTAATGCTATCACTGTCTAAGCTTTGTTCTTGAGTAAAGCCGGGCATTGGAGCTTTACAGCTTCCCTCAGGCCCCTAACTTCGTTATATATGGGATATTCATATCCCATATATTATATGTACACAAGTATTCATTATATAATGGTTATTTGTTCTTATTAAAATACGCTGTATCATAACGCAAAGCAATGAAAGGATTATGAATGATCAAATGAGGCACAACAATAGATAGAATTAAATTTATCGAGTTGTAAGGTAATGGAAAGTTGAACAAGGACGAATTAAGGATAGAGTTTTCAGAGAGGCGATCGGAGCTTTATTCTGTCGAGCTGTTTAAGGAAAAAGGATTTATCAGGAAGAAGTGCAAGAGATGCGGTAGATACTTCTGGACCCTTGATGATAAAAGGGAATATTGCCCCAATCAGCCATGTTCTAGATATGAATTTATAGGTAATCCTTCAGGTGAGAGCCTGAATTATGTTGAAATGTGGAATAGCGTGAAGGATTTTTTTGTAAAAAATGGTCACACCTTCATAAAGAGATATCCAGTTGTTGCCAGGTGGAGGGATGACCTCTACTTCACGGTTGCGTCAATTATAGACTTTCAGAGAGTTGAAGAGGGAAAGGTGATATTTGATTTTCCAGCAAATCCGCTGATAGTGCCTCAGACAAGTGTAAGATTTAATGATATAGCTAACGTTGGACTTACTGGAAGGCACTTTACCTCTTTCTGTATGATAGGCCAGCACGCGCTTGCCAACAAGGATGGTTACTGGAAGGACAGAACTATTGACCTTGATTTCAGGCTTCTTACAGAACAGCTTCATATTCCTGAAAGGGAAGTGACTTTTGTGGAAGATGTGTGGATGGGCTATGGGGCCTTTGGATACTCCCTTGAGTACTTTGTAAAGAACCTGGAGCTTGGAAATGCAGTTTTCACGGAGTTTGAAGGAAGCGTTGAATCTTACAAAAGGTTTGAACCCCCAGTTGTAGACATGGGTGCTGGGCTTGAAAGGTTTGTATGGCTTACGCATGGCACTGCAACAAGCTACGATGCAGTTTTTGGGAAAATGGTGAACAGGCTGGCTTCAATGCTCGGAATAGAGGCAAAAGATGAACTAGCAAGGGAATTTTACGTGAAGGCAGGAGACCTTGACTTTTCTGAAGGATCTCAATCTGAGCTGCTTGGAAAAATGCTTGGAACTGATGAAAGGTCAAAGGATCTAATTCTTCAGTTAAGGGACATGTATGTATTACTAGATCATAGCAGAACGCTTCTGTTTGCCCTTGCAGATGGGCAGCTGCCAAGCAACGTTGGCGGGGGATATAATTTGAGGGTTATTCTTCGCAGGATGTTTGAAATAATCAATGAAAGGAAATGGAAAATAGGCGTATATGATCTCCTTAATTGGAATGCGGATTATTTAAAGGGAATGTACCCTGAACTTAGCGAATCAGTTGCTTCCTTACAGGAGATAATTGATGTTGAGGCGCAGAGATATGAAAGACTAAAAGAAAGCACATCAAACATTCTGGAAAAATATAGAAGATCGAAGCTGAACATGGAGGATGCAGCAAGGCTTTACGAATCTAACGGCATTTCACCGGAGATCCTTTCAAGATCAGGGTTAATAGACTTTGACCCATCTGAAGTCCTTCAGTACGTTACTTCCAAGCATGAGAAGCCAGCGTCAGTTCCCCTAAGGCCCGCATTTAACCCTGATGGTATACCAGAAACCAAGCAACTCTACTATGATAATATATATGAATTTGACGCCAGAGTGTTAAAAGTGGAAAACGGATACGTAATTCTTGACAGGACAGCATTTTATCCAAGGTCAGGTGGTCAGGAGCCGGATGCTGGCAAGCTAAATGGGCTTGAAGTAACCGATGTTGTGAAGATAAGAGGGGTAATTGGCCACATGGTACAAGGCGGGTCATTTGCACAGGGAGAGGTTGTTAAGGGAGAAATAAATGTGGAAAGGAGGAAGGCCTTAATGAGGCACCATACTGGAACGCATGTAGTTAATGCGGCAGCAAGGATGATTCTTGGACCCTGGGTTTGGCAGAACTCAGCGTTCAAGGAGGAGGACAGGGCAAGGCTAGATATAACCCATCATTCTTCATTGACAGAAGAACAGGTAATGAGGATCGAGGAGCTAGCTAACAGGATAGTTATGGAAAACGTGAAGGTTGAAAAGCTAGTCATGAGCAGGATAGCTGCTGAAAGCGAGTTTGGATTCAGAATATATCAGGGCGGTGTAGTCCCAGGGGATAAGCTCAGGATAATTAAAATAGGAAATTATGATGTGGAAGCCTGTGGTGGCACTCACGTTGACTATACTGGGCAGATAGGTTTTATAAAGATACTAAAAGTTGAAAGGATTCAGGATGGAGTTGATAGAATTGAATTTGCGGCGGGAGTCCCAGCAGTTAAGCATGTGCAGGCGATGCAGGATATTGTTGATATTTTAAAGCAAAGGTTAAAGGCTCCTGACGCTATGGATATTCCAAAATTCCTTGAAAGACTTGAATCTGAATTGAAATCATCAAGAGCTGAAGTCGAGCGCATTTTAAAGGACTATACCATGATTTTAATGGAGCGCTTTCCTGACGCCCTTTTCATAAATGAATCCTGGATTACCAGGGATAAGGCAATTATAATTGGCAACCAGTATATTACAGGCAGTGGAGGTGTATTTATTGCTCTATGGCCCCAGCAAAATGGCTTTGGCTATATTGTGATGGCTGGAAACCGTGCAGAGAAAGCTGGAATTTACGCTCAATCTATTTCAGAAGAGTTAAACCTAGCATTTCATGGAACAGGTGGTGGAAGGGGAAAGTCAGCTCAAGGAATGATCAGGGAGCTGGATAAGCAAAAATTACAGAGTATTCTGGAAAAATACAAGAACAAGATGCTGCAAAGATGATATAAGTTATGCTAACGAATTTTTGTGAGCTGCCCTTATTAGAACCTCAGAAAGGTCAACTGTATTGTCTCCCTTTGAAAGGTTTGTGAAACATATTGGACATGCTGTAACAATGCTTTCTGCCCCAGTTTCCATAAGTTCCTTGTACCTTTCTTGGGATATGGCTTCTGATAATTCGGGAAATGTGAGTTCGACTGGTCCACCGCAGCATTTGTTCCTTTTGCCGTTCCTTGATGCCAGCCTAACATCTGCAATTTTCCTGAGCAAATAAAGTGGGCCGTAATAGTCATTGTGAAGTACCAGATGGCATGGTTCATGATATGCAAAGCTACCAGTTATTTTGCTCAAGTTAAGGTCACTTAGAAGCTCAGTGTAAAATATAACATCCAAGTCAAAGTCTCGAACGAACTTTGGATACACATTTTTAAGCAGATCATATGTGTGCGGATCAACAGTAATAACCCTTTTTGCTCCAGTCCCTTTTATCATCAAATATACTTTATTGGCATATGTTCTGAATTCATCAAAATATCCAAGATCATAGATCATGATTCCGGGATATGGCTCATCAGGCCCCATATATGCGAAATCAACGCCAGCCATTTGAAGAAGCTTTACGATGTTCCTCAGGGAATCATATAGCTTTAAATTAAATTCCCTATCAGATATGCCAGCAGGTACCTTGATTAGAAATGGAAAACTGGCGACAAATTCAACCATGAACTTTGCCATGGTCTTTCCTAAAATTTTTCTTAGGTTACTAAGGTTGCGAGAATTAGCCATAAGCTGATACATGTTACCCGTGTAGAGAAGGTTTTCAGACATTTTGCTGAACTTCAATCCATTAGCCCATTCTGCTGACCTTTCCCGAAGTCCAAATGGGTTCATATATTTCATTGTTGTTGAAATTATCATCTTAACGTATGGATTTTCGTTGTCCTTCTTCTTAGCTATCACTTCCTTAGCATAGTGGCTTACCAATCCGGCGTTTACCCCTGCAGGGCACACCTGCAAACATGCAAAGCAATCGAGGCAAGAGTAGAAGCTGTCATATGCAATTGATTTATTTCCAGCTTTAACATTTTCAGCAAGTTCACGACCAAGCATAACCCTTCCCCTTGCTCCTTTAGAAAGGTTGTAGCCAGCAGCCGGCAGGGTTGGACAAACGCTTTCACAGAAACCACACCCTATGCACCTGCTTGCCTCTTCCATGAGCAAATCAAGTGGTTCAGTCAAATACCTTCCCCCTGTTCATGATGTTTTTCGGATCAAACGCTTTTTTTATTCCTTTCATAATTTCCAGAGCTTGACTGGAAATCTCAAGCTTGAGCAGTTCCTTCTTTTCAATTCCTATTCCATGTTCAGCTGAAACGCTCCCTTCATGCTTTATTGCTATTTTACCCAAATCAATCTGAAACCTCTCAACTTTAATCATGAAATCCTCGTCATCAACATCAGCATATATATTGGCATGTATGTTTCCGTCAGCTATATGCCCAAAAAGCGCAACCTTTAACCCATATTCTCCTATTTTTGCTTCAATTTCCCTTAGAGCTTCTGGCAGCTTTGATGCTGGCACTACTATGTCACCTATTACTACGCGTTCAGATGAACTTCCTCGCCCTCCTAAAAGCGATGCGTAGGCTCCCTTTCTAGCTTCATATATTTTTGCCATTTCATTTGGATCAGTTGTGACCATGAGATCCAGTGGCTGAAATTTCTGCAGAACTTCAGCGGTTTCATTAAGCCGCCTTTTTATGCTCTCCTTAGTGCTTGCTACATCAACAATCAACATGTACTTTGCATCCCTTTGGAAGGTCATGCCCCTTGTCCTCTCTAGGGAATCCATTGTTATCCTGTCCATGAATTCAGCTATCTCTGGAGTTATGCCTTGTGCCTTAATTGATGAAACTGCCTGCCCAACTTTGCCTATTTCGTCATAGTAAGCAAGGATCCTCCCCCGTGCTTCAGGAATTGGCCACACTTTCAGTATTGCCCTAGTTATTATTCCAAGGGTTCCCTCAGAGCCAACTAAAAGCGCAGCCAGGTCATACCCAGCTGTCCTCTTGAGTACCTTTCCGCCTACGCTAATAACTTCACCATTTGGAAGCACAACCTCTAGCCCGAGAACCCATTCCTTTGTAGTTCCATACGAAACAGCCCTAAGACCTCCAGCGTTTGTTGATATAGATCCTCCAACTGTAGCTGCAATAGAGCTTCCTGGATCAGGGGGGTAAAAAAGCCCATATTTCAAAAGATGATCGTTAAGTGTATCAAGCCTAACTCCAGCCTCAGCTACAACGTACCTGTCCTCAGGATGCACTTCAATTATTTTATCAAACTTCAGCATGCTTATCACCAGAAAATTTTCCAGTGGAACAGATGAACCAGTAAGTGATGTACCCCCTCCTCTAACAACGATTGGAACAGAATATTTCTGACATATTTTAACAGTTTGACTTATCTGTTCAATCGTTTCAGGAATTGCAACGGCGATTGGATCTTTTCCCTTAATATATGAAGCATCTTGCCTGTATGGCACCTTTTCTTCCTCGCCAATTATCAGATTCTTACCAAGCGAATCCTCAAGCTCCTTCAGAAAATTCATAATAAATGAAGCAGGGCAATAATATATAACCATTAACCATCATTTAAAATATTGAGTTGATCGTTTGGATTTTTTGTAAGGGTTTTATAACTACAAGCATCACAATAGTGACGTCCTCCTCATGCCATGAGGCTTGAACGACCAAGCTAGACCGCCCACAGCGGAGCCCTGCGTGTGGAAGTTACGGTGTCTCTGATCTCAGCCGG
>JABEBW010003669.1_pt1 | contig 18687 bp, 21 predicted proteins | sample 7245961 | NCBI WGS metagenome assembly JABEBW01 (sample SAMN14506364, study PRJNA622280) | hot springs metagenome | biome: hot spring [ENVO:00000051]|acidic hot spring [ENVO:00002120]; feature: spring [ENVO:00000027]|sediment [ENVO:00002007]; material: sediment environment [ENVO:01001048]...
TTTAACCCAACACCAAATGATATCAAAAGGTTATCACAAGCAAATTTATTTATAGCCATAGGTTATGGGTTTGAATTTTGGTTTGATAAAGTAAAAAATGATATAAAAGGCAACACGCTAATATTGGCAAATTACTATACAAACCCTATTAATAAAAAAGTTATACACGATCAAACAATAGCAAATCCACATATTTGGCTTGATATGAATTTTGTAAAAAACATTGCCGTCTTTAAAATCGCAGACCAATTATGCCAGATTGATAAAAAAAATTGCCATTTTTTTAAACAAAATGCCAAAGAGCTCAGTCAAAGAATCTCACACATTCAAACTAAGTACGATAATTTATTCAAAAATAAAGATATATGCATTGTTGAAGTAGATCCAGCATTTGATTACTTTTTAAGAAGTTTTGGCCAAAAACCGTGTGCAAGTATGTTGCAAGAAGGCTCCAGCGAGCTTACAATAGGAAATTACAAGTTATTAAATAATTGCAAGTGCAAAAAAGGTATTGTGATTTGGGCTTTTAGATCAAAACAAGCAGACACTATTGCGTCATCTATGCATTACAAAAGCGTGTATTTAAGCCCACTTGGCAATTCAAAAAATTATAAAATGGATAATTATACTAAGTTACTAGAATACAATTTTGATAATCTTAAAAATGCAATAAATGATTGAATTTAAAAACATCAGTTTAGTATACGATAAAAAAATTGTCTTAGATAATATAAATGCAACGATTAGCAAAGGCGAATTTGTAAGCATAATTGGTCCAAATGGTGCAGGCAAAACTACATTAATTAAAATTCTAATGGGTTTAATAAAGCCAACATCAGGAAGTGTACTAATAGAAGGTCTACCCCCAAAGGAATACATATCAAAATACAAAACTTCGTACCTGCCTCAACAAACAAACATAAATTGGTCCATGCCACTTAGGGTCATGGATATTATGCTTATAGAAAATACAAAAACATTTGGTATTTTTAAAAAACCAAACAAAGAGCTAATTGAAAAAGCAAAAAAAATGCTTGATAGGTTTGATATCTTAGATATAGAAAACAAATATTTAAAAGAACTTTCTGGCGGTCAAAAACAAAGGGTGGAACTTGCTAGATGTTTACTAAAAAACCCACAAATTTTGGTATTAGACGAGCCAAATACAGCTTTAGATGCTGTATTCAACGAAAAAATGTACAATATTTTATTAGAAGAAAAACAAAAAAACAAAACAACCATTATCTTGGTTAGCCACGATATAGGTGCTGTTAGTAAGTTTGTTGATAAAATTATGTGTTTAAATGTAAAGCTTCATTGTGCGGATAAACCAGAACATATTGATTTTCGAAAACTTATTTCCGTATTATATGGCAACGATACAAATATAGTATTACATTCTGCTGGGTGTGAGTCATGTCAATTTTACAAAACCCAATAATTGTTAGTGTACTAATAAAAGCTTTGGTCGCAGGCGTTTGTCTATCTATATTGCTATCTATTTTAAGCTATTTTGTTGTTTTGCAACGCTTAAACTTTTTAGGCGTTGGCATATCGCATTCTGTATTTGCAGGGCTTGCTTTTAACTATTTTTTCGCGCTTTCTACGCTATTTATACCCATTGGGTTTGCATGCTTAACAGCGCTAATTATAGGTATTTTATATCGAAGAGGCTTAAGCAAAGATAGTGCAATCAATGTTATGTTTGTTTTTACAATGGCTTTGGGCGCTATTGTGTTGAGTTTTTCTTCTGGATATTCCGCAAATATAATGGGTATGCTTTTTGGTGACATCTTAGCTATAAATAGTATTGATATAGTTTACTCTCTAATACTTTTGTTTTTAGGCCTTTTGCTACTTAGTGTATTTTTTTCTCACTTGCAGCTTATTACATTTAATGAGGAATTGGCAAAGATAAATGGCATAAACGTGGATTTAGCCTATTATTTGTTTTTAATGTTTTTGGGAATAGTAATTGTGTTAAGCGTAAAGTTGATTGGCATCATACTTGTCAACGCTTTTTTGGTTTTGCCTGCGCTATGTGGTATAAATGTTGCAAGAAGCTACGCTAAGGTAATCTTTTGGTCTATAATTTTTTCTGTAATATCCACAATTAGTGCTATTTTCCTTTCTTATTACTTAAATACACCATCTGGAGCTACAATAGTTATTGTGTTTTTTATACTATGGCTAATAAGCGGCATGTATAATAAGATATTAAAATGGAGGAAACAATGAAAATAGCAGTACCCGTTAGTGATGAAACGTTAGATATTTTCCCAAGAACAGGCAAAGCACCGTATTTTGCTATATTTATTGACAATAATTTTAGCCACCTAGTCAAAAATTTAGTTGAAGAAAAGGAAGATGAAAATGATACATCAAAAGATCATGTTGAGTTTCACAGAAAACAAGTCGAATTGCTCGGTAACATTGATGCTGTAATTGTTGTGTTAATTGGAAAACATATTAGAAAAGCATTTGAAGAAAAAAACATCCAAATAATTGAATTGTCACAAAGCAATTTTAAAAACGCCAAAGACTTGGTTCAATACTATCTAAATAGTAAAAATTAATTGAGTTAAAATTATACTTGACATATGTCCATAATGGCATTATATTTTAAATGGGCATATGTCCATAAAGAGGTTTGCATGAGAGGCAGATGGCGCAGAAGGTTTATTGAGTATAGACCAAAAATCAAATGTTTTAAGCCTTGTGGTGTGGCTTTTAAAGAGTTGGATGTTAACATGCTTACAAACGATGAATTAGAAGCTTTAAGGTTAGCTGATTTTGAAGGTTTTTACCAAGAAGATTGCGCAAAGCGTATGAATATTTCCCGTACTACATTTGGTAGAACTATAGAAAATGCTAGAAAAAAAGTTGTAGATGCTCTATTGAATGCAAAAGCTATTGTTATTGAAGAAGGAGGTGATACTTATGAGAATAGCGATACCAACGAGTGATGGAAAAAATATATCAAAACATGTTGCTTTAAGTAAATACTTTAATATCTATGAAAATGAGCAATTGATATCTCAAATTGAAAATCCGCTTATCGAAAACCTCAAAGACGCACCACAACTACACTCGCAGGGTAAAAGAGGCTTGGGAGCTGGAAGAATTATACCGCAATTACTTGTAGAGCAGAATGTGGATGTTTTTTTAGCAAGGGAAATCGGAGAAGGAATGAGGTTTAATTTAGAACATGTTGGTATAAGATGTATTGAAAGTGAAGAAAAAAGTATAGATGAAGCTTTAAAAAAATTAAATTAGGAGGTGTAATTATGCCATTTGGAGATGGAAGAGGACCATTATGGGCTCAAGGTAATAACAATTTCGGCAAAGGAGTGGGTAGAGGATTTGGCAGAGGGTTAGGTTTGGGTTATCGCAGGAATTATTTTTTTGAGCCAAATAATAACAAAGAATATCTAGAAGAAGAAAAACGCTATTTGCAAGAGCGCTTAAAGGAAATCGACTCTTTGCTAAATCGCTAACCTAAACTCTCAAGAAGCCTGAAACTAGCTTCTTGAGAGTCTAAACCCCTAATTTTAAAGTAAGTTGAACCTTAAACTAAAAAACGGTTGTATGCATTTGACAAAAAGGCATGTTTGTTGATAAAGTTTCTCCACTCCGCTTTCAGACAAAGATACGCTATACACAGGCACAAGGTAAATGTCTGTTGGCGTAAAGCTTAAATTAAAATATATTTTTTTATAATTATCGATAAGCAAAATATTATCCGTTTGAGTTTGAACGAATGAATCCATTTTGTACTCTTTTTCGTTAATGATTATTTGCTTATCAAAAAAAGCACTCAAAAAAGTAAAATTAAGCTCTTCGTACAATTGATAATCTTTTGATGGATTGTAATAAATATCCACCACCAAACTATTGTTATCAATCGTATAAACTTTACGTATATCGTACTTTTTATTTTCTAAATGTACACTATAGTCAAACCTTGTTGCATTGTATCTTATTAATTCATTTACTTGATTAAACTCGCTTTTAAAAATCTCATCCAATGTAAGCTCTTTTTCCACAATATGGTCTACAAAACTATAGCGATTATTTTTATCATAAAAAATATCGTTTTCTATATTTATATCTTTGGCCACTATTTGAGAATGTATACTTTCTACGCCAGCGCGCTCACCTACTGGCATAATTTTTGTATGGTAAAATTCTTTGTGTCTTTTGATAGTGTTTGTTATGTTAAAATTATATGGCTTTAGATCAAACTCAAAAAAGCTTCCACTATAGTTGGGTTTGATAAAAACATTAAACACATTATTGCTTAAAACATACTCATTTTCAAAATCGCTATCTATATCCGTTTCTATAATAGGCTCTTGCCAAATAGATGATGCTATAATATTTTCATACACTGCATTCCTTAAATGTGGCATATATAGCCCACCAAATACACCATGCCAATAAGCATCATTGCATTGAGCGTCAAAAAAATGCTCTGTTTTTTCTTTGTCATTCATATCAATAAATTGTTTTGCAAATAACACGCGCTTATACATATTGTTTGCTTCGTCATACTTTGCTAAAAAATTGCGCCATATCCCACCTTGAATAAAATGCTTTTTAGAATCATACAAATTTAAAGATTTGATTTTATCGACATAATCATTGTACTGCATTTGGGCTTCAAATGTAAGTGCCCATTCTCCAAGCTCAGTATATGAACCAGCTGGTGGGTTAGCTTTTTTAAGAGGTTTATCGTATGTGCTAAAAAAAACTTTTGGCAAAACAAACTCTACTACGCTTCCTATTTCGCTTAAAAAACGCTCAAGCCAATTTTTATCATAGACCCACTCATACGTTCCAGGCCAAATTCCAAATTTTTCCCCATCGTCAGCAAAAACAAAAAAAGCATTATCATTAAAAGTGTTTATGTAATTTATTGTCTCTTGGGGTTGTTTAAATGGCATTGTATACCTCAGTGTTTCATTTGAAGGTAATAATTTAACCTTAGAAAACACATTATCTGCAACAAATATATTAGCTAAAAGCTCATACTCTTGTATACCTGCCCTTTTTAAATGTATATCGTCAACCACAACATATTCCAAAGGATTTATAATACTTGGCAAATGTGGCTCCCATGCGCGCTCAGCTAACCACAAACCAACAGGCTCTTGACCAAATAAATTAAAAACCAAATCATTCATACGCTCAATTTGCGCTTTAGAGGTTTGCTCATCCCAAATAGATAAAATACTTTCAGAAAAACTCCCGCCTATTATTTCTATCTTGCCATCGCTAACCAATTCTTTAACAAAGCCAACAAAATCTGGCTTATTTTTTGAAAGCCACCTAAGCAAAGGTCCTGAGTAGTGAATGCCAAATTTAAAATTATTAAATTTAGAAGCAACTTTCATAAAAGGCTCATATGCTTTATTAAAAGCATTTTCAAAGACACTATCAAAATTGCCAACAGGTTGGTGATTATGGACAATAAAGATGAATTTTTTCACTTTTGCACCATCCAATTAAAAATTTTTAATTTTAAAGGTAATAAATTCAATACATTTGTGCTTTTATACAATTTATCTAAATCATACAAAATAGTTATTAAATTTTCAAGTTTTTCTTGATTTAACTTGCTTATTATTCTTTTGTAATATGGTTTTGATGTATCTAATACACCATGCATTTCTAAAAAAGCATTAAAAAAAACTGTTGAAAGCGTTCCAATCAACACTAAAGGGTGATCGCTGTATTTGTCAATAAAAGAACTAAACTGTTCAAAATTATGATTTACAATTGCATCAACTGCTTCAAGATTCAATAAATCTTTTTGTAAAAAATCAATTTCAACTTGGTCTTCAGACAAGATTATTTTTTCAGTTAATAAATAAAGTGCTGTTGCGTTTGAATAAAACTCACTTTTGCTAATTTTTTCAATAAATTGTACATCAATATCTTTAATCTTACTTTTTAAATAAGCTTTAATTTCTTGAGGTGTAAGATGCCTAAAACTAACAATTGAATCTGACTTCAATTTATTTGAACATCTAATGGGATCCAATACTATAACATCATTTGAAGGTTTTATATCAATCAATTGGTCAAGCTCAAAATTTAACCTCACATACTTAATGTTTCTTTCGCCAAATAAATCGTATGAACATAAATGCATAATATTTTCTGAAAATTCTTTAAAAGACATGTATATATATCTATTGACACTTAAACCTAAGGATTTAGACAATCTATCTAAATAGGTGCGTTTTAAAAAATAATCATCACTATCAAAAATATATAAAGGTTTAATTTTTTTTTCAGAAATCTCTTTTTTTAACTCGTCTTGATTCATATGAATAACTGACAAAGGATTTAATTAAAGGATGAGGGTTTAATGGTCTTGATTGAAACTCTGGATGAAACTGAACCGCGATAAAAAAAGGGTGATTTCTAAGCTCTATAATCTCAATGAGTTTGTCGTCGGGACTCTTACCTGAAAAAACAACTCCAGCTTTTTCAAAATTTTCTAAATAATCTATATTAAATTCATACCTATGCCTATGTCTTTCATATATTAATGTTTGATTGTATATTTTATGAGCAAGTGTATTTTCTTCTATCACACACGGATAACTACCAAGTCTCATGGTACCGCCCAGTTGACCGAGGTTTCCTTCTATGTAAATACCATTTTTAACCCATTTATTTGCAACATGTATAACTTTATTTGGACTATTTTCATCGAACTCTTGCGAATTAGCATCTAAATTCAATACATTCCTTGCAAACTCAATAACAGCCACTTGCATACCCAAACAAATTCCAAGATATGGTATATCGTTTTCTCTTGCATGCTTGATTGCCAAAATTTTACCTTCTATGCCTCTTGAACCAAAACCACCAGCAACCAAAATTCCATCAACACCAGAAAGTAGAGATATACCATCTTTTTCTAATTCTTCTGAATCAATCCACCTGAGATTTACTTTGATATTTAAACTACCACTACAATGAACAAAAGATTCAATCAAACTCTTATAAGCTTCCTTTAAGGATACGTACTTACCCACAAAAGCAATTTCTACTGTATCTTTAGGGTATTTTATAGAATGAACCATTTTTTTCCATTCATTTATATCCGCACTATTTTCTTCTAAATTCAGTTTAGATAATACAGCAGCATCCAATCCCTCCTGGTTAAGCATAACAGGAACTTCATAAACAGTATCTACATCACAAGCATTTACAACATCTTTTTTATCAACATTACAAAATAAAGCTATTTTTTGTTTAAGAGAATCATCAAGCGGGATTTCACTGCGTGCAATAATAATATCTGGCTGTATACCAAGTGATTGCAATTCCTTTACACTATGTTGCGTAGGTTTTGTTTTAAGCTCATCTGTGGCTTTTATATAAGGAACCAATGTAACATGTATAAATACAGCATTTCTACCGCCAACTTCTAGTCTCAACTGCCTTATTGCTTCTAAATACGGTAGACCTTCTATATCGCCAATGGTGCCCCCAATTTCCACCAGTAAGATATCTTTATTCAATGCTGCTTTCTTAATGCGTCTTTTTATTTCATCTGTTATGTGCGGTACAACTTGCACAGTTGCACCCAAATAATCGCCTTTTCGTTCTTTTTCTATAACAGTATAATACACTTGGCCTGTCGTAAAATTATTGTCTTTAGTTAATTTTAAGCTAGTAAAACGCTCATAATGACCTAAGTCCAAATCTGTTTCTGAACCATCATCTAAAACATACACTTCGCCGTGTTGATATGGGTTCATTGTACCTGGATCTATATTAATGTATGGATCAATTTTTAGCATCGAAACATTGAAGCCTCTTTTTTTTAGCAAAAAACCCAGTGATGAACTTGATATTCCTTTACCCAAAGATGACACAACACCGCCTGTTATAAAAATATATTTAGTGTCCATAAACAACCTCTTTTTTAAACAAATACAAACTAACTAGTTGATTATACCACCAACAATAATTTTTTACAAAAATTACATTCATTCTTTTTTCGGAAACTTTAACCTAAACAAACTCCCAAAACCAGGAGTGCTTTCAACTTCAATTATTCCATTATACAGCAAAACAAGGTGCTTAACGATAGCCAATCCTAAGCCACTACCTTTGCTTTTTATTTTATAAAAACGTTCAAATATCAATTCTTGCTGACTTTTTTCTATACCAATACCGCTATCTTGCACTTCAAATATATGGTAATTACTATTGGCATAACATTTTAGTTTTATGTAGCCTTCTTTTGTATAAAAAAAGGCATTATCTAATAAATTATTGAGAATTGTTTTTAGATGATAGTCATTAAAGAGGATTGTTTGTAATTCGCACTCTTTTATAAATCTTATATCCTTATTTAGCAGCAGATGGTTTATATTTAATTCGTTTATTAAACTATCTATATCTACTATTGACAAAGAATAGCTAGACTGAGAATAGTCTTCTATCTTTGCAAGTTGCAATATGTTATTTATTAAATCATTTAGATTCAGAGCATTTTGATAAATATACTTTAAAAATTTAATTTGGTCTTTTCTATCAATATCTTTGTTTGATAATAGAGTCTCAGCATAACCTGCAATAGTTGTAATTGGAGTCTTTAGCTCATGTGATGCATTTGAGAAAAAGTTCATTTTCATTTTTTGATAAGATTCCTCTTTTGTTATATCTTCTATTATTATGATGTATCCGTTTGTGATTGGAATTTTGTCAAACTTTAAAATTTTATGTTCAAATTCAATTTTTTGAAGGTTCTCACTTTTTAACTTACTAAATAATGAAACTAATTTATAATCTTTCCAACCATCAATTACTGATTTTCCAGTTTCTATATTTGAACCAAATAAGTTAGAGATATAACTATTGGATAGCAACACTGTATCTTTATTGTCAATAAGCAAAACGCCTAGGGGCACATTTTCTATCACTTTGAGCAAATTAGACCTATGTAAATTTAATTTATCAATTTTTTGAGATTGTCTTTCTATAATTTTATGCACTAGAGGAAATATTCTGAAAAAAACATTACCATGATTTTGAAAACTTTCTGAAATTAACTTGTTAAATCCTTCTAAAAGAATGATGGTTAGTAAAACATACAAAATAATACTTAAAAAAAATGATTTGAAAAAATAAAAGAAAGTAATGCAAATTAAAAAATTGAACTGTAAAACAATAAAAAATAAGATCTTATAAAATAAGGCCATAACCTATCTTTGGTTTTGATTTGATAATATTTGCTTTTGGTCCTAATTTTTTTCGCAAAGAAGAAATATGCGCATCAAGAGTTCTTGTCTGAATTTGGCTATCGTAACCCCAAATTTTAGTAAATAATTCTTCGCGCGAAAACACTTTGTTTGGGTTAGATAAAAAAAGACTCAAAAGCTCAAATTCTTTAGCTGTCAAATCAAGCGCCTTATTATCAATATAAGCACTAAATGTATCTAAATCAAGCTCTATTCCATTAAATTTCATCTTATTATCTTTTTTTTCTATTCGTCTAAGCAGCGCTTTGATTTTTGCAATCAATACTTTTATAGAAAATGGCTTCACAATATAATCATCTGCTCCTTCAGACAATAATTTTGTAATGACTGATTCTTGCGATTTTGCACTTAAGATAACAACAGCTATATCTTTATACTCTTGCTTTGTTTTTATCAGTCTCAAAAAATCTTCACCTTGCAAACCAGGAAGCATCAAATCTAAAATTATAAGATTTGGTATAAAATCTTTCAAAAGCAGAATTGCGTAATTAGCATTTTCTGCAATTAACGTTTTAAAACCTTCTTTTTTTAGATTAAATTCAATTAGGTTGGCAATTGCTTCTTCGTCTTCTATGATTAGTATATTAAACATATTTACAAATCTTTTATGCGTTTGTGTTTGTAAATTTCTCCAGTAGCTATATACAGTGATAATTCTGCAATATTTGTGGCTTCATCTGCTATACGCTCTATTACCCTTGCAATAAAAATCATAGGGATGGTTAGGGTTGATGCATTTTGTTCATTAGTTATTTGAGCCATTTCTTTAATAATAGACAATTCGCACTTATCTACGTAATCATCACTTTTAATCACAGAAATTGCGCTAGAGTAATCTTTAGAAAAAAAAGAATTAAGTGAGGTCTCAAGCATAATTACAGTTTTATCTCTCATATTTGAAATTTCACTAGTATCTATTCTAAAGTCAACAAAATCAATTTTTTCTATCCATTCGGCAATATTTGTAGCATTATCTGCTATGCGTTCCAAAAATGTATTAATCTTTAAAGCAGACAAAACAATTCTTAAATCTTCAGCCAAAGGCCACCTTAAAGCTATTAAATTTGCACAAAATTCATCTATGTCATTGTCTAGCGCATCTACTTCATCATCTAAATCCCGAACCTTTTTAGCTAACTCCAAATCTTTATTGATGAGTGCATCAATAGAATACACAAACATATGTGTGGCAGCTTGCGCCATATTAGAAATCTTAACTCTAAGCTGTTTTAAATCTTCATCTAAAAGTCTCATACATGCTCCTAACCAAATCGCCCCATAATGTAATCTTGCGTCTTTTTATCTTTAGGGTTTGTAAACATAATATTTGTTTTATCATATTCTATAATCTCACCATCCATTAAAAAAAGTGTATATTCCGATACACGCGCTGCCTGTTGCAAATTATGCGTTACTGCTATAATAGTCAACTTTTTAGAAAGTTCAACCATTAAATCTTCAATTTTCGATGTCGATATCGGGTCTAATGACGCAGTAGATTCATCAAATACTAAAACTTCTGGATCCACTGCAATAGCACGTGCAATACATAGTCTTTGTTGTTGTCCTCCCGATAAATGTGTTGCAAGTTTATCTAGCCTATCTTTTACTTCATCCCACAATGCAGCATCTTTAAGTGCCTTCTCTACTCTATCTTTTAGCTCGTTTTTGTTTTTTATACCTTTTAATTTCAAACCAAAAGCAACATTTTCGAATATTGACATAGGAAAAGCAGTTGGTTTTTGAAATACCATACCTACCATATCTCTTAGTTGAATCAAGTCAATCTTAGATTCTAAAATATTTGTTTTATCAATATAAATGGCACCTTCGTAACGGTTATTGTCGTATAAATCATGCATACGATTAAAACATCGAGCCAATGTTGTTTTTCCAGATCCTGACGGCCCAATAAGGGCTAGGATAGTATTTTCTTTGACACAAAAATTTAAATCTTTTAAGGCAAGTTTATTGCTATAATAAAAATTAAGATTTCTAACATCAATTTTCTGTTTTCCATCAATATTACAGATATACTTCAACGACTAAACCTCCAATAAGAAAACAATCTGCTTGCAATATTAAACAATAATACACTAAAAGTCAAAATAATTGCAGCTGCCCAAGCTAAATGATGCCAACTATCATACGGTCCCATTGCGTAGTCATACATTGTAACGGTTAATGTTGCTATTGGCTTATTTAATTTGTAACTTTCAAAGTTACTATTAAATGAAGTAAACAACAGTGGCGCTGTTTCACCCAATATTCTTGACACTGCAATTAGAATCACACTCACAATACCTACTATGGCTTCCTTTGCTACAACCTTAAAAATTACTATATACTTTGGTGCGCCAAGCGCATATGCTGCTTCTCTAAGTTCATTTGGCACAAGACTTAACAGATTATCTATAGAACTTATAACTATTGGTATCATGAGCAGTGCTAATGCAATTGAGCCAGCAATTACAGAAAATCCGCCCATAGGCATAACTACCAAAGCATAAACAAAAATACCTATTATTATTGATGGTATGCTTGTCATAGCATCGCTTACATTTCTTATTATATTTGCTAAAAAACTATCTTTTCCATACTCACTTAAATAAATACCCCCAAGTATACCCGAAGGGATGCCAATTAAAGCAGCTATACCTACTACTTCTAATTGACCTAAAATAGCAAACTTTAAACCACCACCTTCATCACCTGGAGAAACAGCATTTGATGTAAATACAGACCAGTTAATATAGTGAAAACCTTTTTCAACCAAACTTACAATTATCCAAAATAAAAAAAATAGACCAATTATAGCGCTAAATGTCGATATTAATAAACCAATGTAATTAACAACCTTTCTTTTGCGCATAGTTTAACCTCTTGCTTTGCGTAAAAAATACATTTTTGAGATAATAATTAAAATAAAACTAAATAAAAATAATATAAAAGCCAGTAAATACATTGATGATAAATATAAATGCGAGCTAGCTTCTGTAAACTCATTTGCAATTGTAGCAGTAACAGTTGTAGTGGCAGACATTATTGATGTAGGTAGGCTATCTTGATTGCCAATTACAAATGTAACAGCCATCGTTTCACCAATAGCCCTTCCAAGACTAATAAGTACAGCTCCGATAATAGCGCTTTTAGAGTATTTAAACATAACCTTTGAGATTGTTTCCCACTTAGTAGCACCCAAAGCATATGCAGATTCTTTTAATAAATCTGGCGTAATCTTTAGTGCGTCACGAGCCAAAGCTGCAGTAAATGGTATAATCATTATAGCCAACACTACACTAGCAGTAAACAAACTAACACTTGAAGAGTAACCATAAAAGTACTGACCAATTATAGGCAATTTCGCAAGTGTTGCATTAAAAAAAGGCTGGACATACTTTTCGATTAATGGACCCAAATAGAATAACCCCCAAAAGCCATAGATTACGCTTGGTATTGCGGCAAGCAATTCTATAGCTATGCCAATGGGTGTTTTTAAAAAATTAGGGCAAATTTCCACTAAAAATATTGCTATACCAAGTGCTATAGGTATGGCAATTATAGCAGAAATAGTCGTAGTAAGAATCGTTCCAACAAGTGCTATAAGCCCGCCAAATTTATTAAATGCTGGTGACCATGTATTGCTTGTTAAAAAAGAAAAAAAACCAAAGTGATTTATTGCATCTTTAGAGTTTACATACAAAACTATAAATAAACCAATAACAATTAACAAAGTAAAATAGGCAAAAAACATCGAAACATGTTTAAGAAAAAAATCAATCACAACAAACTTTTTCTTCATGATCCACCCTCATTTGATTTTGTTGGGGGAAAACCCCCAACAAATTAAAATCCGTTTTGACCTAAGTATTTAAAGATCAAATTTTTTGTGGATTGAGGCAATGGAATATAGCCTAAACTTTCAGCTGCTTTATCTGCGTGTTCAAAACCCCATTTAAAAAATTGTACTGCTTGTTTATGCTCTGGTGTTGGTTGTTTTGGTATAAGCACAAAAGTACCAGAGACTATTGGCCATGTTTTTGCTCCGCCTTGGTTAACTAAAGCTTCACAAAAACCATTATTTTCTTGCCAATTGGCTTTTGCTGCTGCCTCCTTAAATGCTGCTACAGTTGGTATAACCCATTTGCCTTCTTTATTCTGCAAAACTACACTGGTTAAATGGTTTTGTAGCCAGAATGCATACTCTACATATCCAATTGAACCCTTAATTTGTTTTACATAGTTAGATACACCCATATTGCCTTTTCCACCTACACCTGTTGGCCAATTCACTGATAAACCGTAATGTACTTTTTCATCCCATTCCTTGCTAATTTGGCTAAGCCAGTATGTTACATTCCAATTTGTACCAGAACCATCCGCTCTATGAACTATTGTTATTGGTATGTGTGGCAATTTTAAACCAGGGTTATCTTTTTGAATTTCTGGGTCATTCCAGTATTTAATTTCACCCATAAAGATTTTAGGTACAATGTTGTTTGATAATTTCAATTGGTTATCTTTAATACCTGGTATATTTACAACCAATACAATACCGCCTACAAGTGATGGAAACTGGATTAAATTCTTTTTTTCAAGCTCCTGCATTGATAAACACATATCAGTGCCACCAAAAGCTACCACGCCCTGACTTACCTGTTGTATGCCTGCACCAGACCCTACACCCTGATAGTTTACTTTTGTTCCTGTTGCTTTTTCATACTCAAAGGCCCACTTTGTGTAAACTGGATAGGCAAATGTTGAGCCCGCACCATTAATATTAGTTGCATTGGCTTTAGCGGTGCTTAAGCTAAACACTATAACAACAGCTACAAAAGCAAAAAACCTAATCCATTTAGATGGATTTAACATGTAAACACCTCCAAAATTGGCACTTTGCGTGCCTTTTGGTCTAATTTTATATATAAGTTGTAAAATAAACATCAATGAATTGTAAAATTTTTGTAAAGTGCTATTGCAAAGATTTTATTATTTCAATAAAATCCTGTTCACCAATTTGACCTGGAACTCTTACTTTGGGTGCACCTTGTTTGTTTATAAAAATACTAGTAGGTGTAGCAAAAATTCCACCTATGGGATATGTTTGATTATAATTACCCCAATACAGCGGGTACACTACGCCAAACTCTCTTGCAAATTCTCTAATTTGTTCGATGTGGTCAAATGGATCGACACCTATTATCACAACATTTTTTTTATTTTTACCATAAAGTTCGTATAATCTATTAAGTGTTGGAACCTCTTTTTGACAATAGTAACAATTGATATCAAAAAAAGTTAAAACGACAATTTTGCCTTTAAAATTCTCAACATTGGCTCTTTGACCATTTATACTAACTAAATCCAAGTTAAATGCAAAGCTCTTGCTTGTGAAAACAAAAAAAATTAATACAAAAAAAACAACCCTTTTCACGTTCATTTTGCAACCTCCTACATTCTAAGGGCTTATAATTATCATAAAAAATTACAAAAGGCAATTGTTTTTAAAAAGACTTTACTGGGCTTTTTTTTCGCTTATATTCATCAACCAATACACAATACCTAAAATTAGTACAAGCAAACCAAGTATAGCAACTTCTTCAGATTTTTGAGGCTCAAGCGAAAATATTAATATCTTACGCAACAGCGCTGCCATAGCAAGACTAATAAATACATTCAAAGCGAACTTCTTACCTTTCAACCTCTTTACTTCTTCCTCCAAGAGCTCCCTAATAGTCCATAAAATTAACATAGCGCCCAGTATATTTATAACAGTATTTTCAAATGAGTGATTAGAATTTATCAAATATTTGGCTATATCGGATAAAAATAAAAAAAATACCAAAAAACTTGTCAAAACAAGCAGGCTAACTAAACCAACATCAAAAAAATAAGATATCCTTGAGCTTAGATGAACTATGTTTGTCTCTATCTTGCTTTTTGCTATGTAAAATTTATTTTCATCAATGTAAGAACTTGTCATTATATCCAAATTGATATCTAAAATCTTATCTATAGAACGTTTCAATTCTTCTTGCCTATGCAATACATCAATATGTTCTAAAACAAGGCTATGCAAATACGACCTAATAAAACTCATTGTGGCGTTTACATAATGTGAGTAAAGTCCTATTTGGGCGTGGACTTCTCCTATTTTTTTTACGCGTCTTAAATACTCTTGGTTGTACTTGCCTTCAAATAAATCCAAAAACCATAGTTTAAGCTCTTCTTTATGTCGAGCTTTGATTTCTTCATCTGGAAAAAATTTAGCGTAAATATCAAATTTTGATATAAAGTCATAAAATTCCTCCACAAAATCATTTACATTGTTTTTTGACAAATCTTTTAAACTTGTCAGATTTGCTATATCGCTTTTTGTAAAGTTATATATATGGCTTACAACTTCTATCGTTTCCATATTTGATTTTTAATTTAAAAAAAATTATTTGTCAAGTGGAAAAACTGTCTACAATACATGATTGTAGACAGGATATTTTTTTAAGGACAAGACTGGGTGTATGGGACTTTTCCTAAAGCAACCAAAAAAGCTTTAAATGGGGCTATAAACTGCATAGCTTCGCCTTTTGAACCTTTAAATGTCATTTTAGTAAACATTCCTATATTAAGAAAACCAAAATCACCTGCAGCTAGCGACTTCCAATTTTTAGTCGTTGCATACATTAGAAATTCCGGATGAGGATCTTTTTGTGCGCCACCGTAAACGCAAACAGCCTTGCCATCTTCATACTTAATCTCAACTTCTGAGATTGTCTTTGGATTACAATCTTGCCTATAAAAAGCTATCGTTTTGTAACCTTTTTCTTTATTAACATTATAATTTGACCATTCTGCCATAGTAGATTGCAAATGTTCATTCCAGTAAGAACAAAATTCCTTAGTCCAATTTGGACCCATCCATGGACTTTGGGCAAAAGATAATGAATACATACCACAAAAAACTAGCAAACCAATTAAAAAACTCTTAAACATTTAAAAACCTCCAATAATGAATAATTTATACATTATTGAATGATAATGTTACTTAGCTATCTTGTCAACTAAAAAATCACAATTTAGGTGGCTTTGATTTGTTTTGAAAAAACCATTTAAAGCGTCTTAGTAAATCAAATAAAAATGGCACAAAAGAACTGGTTATTTTTAAGATATTTTTAGGATAAAAAAGTATTCTTATGCCTTTTTTGTCTTCTGTATGTAATCTTTTTACAAAAGCTAAGAATAATTTTTTGTCGTTTTTAAGTAATATTTTGCTTAGCATTTTATTGTATCTATCAAGAAGCATTGTTGATTTCCATCTTGTAAGTTGTTTTTTATCATAACCCAAACCCAAAGCATACCTGTATGGCGACTTAATAAATTCCAAACTTTCAAAAAGTTTATCAATGTCTGAAACCATTGAAACATTGTTTTCATGCAGTCTCCACACAGCTATTGTCTTGTTTGAAAGAATTACATTACCAGAAAGACATAATCTCAAAAAAGATTCAACGTCTTCATTTATAATATTATGCTTATAAAAACCAATTCTTAAAGCAGCTCGCCTCAAATACAGCGTAGCAGCATGAAAGTACGGGATTTGATTCCAGTTTAAAAATACATAAAAACCATTTATGCACGTTTCTTCTTTTCGCTTATATGTTATTTTTGAATTGTCATACACAGTCTGGGCAAGCGCCATAACCATAACGATATTTGCACATTCTTTTTTGTGGTAAAAATCTATCAAATCAATCATTGAGGAAATTGCATCATTTGCGATTAAATAATCATCTGCATCTAAATTTAATACATAATCACCACTTACATATTCGTATAAAAGCTTTCTATGGTTTGCTACTCTCCCAATATTTTTCTCATTTCTAAAATATTTTAAACGCTTGTCGCTATATTGCTTAACAATTTGGCGCGTTTCATCAACCGATGCATCATCACTAACTACAACCTCTAAGTTTTGGTAATCTTGACTCAAAGCCGAGTCGATTGCTTGTTTTATAAATTTGGCTTGGTTATATGTTGGTATAGCTATAGAAACCTTTGGCTTATCCATGTTTTACCTTCAAAATTTTACCCAAAACTAATATTAACAAGAAAAATTCGCTTAACACAAATGCAATACTAGCCCCTAAATCTTTTAAAAAATAACCTAAAATTAAGCATACAATTATATCAAATATAGACACAAACACAATACTTTTTGTAAAGTAACTTTCAAAGTTTAAATTTATTAGTCCGATAGTTCCAAACAGGTAATTCAAGCTGCCCAATAATATTACAAAACTTAATACTCTCGTATCAACTACAGCTTCAATCATTGGCTTTGCCGCGATAATTTTTATAATAAACCCAGAAAATAAAAATACAAAAAAGACGATAAAAAACAATAGCAAACCATAATATTTTCCAATGTTAAACAAATTTTTTATAGCATCTTGTTTTGATAAATCGTGATATTTCTTTGACAAGTGCGGAAATAAGCTCTGGCCAATTGGGCTTGTTAGAGCTTGCAAGCTAATTACAATCTTAGAAGCTAAAGCGTAATATCCCACGCTTGTATTTGATGCTACAAGACCTAAAAAAAATGTATTGGCATTTCTGTAAATATTTGTTGATAGTATAGCCAAAAATAGATGCCAACCTTCTATTAGCTGGTATTTTATGTTTTTTAAACTAAAAATGATTTTTATATTAAATTGCTTTATTGCAATAAAAAAAGCTACTATACCGCCAATTAAAAAACCTAGTGAATTAATCAATGGCACATATAAGTAGTTTTCCTCTTTCCTGATAAAAATAAATATGCATATGGTAAAAATAAGTTTTATTAAGATGTTGACAAATGTTATGTATTTCATTTTCTCTAACCCTTGGAAAAGCCATACAGGAAAAAGCATTTGTCCAATTAATACCAAAAGCGAAAAATAAAATATTTCATACTCGTGTGAAAATTTTTTAAAACTAAAAATAATAATTGTCGATAATATTGCGCTTAAAATCACAAATGCTAATTTGACAAAAAAAACTGATGAAAAAATCTCCGAAATTTTTCGTGTATTATTGCGATTTATGGAAACTAATTTAGTGGCTGACAAACTAAATCCGTAATCTGTAAAAATAACAAAATATGCGGCAAATGATTGTGCAAATGCTACAAGACCATACTTTTCTATGCCAATCGTCCGAACAAGATATGGTATGGTTATAAATGGCAAAATATAGTTTGCAGCTTGCATTAGACCTAAGAAAAGAATATTTTTTAATACTAACTTTTTATCTTCGCTTATGTTCATAAAACACTAAAGCCTACTAGCATCTTTTAAAGTCATCATCTACTCTTACAATATCATCTTCTTCAATATACTCGCCCACTTGCGCTTCTATA
>JABEBW010005055.1_pt1 | contig 18660 bp, 19 predicted proteins | sample 7245961 | NCBI WGS metagenome assembly JABEBW01 (sample SAMN14506364, study PRJNA622280) | hot springs metagenome | biome: hot spring [ENVO:00000051]|acidic hot spring [ENVO:00002120]; feature: spring [ENVO:00000027]|sediment [ENVO:00002007]; material: sediment environment [ENVO:01001048]...
ATATGCAGGTGTTCCGTTGATTGGGTAAACGAAGTAAACACCCTGTCTTATATGAATTGTTACAACCGGCTCTGAGGGATTGCTTGTATTTACCGTATAATTCTGAGCAAGCCATGGGATGGCAGAACCGTCATAATCCATACCAAATAAAGAATCCCAGTTCCAGCCTATCACATCAGTCTTCCATATGGTGTTAGAAGCTATATCAAAATAATTGAAGTTTGGCATATCCTGTTGCATTGCTATGTTAAGTGTGCCTGTAGAGGCATTTGACTTTATTGTACTGCCTTGACTTAGCACTGAAAAGCCGCTGATAAACACTATCGCAACCAATATAGTTGCTACTAAAACCTTTCCTTTATTTCTGTTCATTTTACTTCCTCCATTCCCATTCGCCTTCCGGCGAACTACATAGGTAGTTATATTTTGATATTATTTAAATATTTCTTTTTGAAAAATATTCAATTTTCCTTTTATTTCCTACTTTCAGAAATATTAATATAATGGTGGAAAATGTAGTTTAATTTATCAGTGAGGTGAACAATTCAATGAACGAAAAGATTTCACAGATAATGACAAAGAACCCAATAGTTTTAAAAGCCCCTGCATCAAGGAATGATGCTTTAAAAATTATGGTGAAGCACAACATAACAGGTCTGCCTGTTGTTGATGAAAACAAAAAATATCTTGGTCTAATAACAAGAAGGGATATATTTGAACATCCGGGGGAAGATCAGGTTGCTCTTATAATGAGAGAGGATGCACCGCATGTAACTCCCGATGCACCAATTGAGGAAGCTGCAAGGATCATGATTGAAATCCAGAGAAGGCATGTGGCAGTCGTTGATTCCCATGGTCATGTTGTTGGTATAGTTACCCCATACGATTTTCTTAAAATTATTTACAACAAAAAGATTGAAGATCCTGTTGAAAAATTCATAAAAAAACCCTGCATACTTGTGCATAAATCCACACCATTGAAAGTCGTATTCAGAATGATCACCCTTACAAAAATAAATGCGTTTCCTGTGGTTGACGATGATGCGAATCTTATTGGAGTGATCACCGATAGGGACATTTTTGAGAACACAAAGGTTGAGACAAGTGAAGAAGTGAGCCAGCTGGGCATAGGTGAAGATGAGGATGCCTGGACATGGGAAGGTCTTAGAAACATACTTAAGATACTTTATGTTGAGGAAAAGCTGGAGGTTCCAAAAATCCCTGTCTCTGAATCTATGGTGAAAAATCCTGTCAGTGTTCTTAACAAGTTGCCTCTTTACAAAGCTGTAAAAATAATGCTTGATAACAATTTCTCTCAACTCCCTGTCAGGGATTCACTGGACAATCTAGTTGCCATGCTTTATGATCTCGATCTCCTTGAAATATTCAAAAAGTGATGGTTGATGGGGGCCCAGGATATAATTGAACTTTCAAAAAGGAGAGGGATTTTCTGGCCATCTTTTGATATTTACGGGGGTCTTTCTGGTTTTTATGATTATGGCCCTGTGGGGTCATTGATTAAGGATAACATTATTTCAGTTTGGAAAAATATTTTTATAAATATTGAAGGAATGGCACCGATAGATTCACCAAACATAACACTCTCAAATGTTCTTGAAGCTTCAGGTCATACAAAGGTTTTTTCGGATTACATTACCTACTGTAAAAACTGTGGTGAAGCTTACAGAGTTGATGAATTGATTAAAAAGAAAATGCCCGATTTTGAATTCAAATCCTATGATGATATGGTTAAAAAAATGAGGGATTTGGATTTGACTTGTGAGAAATGCGGAGGTCCTTTAACAGATCCTGAGAGTTTCAACCTTATGTTTTCAACAAAGGTAGGTCCTGGTTCGGGAAAGATCTCATATCTGAGACCGGAAACAGCCCAGGGTATATTTGTAAATTTCCTGAACTATTTTAGATATTTCAGAGAATCTTTACCGTTCGGAGTTGTGCAGGTTGGAAAGGGATTCAGAAATGAGATTGCTCCAAGGCAGGCTCTTATAAGGTTGAGGGAATTCAATATGGCCGAGGCTGAGGTGTTCTTCAATCCCAATGAAATAGTCTGGCCAGAGCAAATCGGGAATGTTATGGATCTCGAAGTGAGACTTTTACCAAACACAGGTAAGGACATTATAATAAAATTGAAGGATGCGCTAATAAATGGAATAATAAAGCAACAACCCATTGCCTATTTTATAGGAATCTCATATCTTTTTCTGAAAAATATAGGTCTTGATGATAAAAGGATAAGGTTCAGACAGCATCACAAAGAAGAACTTGCCCATTACTCCAACGATTGTTGGGACTGCGAAGTCAATACCTCCTATGGGTGGATTGAGGTAATTGGTATAGCTGATAGGAATCAATACGATTTAAAGATGCATTCTATGCATTCCGGAAAGGACATGGAGGTAAAAATACAGACAGAGAAAAAAATAGTTAAGAAAAAGGTTTATGAACCAAATGAGGAGTTGTTCAAAAAAATTTTTGGGGATAAATGGAAAAGGGCAATGGAGACCATGCAATCCATGGAGATTAACGATAATCCAGTAATCTTTGGAAAAGCACTTCCAAAAGAAGCATACAGTATTAAGGAAACAGAAGTAACCGTAGATTTTGAAAAAGTTCTTCCCTGGGTAATTGAGCCGTCCTTTGGTATAGATAGAATATTTTTTTCCCTTTTAGACCATAATCTATACAGGAGAGAAGATTCAGGGTACAATGTTTTAAAGTTAAGGGCACATATTGCACCATTTAAGACTGCTGTTTTTCCCCTAATGGCTAAAGACAGCCTTGATTCAATTGCCATTCAGATTTTTGAAAATCTCAAGAAGAATGGTATTTCCTGTTATTATGATGATTCCGGTTCCATAGGGAAAAGATATGCCAGGGCGGATGAAATAGGTGTACCTTTCTGCATAACAGTGGATTATCAGACAATAAAGGATAACACAGTTACCATAAGGGAAAGGGATTCCACGAATCAGGAAAGAATTCATATAGATGATCTAATACAGAGAATTAGAGGAATGATTGAAGAATGCAGCAGGTTAATATAGAGTATGAAAGGATCCTATACAACCTATTAATGAACAACGTACCAAAGGTTCCAGAGAGTAAGGTGGCATTGTTGCTCTCTGGAGGCCTTGATAGCACAGTTGTATTATCAATAATAAAAGATTTCTATGACATTCATGCGTATACAGTCGGTCTTCCAGGATCCAGGGATGTTATGAATGCAAAAGCGGTTGTAAAATTTTATTCTCTGGATTATGAAATTGACCATGAGATTATTGAGCTAGATGAAGATCTTGTACTTTTGGCCATGAGGGATCTTCTTAGTATATTTAGAGACCTGACTGTAGTTGAACTTTCATTTGAAATACCATTTTACCTGGGTACAATTTTCTCTCTGGAAAAAAATATTTTCACAGGCCAGGGATCGGATGAACTTTTCCTCGGTTACAGGAAATATTTCACCGATCCGGAACAGAACAAGAGGGATCTTGCAGCACTGTTAGGTAGAACATTGCCGAGGGAAAGGAACATTGCGGAGAATGCGGGAAAGGATCTTCATGCACCTTTCATAAGTGGTGAATTGATAGATTTTGCATTATCTATACCAATGAAGGAAAAGATTAATGAGAACAGAAACAAGATAATTGTTAGGAAGCTTGGGGCGATTCTTGGTTTACCGGAATTTGTTGTAAATGGTGAAAAAAAAGCAATGCAGTACGGTTCAGGAACCATGAAAATCTTAAGGGAAATTGCAAGAAAGAGGAACGTAAAAGTTCATGAATTAAAAAATTACATAAAATATTGAAAAACCGTGGACTTTCCTCACCACTTTCTGTGATTTCTAGTTTAAAAATTTAATATCGATCTTTTTCTACCCAGCATTTAGGCTATTTTGTAATGCGATTTCTATGCTTCATCCATGGGATTAAGTTTTGCAATAGCTTAGATTCAAATTGTTAATATTTTTTGTCTGTTCAAGCTCTCACAGCCTTAAAAATATAATTTTGAGAAACCAATATATGAGTATTTTTCTGTTTTCCTTTTTTTTTTGGGAGGGGAGTTCCGCCGATACTGTTAAATCTATTTTTGTAATATATGAATTTATGGTTTTAATTGATGGTAACAGTCTTAAAATTGAGGAAGTTGTAAGGGTTGCTAGAAAAAATGAATCTGTGGAATTGTCAGAAGAATCAACAAAAAATATGGAAAAAAATAGATTGGATCTTGAAAAGATACTGAAAAGTGGTAAAATTGTTTATGGTGTAAACACAGGTTTCGGTGATCTTGTAAACATAAAAATTGATGAGCGATCTCTTTTTGACCTGCAGAAAAACCTCATAAGATCCCATTCCTCCGGTGTTGGTGACGCATTGCCAAAGGAAGTTGTAAGGGCTGCAATGCTCATCAGAGCAAATACATTGCTAAAAGGTTATTCTGGTGTGAGAAAAGATACTGTTGAACTCCTTGTGGAAATGTTAAACAACGATATTGTTCCCGTTGTTCCATCAAAGGGTAGTGTGGGTGCAAGTGGTGATCTTGCTCCACTGGCCCATGTTGCCCTTGCAATGATGGGTGAGGGGGATGTTATTTATCTGGGAAAGGTTAGAAAAGCCAAGGATGTATTTGAAGAATTAAAAATCAAACCTCTTGAACCTAAAGAAAAAGAGGGTGTGGCTCTCATTAACGGAACATCGTTCATGTCCGCCATAGGAGCGCTTTCCATTCATGATTCCTCTAAAATAATAAAGAATGCTGTTGTTGCATTTTCACTTTCACTTGAGGCACTATCAGGAACGGAAGATGCATACAGGGAGGATATTTTAGGTCTTAGGTCACATCCAGGCCAGATTAGAATAGGAAGATCAATTAGAAAGATCATTGAAGGCAGTGAAATTATAAAGCATTCAAAAAGGATTCAGGATGCCTATTCCTTAAGATGTACACCCCAGGTTATTGGACCTGCACTTGAAACATATTCATTTGCAAAGGAAATTATTGAAAGAGAAATAAATTCAGTGACCGATAATCCAATTGTGATTGACAGGGCATATTCAGGGGGAAACTTTCATGGTGAGTATGTGGCATTTGCACTGGATTTTCTTGGTATTGCTCTTTCTGAAATAGGGAACATATCTGAGAGGAGAAGCTTCAGATTGCTTGATTCAAAACTCAGCGGTCTTCCAGCCTTCCTGGCAAATGATCCCGGCTTAAATTCTGGACTTATGATTGCGCAGTATACTGCCGCAAGTCTTGTTTCTGAAAACAAGATATTGAGCCATCCTGCAGTTGTTGATTCAATACCAACGAGTGCGGATCAGGAGGATCATGTCAGTATGGGCATGACATCGGCACTGAAACTTATGAATATTGTTAAAAATGTGAAGTACATAATATCCATAGAATATCTCATTTCCTCACAGGCTCTGGAGTTCAGGCAGCACAATATGGGTAAGGGAACAGGTATTGCCTATGAAACAATAAGAAAAAATGTAAAGGCGTACGAAAAAGACAGACCACCCTACAGTGATATTGAAAAGATCTACAGTATGATTGAGAATGATGAAATAATAAATAAAATTGAAGAAAAAATTGGAGATTTATTATAGATCACCAAGCCTTGAAATTATTAATTTTTCGTCTAGGCTTGTTACGACAAGTGGCAGATTTTCAAGTTCTGCAAGTTTAATACTGAGTTCATCCACATTTTCCGGCTTTACAAAAACAACCATAGCAGGTTTAAGTGGATGTGCCCTGATGGCAACAAGTGGGGATCTGCCAAATTTTACACCTGTAAAAATCAGTGCCCTTTCATTGCTCCATCCATAAAATTTTATAAAATCCTGGGCATTGAATTCTAATATTGCCTTTATACTGTCTATCATTGTATATCCATAAATGTTTCTATCGAGAGAAACATTCTTTGCAATGTTCGTACCTTCAATAAGTGATATTATTTCATCCACCTTTGCAGATCTCCTGAATTCTCTTATTGAGATAATTGCATCCGATCCATAACCCGGTGAATACTTTTTGACAATGGCCCCTCCCCTGGCAAGATCAATTGTTATAAAGGCCTTGACAATCCTTTTTATTGTTACAATACCGGGTGATCTTCTTCTACCCGATTCGTAATCGCTTATAACTGATGGTGATATTCTCAGGAACTTTGATAGTTCCTGCTGAGTAATACCGAACATTTCTCTCCATTTTCTCAGTGTAGCACCGGGGCTGTCAGATATTACAATTTCCCCCGCAATTTTTTCCTCAAGTTCAAGCATAATTTTGCATAACATTACAAAAAAATAAATTTTTCTTAAAAGCATGGAAAAGTTTATAGATTAAAAAAAGAATTTCTATTGGAAGAGGTGATGTTGCATTGGTAAATACTGAGGAATCAATTCTTGAACAGGTGGAAAAGTACCTTAAAAAAGTAAGGGCCCAGGCTGAAGAGGTTAAAAAGAAAGAGCAGGAGATTTTTGAAAAGGATAAAAAGCTTGCGGAATGGGAAACTAAGCTGAGGAACACGGAAAATCAACTGAAGGAGAAAGAGAATTATTTGCTGGGGAAGGAGCAGGAACTGGAAGAAAAATTGAAAAATATTGATAAAATAAATGAAGAGTTCAAAAAGAGTATAGGGGAGATAGAGAAAAACAAAAACGATCTTCTCAAGACCATGGAAAATCTCAGGAATTACGAAGAAAAACTGAATTCCTTCATAGGAGCAATTGAAACATATTCAAAGAGTCTTGTTGAAAATGAAGAAAAGATCAAACTGATGCTCAGCGAGTATGAGGGAAAGAGAAAACAGTCAGATGAAATCTCAAAATCAATATTGTCATTCGTGAAGGAATTTACACAGCTCAGGGACCAGGTGAATGAAACACTTAAATCTCTTGAACAGATAAAGTCTCCAGAGATCAAGATTGAGGGTGAAAAGATAGAGAGAAGGGAGGTTAATATACCTGAGAAACCCCAGGAAGAGGAATTGATACCCTGTCCAAACTGTGGTACCATGATATCGAAGGATGCAATAATGTGCTATGCCTGTGGCTATGTGCTGCATCCTGAACTTCTGGAGGAAAAAAAGTAATCATGAAATCTGTTTTCCAATATTTTCATCAACACACTGAAGAAATTGTTTCACATTAGTTTGGGGTATATTTGCCCCTGCGGCTATGTTATGTCCTCCTCCAAATCCTCCTGCCATATCTGAACAGTTTTTCAATACAACTCCAAGGTTAACTCCCCTTGATACCATATATCTTGTTGTTCTTGCAGAAACCCTTACTTCTGAATTTTTTACATGTAAGGCTATTACAGGCCTTTTTTTATTAAACACATAACTGCTTAGAATACCAGATACTGAACCAGCCATTGAATCTGTCTCCACATAAAAATAAACAATGTTTTTCATATCCTTTCTATTGACTACGGCTTTGTAAATCTCACTCATAAGATTATTTCTGTATTTTTTGAAAGTATCCATAATCTCATCCTTTGTGCTCATATCACCTGAAAGGTAGAGGAATGCAAGACCCTGCATATCCATTCTTGCGCAGGCATTTACTATGTTTGAAAGGTTTCGGTCATAAAGTCCAAAATCTCTGAGAAATATCTTTTCCACAATTATGTCTTTAACATACTCCGGATCAAGATCAATCTTCATCAATCTTAATGTTAACATTGATACAAGCCTTACCCTTTCATCATCTTTGAGGTCAATGAACCTCATTTCTCCATCTATGTTTATTTCTTTCAGGAATTTGTCAACATTCTCTTCCTTCCCTGTAAGATCAATGAAAAATGGTTCGATACTGTTGAGAATCATATCCTTTACGTTATGTCCGTCCATTTTGAGATCAAAAATCTTATCGGTATCCTTGAGCATATTATCGTAAATAATTCTGTTGAGGCCGGTATAACCTCCAAGATCCTGTTTGTCGCCAATAACACCGGCCAGGTAAAGAGGGTAAAGTGAAACATTTTTTTCATCAAGATAGAGGGAAAGAATGTATGAAAGTGTTGCCCCGCAAGCATCTCTTGATCCATCCATACCGCAAAGTTGTGGATTTATATGTATAATGTTCCCCTCCCCCGCAACAGGATGGTGATCGAGAACAATGACATTTTTGTAAGCTGACAGAAGATCAACAAGTGAAGATCCCATATCAAGCAAAATATAACACTGATAGTTCTGGTCCATAAGATTTTTTATGTACTCCCTGGAAAGATCCTTTACAAATGAAACGTGCAATTTTTTTCCCTTCAATGCCCTGTAAATTATTGCCGCGCTTGAAACACCATCGGCATCGTAATGTGCCAGAATCCTTATTTCTTCACATTCATTTAATTTTTCAGCAGCCTTCTTAAAAACTCTATCCAAACACTCTGGAACCGGTAGCATGATCACTTGGATAATAACTCTGCACTTTCTAGATTGTATTTCCAGTCCCTGGGAAGTTTTCCAATTTTTTTGTAATATCTAATAAGGCCATTAATCCTTGCCTCAACAAGCTGTAAACCCCTCTTGTTGGAAAGATCCTCGGGATGCTTTTCAATGTGTTTTGAAAGATTCACCGCTTTTTTTATCAATGAAAGCAGATCCTCTGGTATTTTTGGTTCCATACCATGCTCTCTGGCTACCTTTAACATTTTCTTCCCAGTTACGTATCTAATTTTCGGTACTCCATAAACATCCCTAAGAATAATACCCGCATGGCTGAGTGAATAACCCTGTCTGAGTAGTTCGATAACTTTATCTTCCGCATCCTTACCCTTCAACTTTATCCAATCCGGCATATCCTTCCTGGATGATTTTGAAGTTGATCTATCCGAAACCTGTTTTGGCATATTTAAACACCTTGAAGTATTATACCTAAAAATCAGATAATATTTAAGTTTTTTTGATCTGTATTTTTATAAAAGTTTCTATAAATAAAATGGAAAAATTTAACTATTTTCCCTTGATGTATTCATATGGACTATATACCATACATCGTCTATTCAGCCATAATTATTGTTATATTTTTAGCTGTATTATACACTTTAAACATTATGAAAAAAAGGAACATAAAGATTGAAAAACATATAGAGGATGATGCATACAACAGTATGGAAATGGCGAGGTCCATAGCTCTTATGCTTGAAAAAAAAGGTTATTCAACAAAGGATGCTCACGAGAAAATAGATGATGCCGAAAGATTATTCAGGGAAGGAAAGTATTCTGAATCCATGGAAAAGAGCAGAGAAGCCAAGGAGATAATGCAAAGATCCCTGGTGGAAAAAAGGGAAGAGAAGGCGGAGGCTGTTGAAATAGAGAAAATCAATTTTCCTGATGAGAATTACCTTCCTGCAAAATTTTCTCTTGAGAAGGTACAGGATCTTTATGAAAAGTCCGAAAATGAAAGTTATAGGGTTAAAGCAATGATTTTCATAAAAAGCGCTGAGGCAAGTTTCAGGAATGGTGAATATAAAAATTCACTGAAGGATTCTCTCAGAGCTGAAAAAATTCTTAATGGTATTGAAATAAATGTAGTAAAATGCCCAAACTGTAATGCGGATGTGAAGGAAAGTGATGTTTATTGCTGGAACTGCGGTTTTCTGCTAAAAAACAAATGCCCCAAATGTGGTACGGAAATAAATCCCGGTGATAGATTCTGCAGAAATTGCGGTTTTGAGCTTATGGTGAAAGTATGAACAAATCATATTTTTTCATTGGCATAATTTTTCTTTTCCTCTCTTTAATTTTCGTTGCAGTTGGTATCACAAGGGGTTATTTGAAGTTCATATGGGCAATAGTACCGGTTGTGGTGGGAACAGGTGTCTTTTCAGCAATAATCTTTATTACCCTTGTTCTTGGCATGATCTTCCTTTTCTTTTCATTTGGTGAAATTGACCATGATACAAAGGTTGACTATGGTGGTGCAATAATCATCGGGCCATTTCCAATTATCTTTGGATCTTCCAGATGGATGATAATCGTTTCTCTTGTTCTTCTGATCATATTTGTTTTTCTACTCATTCTATTCTTATAACTCCCTCTCTGTAAACCGGAAGAAGGGGTATTGAATTCAGAGAAAGTGCAATATAAATATCTTTTTCAAAGCCCAATTTCCTTAACCTTTCCGCACTTTTAGAATTCAGTATATTTTTTTTCATTCTTTCAAAATCCACATAAATACCAAATTTTTTTGCCTTTATATATGATGCGCAGTAAAAATCCTCAATTGAAAAAATATCCCTCCTGTTTGCACAGACAAGTGTGGAATCATTTTGAACATTTTGAGCAATTAAATCTGCATTCAGAAAACTGGCTATGTAAACAACATTGGATTTTATTTTTCTTAAAACCCTTGTACCGTTCGTTGATACAAATATAACATTTTTTCCATTTAAATTTGCATTCATCAATTCGCTTGGTGAATTGTTGTAATGGAATCCTTTGATCTTTATACCATCACTTTCACCAATTAGCAGGTGATCCTTTTTTTCCGAATATATTTTCCATGCCTCATTTTCGTCCACGGCAGGTATGATCTCTTTTACACCTTTGCTCAACATTACAGCAACGCTGGTTGTTGCCCTGAAGACATCAATTAAAACAGCTTCCTTTGATAGTACTATATCAGATCTAAAACCATCAATTATTTTCATACAATCTTCAGCTCCACTTCTTTTCCATTCCTGTCGTAACATTTGAAATTTTCAATGGAAAAGGGGTAACCGACAATTATGTGAATCTTTCCTGTCTTTGAAAATAGATCAAGATCCTCTGGGCTTGGATAGAGAACACCCGATGGATGGGAATGGACAGTACCTACAATTGAAAAATCTATGGGTTTCATGTAAAGCTGATAAACAGCACTGCTCCTTCCTGAGATTGTGCCCGGAAGCATGAGGATTTCATAAATTATATCCTGCTCTGCTCTCAAAAAAGCTGCAAATTCATTTGGATAGGTATCCTTTGCACTTTCCATAATCATCTGCAGTACTTCTCTTTTCATCTTCATATGAGTTTCTCCCTCAATTTTTCATAAAAGTTCAGGTTGAACCTAACGAAAGTTGCCTGATGTTCGCTTTCCGATAACTTTATTATATCTTTTTGTGAAATTTTTTTGTTAAGCTGGCCATCCAGTACAAGAACGCTAGCCCTTTTTGGATCCAGAAGGTGTATTTCAAGGTGTGATGAACTGGGTATCACATGGGATCTTATTCCAAGTTTGAACGGGGCAATGTACGTTATAACAAAAGCATCGATTCTGGGATCCACGATTGGGCCACCAGTGCTGAGAGCATAGGAAGTGGATCCTGTGGCAGTGGCAACAATAAGACCATCAGCTCTAAGGTCCTCAAGAAGCTCATTGTCTATGTATATTGCATAGGTTCTCAGTTTGGCTATTTCCGATGTATGTATAACCGCCTCATTGGTACAGTCAGGCAATCTTTCATGGTTGAGAATAACCTTAATCTTTTTTCTTCTATCCAAATAATAGTTACCGGAAATGAGTCTATCCAAGGAGGATTCTATATCTACAGGGACAATCTCTGTGAGAAATCCTAACTTTCCCAGATTTATTGGAAATATGGGTTTGTCAGTACTTTGCAGGGTTCTCAGAACTGTCCCATCGCCACCAACAGTGATTACGATATTCACATCCATATGATTTATATCAACACCATCCATACCGATTTTCTTCGCTGTAGATTTTTCAATAACTACATCATGCTCCTTTGAAAGATAATCGTAAACAACTTTAACAACCCTCAGGCTTCTTTTCACTTCAGGGTTACCAACTATGCCAAATTTCATCTTTCACACCCCGTACGGGTTTTTCTCCCTATCTCCCAGGGCAAGTACGTTTTTCCTGTCAACGAGATTTAAATTCATGTTCAATGGTTTCATGGTTTCAAGGTCAAATACTTCACCGCCCGCTTCCCTTACAATGAACGAACTTGCCGCTATGTCCACAATCCTCAAAACACCACTTTTGGAATAATCATAGACAAACACATCTGCAACACCCTCGGCCACCAGAAGCATTTCAAGGGAGGCACATCCCATGGATCTGACCCTTCTTGAATTTTTAATTAAGGGGAAGGTTCTTTCATTCACGTTCCTTCCCAAACTTATCACTGATAGTTTTTCATCGTCCGTTCTCTTTGTGTGAATTCTTCTATCTTCAAAATAAGCACCCTTACCCTTTTCAGCCCAGTAGGATTTTCCAGAAACGAGGTTCATAACCAGGGCGTATTTTGTTGATAGCATATCATTTTCCATAATTGCCATGGATATGGAATAGAAAGGTATGTTTCTTTCAGCATTGAAAGACCCGTCAAGAGGGTCCAGAACCATGGTTTGGGATTTTTTTCTATCCCAGTATCCGTATTCTTCACTCAGTACGTTGAAAGGCAGATCCTTGATTTTAACAATCCTGAAAACTTCTTCCTCCGCAACAAGATCTATTTTTGAAGTGGGAGTTCCATCAGCACCAATTTTCACAATTTTACCTGCATCTTCATAATTTTCTTCAAGGTAATCATCAACCTTTTCCTTCACAGATTTTCCAATTTCCCTCAGCTCATCGATCATTATGCTTGTTATAAAGTATCCGTATAAAAATTTTCACGAATATTTTATTATCAAACTTCTTATAATATCTGCAACATCATCACACATATCTGTTATCTTCTCACAGCTCTCATAAATTTCCTTGAATTTTATTAGTTCATTTGGATCATTTTTCTTTACTATTTCAGTCAAAACGTTGTCCACTATATCATCCGCATAGTTTTCAAGTTTGTGAATATCCTCGCATCTTTCCAGTATTTCACTGTATTCACCAAGCCTTATGGCAAGAATTTCGTTTAAAGCATCGTAAAGTTCGGTCACAGCTTTCAGGTTTATTTCAGCAAGCGCAACAAGCTCCGTTGTACTTTCATTTATGCTGTAGATCACTATTTTTTTACTTGCGGATTCTATTGTATCTATAATGTTATCAAGTCCCTTTATTATTGCCACAAGATCCAGTGTATCTATTGGTGATGGAAATTTTCTGTTAAGTTTTGAAAAAATATCTGAAACAATTTTATCGTTGAGGTGTTCCAGATCTTTTATTTCTTTCTGTTTTTCTTCTCTTTTCTCAAACTTTATCACCATTTCATAAAAGGATGTTGCTGCATTTTTCACGTTAGTCCCAAGCTCCTTTATGTAGTTTGAAAATTCTCTGAAAACCGTGGATGCCTCCTCCAAAGACAGTGCTCTGGTTTCTTCACCTATAAGTAATGTTATCAGAAGACCTGCAAATGCCGCCATAGATACAAATATCATTGTTACATTTAGACCAAATAGATCTTTTATAATTGGTAGAAAGAAAACCCCTGTTATTGCTCCAAGTCTGCTAATTGCCGCTGATGAGCCCTGAGCTGTTGCTCTTAATCTTGTTGGGAACAGTTCAGTTGCTATTACCCAAGTGGTTGTGTTCGGTCCGGCATTTTCGCTGAGCTGGAAAATTGCAAAAAGAATAAGTAACACTGTCGACCCAATAGGTGAAATAAAGCCAAGGACAAGGAGTGAAAGTGCCATTCCAAGGAATCCAATTACCTGAAGCTTTAATCTTCCAACTTTATCTATAAACATAATTGCAAGAATAAAGCCAAGAACACCAAATGAATCAAGTATTGCAGTTCCAACAATTGCATCAAGGTTTGTTTTAAAACCCAAAGACTTGAGTATTGTTGGCTGAAACATACCAATACCATAAACTGCAATATCCATGAAAAACCAGGGGATCCAGGCAAAAAGAGTTCTTCTTATATATATTGGACTCAAAAGATCCTTTATTTTTGTTTTTTCCTTTTTTACTTTTTCTATTGCATTCTCATTAACATCTGCATTTAATGATTTTAGTACCTGAACTGCTTCCTTTACTTTTCCCTGGGAAATCAGCCACCTTGGTGATTCTGGCATTCTTGTTCTAAGTAATATGACAATAACTGCTGGAACAACGCCTGAAAGAAGCATATACCTCCACGAATCTGGGCCCAGAGGTGCGAGAATATAGCCGACCAGGGCAGCCGTTAATGCACCTATACCCCAGAATGTGAATGTTGATGAAATTAGTTTTCCCCTTGCATTTGCAGGTGCAAATTCAGAAATGTATGTTGAACTGATCGGATAATCTGCACCAATACCAATACCCAGAAGAAATCTAAAAAGTATTAACTCCCAAATATTCTGAGAAAATGCAGAAAGTCCCGCAAAAACAACAAAAAATATTAGATCTATGACATACATTGTCTTTCTTCCCATTTTATCCGTGTAGTGGCCAAGGGTTAATGCACCCACAAACATGCCCATAAGGGCTGATGCAGCAAGTAAACCGGTTGCAATTGATTGAGAGAGTAGAGGAAGTGTATAGACCCATAAAGGCTCAACAAAAAGCAGAACTATACTGATTATGAAAAGGTCATATCCATCAAGAAAAACTCCTGCAGCTGAAAGCAGAAGCATTTTGTAATGGAATTTTGTAACTTTCATTTTATCAATTGATGACTCAATTGATCCTTCCATGATTTTGGAGAATGAAACATCTGTTAAAAACATTTTTGAATTTTTCAAGACAAAGCGATACATTTTAATATTCAGTGTAATTTCTAAGTTCCATGGATCAACCAGTAAAACCATTACAGATATTACAGAATTCCCTTAACAAGAATGTGCTTGTTTGCGTGAAGGGAAATAAGGAATATAGAGGTATTCTTACAGGTTACGATCAGCATATGAACCTTGTGTTGAAGAATGCTGAAGAATTTTCCGATAATCAATCAAAGGGATCATATCCAGTTGTTGTTGTGAGAGGAGATAACGTTATTTATATTTCTCCATCATAAGAGGTGTTTTAAATGGGATCTGGTACACCAGCAATGGGTAAAATGAATAAAAAGAAAACCCACATAGTATGCAGGAGATGTGGTCATAGAACATATAATGTTAGGGAGAAGAGGTGTTCACACTGTGGCTTCCCAGCACCCAGGTTACGTCATTATTCCTGGGCGAAAAGAAAATGATCATTGTGGCGTTGTGGGATTCAAAGTAAAAAGTAATTCAGCAACGTATATATATTACTCACTCCGTTCACTCCAGCATAGAGGCCAGGAATCGGCTGGAATAGCTGCCTTTGATAACAAAATAGTGAATATAAGAGGCATGGGCCTTGTTCACGAGGTTTTTAATGTTGAATACTTAAAAAAACTCTCAGCCAAAGTTGGTATAGGTCATGTTAGATACTCCACCGCTGGTGGTTCAACAATAAATAATGCACAGCCGATACTCATACATACTTTCGTTGGAGATATTGCAATAGCGCATAATGGTGAAATTTCCAATGCTCAGGAATTAAAGAATTATCTTGCAGTACAGGGTATTTCGTTCACAACAGATTCCGATACGGAGGTATTTCTAAACCTGATTGCCTATAATATCAGCAGATCCGGGGATATCATAGAAGGTATAAAAAAATCCATGCTTATGGCAAAGGGATCCTATTCTATCGTTCTACTCATAAACGATAGACTGTTTGCCATAAGGGATCCACTGGCAATCCGACCTCTTATAATTGGAAAGGTTGAGGATGGATATGGTGTTGCCTCGGAGTCTGTTGCATTCGATACCGTTGGTGGTGAGATATTAAGGGATGTGAGACCCGGGGAGATTGTGGAAATAACAGAAAATGGATTAAATGAACATTATGTATTGAATAATGAGGAACATACAGCCCACTGTATGTTTGAATACGTTTACTTTGCAAGAGCGGATAGTGTTATAGATGGTAAAAATGTCTATGATGTAAGAATAAAACTTGGAAGGATTCTTGCCAGGGAAAGTCCTGCAAATGCGGATATTGTTGTACCTGTTCCGGATTCAGGAAGAACACATGGATTCGGTTATTCCCTGGAATCAGGCATACCTTTTGCTGAAGGACTTATGAAAAACAGGTATGTGGACAGAACGTTCATTATACCGGACCAGACGGGAAGGATTGAGGAAATAAAACTAAAACTTAATCCTGTTAAGGATGTTGTAAACGGGAAAAGGGTTGTGCTGGTTGATGACAGCATAGTAAGAGGAAATACCATGAAAAAAATAGTGAGACTTTTAAAATCTGCCGGAGCAACTGAGGTTCATGTAAGGATAGGATCACCACCTATTGTTGCCCCCTGCTACCTTGGAATTGATATGAAAACAAGAAAGGAATTTATTGCAACGGGAAAAAGTGTTGATGAAATTAGAAAGATTATTGGAGCGGATTCACTTGCTTATCTTAGCCTTGATGGACTTGTTGAAGCAATTGGTTTTCCAAAGGAGGATCTCTGCCTTGCATGCCTGACAGGAATATATCCTGTTGAAATACCCGGTGAACTTTTTGTAAAACAGAAACATATTGATCAATTCTGAACATTATATCTTTCAATTTCTCTATAATAGTCAACTCTTGCCGCTATTGCAATTTTGTTGGCAAGCCTTCTTGCCATCTTTCCCCTATCCCTGCTACCATGTACAAGAGGATGTTTGAATATTATCCCATGCTTCGGACCGGGCAATTTCTTTTTCCTTGACATGTACATGGCCCTGCCTGCACCAAGTATCTGTATTCTGCTTCCAGGATAGGAAGAAAGATTTTCCATACCATTTGCAAGGTAAATGAGCTGTGCTCCGAGAAGCGGACCGGCAATTTTTGAAATGTTTGGAGCATTTCTTTCCATCATTCCTTCTATGTATAATTCAATCTTTTTTTTAAGCTCTGAAATTTCTTTGAAATTTTCCACAGCATACTTCATAATTTCAAAGTTTCCATAATCCATGGACATTATTTTTTTAATAAATTCATTCTCATCAAGTTCAAATTTCAGGAATGGATCAACAAGGTCGAAAATATCTCTAATGTGCTGTTTGAATTCATTTTCCATTTTTTCAACAGCAATATAAAATTTCACAGCTTCCATAACATAGAGATCCCAGGTTTTTTTCTCTTCAACCATTTTTTTACCAAGTGAAATCAATGCATCATGTAGTGTTTCATTAACATTATCCCCTGAAAATTCAATCTCAGGGCCAAATTTCTTGAAGAAATCACCAAGGAAAGAATAATCTTTAATCAGCAACCTTGAATAGATTTCAGATAGCCTATTTGGATCATTGTCGAATTTTATTATTTCCTTTTCATCACCCCTTGATCCCTCTGCCCTGTTCCAGTAAATTCTAATCATGGTCAATTCTAATGTTTTTGGACTATTTATTTTTTCCACTGGACTGGATATTTTCTCCAATCTATAAAAACATGCTCCATTTTTGCAAAAGGATCTTTTTCCGAAATTTTTTCCATTACCTTTGCAACACCAACAAAAATTTTACTTTCAGAGTAAACTGAAACATATTTGTTTTTTTCCACTTTTCCCTCCATACCTTCTATTCCCCCTGAATAGATCGGAGCACCATGGGCAAGCGCACCGAGACTTGTATCTTTAACAACTACTTTTGGAAGAAAAGAAACTAGATCCTCACCGCTCCTCAATATTTTTCTCAGATATGATTCATCTCCTTCTTTATAGAATTCATAAGCATCCTTGAGTTCCTGTAAAGTATGAGCAGAATTTTCATGGAGATGACCGGTTCTTGTTCTTCTCAATTCCAAAAGATTTCCGCCCGTTCCTATTGCATCACCGAGATCCACACATAATGTTCTGAGGTATGTTCCCGATTCGGTGGATACCCTGAAAAGGACATTCCTGTCCTCTATTTCAATTATCTCAAGGGAAAATATTTTTCTGATCCTTGTTTTTCTTGAAATCGCTGCTCTCATTGGAACAGTCTGGTAAATATCACCAACAAATTCACTGAAAACATTTTTGATTCTATCCTCATCAGCTTTTCCATGGAGATAAAGCAATGCAACATATTCTTTGTCAAGCAAATGAAGAAGGTTGATGATCTTTGTTGCCCTGTTCAGGGCAACCGGAAGAACACCCGATACATTGGGATCAAGTGTTCCAGCATGCCCTGCCTTTTTTACGTTCAGTATTTCCCTTACCCAGGAAGAAACCTGATGACTTGTTGGGCCTTCAGGTTTGTCAATTACAACGAATCCAAAATCCAGAAGATCGTTTATAGATTCCATTCCTTAACCCTTTTGATTATCAGGGATGCAATCTCTTCCGGACTCTTATCTTTTGTGTCTATAACCATATCATAGATGGATAAATCTCTATAATCTATATTGTAATAATTTCTGTACCTCAAAATTTCACTTTCCTCCCTCAGTTTAAGCATATCAATATTAACATTTTCTCTCTTGCTTATTCTTTCAAGTCTGGTTTCCTGATCAGCATTTAAGTATACTTTGTAAGCCTTAATTCCATTCAAATATGCAAGCCAACCAGCAAGCCTTGAATCTACAACAATGTTGTCTTTTGTTTTTAATATTTCAAGAAGGATTGAATCAAGCTTTCTATCGAGCTGTGGATCATTTTCTGCATATTTACTTAGTTCTTCAATGCTCATATTTTTTTCCCTCGCAATTTTCCTGAATATATCTCCACCTGAGACAAGTTCATACTTAAGCATTTTGCAGAGAAGTTTTG
>JABEBW010003378.1_pt1 | contig 18643 bp, 17 predicted proteins | sample 7245961 | NCBI WGS metagenome assembly JABEBW01 (sample SAMN14506364, study PRJNA622280) | hot springs metagenome | biome: hot spring [ENVO:00000051]|acidic hot spring [ENVO:00002120]; feature: spring [ENVO:00000027]|sediment [ENVO:00002007]; material: sediment environment [ENVO:01001048]...
AAATAATGAAATAGTTGGTACTTCAAATATGATCTATGGAATTCCTTTATTATTCTACAAAATCTACATTCAATCCTTGGAAAATTACCCGTTACTAAACAATTCCACAAGGGACGTTCTTGTAAAAAATAATTTATTAAATGTTACTGATAATTTAGATGGTAATGAAACATCCCTATCATACTTCAATCTTTTTTATGGAATCTGGAATTCAACATCTTCTGAGATTCAGTCGAGGCTTAATTATTCAATATACACTGCAGTAAAAGAGTTTGCATCTATGATGAATTCTAGTGAACAGCAATTTTTCTTGACAATTTATCAATCATTCAACGTATCTACATACTCAAACATAACTGAAAGGAATACAATAACATCTTCCATTCTTAAAACATTAGCTTACACTCAGTTTGGAAAATTCAGCCCTCAAATCTTCAATCTGACATACCAGAATTATGAAAATAAGGGGAATACGAGTGATTTATCGTGGAATATTACTGATAATATGCTTGCGGAATCATCGCCATCAATTCAGAATTTCACTTATAATTTCTTTGGAATGAATGTTACACAGTTCTCACACTTTGTCAGAAACTCAGAAGAAATAAATTCAACACTTGAAGAGGAGCTAAACTCATCATCCTTATTCCAGGATATAAAGTCATTATCATCCTCGCTAAATATTTCACTGAATCAATATTACTCCTATATTATAAGCAATAACTCCTCTTTCGTCAGAACATATTACGTAAACTCAGTATCATCTGGTCTGAACAAGCTTTCCAGTCTTCTGGGCTATGGAAGTAAATATATTGTTAATTATTTCTTAAATAATGGTACATCAAGATCCTCTTTATTCTTCTCTAATTCATTCATAACCAATGAGTTTGGAGGATCGCCATATTTCTATTTTTCCAATACTTCAAGGTTTATCGAAATTGCTAACAAGACTTCCGGTAATATATCTACTATAATCGAGGGAAATTACAATCAGTCCGGAATGAAATTTAATTCTTCTCTTTTCAATATTCTTGTGCCAAGAAATTTCGGTGGATATTTAATGGTTTTAAGTTTTGACGTTTCTTCTCTTTCTACAACGCAGGTTAACACGATAAATCAATATATTTCGGATATTCAGAATGAATTTCCTCAGGTTCATATTTATTATACTGGCTCAGACGAGATAGCAGGTGGAGTGGAACATACTGCAGTCTCATCGCTCTTTGAGTCTATGATTATAGGGATTATAATATCAATAATAATTGTAGGGCTATATTTCAGATCTCCAATTCTTGCTTTTATACCTCTAGCATTTTTTGGTATTTCATATTCAATAACCTTGGGTGTAATATACTTGATATTTGGTGTCATAGAGAAAACTACTCTCTCTTTTATTGTTACAACGCTTAGCGCAATTCTTATACTAGGTCTCAGTGTTGATTATTCTGTATATATGCTCAACAGATTCGTGAGGAGCAAGGCAGAAGATAAGCTTGAAAATACTGTTAAATGGGCGGGTCATGCCGTTTTTACATCTGGATTAACTGTAATTATATCCTATATAGTCCTAGCCCTTTTCAACATTCCGCTAATAGGTGACGGTGGCTATGTAAATGCACTGGGGATAACTATATCACTAGGCGTAGCTCTGACGCTTCTTCCTTCATTCTTAAGATTGTTCCATGCACGCATTACAAGGGAAAAGCATCTAGTCAATTTCGAGAAAGTTTCACAGGTTAGCAGGAAACACAAAAATATTTTAGTTGTAGCACTTGTTTTGCTATTTATATTCTCTCTGGTAATATATGAAGTAACTCCAACTTCATTTGACCTGTTATCTCTCATTCCAAACAATGCAGGTAAAGTGGGTTACTACGAAATAGCTGCTAGATATGGTTATGATCCGTTAACTCCCAATTTTGTTCTATTGAACTTTACAAGTCCCATATATTCAGGCGGGAAATTTAATATAACGGAACTTAACATCCTAAATTCCTTTGCATCAAAGATTCTTTCCCAGAATTACGTTGGAGCTATATCTACAGTGACTTATCCATTTGGTAATTATCTTAATGTTACCAATCTTTCCGGGAGCTCATCATCCGTAGGTCAAATTATAAATCAATCACTTACATTCATAGGTAAAAATGGAAAAACAGTTTTAATAGAGATAAATTTTATCAATGTTTCATTTTCACAGCAGGCAATAAATGCAATGAACAAATTTGACAAATTCATTACTAGCGCTTTACCATCTGGGATTCCCTATTATATAGGAGGATCAACTCAGGGTCTTGTTGATGATTCAAATTTCATTTCCAGTTCCACAGTCAGGATTGTGGAAATACTTTCAGTAATAATTTTCGCTGTCCTGGCATACCAGCTGTCAACTGTCTTTACTCCTCTAAGGCTACTATTCAACGTAGGTACTTCTGCACTTACTGCTGTTGTAGTATTTTACGTATTTTTCTACTACATTCTTCACCTTCCAATCATAGTATTTGGTCCGCTGTTTGTAATAGTTACACTCTTTGGAGTAGGTCTTGATTATGATATATTCCTTGTCACAAGGACAAGGGAAGAGGTCATAAAGGGAAGGAATGATGAGGATGCTATATCCGAAGCACTAAAGGAAAACGCTGGTGTTATTCTTGCCCTTGGATTGATACTGGCTGGAGTATTTGGTTCTCTCGTGATGAGCCCTATAGCCATAATAAAAGAAATAGCATTCTCAATAACAGTCGGAGTCATTATTGACACATTTGTCTCTTGGCTATTTCTGATACCAGCGTTAATGCTAATTATGAAGAAATACAACTGGTGGCCTTCTAAAATATCATCCGGGAAATTAAAGAATGGCAAATAGAAAAGTTTTATAGCTATATTCCATTATTTTTTTATGAGTTCTTATGATTTATTGAGGGAAACAGTCAATTCCCTAGAAAGTAAACCTGATTTGAAGAAAGAAATAATGTCTTTTAATAAAACGTTCCAGTTTATAGTCTCTGATGGAAAGCCTTTTTACGTGGAGCTTAGCAATGCTGGAATAAATGTTAACGAAGGAAAGAAGGATTCTCCTGCTGCAACAATTACGGCTAATGACCAGGTGTTGATTGACGTATTTACGGGAAAGCTAGACGGAGTTAAGGCATTTATGCAGGGAAAGCTGAAAATAAGCGGGGATATTTTTTCAGTTCAGAAGCTATCATCATCAATTATGAAGGCAAGGAAGTGATGGGATGAAAGTTGCAGTGATCGGCTCAGGTGAGATGGGTAGAGGGATAGCACTGGTATTTGCCCAATATGGAAACGATGTAAATCTAGACGATTCTTTCCCGGAAGTACTTGAAAAGGCAAAGAAATACATTAACGACAACATTGCCAAAATGCTTGAAAAAGGGATTATAAAACAGGGTGAAGATGAGCAGATCAAGAAGAGAATAAATTATATGAGCGTCCTAGAGGATGCAGTCAGGGATGCTGATCTTGTAGTAGAGGCAGTCCCTGAAATAGTCGATTTGAAACAGAACATTTTTGCGACGCTAGATAAAGTTTGCAAGAGAGATGCAATTCTTGCAACGAATACATCTAACATAAAGATATCTGAAATAGCTAAAAACGTAGTGCACAAAGAAAGGGTCTTAGGTCTTCATTTCTTCAATCCAGCCAATAGAATGAAGCTCGTGGAAGTTATCAGATCTGAAGATACAGGTGACGAGTATTTTGAAAAGGCAGTTAAAATAGGTCAAAGCATAGGAAAGACACCTGTGAGAGTTTTAAAAGATTCTCCGGGTTTCATAGTAAACAGAATAAATGCACCAGACATGCTTTTCTTTTGCCTGGTAATAGATAAAAATATTGAAAAACCGGAAGAACTGGATGCGTATGCAAAGAACCAGGGCTTACCGATGGGACCATATGAATTAATGGATTTCGTCGGTCTTGATACAGTTGCACATTCCCTGGATTACTACGGAGAAACGCTTTCAAAGGAGTATATGAAATGCAATTCAATTAGGGAACTAGTTAAGCAAGGTAAGCTTGGGAAGAAGAGTGGAAGGGGGTTCTACGACTGGTCTACAGGTAAGGCTGCAATTCCCAAATCCGAACCTGTCGAAAATGTCACTATGATGGATATATTTGCAATTGAAATAAACGAGGCCGTAAAATTGATAGAGGAGCAGGTAGCTTTACCTGATGAGATAGAAACAGCTGTAAAATTAGGCCTCAACAGACCATTTGGTCCGATTTCTGTTGCAAAGAGCCTTACGAATGCTGAGCTTAAAAAAATGCTTGAAAATTTGAGCAAGAAATTTGAAGTTACAGTTTTCGAACCTGCTAAGACGATAAAGGAAGGGAAATTGAAGGAAATAATATCCATAAAGGCTTTTCCAACTGGCCCTTCAAAGAAAGCAGAAAAAACATCTGGAGGAATAGTTCCGACTGTTAAGACGGAGAAGAAATATTCCAATATAATTTTAGAGAAAAGAGACAACTATGTTGCAAGGATTCTATTGAACCATCCTAAGCACAATCTTATAAATAGCGATGTTCTTAGCGAGCTAGAAAGCGCCATCATGGAGATATGGGATGATAAAGAGATTAGGGTTCTAGTTATAACAGGAGCTGGAGATGAGTTCTCTGCCGGTGCAGAACTTTCACAGTTCATACCAGGAATGTTTGATTTCGTGGAATATACAAGAAAGGGTGAAAGGATATTCAAGCTGCTTCAGGAGCTACCCAAAATTGTAATAGCAGAAATGAAAGGGTATGTCCTGGGAGGAGGGTTTGAACTTTCGCTTTCATGTGACATAAGGGTTGCAACGCCAGACGTTCAGATAGGATTCCCAGAAGTAACACTTGGTCTTATACCAGCATGGTCAGGTAGTCAGAGGCTTGCAAAGCTTATAGGTATGTCAAGAGCATCGTATCTGATACTCACTGGAAAGAGGATAACAGGAGAAGAGGCAAAGAACCTAGGTATAGTTTCAGAGATTTATCCAAAGGGAAGTATTGATGATGATACACTGAAATTTGCAGAAACTCTTTCAACTGGAGTCGCTCCCATTGCTGCAGCACTAGCGAAGAGGCTGATAAACAGGGGATCTGATGTTTCGTATGATTCAGGATTAGAAATGGAATCTATGGCTGCTGGGATAATTTATGGGACAGAGGACTTAAAAGAGGGAATATCATCAATGCTACAGAAGAAAAAACCAAATTTCCAGGGTAAATAATTTTTTTTAAAAAAATGGGGGACTAGTTCCCCTTTTTTATAAATATTTACAAATAGCTCATAATTTTAGGGACTACCTGATAGAGGTCACCGACTATTCCGTAATCAGCTTCCTGGAATATTGGGGCACTTTTGTCTTTATTAACCGCTACAACTATCTTTGAGTCCCTCATTCCTGCTATATGCTGTATCTGGCCTGATATTCCGAGTGCTATGTATATCTTAGGCTTTACTTTTCTACCAGAATATCCTACTTGCCTATCTTCGCTCAGCCATTTATAGTCAAGGCATATCGGTCTGGATCCTGCAAGCTCTCCTTTGACCATTTTTACGAAGGGTTCAATCTGTTGAATACCTTCTTTCTTTCCAATGCCTCTGCCCACTGAAACAATTATGCTTGCCTTCTCAAGATCTACCTCTCTTCCTTTCTTCGGACTTACTGCTGTAATAGAAACCCTACCTCTTTGTATTTCTTTAGTTTCCTTTGGTGAATTACCTCCAGAGGGTATGTCATCAGATATTCCAGGAATAACTGTAAATATCCTGGCATTACTCTCCTCTTCCAATATAACCTTCCCTCCTAGACCATACCTTTTGGTTTTAACTACACTGCCTTCAAAGGAAATGCTGTACACTTCAGGTATAGCATTGAGACCCAAATTACTCATAAGGTAAGATGCAACATCTCTCCCTATAACTGATGATCCGATTAGCACATAGTCAAAGTTATTTTCTTTAAATTCAGATGTAATAAATCCGGATATGGATTCTGGAGTCTTTTCACCTTTTATAATAATTACCTTGACAGCTCCATAATTAAGTAATTCTGGCTTATCTTCAGTTGTATAAAGGTAAAAATCACCCTTCCCCCTTACAAAGGTCATCATCTGCTTTGCTATATCAGATATATCACTAAATATTGCGAATTTCATCTGTTCACCTCCTTTATAACTTTGGCAACTTCCTGTGCACCCTTATCAACATCCTCGAAAATAATTCTCTTCCTGTCGCTTTTAGGTGCCTTCTTAGAAATAATTTTGCTCATTGCCTCAGACTTGATCTGTGCTGGTTCAATATTTATCTTCTTCCTTCCTGCAGCGATTATCTGCATCACAGAGGGGAACCTTGGCTCATTTATCTCCTGCGCAACAGATACAACAACAGGCATCTGAGCTTCCATGGTGAGCGTTTCATTCTCAGTTCCCGAAGAAATTTTAACAGTTCTGTTGTTCAATTCAATGGAAATTGCACTTGAAAGTATAGGTTCATTAAGTAAAGAAGATATCATGCCTGGAAGGAGGCCTGTCATTGAATCAGCAGATTGGTTCCCAAGAATAACTAAATCATGGGGAATTTGCTTTATCTTTTCTGCAAGTACCTGTGCGGTAAGTCTGGGGTTGCTATCTACATATCCAGTTAGTATGTAACCTTCGTCAACACCCATCGCATAAGCTTCCTTCATGACTTGAGTTGCCTTATCTGTCCCGAAAAGAACAGCTGTTATCTTACCACCATTTTTTTCTTTTATTCGAACTGCAGTTTCCACAGCATTCTTGCTAAGATTCTCAAACCTATAGGGAACACCATCAAGAATTGGATCGCCTGTAGATGTGTTTACTTTTATCAATTCTAGGTCTGGGATCTGCTTTATAAGCACAACTATATTATACGGCATTATGGATCACTCCAACGATTATCAAATGGTCTGATATTATACTTTCTTCGTTTCTTTAAGTTCAATATAAAAGAGCATTCAATCCATTTGAACGTTAAATCATTGAAAAATTATGAAGAAATCGTATAATAGCAAAATAATGAAACAAAATCATTTTATTAAAAACAGTAATTATTTCCATACAATAAACTAAATAACTAAATGTGCATTCACCTGTGGTACAAATAGATGAAATTTGACGAACTGGGGATAAGGCCTGAACTTACCTCATCCCTTAATAAAATGGATTTTTTTAATCCAACGGAAGTTCAGGAAAAAACAATTCCCTTAATTCTGAATGGTCAGGATCTAACTGTAAGATCCAAAACTGGATCCGGAAAGACAGGAGCATTTTTAATTCCTCTAATCAATAATATGGGAAAGAACAATTTGCTTGAGACTATAGTGATCGTTCCTACAAGGGAGCTTGCACTTCAGGTTTCCGAAGTAGCAAAAAGAATTGGATCAGTCTACAAAAAGAGAGTTACCACTGTTTATGGTGGTGCATCAATGGTCGTACAAATAAATTCTCTAAGAAATGGATCTAATATTATAGTAGGCACGCCAGGGAGGATCCTTGATCTAATAGAGAGAGGAGAGCTCAACTTGAAATCAATAAGGTACGTTGTTCTGGATGAGGCTGACATAATGCTGGATATGGGGTTTATAGATGATATAGAACTTATATTATCCCATACTCCTAAAAGCAGGCAGACTCTACTCTTCTCTGCTACTATGCCCAGTGAAATTATGGAACTGGCAGCAAAGCATATGAGGAGAGATTTAAGGAACATAAGAATAGGAGCAGAAGATAAGGAAATAGTGGAAAATGTATCTCACCTGTATGGAGTTGTGGAACAGGATAATAAATTTGCAATGTTAATGGCCTATTTTCAACAATATAAACCGAGGAAATCTATAATTTTCACAAATACCAAGAGAATGGCAGATATTATTGCAGATACAATGAGAAACAATGGATTAAGTGTTTCGCTTCTTCATGGAGGAAAGTCTCAGGCAGAGAGGGAGAGGGCCCTTGACTCATTCAAGAACGGTCAAGACATACTGGTAGCTACTAATGTTGCTGCAAGAGGACTTGACATTCCTGAAGTTACGGATATCATAAATTATGATGCTCCTGATGATCCAGTCGCATATATCCACAGGGTTGGGAGAAGCGCAAGGATGGGAAAGGAGGGCAGAGCATTCACAATAATTAATGATACCCAGAAAACGCTTATTATGGAGATTAAGAAAAGAACAAAGATTGATATAAGCAGAATACAGGTGAACATTGATCAATTTAGAGATACAAAGATACCTTATAACTGGCATTCTAACATAGAACGAGGAAATAGAGATCATGAAAGCAGAGGGAGAAACAATAGAACCAAGGGAAAAGGAAGGTACTCTTACCGGGTAGGCGGCCCTCACCCTCGCTGGTGAGGTCTTTTGATAACAATTTAAAAACAGGGAAGCATTATTTATTAAAAAAGGATAGGATTATTTAGTCCAATTTTCTCATTGAAAGATATAACTTATATAATTGATATGAATAATTAATTGATTTATATGAGTAACGGAGTTTATCTAGTTTATTACAAAAGAACAGCATTTTCAAGGTCAAGGCCTAACGACCCCGCTAAGGATGTATTTAACAACATAAGAATGGACGAAGCCATGGCCTTGCTTATGAAGGATGCAGTAAAGAATACGGGCATTAATCCAAAAGAAATAAATGATGCCATCCTGGGATCGGCGCTTCAGGTTGGTGAAAACTGGATGTACGGTGGAAGGCAACCGGTATTGCTTGCAGGATTGCCTGTCGAAGTTCCCGCCATGGCAATCGACAGAGCTTGCTCATCATCCCTAAATGCTATTACTATAGGTGCGATGGAAATAATGACAGGAAATTCAGATATAGTAATGGCTGGGGGTATGGAGCATATGACTCATGTACCATTGAATGATAATCCTATGGTCCAGCCTAATCTGAAGCTTCTTCTAAGACCTGAATATATGAAATATGATATGAAAACAGGCTTTTCAATGGGTCTAACTGCAGAAAAGCTTGCCTCGGTCAAAGGTATTAAAAGAGATGAAATGGATCAGTTTGCGTATGAGAGTCATAAGCTTGCAGCTAAAGCACAGGATGAAGGATATTTTAAGGATGAAATTTTGCCAGTTGAAGTCGAAATAAATGGTGAGAATACCATTATAGACAAAGATCAGAGTGTAAGGAAGGACACCACACTTGAACAGATGAAAAAACTTCCTCCTGCCTTTAGAGAAAATGGTGTTATAACTGCTGGAAACTCCTCTCCTTTAAATGCAGGAGCTTCTCTTGTTATGCTAATGTCAGAGAAGAAGGTAAAAGAGTATGGTCTCAAGCCACTCGCTAAACTCAGTGCATTTGGATGGGCAGCTGTAGATCCATCAATAATGGGGGAAGGTCCAGTCCCTGCAAGTAGAAATGCTCTTAAAAAGGCGGGTCTGAATGTGGATGATATTGATGTGTGGGAAATAAATGAAGCATTTGCAGTTGTTGTCCTTAATGCTATGAAAGAGCTAGGGATTCCAAGGGAGAAAGTTAACGTTAAGGGGGGTGCAATTGCAATCGGTCATCCACTTGGAGCGTCAGGCGCAAGACTTGCCGGAACTCTTTCAAGAATAATGCAGCAACAAAAGAAGGAAAGGGGAATGGCTACATTGTGCGTTGGCGGAGGTCAAGGTTATTCACTCATATTGGAGAGGGTGTGATAATATGGATTTCGAGATAACAGAAGACATGAAGGAAGCAAGATTGAAAGCAAAGGAATTTGCAGACAAATACTTCAACGAAGAACTTGCATCCAAATCAGATTTTTCTGAAAATTTTCCTATGGAACTTGTTGAACTTTCAAGAAAGGAAAATTTGCTAGATTACTCAAATCCATGGAAAGTCCTGGTAACAATAGAGGAACTATGCAGGAGGGATCCCGGCCTCGGGATTTCAGTAACAATACCTGCCTTTGGATCTGAGATTCTTATGCTATTTGGAAGCGACAAGCTTAAAGAAAAGTACCTCAACAAGGTTCTTTCGGGCAAAGCAATAATGGGTCTTGGAGTTACTGAACCAGGTGGAGGATCTGATGTTGCAAACATTAAAACTGAGGCCAGGAAGGAGGGTGATCATTATGTCCTCAATGGGGGTAAGATGTTCATTAGCAATGGCCAGATTGCAGATTTCTTCATGGTACTGGCAAGAACTTCTCCGCCTCCGTCACCCGACAAAAAACATAGGGGAATGAGTGTTTTCGTAGTTGAATCAAAGTCAAAAGGCTTTACTGCAAACAAACTCCACGGGAAGCTCGGAGTTAGAGCAACGAATACTGCGGAACTTATATTTGATAATATTCAGGTCCCAGAAGAGAATCTTGTGGGGGAAGAAGGGAAAGGATTCTATTACATCATGACTTTTTTCAACATATCCAGAATTTACGTAGCAGCGCAGGGTCTCGGCATAGCTCAGGGAGCATTGGACAGGTTAATGGATTTTGCTAAGAAATCCAATAATTTAAATGATGCTGGAGAGCTTAAGGAAGGTGTGCAGTTCGCTATTGCTGAAGTGGCAACGAGAATAGAAGCAGCTAGAAATCTCACCTATAAGGCAGCTTCATTTTTATTCAACTTCAATCCTAACCCAGTAGTAACAAGCATGGCAAAATATTATGCTGCGGAGACAGCAGTTTATGCTGCAAAGACTGCAATGGATATTACGGGTCTAACAGGACTAACGACAGATCTTGAGAGATTCTACAGAGACTCTAAAATACTGGAAATATGGGAAGGAACTAGCGAAGTAGAGAAACTTATTATATCAAGAATGATGATGAAGAATCAGGGGGGTAACTGAGATGGAAGAAGAGTATGAAATTCTAGAAAATACTATTAAAGATTTTAATGCAAAGTATATCGAAAACAATGCACTTAAAATTGATAATGAAGGAATGCCAGAATCGCTCGTAAAATCGCTTTCAGATCAAGGTTTCCTATCTATGGCCTACCAGCCAGGATTAGGTAAAAGCATAGATATGAAAGCATATTCCATAATATTGGAAAATCTTGCAAAAGTATCACCATCCGTTGCATTGAAAGTTCTAATAACTAATACATTTCTTTCTTTAGTTAACAATGAAGATATATTAAACGAGGTTTCGCAAGGAATTAAATCTGGGACGGTAGTATTTTCTGAGCTTCTGGGTGGGTATTCAACCAATGAAAAAATGGTTTTGAAAGATGGTAAAATATCAGGAAAGAAGGAATATGTTCTTGCTGGAAATTCTGATTATATTGTTACATTATTAGATTCAGGAGAATTGGTTCTCGTAAAATCTGGTTTTAAGGAGGTCAGTGAGCATAAGAAACTAGGTTTCAGAGGCCTTAAATTCTCAACCCTTACATTCGATACTAAGGACTTTGAAATATTAGGAAAAAATGGAAAAGAGATGCTGGAAAAAGTTTACTATGATATATCTGTCCCTATATCATCCATAGCAATAGGTATAGGGGAGGGAAGTCTTGCAAAGGCAATAGAATATGGTAAAGTAAGGATGGCATTTGATCATTATCTAAAGGATTTCCAGCCGATAGCTTTCAATCTGGCAGCAAATACAGCTGAATTATCAATACTCAAGGAATATTTAAGGGATATAGTCTCCAAGAATCAATCGGTGAAAGAATCTCTCTATCTTAAGATAAGAGCCATCGAAATAGCCAAAGAAGTTAGCAAAAATTCTTTACAGACACACGGCGGATATGGTTATCTAGAGGATTTTGGAGTAGAGAAATTCTATAGGGATTCCATGGCACTCTCCGTTTTATTCTATAATGAAGAAAAAGAAATGGAAAAATTGTCAGAAATGGTATTTGAGTCAAAAGCTGGATTTGTTTAATTTTTATTACTTTCTTCTCTTAATTCTCTTCTTAATACTTTACCTACTAATGTTTTAGGTAATTCTTTTCTGAATTCTATAACCCTCGGTATCTTAAACTTCGCAATTTTCCCCTGAAAGAAATCTTTAATTTCCTGTTCTGTGGCTGTTTCCCCATCCTTCAGCACAATGAAAGCTTTGACTATTTCTCCATGCACGTCCTCCTTAACCCCAACAACTGCAGCCTCCTTTACCTTTGGATGCTGATAGAGAATCTCTTCCACCTCTCTAGGATAAACATTGAATCCTCCGACAATAATCACATCCTTCTTTCTATCAACTATGTAAAAATATCCTTCTTCATCCATTTTAGCTATATCTCCAGTAAAAAGCCAGCCATCTCTTAGAGTATTGGCAGTTTCCTCCGGATTATTCCAGTAACCCTTCATAACCTGTGGCCCCTTTATTATCAGTTCACCTTCTTTTCCTATTTCCATTTCCTTTGAGCCAGTTTCAGCATCCACAATTTTCGCATATGTAGAGGGCATTGGAACACCTATTGATCCTTCCTTAATTTTTCCGAAGAGAGGATTTAGATGCGTTACTGGTGAAGCTTCGGAAAGGCCATACCCTTCCACTAAATGACCACCAGTAATTTTTTGCCATTTCTCAATTACCTCTACGGGTAGAGGAGCCGAGCCAGATATGCAGTATTTTACAGGCTTCATATCCACTTTTTTAATGTCCTTATGATTCAGGATGTTTACATATATCGTAGGTACTCCCGGGAAAAATGTAGGCTTATACTTTTGAATTAATTTCATGATGCCATCTATATCTGGTTTTGGTTGAATTATAAGCGTTGCAGCTATTTTAACTGGAAAATTCATTGCAACGGTCATACCAAATACGTGGAAAAAGGGTATAACAGAAAGCATAGCATCTTTTCCGCTTTCAAGATCAGGGATAACTGAGACCGATTGATATGTATTGCAAACTAGATTTTTATTCGTTAGCATTGCACCCTTCGGTATCCCAGTTGTACCACCGGTATATTGTAAGACAGCAATGCTTTCAGGATCATCATTTTCGGTTACGCTTCCATTCGCCTTCAGTCCATCTATGAAATTCTTTGCGTAATTTGGTATGGGCACGAATTTCTTCTGTGTCCTCCTCTGTAAATTATATAAGAAATTAAGAGGAAATTTTAAAAAATCCTCTATCCTAGTGCCTATGATTATAAAATTTTCTTTCCTTCTAACATTTTCCAGTCTTGGAATAAGGTCATCAAGTATTATTATAGCTTTAGGTTTGGAATCACCTATTATGTGTTCCAGTTCCACATCAAAATATGTTGGTGATATTTGAACTACAATTGCGCCTATCTTATTAATCGCGTAATAAGATATTAGGTACTGAGGGCAATTCGGAAGATCAAGGGCCACTCTGTCCCCTTTCTTTATCCCTAGTTTATTCAAATAAAAGGCAAAAGAATCCACTAAATCTTTAAGTTTATTATATTTCAATTTATAGTTGAAAAAAATTACAGCATCCTTACTGGGAAAATTTTCTGCACTTTTTTTTAGTAAATCATAGGGTTTTATGTCAGAACAATTTACATCATAGGGAACGCCTTTATCATAAAATTTTAGCCATATTCTATCGTTCACAATGATAAAAATTTACCCGTAAATAAACTTAGTCAAAAAAACCTAAATATTAGGAAAAAAGTAAATTATTTTTTGAACAGCAAAGAAAAAATTCAAAAGGAAAGGGATTAATTGTATGTTTGATTATACCATTATGGAAGAAGGAAAAAAAGTTGAGGACAGCATTGCCGTTATTTCAAGGGTGATGATGCCACCGGACGCGAATATAGCAGGAAACGTCTTTGGAGGAACTATTCTAAAGATGATTGACGAAATTTCAGGTATAGTTGCTACAAAACACTCAAGGAGGAACGTGGTTACAGCTAGCATAGAACATATGGATTTTTTGTATCCTGTTCACATAGGGAATCTAGTTACACTCAAGGCAAGACTAAATTTTGTTGGAAAATCTTCTATGGAAGTAGGAGTTGAAGTGTACGCAGAAAATTTAAACAATGGGGATGTAAATTTTACAGGGAGAGCAATTGTAAATCTTGTAGCGATAGACGATAATGATAGACCTGTAGAAGTCCCTAAACTTATAGTGGAGACAGAGGAAGATAAAAAGCTGTTCCAGGAAGGTTATCAACGTTGGCTACAGAGGAAAAACAGGATCAGCGCAATAAAAGGAACAAATGATAATGGAAACAGATAAAACTAAATTTTTTTAAAATATTATTAAATATTAAAAGAGGTTAACGGAATATGAATAATATAGAAAAGGCGCCTGATTTTGAATTAGTGGATACTGATCTGAAAAAAGTGAAACTATCAGACTTTAAGGGATCTCCAGTGATACTTGCATTTTTCCCGGGAGCATTTACTTCTGTTTGCTCAAAAGAAATGTGTACCTTTAGAGATTCCATGGCAAAGTTTAACAAATTTAATGCAAAAGTACTGGGAATAAGCGTAGACCATCCTTTTTCTTTGAGTGCGTTCAAACAACAGAACAAACTTAATTTCACGCTATTAAGTGATTTCAATAAGGAAGTAAGCGCTAAGTACGGAGGACTTCACGAAGATTTCGCTGGAGTAAAAGGTCTTAGAGTTTCAAAAAGGGCTGTATTTGTGATTGATAGAGATGGCAACATTCAATACAAATGGGTAAGCGATAATCCTGGAGTGGAACCAAATTACAAGGAAATAGAAGAAGTAGTATCGAAACTTAAATGAACAATTATGAATTATTTATTTATTAATTTTAAAGCTTACAAAGAATCTACTTCATTATCAGCAAAAAATCTGATATCTAGTATTGAAGAGAATTTCAGAGATTATGAAAATATTAAATTAGTTATAAATCCATTGGATTCATTGTTAAATACAAAAATGGAAAAGTACATTCAGCACGCGGACCCAGTTCAGGCAGGTCCATATACTGGTTTCCTTCCAATAGAACTGCTACCGACTTACAACTATAGTGGTGTAATGATTAACCACTCTGAACATACATTACCCCTTGACATAATTAAGAAAAATGTCGAAGAATCCAGGAAGTTTGGTCTAAAATCTCTTGTATGTGCAAAAGATATTGAACAGGTCACTAAATTCTCATCATTTAAGCCTGATTTTATAGCTTATGAACCACCAGAACTCATTGGTGGTGAAGTATCTGTATCAGCATCAAAACCTGATATTATAAAGAAAGCTTATGATATTTTGAAAGGAAAAGGTATAGATCTAATCGTAGGAGCCGGAGTTAAGAATCAAGATGACGTGAGGAAGAGTGTTGAGCTTGGAGCAAAAGGTGTTCTTGTAGCATCTGGAATCGTTAAATCCAAGTATCCCATTACTGTTATAAGAGAAATGATAGAGGCACTGGGTGATTAGATGGATGTATTTGATAGAAATAAATATGTGAAAGCAGATATAACCAGAGGGAAAGTGATGTTATCCTCTTTCTTCATAGCCGTATTTCTCGGAATAATGGCAGGTTTACTGCCGTCAGGATTGACTTCACTTGGTTATCTCCTTTTACTAATAGTACTGTTTTCAGGAATATTTTTAGTGAGAAGAGCTTCATACGAAATTAAAAAGAGTTCTGATTATCTAATAGTATTTTTTATAACACTGTTTGCTTTCATAGGGTTCTGGATAATTTCACTTAATATTCCCTGAGGTCCATCTCCCAATGTGTGGTTTAACAAACCCCTCTTTTATCTTTTTTGGAATATCTGAATGATTCAGAGGTAAAATTTTAATGTTATCCACAATGAAATCATTGGCAAATCTTATTTTTTTGATTATGCTATTAACTGCGTCTGAAAATTCAGTAGTATCTCTTTCTCTGATTACGAACAGTCTATCACCTACAATAAAAGGAGGCCCAAATTTTGTTCCATCGCCCCATTTTTCAAGAAAATCCATCAAGTTACCGTTGGTCACAGGTGGACCGGAGTGAATTACGCAGTTATTAACTTCCACGTTTTCTGGTATTATTACTATGTAACCCTTGTCTAAAAGAAAGACAGATGAGTATAATACTCTAAAGCCTAAATATTCCAGTTCGCTCTTTATGATCGCAGAAGCCCTCCTCAAGTTTGGTATAAGTATTTCATCATTGCATCTTTTGCACGGTATAGATATAGCATATCCATATTTTGGTATATCAAAAGAGTAAGTTTCAGGGAAAAAGAAATTTTTATAGTTCTCCCAGGAAAATGTTTTGCTTGCTAAGATGAATGTAGCTAAATTCTCTTTAGATACGTTTGCTGCTGCATTTCTAGCACTATCAACAGGATCCAATATAACAAGATTTGCATCCTTAAAGTCATCGACTTTTCCTGTTACTGCATATGGAATTTTCCATTTGGAAACATTAGCGATAACATTGTCAAAACTTCTATATTGATATATGAGAAGCTCTGATACGTATCCTGAAAAACCTTGCACGGAAGATTCAGCGCCATATATACCTATTCCTTTCAGGAATTGTTTAAGAATTCTTGACTCATCCTTCATGAGTTCTGAAAAATTATTTTTAACAAATTCCACGTGTAAAGGTGTCCTATCAACTGATGTTACCAATGGATTTCCAGGATCCATTTTATATGCAGGTACAATATCAACTGAAAATTGATCATAATCCAGAATCAAATAAGGATGTTCTGAATATTCTTCTTTGCCTTCTACGAATTCCCTCTTCAAGAATTTTAATATCTCCAGGGGATTAAAATTTTCTGAAAAGAGGAGGAAAATGTCTAGGTCTGATCCCTTTATATCAGTACCTTTTGCCATGGATCCCCCTAAGAAAACATCAAATTTTAAATTATATTCCTTTTTTATATTTTCCATTCTTTTTTTTATACTCTCCAGAGTTTCATATTTTTTTCTTATAACACTATCTTCTTCTCTTATAATTTCTAATACCTCTTCTCTTCCTGACAAATGAACACCCTACTTATTAGTTATTAGATAGATTATGGCTTCAGCGGGTTTATAGCCATTCTTCCTCAGGGCTTCGACTGCCTTCTCTCTGGATGCCCCAGTTTTCTCCATTACAAGTTTCAGATCTTCTTCATTTATATCATTTTCCTGATTTTTTTCATTGGAAACAGAACCAACTGATTCTTCACCACCAACTACCTGATATGTTTTAGTACCCTGAATTTCGAGAATTGTAACCTCAGGATTTTTTATTGTAATCTTTTTATCAGGAAATACAAAATCAACTTGAATCACACCACTCATATCATTGGATTTTATGCCCATCTGTTGCATCATCCTTTTAATCTGTCTTTCGTTGACTCTCCCTCTAATCATTAAAGGTCTATGGTATTTTAAAATATTATCTTTATTGTAAGCTCTATTGTGCGGTTAGAATATAATAAAATATATCTATAATCTTGAATTAATTAAAAGTATAAATATTATGTTACAGATATATGTCCGACAAATAGTAATGGAGATGATATCCTTTGTCAGATGATCAAGATCAATCGAGAATAACAGTTAGGTTATCCCCCGATTCATTAAGGAAGATAAATACTCTAATTTCTGAAGGTAAATATAAAAATATTTCAGAATTTATCAGGGAAAGTATTGATTCTCATTTGGAGGAGCTGATGAGCACTGGCCCTTCCCAGAAGATGGCCTTAAGACTTGGTAGAAATGAAATTACATACATAGAAGAAATGGTAAAGAAGGGCATGGCAGTAGACAGCGAAGACCTTATAAGGAGTGCGGTAAGAGATTACATCAGAACAAGAATAAGAGAATTGCAGAAAGATGACATCAGCAGGGTTGCACAGAATGAATGATGCCAAATCAAAAGATATTCGGATCATCGGTATAGGACAGCTTGGGGTTTCGGTTGCATCTTTTTTCTACGATGAGCTTCAAACTACTGGGATAGATTACAATAAGGAGACATTTGATGATTGTAAAATAGACAACGGTTTACTTATAAAAAATTTCGATTTTTCATCAGCAGAACGTATGGAGGGAATTTTCCAAGTTGAAAGAGAAACAGTGCTGGAAAATATAAAAAGTCCCATTGTATTCATAATAGGTCAGACAGAGGGAAAATTCCAAGAAACACTTATTCCTCTTATTATAAAGATTTTGAGAGCGACCGGGGTCTTTCTAGGTTTTTTTGCTATAATACCGTTTGGTGCTAATAAAAAGCAACAAATAGAGAAAATTAATCAGAGTTTTGGATTCTTGGATGTTTTAGATATCATAGATTCAGATCAACTTTTTAGCAAGAGAAAAGCTGAGAGAATACTAGACATTAACAATGCTTATTATAGCTCTATAGTGGAAAAAATTTCTGCAATATTGAAAATATTGAATAATTCCAGTACTCTTGGTATATCTGTAAGAGACATAAAAATGATGACAGAGATGTTTGGGCCAATATACATAAAAGTATTTAGTTACTCATTCCAGAATTTTACCATAATAGAAAGGGACTTCTTCGACCATATATCATCATTGGATCAAAACAAAATAAAGAGACTTTATTTAATCTTTGAAATAAATGATGATATAGATTCCAATGAAATTTTATCATTTATTAGGAGGACTAAGGGTAGATTGTCTGGAATAGACATAAGACAGGGGTTTATGCACTCAAACAAAAATTTTGGGTTAATTATACTTCACTTCGGTAATATTTGGATATAGTTGC
>JABEBW010003379.1_pt1 | contig 18639 bp, 20 predicted proteins | sample 7245961 | NCBI WGS metagenome assembly JABEBW01 (sample SAMN14506364, study PRJNA622280) | hot springs metagenome | biome: hot spring [ENVO:00000051]|acidic hot spring [ENVO:00002120]; feature: spring [ENVO:00000027]|sediment [ENVO:00002007]; material: sediment environment [ENVO:01001048]...
TTTCTTGCTACATATATATATCGTACGCACGCACGTAAGGGAAATTTCCAGACTTTTCTCTCTTTGGAAGTATGGACCATTCATGACCAGGAAGGAAAGGAGAGGAATGATAGAGGATAGAGGTATGGCTAAAGGACCGCAAGGGAATAGGGTTTAAAGATTCAGACGATATTTTCTATGTCTTGATGTCTCAAGTACGCTAGGAATTTTTTATTTTGAAAGTGAATAATAAAGATTCTAGGTTAAAATGCTATGACTACAGCATTGTAGTCAATTTGTGGTCATGTTGTGGTCGGAGTCATAAGCCCTTTTCCTTTCTGAATTTGTCTCTGAGTTCTGGATTACTAACAATCTGAGAAAGGATTGCTTCTAGGATCTTATCTTTGAACTCAGGATCGAATATCCTCAAAAGTTCTTTGGCAGTATTATCTACCACTGAGGATCCTAATAATGCAGACTCTACCTCTTTCCTTTTATTGTCCAATTCTATGGCCGTTTTAACGTCTAAGGGCATCCCGCAAGTATTGCAATATAGAGAGGTGCTAGGATTCAATTTATGGCATCTTGGGCATTCTATGGGCTTATCTTCTTCTATCCTCTTATCTTCTTTAATTTCAATGCCGTAGGCCTTTAGAATTGCATTATCCTGATCCCTTAACGACAGATGGACATAGGTTTTAGTCTGTTTAGATCCATGGACCCATCCCATTTGAGATTCTAATGGAGCCTCAGCTACCTTGCTTGCGAGTATTGTTGCTCTTGTGTGCCTAAACAAATGGGGATTTATTCTTCTTGATATTCCAGCCCTTTTAGATGTTTTTTTGAAAATTGAATAAACGTCATGATGTGTTAGCATTCTTCCTCTTATTCCCTCAGTTAAATTGCAGAAAATAGGCGCATTTTTATCAAATTTTCTAGGATTTACATCAATCCATGCTCTCAGATATGGAATACTATTTCCTACTACTCTAACCTGTCTATATCCTGTTTTTCCAGTAACTTTCAATAATGCACCGTAGTTATCAAATTCTACGTCTCCTATTCTCATGGTTAAGAGTTCTCCTAGCCTTATGCCTGAATCGTATAATGTGCTAAAAATAGCCTTATCTCTAGCATTTTCAGATGCCTCGATTAACTTATTAACTTCTTCTTGACTTATCAATGATTCAGGCTTTACTTCCCTGGAAGGATGACTATTGCCTATTCTGATCCATTCCACACATTCAGGATAACTTTTATTCTTCCCCAGATGCCATTTGTAGAACTTCTTGAGAGCTACCAAATAGGCCTGAAGTCCATTTTGAGTTAATTGATGGGGCTCCCCTGATCCCCATTTGACCTTCCTGGCTTTTAGCTTTGAAATTGCAAATTGAAGATCCGTCTCTGAGGGATTAAGAAATTTATCAGGTATGAGCTCAGCTATTTTCCTGAGTCTAAGCACATAAGCATACCTCCTACCAGACGATAGACCCTCCCCAGTCGATTTACCTTGAAGCTCCATTTCATTTTCAAATTCCCTTATCCTTTTGACAATTTCATTGGGCAGTCCTCTTTTATCCAATGATTCCAGTTCTTTCTCTAATTCCTTTTCGAATGTCATAATTAAGTAAGTGAATACTGGTTAAAATAGGTTGTGTTTTGAACCTTTTTTTTATAACACGGCACCTGCATAATGTAGTCTTTTTAAAATTTTGGATTAAAATACTAAATTCATCTATTCATCCAAATAATTTACTGGTTTCAATATTAATTCAAAATCTCAGGATGGATTTCAGTTGATAAAATTTATCATAAAAGGACAATCTAGTAGCAGTTAAATAAAAGTATTGTTATATAAAAGTATTTTTTAACAAATCTATCATCGATAATTCTACGAAAATCTTTAAAAAATGTGATGGTAGTTTTTAGAATCTATAAGATATTATAATGACTGAATCAGAAGAAAAGAATTTAATTCATGCAGTAATATGAAGCAATGAAATCGAATAAAATTTTGGGTTATCTACTTGTAGTAATTGTAGGTATTGCTGTACTTTCATTAACACTTTATATTTTAACATCCATATACCCAAATGCAACTGTTAAAAATTATCATCTAGTTTTTGACGGTATTTTAATCGCGGTAGGAGGAATAATATTAACCAATCTATTTTCTTCATTTATTTCAAACAAAGTAAAAGAATATTTAGGGGAATCAACAGCCGGTCTCATAAACTTTGTTATCAGAATTGTTGGATATATCACTGTAGCTGTATTATTCCTGTCATTTTTTAGAGTTAATATAGCATCTGCACTGGTAGCTGGCGGATTCGCAGGTGTTATAATCGGTCTGGCCTCTCAGAGCGTACTTAGTAACGTTTTTGGAGCAATTGCAATTCTTATATCAAGACCTTTCAGGCTAGGTGATAGGATTACACTCTCTACCTGGCAGTATGGCCTAATTGCTCCATCATATCCTCCTAAATTTTTCTCAAATGATTTTCTTATTCCTGGTTATACGGGAAAAGTGATTGAAATTTCACTAATGTATACTACAATATTAACTGATGATAACATGGTCCTAAAAATACCAAATAGCGTTATGATTCAGTCATCTATATTCATTCATTCGCTTAATGAATCCAGAGTCATTAGAAGCAAGATAGAAGTATCAAAGGAGATAGATCCAGATGATCTAATTCCGGAGATCTATAAAAATATAAAGGGGATGGACCTGATAGTGGGAGAACCTGATGTACACATATATGAAACAACATTTACTACCTACATACTGGTCATTCAAGGAACATTCAAATCACAATTTGAAGAGCCAATTAGGAGTGAAGTTTTAAAGAGATGTATGGCTATTATAAAAGAAAAATCTGGAAAATCAAAAGCATAGTATCCAAGATAAAATAGTGTAAAATTAAAAACCTGGAATTTAATAAGGATATTAGTGAAATCGCTTGAAAGAAGACATTCATTTCTATAAGTCTCTTCCTTATATATTTTCCTTGGACATTAAACTCAATTATCCAATGTTCGTATCTGATCCAAATGATCCTGGTGAAATGGACTTAGCCCTGATTGGTAGGGACAATGACAAATGGTTCCTTTTTTCAAATAACCCTTATGGGGACAAAAGAATGGTTGGGATTAGTGACCATAGTCTTTATCTAGAAAATAATAGAAATGGAATAGCAAATAATTCGATGGTCGAGCAATTTACTCCAACTCAACTGGACAAATATTTAACACAGTTTGCCAACTTGAAAGGGACTATTTTACAGCACGAGTCAATATTAAAACCGCAAGGTTTTACTTTATTTATTGAAACAATTGAGGCTCAGAGATCCAATGTTGAAGAATTGATTATTCAAATGAAAGATATTTTAAACATAACATACAGCATTCAAGAGATAAAACAGGGAAAATCAGATATTCCAATATGCATAAAACACCTAAAGGACAGTAAACAATTTAATGAATTGGAACTAATAAAAACGGTCTGGAAAATGAGAAGAAGAGAACTTGTAAATAATGTTGCTGGAATTTTTCAAAATAAAGGTTTTTTCAGACCAAAATATTTTGACAGTACTTCTGCAAATTTAATAGCAAATATATATGAGGATAAAATAAAAGGTTCATCTAATTACATAGATTTCGGAAATTTCAATGACGAAAGGATAGTGGAGTTTGAAGTCTTATCATACTGGTTCGGAGATTTTTTCAGAAATGTTATTAAGAGGTATATGGGTTCATTTTATTATTGGTCGTACAGTCAAGGCAACGGTTACCTTGAAAACTATTTTATAATAAATGGAGAGATGAAAAACTATTTTCTTTCTGGATTATTATCACACTGGAAGGAATCAGCAAGACTAAATCATCATAATTCAATAGAATATATAAAAAAATTAAATGAATTAATTTGACTTTTTAAAAGAATCCCTTTTTCTTTGTGTAGAAATTATTTGCTTCAAATGCGTTTATTTCCCAAGTAGGCCCAAGAGAACCTGCAACCTGCATAAGATGGTCTAGAGAATCGACATTCCATACGCATACTGCGTGATTCTTCCCTTTCGCAAGATCAATTGATTGAAGTTCTAGACCCTGGGGAAGTTTCTTTGCCTTTGCCATATCTGTAACTTTTTTCGCAAAATCCATTACCTGGTTGGCTTGTTCATCCTTCCAAGTGTGAATTACCACAACTGTTGTCATAATACAAATAATAATTATTCCTATAAAAGGTTTAATAAAAAAAATTTTAAAAATCTGATTTACTTTTGAATTTTCTTATTATTTTCCATCATACAGCTTGAAAGTTCCTGTACCAACGATAGCATTGCACCCATTTCAGGGCTTCTTACTGTGTTCATAAGTTCCATTAGCCCAACCTTTTTCTTCCTCCTGGATGAAACGCTCAATACTTCTTCTGCTTTTGGAGCACAGGAAGCCAAAGCCTCTAACAGTGGAATTAACTTGTCTATCTCTACCTTGTCCAGGAGAGTCAAGAGTTTTTCTATATCACCCTTTTTCATCATCTTGGTCAATGGTTCCAAAACTTTCACGGCCATTGTGATCAAATCAAATATTTCCATTTTTGTTGCGTAATTGAATATATTATCAAACTCTTCTGCAAATCCGTCAACCATTCCGATGATGCCACTTTCCTGTAATTTCTCTATAGTGTCGATTGTGGGCTGGAGGCTGTCAAGTCTGCTCTCGATTTTATTAAGTTTTTCATAAACGTCTTCAATCGTGACCATAATTTATACCCTCCCTCTTAATATTGTGGCATAATAATACTTCTCATATACTGAATGAAGCATCTTGTAAATTCTCCCTCTTCCCATTAGAGTACAATCATTGAATGCATAAGCTGGATCCTTCAGTTTCTTCCCAAAATCGCAATATGCAACCCAGCCATAAGATCCACCTTCCATTGCACACATTGCAACTGGGTTAAAAGGAAGCGTTAGATAGCTACCTATAATATCATTTGCAATGAAGGTAGCAACAGTATCTGCTTCGAAATGCGTAAACGCACCTGCCATTCCCATTCCCAATGTTGGAGAAATGACATCTCCTATAGAGTATATATCATCATACTTTGAATTCCTAAAATTGTTATAGTTTGCATCAGCCCATCCTACCTTTGATTTCAGATCATCATTGCTTGTAACGAAATCGGGTGCCGTCTGTATAGGTGAAACGATTGCAAGATCGTATTTTATCGATTCGTTATTTTGTCCAACTAATTCGTGCTTCACCGGATCTGCATAAACTGGCAAGAATTTATAATGTCCATTAATTTTCATTTCACTCATCCAGTCACCTAGGGGATCAGCTATGTTAGACCCGAACATTTCGAACTGTCTTCCCATTGGATGAGCCACTGTTATTTCTACATTATCCCTGAGTCCCTTGTTCTTAAAGTATTCGTGCAGCATCATTGAAAACTCCCACGGAACAGGAGGGCATTTATATATTGGACTTGCAACTGATATTACAATTTTTCCTTTCTTGAACTTAGATATTGCATTTCTCAGCTTCAGGGCTGAGGCCATATCCCAAAAATGATAAGTGTCTTCGTACCCCTTGAATTTTGAGTCATTTAATTGTACCCCAGGCGACAGCACAAGTATATCATACTTGAACTGTCCGTTATTTGTGTAAACCGTTCTGTTTGCTGCATCTACTTTGGTTACTTCAGCTTTCACCGGTCTTACATTTTCCCTTCCCATATACGTGAAGTCCTTTGATACCTGTTCCTCAGTTCTATTCCCAAGGGCAACATACGTGAAAGAAGGCTGAAATTCCACTCTACCAAGTTTGTCCAATACAGTAATATTTACCTGATCCTTAGGCAGCATTTTGGAAAGACGACCTGCCATCAGGCCTCCTCCAGCATTCCCTCCTACAATAACTATGTTTTTAGAGGTCATATAGATCATTGGTTAATTTCAAATAAGTATTAATAGATTCACGAAACAATTAAAAAATTTAATGATCTAAATTAAGAAGAATTTGTTTCACGGATGGGAGATTTAAGTTTTTTAGCAAATTCCTGGTAAACAAATTCATCATTCACCATTTAAATATGAAAAATGTTTTGAACATATTTTTGATATTAAGACATGGAAAATATGCTAAACAAATCAATAATTGTCATAACTGGCGGAGCAAGTGGAATCGGTCTATCTACAGCATTAGCCGTTAAGAAAAATGGGGGTCAACCTATAGTTTTCGATGTTAATCCTGCCGGGATAGTCGAAGAGAAGGGAATTACAGCAATTAAGGTTGATGTCTCAAAGGAAAATGAAGTCGAAGAGGCTTTCAGGCTTGTTGAAGAGAAGTATGGGCTAGTTTATGGATTGGTCAATAATGCAGCAATATCGCCTTCACCCGAACCAACCGAAAATATTTCAAGGGAGGTGCTCCTGAATACTTATGCTGTTAATGTATTTGGCGTATTTTACTGCACAAAGTATGCAATAAGGCATATGCTTAAACTCGGTAAAGGTTCCGTGGTTAATATATCATCAGTAATCGGGAAAGTAGGGTCAAAAAATACCTCTATATATGCATCTAGCAAGGCTGCCTTGATTGGAATGACTAAATCAGATGCCATAACATATGCTTCCAGAAATATAAGGTTCAATGCAGTGCTCCCAGGTTATGTGATGACCCCGCTGATAAAAAATAATGCGGATAGGTCAGGAAATGCGGAAAATTACTATTCAACATTAAAATCACTTCATCCGGTCGGCCGTTTAGCAGATCCAAATGAAATAGCCGAAATGATATTATTTTTGCTTTCTGAAAATTCTTCATTCATTACTGGCAGCGAGATAGTAATCGATGGAGGTTATACATCCGTTTGAATAAGAAACAACTAACACTATGAAATGATATTAATAAAATTACAGGATGATAAGTGACGTTTAACGCAACATACGCGTAAAATACATATTATCATTTTATATGTTAATGAGAAATGGATAACTTGAGAATTCTAGTGGAACAACTTAATTCCATTCAAGGCCCGAGATATAATATTCCGATTATAGAAGAAGCTCTAACGGAGGAATTTGACATCGCAATTTTTCCAGAGCTATTTTATTCAGGCTATCTGCTGCGGGACGGTATAAGATTTCTGATTGTAGATAACGAATTTATTGATAAGTTAAAATCACAGATTGGTAACAGGATGTTGATATTTGGGGCGCCAACTTACGACAATTTTCTCAGAAATTCCGCTGTTATAGTCACAAGCAATGATGTAATTTTCTACAATAAAATGCATCTTCCTAACTTTGGTCCTTTTGAGGAGGAAAGATTTTTTAAGAAAGGAACAAAACCTCTTTCATTCACTTTTAAAAATTTCAAGATTAACGTTCAGATATGTTATGATATATTTTTTAACGATACTGTTGTACAAGGTTCTGATATAATAGTAAATATATCAGCATCTCCTTTCACGTCTAAAGAACATTTTGAGAAAATATTTGCATCGCTCGCTTTGAGAAACCAATCATATCTAATATATGTTAATACAGCAGGTCTTCAACGAAATTTAGTTTTCTGGGGAGGAAGCAGAATAATAGACCCGGACGGAAATGAAGTTGGTAAAATGGATTATTTTAAAGAGGGCAGGAAATATTTTGATATTAGATCAGATAAACTAAAAATGTCAAGAATGAAGAGACCTATCCTTAAAGAGGTTTTGAATGAACATCAAGAATAGAATTTTTTTAGCAAAGATACTCAATACAGAGCTCAAATATCAATACCTAAAAAATACCCCAAGGTTTCAGAAGAATGACAAATTATCCATGGAATTGGCCAGAAAGTTCCTTATAAACAACGTAAGATCTTCGATATTTATCAACACATTCTTCTACGGTATTATTTCTATGATGTTCGGCCTCGCAATGATACGGGAGATTAGTTTAATTTCTACAGGAAGTTTCACTCTCTTTTTACTTCTATTGATTCTTGCAGTCATGAATGATTCCCAGTTTTACAGAGGTCTATGGGATATGAAACTTCTTGCCCCTTTGAGTTCTTTACCTATAAAGGTTGAAAGGTCTGTAGTTCCTCTATCTTTATTCTTATACAATGAAAGTTATCTTCCTTTTGTAACCATTCCAGCTGGAATAATAATAACAATGGAACTTAGAAATCCGCTTCCACTTATACTGTATTCGATATTTACAATCCTTTTCCTATATATGGGAAGGACCATATCACTATTGCTTGGTCTTTCCTTTGCAAAAACAAACACTAACAAAAGAAGCAAAAGAATGTATCTAGGGCAGATCTTTCAGGTTGTAATATTCGTAATATTCATAATGGCAATACAAATTTCTACTAATCCTGAATTCCTCGGTGCAATTCATGTTCCAGTTTACGCCTTTCTCTTAATTCCCCTAACTTACGCGAATCTAACCGTTTTCAATCCCTACCCATTCCTAATATTTTTCATTTTATTCTCTTTAATTTATTCTCTATATACTTATTTTCAGAAGAAAAATTTTGATGAAAACTCAAATGTTTATAACGCAATAGAAAAGAAGGAATCACGTCAGACAATGAAAACAAGAAAACCAATTTTATCATGGATGGTGAAGGATTTCAGAATAATCCTAAGAAGAAGGGGCTCGATAATGATACTTGTAATACCTATAACATTCATAATTCCAATGATTATGAGTATAAGTACTATAAGTTCGGGAATCTCTCAGTATGAATTTTCATTTCCCTATCTATCTTCCATATTTCTGGTGGATTTTATTCTTCTGATAGGGCTTGAAGGTAAATCTGCCTGGCATCTTTCTGCATTACCGGTATCAAGAAGGGATTTCTTTTTTTCTAAAGTAACTCTAATTACGATCATAGGAATCTTTTATTACCTGATCATTGTGATCATCATGGCATTTTATAGCAGGGGTTCGTTGACATTTATGGTATTGAATTTTCCATATTTCATATTAATCCTATTAACTGTCCTCATGGCAGGTGGTGCCTATATAATATCTGCCATTCCAAAGGAAGTATATACTCTCTCGCAGGAAGGGATAGGAGGACGATGGATACTCCTTAAAACATTTGCAATATCTCTTCCTTTAATTATAATAAATGCCTTAATATTTGGATTTTCTGGAGGATATTTTAGTGGAATCCCATCAATAATAAGCGGATATCCTTTTACTATAATATTCGATACTATTATTTCTATCCTTTTCCTTAGAATTTTCCTGAAGAGGGGTGACTATTTCTAAAAATGGCACTACTTTTCCAAGATTTTTATAATATTTTTATTTTTCAATAAAAGTTTCTTAGAAATGAAAATAAATGATTCCACAGAAAAAGCAATATTAAATTAGAATTCATGCCAGTAATGATCATTCTCTTCGCTGAAAAAGAGCATCCTAATCAGTTTAATAACAGATTCCTATTAACAGGCAATGAACAACGTTGTAAAAATAAATCCTATTAATCCGGAAAAAGAAATAATTGAAAAGGCGGCTGATATAATTAAAAGTGGAGGCTTAGTAGCATTTCCGACAGAAACGGTCTACGGCCTAGGTGCTGATGCTAAGAATGATGAATCATGCAGAAAAATATATCTAGCGAAAGGAAGACCATCTGACAATCCCTTAATAGTTCATATCTCAAATATGGAACAGTTATATGATGTAGCATCTAACGTTCCAGAAAACATAGCCAATATTATGAATAAAATATGGCCAGGTCCATTGACTGTTGTATTACCAAAGGGTAATGTGGGTAATGTGACGACAGGTGGATTGGACACCGTAGCCGTTAGAATGCCAGCTCATAAGGTTCCATTGAATTTGATAGAAAAAAGCAAACTTCCTGTAGCTGCTCCTAGCGCCAATAGATCAGGAAGGCCAAGTCCGGTATTTTCATCAGAGGTTAAGGAGGACCTGGATGACAATGTGGATTTAATTTTAGATGGAGGTCCAACCTTCTTTGGTGTGGAATCAACAGTAATTATGGTCAGAGAAGAAGAAAAAGAGATTGTTATTCTACGTCCTGGAGCTTTTACTGTAGAGGAAATAAGGTCTATATTTGGAATGAAGGTCATAGTTTCAAGTGGACAAAGTGACATTCCAAGGGCTCCCGGAATGAAATACAGACACTACGCGCCTTCAAAGAAATTGTATCTTGCAGAATCTGAAAAAGCAATTATGGAAGAGTGCGAGAAAGGTAATAACTTCGTGGTACTCTGCAGCCAGGAGCTTTCAAGAAAGATCGATTGCCCGACGATTGTTCTTGGTTCCAGAAACGACCTATATGAGATAGCACGCAATCTTTTCCCTTCTTTTAGAAAATTGGATAGAAGCAAATATGATTATGGTATAATTGAACCATTTGAAGAAAGGGGCATAGGCTTAGCTATAATGAATAGAATAAAAAAAGCAGCATTGGGTAAATAATAAAATTAAGAATTGATTAAATCAGTTCTTTCTTTGTCAATTTTACCATCAAGGAATCCTTTATCCTTAAGATAGGAAATTATAATTCGGACACTTTCCTCTATCGAATATTTATCAGTATCAATTACTATATCTGGATTAAGAGGTTCCTCATATGGATCCTGGAGACCGGTCAGATTATTTATTTCTCCTGCCAGTGCCTTTTTATAAAGTCCCTTCGTATCTCTTTGTATCAGTACATTAATGGGGCATCTCACATAAATTTCCACGAAATTTTCAATCTCCTTCCTTGCTCTTTCTCTGATGTCTCTATAAGGAGATATTAATGGCACTAGAGTTATAACACCATTTCTTGAAAGGAGCTTTGCAACAAACATAACTCTTTCATTGTGCTTCTCCCTATCTTCTTTTGAGAATCCTAGGTCTCTGGACAGGCCTTTTCTAATCTCATCTCCATCAAGTATTTCAACCCTGTATCCAGCTTTATTTAAAAGATTGCTAATATTAGTTGCGAGAGTAGTTTTACCAGCTCCTGAAAGTCCCGTGAACCAGAGTACCAGCCCTTTATCATTTGACAAGCTCTATCCCCTCCATGGGTTCTCCTTTAATTCCATACTTTTTCCTGACATTATAAAGGTCCAGTATAGTAGGAGTCACACGTTCTATAGATGAATTTATCATTTTGCCTATTTTTTTGTTCTTCCTGTAAATTATGTAAATTCCATCATAATCGTGAACTGCATCGTCTGGACCAGTATCATTTTCCAGAAGATAATCAGTATCATATCCTATTGTTCCTGCGGCCCTCCAATTCAGGTCGTCAAGGTATACGAATAAATCTGATCTATCCCCGTTTACAACATCGTACTTTTCCTCTGGCTCAAACACAATAGTTTTCCAATTTTCACCGTTCGGTCCCTTAATATTTTTCAGTTTCTCTTTAAGAATGGCTAATTCTTCCTTAACTTTCGAAGGTTCAATTACCCCTTGTGATTCTCTTCCCTTGACATTTAGGAAAATTCTTGCATAGTATCCTCCCCAGGCCCAGGCTTTAGTATTTTGCCAATCAACGTCAAGGTCATCAATTGATGAACCAGCTGGAATCTTGTCATTTTTTATCTTGAGATAACCTTCCTTGATGAGCCACTGATTTATAGCAAATGCTCCTTTCATCCCCTTTGCTCCATGATCAGAAACAATCATCATGATGGTATCATCATCAAGCATTTCCATTAATTTTCCAATATGGGTATCCACCATCTTAAAGTATGAAATAAATTTCTCCCTCATAACTTCATTTTTTTCATAAAGATGATGATTCTCGTCAATATATCTCCAGAAAGCGTGGTGGATTCTATCAATACCTATCTCCACCATGAAAAAGAAATCCCAAGGATTCTCTTTCAATAATTTCTCTACGAGCTTGAATCTTGTATCAGTCATTTTGTGGATCTCGTTAATTATTCTTTCCTTCTCCGGCTTCCTAAATTTTACATCAAACTCATAGTCCGGGAAATCTCTCAATATTTCATTTTTAAGTCCAGGTGGATAAGTGAATTCTTTATCCTTATCTGGAGTTAGAAAGTCAGATATCATAATTCCTGGGAGAGGTTTAGGTGGATACGTGGGAGGAACGGCCACGACAATACTTCTCTTGTTTCTTTTTCCTAGTATGTCCCATACAGTATCGTATTTAATGTCTCTCGATGATGGTATTTTTATTTGAGTATACGAATTACCGACTCTCGACCTGAATCCATACAATCCAAGTTCACCTGGTGATCTTCCTGTTGCCATTACCATCCAGGCTGGAATTGTTATGGGCGGGTCAGTGCTTCTAAGTTTACCATATATCCCATTCTCTGTCATTTTCGTAATATTTGGTAAATACTCCTTCAGTTTATCAAACATTAGAGCCGGGGCTGCACAATCCAAGCCAACTACCATTACCTTCATAAAGAATCCCTCAATCTAGATAGCCCAGAGACTTCAATCTATCCTTTACTTTTTTCTCATCTTCCTCAGTGAAAGCATCGGTGTCATTTGAATGGGCAAGTATTTCCCTCAAAACAAATGTCACATAGTCACTTACCGACGTGAATCCGGTGTCTTTTATTTTTTGCTGAATTTTTTCAAATAGTGGTGTTGGAATAGATACAGTTGTGTATTTTTTTTCATCTGCCATAGTTACATAATGAAAATAATTACTTATAATTTATTATAATTATATTTAATTAAGAGGAACAATATTGGAATAACTATTTATAGAAATTGATTATCTCAAAAAGCTGGTGATAAACGTGGCAGATAATAACACTATTTTCATCGGGAAAAAACCGACAGAAAACTATGTTTTCAGCACTATTATGCTCTTTACTAACGGAGCAAATGAAGTATCAATAAAAGCAAGGGGAATGGCTATAAAGAGAGCAGTTGATGTTGCTGAAATCGTAAGGAGCAGAATGGAATCAATGATGAAGGCACAAATAAAATACGGGGACATAAAAATCAGTACGGAAAAGGTACAGAGAGAGGACGGAGAAAGCAACGTTTCTTCTATAGAAATTGTGCTGAAGAAGTAGATGGTCTAACCATCTACAATTTTTTAAATTGTAATCATTTTCTTATATAGATTGGATTTATAGTTGTATTCTATTAGCCTGCGATACGAAATGTTTCAGATTTTGCATCGAGATGGATTATCAAGGTATGGCGAATTAACCGCAGGGAACAGGAAGATTATAACCCCCAACATACTGCCTGTGATACATCCATTCAAACCAGAGCCATGGTTAAATGAAATCAAGAAGATGAATCTGAAAGGAATAATCACAAATTCATACATACTTAAAAAGGGGAATTATGATGAAACTAAAAATATTCACGACTATCTAAATTACGATGGAATAATAATGACAGATTCTGGAACATTTCAGGAGCACATCTATGGTGCCATAGAAACAGGAAACAAGGAAATGGTTGAATTTCAGAACAATATCGGGTCTGATATTATAACAATAAGGGATGTTTTCTCCGAAATTGGTCACGACCGCGATGAAGTTATAAAAGGGATGATGACTACCTATGAAAGGGGCAAGGAAGCAAGGGAAATAACATCAGGATATATCGCTTATCCTATACAGGGAGGATTATTTCCAGATCTTAGAATCAAGAGCGCAGAACTTATGCAGTCAATAGGTGGAGAATATTTTCCTATTGGCGGAATAGTCCCTCTAATGGAAAGGTACAGATATGCTGATGTAATTGATATAATAATCAATTCTAAAGTAGGTCTAAAGACATCATCCGTGATTCATGCATTTGGAGCAGGTCATCCTATGTTCTTCCCTCTTCTCTTTCTCAGCGGAGTAGACATAGTTGATTCTTCAGCTTATATAAAATACGCAAGAGAAGATAGGATAATGGTCGAAACTGGTACCATAGAGCTAAAGGAAATCACAGAAGAGCTCCCCCCTTCTCAGTATTTTGATAACTTAACACTCAACGAATTGAAAAGTATGAACCCGGAAGAGAGGAGGGACATAATAGGGAAACATAATCTCTATATTACAGTAAAGGAGATAAGTAGAATAAGGGAAGAAATAAGACAGGAAAATTTGTGGAACTATGCAGAATACAGGTGCAGGTCTCATCCCTTACTGCTCGAAGCGTATAGAAAACTATTATCTCACTATAAATTTATTGAGAGATTTGAGTCAAGATCAAAGAGGTCACCAGTGTTCTATACAGGTCCTGAAACAATGGAAAGGCCACTTGTTAGGAGATTTATGGAGAGAGAACAGGTTAATGGGAATTTTGTAATAGAAAATAAAAAACCCTACTCTTACTTTTTGGATGAACCTGTGGAAGCAGTTAAGACCCCATTTGGAAATATTTCATTGTACTTAGATGAAACTTATCCAGTCGCTCAATCCTTGTTTCCCGGAGAATATTATGAAAAGGATTTTAATATTGATAAATTTAATAGACCAGAATGGCAGGATTTTCTAAAAAAGAAAGTGGACTATCTATTTAAATACCAGTTCGGGAAAAAACTTTCTGAAATTATTTCAATTGAAAACATAGAACTTGTGAGGAGCAAGAATACTGGGAAAATCAGAAATATCACTTTAGATGGGGATATAATCCTATCCATGAGGGCTTCCGATGGTTTGTTTAGCATAAATATGAAGAGTGCGATAATGTTGCACGAAAATTTCATATATCCTAATCATAGGGTAATCGTGGACAAAGAAGTATCAGAGTTTGTTTTGGATGGTAAGAATGTGTTTAGCAAATTCGTAAAGGAAGCAGATCAGTCCATAAGGCCTGGCGATGAGGTTATAATAGTGGACGAGGATGACAAGTTACTATCCTATGGCCGAACTATACTGAACAGGGAAGAAATGTTAGATTTTAACTATGGAATGGCAGTAAAAAATAGACTGAAGAGTAAGGAATAATCAAGAAATTTATTAACATAAAATAATTCTATAACATATGGAAATAAGAAGGGTAAGATCTATTGAGGAGTATAAAAGAGTAGAGGAGATACAAAAGGAAATTTGGGGTATGGAAGGTGAATATCCTGTCTCTTTAACAATTCTGGTGGCTATTAACAACAACGGAGGGCTAGTGGAAGTAGCAATCGAAGACAATAAAATTATTGGATTCAGTCTTGCCTTTCCGGGGAAAAAGGGTTCATATGAATACTTTTATTCCCATATGGCCGGGGTTTTAAAGGAGTACAGGGATTCCAATATAGGATACCAAATTAAGATGCACCAGTTTGAAAAAGCAAGGGAGCTTGGATACAACGAAATAAGGTGGACTTTTGATCCATTAAAAGCCAGGAATTCGTATTTCAATATGCATAAGCTAAAAGCTTTCGGCTATGATTACAAGATAAATTATTATGGTTATATGGATAGTAAGGAGAACAGAGGAATAGAATCAGATAGGATTGAAGCGCATAAATTCCTTGACAGAGAACCAGCAAGACCAGATAAATTCAATGTTATAGGGGATATAGAAAATGGTATATTTTCCTTTGATAGTAAGTATGATTTTAAGGATGATTTTGTAGGATTGAAAATATTGGAACAGCTTCCATCTGATAATATTGAAATGCTTAGAAAGTGGAGAAGTAAAACGAGGGAAGCATTTTTAAGCTTAGAGAGAAATGATTATGTTATGGTAGATGTGAAGAGGGAAAGCCCATTTGTTTACCTGATATTTGCAAAAAAAGAAAAATCAGGTTTATAGATCTTTATGAGTAGATAGAAATTTCATAGAAAATAATCACATTGTGAAGTCTTCGGCCTCGGGTTCTTTCCTCTTCTTGGGCATCTTTTTATTCTTCCAGTAAGTAGTAACGTATCCTGCCACAAGATTCCTCAGCTTTTTAGATGCTTCTGGAAGTACTTTATCAATTACCTCCTTGTTGTGATTAAAATCTTTATCTAGATACGGTTCATATTTCTCATATACAGTTCTGGCAACGGTCTTAACTAATGTTGGCCTAATGGCTCCCATAGCATCCGTATAAATATTAACTAATTAAATATTTCAGTGAACGGGCGGAAATTAAAAATTTTCTTTATTTAAAATTATAAAAAAATCAGGTTGTTTGCAAAAATTCTCCGTTGCCTTTCAATACCGAGAATATCGCGACAGGTAAAGGGAGAGTGTAATTCCCTTCATTAAGGTCAAATGGTTCCTTTCCGATTTCACTTTTAAATTTCTTAATGATTTTAACTTCTGTAATCAAATTTTCAAATTCCTTTGGGACAGCTTCATTAAGTGGATCAAATTTTTCTATTTTTTCCGGGTCTACAATAAGTACTCTTAACCCTGATTTGCCATGGAGACTATTGGGAGTCCTGATTAATCTATGAATATCAATGGTGACAGGTTCATCAATTAAGGATGAATATTTGATTTTAGCTATCTTCCTTGCCTCTCTTTCCAAAATATCTATAAGTTTTTTATCATTTTTCTTTAGTCCTTTAAGGTCTAGGCCAGTTTCTTTCTGTATCTTTTCTCTCCATTGTTTATCCGAATTCACGATTGACATTAATATCCTGAATTCATTTTCTATCCTAGAATTCCATTTATTTTTTGGATTTAGTTTATACTCTTCAGAAGTGCATTTTCCTGTTATATAATCGACTATTTCCCTTCTTTCCTGACTTTCTATGTCATTGAAAATATCGTATACGTGTAAATGATATCCTCTGCTGCCAGAAAATACTACCTCCATATTATTCCATTTTAGACTAAAATCATCACGTAGCAAATTTATCAGTTTTATTAATTCTAATTTAACCGCATTAAGCATTTCTGAATATTTCATCAATTCTGCGCCCACTATGTGATCACCGTCAATATCGAATATTAAATCAGAGCCTTCCCACATCTTTGCATCCATGTCTGCTGATGGATTTCTGTAATAGGCACTTGAATAGTAGAAATGTTGTGGTATGTTCTCATTAATGAATTTATAAAGGTTTCCAGTATCGGAAAAAGAAGTGTGCCTTGTCATCCCAGTCCTGTCAAAAAAAGAGAAGGCAAGTTCTCTCTTCTCTATTTTTCTTATTTTAAAGAAATCCGGATCTTTTATGTTGGAATAATAAAGATAAAAAAATTGACGTAATTTTGAAATGGTATATTCATTCATTCTTCTTCCTGTTGAAGACGAAGTAGAGTATGATAACTGACGCTATCACAGCTCCTCCAAAAATATATCCATATGTTGATCTTGTAGTTGGAATAGAGAAGCTACCAGGTGTTGAATTGTAAAAACCAGGGAGCGCTCCTGCATCAAGTTTTTGCTGATTTGTGTATCCATCTCCGGTTGCATCTAAGTTGGCAATTTGCTTAAATGCCAGAGTTACGTTAGCAGATGTAAAATTGCCTATAGTTTCCAGTGCCTCTATGAATTCTGCTCCGTAAGGGTTGAGACCCGTCAGAGAGTAGTCAAATAGTATATAATTCTTTAGTGGGCTATCGTTCCAATTGTAGGTAGAAAAATTTGCACTGTATATTATGGGATAGACTACACTTAACCACTCTGTATCTGTTATAGTATTATTGTAACCAGTAAATGTATGATAGCTTATAGTGGGATATACAACACTACTCTGAGCATGAGAGACAGTGTTTACGCTACCCACAAATAGTAGTAAGATCAATAAAGTTACGACCAAGTATTTCAAATTCACGGGAGGGAATAAGATTATTAGCTTTAAAATTTTTCGTTTAGGTAATCTATGGCAGATGTAAAGAACCTGTGACCCATACCTTCTCCATGCTTATCTCTAGTCCAATCTGATTCCGTAGTTTTGAAGAATACTCTTTCAGGATGAGGCATTAATCCTAGAACATTCCCTTTGGCGTTACAAAGTCCCGCTATATTCATTACTGATCCATTTGGATTCCAAGGATAAGCATCTTCTTCTCCTTGACTGTTCACATAACTCAAGACATTCATGTGCTCCTTGACTATTTTGCTAAGGACTGTATTATTCTTAACTAAAAATCTTCCCTCCATGTGGGCTATGGGAAGTTTAATTGTTTCGTTCTTATTGAATTGTCTAAGAAATGCGCAATTATTATCGTTAACCTTTACGTATATTGTTCTTGCTTCAAATCTGTTGGAAATATTTTGCGCCAGAGCAGCTTCAATCTCGAGTCTTCCTTCTGTATTTGGTAAAAGACCGAGTTCTATCAAAACTTGAAATCCGTTACACGGTCCCATTATAAGTTTTCCCTCCTCAACGAAACTGTTGATATCTTTCATAAGTCTAGCCTTTATTCTGGCTGCCATTATAGCCCCTGCTCTAACATAGTCTCCTGCTGAAAATCCACCTGGAAAGAACAGAAGGTCATAATTTTCTAATCTCTTAACAGAGTTTTCAAATTTCTTAAGATGAACTATTTCAGCGTCTGCTCCAGCATATGTTAGAGAAAGATATGCTTCTCCTTCATTGTTTGTGCCTTCCATTGTTATTACTGCTGCCTTAGGTTTCCTCATAAGTAACCCTCCTTCCATTTCTTCTTTATTTCTTCAAGTTCTATGTTAAACAACTTTTCTTCTCCATTAATACCAGTAAATGAGTTTGAAGTATAACCAACAAGGTAAGCATCATTACCAAATATTTCCTTCATTTTATTTTCACTACCTTTAACA
>JABEBW010003383.1_pt1 | contig 18614 bp, 16 predicted proteins | sample 7245961 | NCBI WGS metagenome assembly JABEBW01 (sample SAMN14506364, study PRJNA622280) | hot springs metagenome | biome: hot spring [ENVO:00000051]|acidic hot spring [ENVO:00002120]; feature: spring [ENVO:00000027]|sediment [ENVO:00002007]; material: sediment environment [ENVO:01001048]...
AGTATAACATTCAACAACACAGCAATTATACAAAATTTCTCATATATTACTCAAACAATGTACAATCAATATGTTATGCCTTGGCTCTACGTCCCATATTTCTTGAGTATAACTGCTAGCGACGTCACCGGAATAATTCCAAATCCAGCTGGTTCAGGAGCGGGATACTTCATGTATTACAACACAGTGCATTATACATAGGTGAAATAAAATGGAAGGGAAGAAGGAACTTGCATATTATATAGCAAGGAGAATAGGAACTTCCATTTTAGTTATCCTGGGCACAATAATTATTATATTTTTAATTTCTCATCTTTTGAGCAAGGATCCGGCCGCTTTGTGGGCAGGTCCTAAAGCTAAACCATCAACTATTGCATATGTAATTCAGAGGTATCATCTGGATGCCCCATTATATACTCAATTATGGTATTTCATATTAAATTTTTTTACTGGAAACCTTGGCCTGGATCCTGTTACAGGTAGGCCAATTTCTTCAGAAATTCTTTTCTATTTTCCTAACACCCTCGAGCTTGTACTAGCTGCCTTAGTAATCATAATTATCCTAGGTCTAGGGCTTGGGTATATTGCTGCTATTAATTTCTCAAATAAGAAAGATGCAATTATAAGAATACTATATACTGCGGCCTGGGCATCGCCAACTTTCCTAGTATCCACACTGGCAATTCTTATATTTTCTTCTTATATACCTATCTTCCCTTCCGGTGGAATGTACTCACCTAATATTCTGCCTCCTACTAGAGTTACGGGAATATTTGTTCTTGACTCATTATTATCGCTGAATTTTGGTGACTTCGTAAATGGTTTGGATCATTTAATCCTCCCAGCGCTTACTCTAGCTTTTCTCAATTTCGGGATAGTCACAAGAATAAGCAGAAATGGTATACTTGGAGTGAAGTGGATGCCATATGTGAAGGTGGCAAGAGCAAAAGGATTGAATGAAAAATATGTCAATAGGAATCATATTTTAAGAAACGGGTTAATAGAATCGAATACAGTTATTGCAGTAATGTTTGGCTGGCTTATTACAGGAACGGTGGTCGTTGAGGAAATATTTTCATGGCCAGGAATAGGAAGGTTTGCATATGCCGCAATTAGTTCAGATAATTATCCTGTTTTGATATATGTTGTAATAACATTCACAGTATTCGTGATAGCGGCTAATCTTATTGCTGATATCATGTATGCTGTTCTAGACCCTAGAATTAGGTTAAGTGGTGAGAAATGAAGAGATCTTTTAAATCTCCATTTAAAATCATATTTTCCAACGGGTTATCAACCGCAGGATTTGTGATCATATCTATATTTGTCATACTAGCAATTCTCTACCTCATACTGGGAAATAGGATGCTTCCATACAATCCTCTATCCATAAATCTTTACGATGCAAATGCACCACCAAGTAGAGCCCATTTACTAGGAACGGATCAACTCGGTAGGGATATATTTTCTAGAATAATTGCTGCACTGCCTGTGGATCTTGGAGTATCGGTGTTTGTTGTCTTTGCATCTGCATTGTTAGGACTATTCCTAGGAACTATTGCAGGATATTTTAGGGGGATATTAGAGGAAATAATAATGAGGATAACGGACCTCTTCTTTGCATTTCCTCCCCTCATAATGTCAATGGCAATTGCTGCGACTTTAGGACCAAGTCTTATAAATGCTGCGGTTTCAATAATATTTGTTTGGTGGCCTCCATATGTGAGGCTTGTGAGGAGCAGCACACTCCAGGTAACAGCGAATGAGTTCATAACAATGTCAAAGGTATTAAACACGCCATTCAGGAGAATATTTGCTAAGGGTATATTCCCTAATATCATTACGAGCCTGCTGATATATGCAACAATGGACATTGGAACAGCAATGTTAACCCTTTCAACTCTTGGTTTCTTGGGGATAGGAATTCCTGTTACAACACCGGAACTGGGAATGATGGCATCTATACTATCTACAAATTTCTACACCTATCCGCTGGAAGGACTAATTCCAGCATTTTTCTTGTTCTTGCTTGTTATGGGCTTCAGTTTGCTCGGCGAAGGCATAGCGGAAATAATAGATCCAAATATAAGGACACATCTATTGTCAAGAAAGAAAAGATTACAAGAAATGAGCAAGTCATCTGCAAAAAGTGTAGATTAATTATTTTCTTACATTTTTCTCCTTTTTACCAGAGGGATAGAAGGCAAATGCTATAAGCAAAATAAGTATTATTGCCATAATCAAATTGCTCTGCTCAGGTATATATTGTGTTTTGCCCTCTATCCAGAGTTTGAGCGTTCCTAAAATGGGAAGATAACCAAAAACAACCCCTTTGACCTGGCTTATATTTACCAATGAATTATCAATTCCACTTCCGGGTTGTTGATCCGCAACAGGATTGTTATCTCCCATTGTAACAAAACCAGTCTGTCCAACATAGCTCGGCGAAATCCTTTATCATAAATAGTGACGGTACTTCCGGAAATGACTAACCAGGATGGATGATCGTTTCCATATATTACAGGAATATCTCCTTGCCATCCTTCAACGTAAAATAAAGCACGGTGTATAACAAGTTCATTGAGATAATAATCGTTGTATACAATCACATTTCCATACTCTCCATAATCTATCGGGTATCCGGATTCCCTAGCAACTACGTATGTTATCACATCTTTGAATGAACTAACTTTTTTTACGCCTACTATGTCTCCAGTATTGATAACACCAAAAACAAAATTTTGGCCGTGCTGCATAGAGCTTGACTCTACCACAACAGCTGGCGGCCAGTTCTGTGAATATAAAGTAAGTGAAACAAAAATAATGATAACGACAAGTATAACACCTATAGAAATGCTTATCTCCTTTTTGTTACTCTCCCAAATGCCTTTCTTACTACTCATGTTTACTGGCTTTATTGAATCAACTATTATTAATGTAACGAAAAATTGCAGATGGAAAAAATCCACCAATATAACATTTTATTAAGAAGTATTTTATACAGTAACGATGTCAGTTAAAAAAAATACCGATAATCAACTTAATCAAATGGATAAGAAAATATTGAGGGCTATATTTGATTCCAGGGATACAAACCTGAGTGTTATTTCAAAAAAAGTTGGTCTTTCAAAATCTACGGTGCACAACAGATTGAAGAAAATGAGAACTTCTGGTTATATAAATGGTATAATACCTCTAATGGATGAGAACTTTATAAAAAAACAGCTTACCGCAGTCTCACTTATAAAGGCAAGGTATGGCCCGGAATATGCGGAAGAAGTTGGGAAGAGAATATCAAAGATAAAGGGGATATGGGCTGTTTATTTCGTAATTGGAAGCAACGATTTTGTAGCTCTTATAAGGGCAAAGACCAAGGAAGAACTAGAATTTATTGTGAATGAGCTAAGTAAGACCGAAGGGATCGAAAGAAGTGAAACAATAATGGTGTTGAATACCCTAAAGGAAAGTTTCCCCGAATCTCTGAAACTAACAGTATCTGATGATTAATTACATAACTATTTCATATTAACTCTCTAAAATGAAAAAATTTTTTTATTAAATTTTAAAATATGGAGAAATAATTTCTTTGATCTTTCAATTTAGGCTAATCATTTATCATTTAAAATACTAAAATGAGATTATGAAAACATAGAGGGAAGAATATGAGCGAAAATTGGTCAAGTATAATGGATGCACCATTGATAAAGACAGAACTTCCTGGACCCAAATCAAGCGAATTGATTAAGATACAGAATAATTTAGAGACATCCAGCAGATCTTATACGAGATTTTTCAAAATTGCCCTTGATTATGGGATGGGATCGACTGTGGTTGATGTGGACGGCAACGTTTTCATCGATTGGTTTGGCGGTGTTTCTGTGATGAATTTAGGTCACGGAAATCCGTTAATTTTGAATGCAATAACTAGACAGCTTCAAAAGATCACTCATATAACTGAAATACCTACAGAGGCTAGAATCGATTTTCTTAAGACATTAAATGCTACACTTCCAAAAGGATTAAAAGACAGATCAAAAGTACTGTTTACAGTTACAGGAGGAGATGCTTGCGAGGCAGCTGTTTCCTTGGCTAAATACCAATCAAAAAGAAATACAATCATAACATTTTCTGGCTCCTATCATGGTGTTGCAGGAGGGATCGTTAATGCAACGGCAAATAATCATTATAGGGAATATGCAGGATTTGAAAATTCTAGCTTCTTTCACGTTCCGTTCCCTTATACATACAGATTCCCTTGGAAAGTTGATAAGGAAGATATATCTAAGGCGGTAGTAGATTACGTTGAATATCTGATAAAGGATAACTATTCAGGTATATCCCCTGTAGGCGGGATTCTTGTAGAACCAATTCAGGGGGAAGGGGGTTACATTGTTCCGCCTGATGATTTTCTTCCGATGCTAAGAGAAATATCATCCAAATATTCTATACCTCTAATAATAGACGAAGTTCAGAGCGGAGTTGGTAGAACCGGGAAAATATGGGCAATCGAAAACTATAACGTAGATCCGGATATAATGTGTATCTCTAAAAGCATAGGCGGTGGCATCCCTATATCAGCGATTGTGTATAAAGAAGATTACGATAATATTCCAACTTCATTTCACTTAGGTACCTATAGAGGGAATCCCCTTGGATTAGCCGCAGGATCAGCAATATTGAAATATCTCCAGGAGAGCAATATATTATCAACTGTAAGAAAGAGGGGTGAAATGATAAAGAAAAATTTTGAGGAAATTGGTGAAAAAAATAGGATTATAGGTGAGGTTAGAGGAAAGGGGTTTATGATTGGGGTTGAGCTTAATTCTGATGAAAATAAGACTCCCGGAACTAAAGAAGCAAATGATGTAAGGGAAAAGATGTTTAAGAAAGGTGTTCTAATGCATACGTGTGGTCATTACTCTAACGTAATGAGATTCATGTCCCCATTAAATATAGAAGATGAGCTGCTAGAAAAAGGAATAAAAATATTCGAAGAATCAATAAAGGAAGTAAGTGGTAGAAAATGACAATAAATATTGTAAATCCATATACAAATGAAATTTTACAAAAAATTGAGACTGAAAGTCAGGAGACGGCATTAGAAAAGATAAAGAAGGTAAGATTGGCACAGAAGGAATGGTCAAGAAGTCTTGACGAAAGGGTAAATTTCTTTAAAAACAATATAAAACCAAATTTTGAACGCAATGTAGATAATATAGCCAGAATGATGACTGAGGAGATGGGTAAACCGCTGGAACAAAGCATATCAGAAGTAAAGAAATCTATAAGACTAATAGACTATCTCATTGAAAACGCATACAAGATTTTTTCAAATGAATATATTCCAACAGAAGCAAAGAAAAGTTACATACGTTTTGACCCATTAGGAGTAATCCTTTCAATTGAGCCTTGGAATTTTCCACTATGGCAGGCTGCGAGAGCAATATTCCCAGCGCTGCTGGCAGGTAATGGAGTGGTTCTGAAGCACGCAAGCTTGGTAACAGGTGTATCTTTGAAGATTGAGGAATTGATAGATTCACCTGTATTTAGATCGCTTGTAGTAAGTGGGAATAATGCATCATCACTGATTAAATATGTTGACGGAGTTGCATTTACCGGCTCAACTCCTACGGGCTCAAGTATTGCAGAAATCGCGGGGAAAGAGTTAAAGAAAGTCGTGATGGAACTTGGAGGTTCTGATCCTTTCATAGTTTTAAAGGATGCAGATATTGATAAAGCAGCGAAAAATGCAGCAACTGGAAGATTGCAAAACAACGGACAGAGCTGCATAGCGTCAAAACGTTTCATAGTAGATCAGCATATATATCACGATTTTTATGATAAATTAAAGGAGGAATTTGCTAAAGTCAAGATCGGAGATCCCATGGACAAGGGAACATATCTTGGACCTCTAGCGTCATCATCCCAAAAGGAAATAATAACAAAACAGGTTGAATATCTAAAAGGTAAGGGTAAGGTAGACATCATAGGTTCAGGTTATGGAAATATTGTCCCACCAACATTGATTCAGACAGATGAAAATTACCAGGAAGAAATATTTGGTCCTGTTGCCATTCTAAAGAAATTCAACACTATTGAAGAGGCTATAAAACTTTCAAATGATACTCCATTCGGTCTCGGTACTTCTATTTGGGGGCCTGAAGATGTTGCAGAAAAAATTGTACCACAAATAGAAGCAGGAATGGTTTATATAAACAGCATAGTATTTTCTGATCCTAGACTTCCATTTGGCGGAGTTAAGAAGAGCGGACTTGGCAGAGAATTATCAACATACGGATCCAGAGAATTTACCAATATGAAAACAGTATGGGTTAACTGGTGACATAAATAGCATAGTGACCCTTGTGAAACCTAGATATATCTTTTACCTGAAGCACCTTGAATTCTTCCTTTAATTTTTTTATTTCATTATCTACTGAAGTTTCAGCCCTCATAGAATACGTTTTAAACATAAGGATTCCACGCTTTGCTTTAAAAAAATTCATGTTTCGAATAAATATATCTATCTGGTTAGGCTGGGCAATATCCTGGTAGAGCATATCCGCCCTATCCACAAAAATTCCATAAGTTTCAGGTCTAGATGCGTCAAGTATCATCGGCATAATATTCTCCCTTCCTATTGAAAGTTGCAATAGTTTAACAAATGGCATAGGAGAAAACTCTACCGCAAACACAGTTCCATCACTTACGATATCAGATAAATGTGAGACAGTAGTACCTGTAGATGCACCAAGATAAACGATGTGAAAATTCTTCTTAATCTCTGGTTTGAGATTTAACCTAAGGGATGATGAAAGTTTGCTCCTCAAAGGAGAAAAAAGCCTAAAATAAGAATTGTTCCTCTTTATAATATCTTCTCCGTAGACTGACTTGGGATATTTGGTGAATGTGAAAAATTTTCCGTTTTCTTCATATAAGTTATCTATGAATGTCTCATTCATCAGACAAACATCTCTAAGTTATTTGATGATTGAGAAGACTTGTTCCTTTGTGTACTAATTTTTTCCACTGCTTTCATAAATTCAGTCTGTGTTATGTAATCATGACCTTCCCTGATCGCAAACATACCAGCCTCAACAGAGACTGCCCTTAAATCGGCTCCTGAAAAACCTTCTGTTACATCAGCTATCTTTGATATATCTACATCTTTGAGATTCATCCTGCTTGTGTGTATCTTTAATATTTCTATTCTACCCCTTTTATCTGGGAGCGGTATCTCTATAATTCTATCAAATCTACCCGGTCTCATAAGGGCTTCGTCAAGCGTATCTGGCCTGTTTGTTGCAGCTATAAGCTTAATATTTCCGAGTGGCTCAAAACCATCTATCTCTGCCAGCAACTGCATTAACGTCCTCTGTACTTCTCTGTCCCCAGACGTTGATGAATCTATCCTCCGAGATCCTATAGCATCGAGTTCATCAATGAAAATTATGGAAGGAGCCTTCTTCCTTGCTAGGTCAAAGAGCTCCCTAACTAATCTTGCACCTTCTCCAATATATTTCCTAACTAGTTCTGACGCAACAACCCTTATGAAAGTTGCGTTTGTATTGTTGGCCACAGCCTTCGCCAGAAGTGTTTTTCCAGTTCCTGGATAGCCAACAAGTAGAACTCCAGTAGGCGGGTCAACCCCTACTTTTTTAAATATTTCTGGATTAAGCAGAGGCAGCTCAACCATCTCCTTAATTTCTTTTATCTGTTCTTCGAGTCCTCCAATGTCTGCATAGGTTACTTTAGGTTTTTCACTAATCTCTGCGGCCACTACAGTAGGATCATATGCCTCTGGTATTACAGATATAACGGATAATGTAGCTTTATTTAGTGCAACCCTAGCTCCGACAGTCAGTTTATCCTTTGGTATATGCTCAGAGGTATAGACAAGAAAACTAGGACCAGTGCTACTTCTTATGACCACTCTTCTATCATCTACTACATCCTCTATTGATCCGATTAATAACGGAGGAAGCTTTAACCTGTTAAGCTCTTTCTTGAGTTTCTCTATCTCATCTTGAAGTCTTTTATTCTCTATCTCAGTGAACCTTTTCTCTTCTTCTACAGCCCTTAGCTGCCTAAGCACCTCTTCAACATCGCTTAGCTCATCAACTTCATCGTCAGTTCTCGTCCCACTTCACCTTTAATCAATAACAATGATATTTATTTAAACATAATGTTTATCAACTCTTCTCTTTCTTAGTATATAATAAATTAAGGCAGCGGTGGAAAAACTTACAAAATAGCTAATATCTATTCCTCCCAGGAATTTTGAAACCGGGAATGTGTAAGAAAAAGTTCCTAATGAAAGATTCATGAAAGGTACGGAGATGAGAATACCTATGAGATAGGCAGAAATGCCCGAGTAATCAATTTTTTTGTCAAAATGTAAGTAGTAATCTTTAAAAACAAGAAAATCAACAACCAATATTGCAATCCATGGTGAAATCCAATAATCCAGAATGAATAAAAATGATTGAAAAAATTGGTAGAATCCTGAATAAAATAACACCGATAAAATGAGTCCAATAAGTGCTATAATACCAACAAATCTAGTTCTTCTTATCCTGATACCGCCAACAAGCCCGGAAAGGGAGGAAGAGTAAAGATTCAGAACATTTGCAGAGATACCTCCGAGAACGATAGCTAAAAGAGCTATCACATAAAATTTACCTGAAATATTAGCAAGAGTAGAAAAAGGTGACGTGCTGAGTGTAGCAAATGATATTATTAAAGCTACTAGCTCAACAAATGATGTTGATAGAAATGAACCGAGAGAAGCGTTTAAAAATACCTTATTCAGACTTGTATCTTTTGGCAAATATCTTGAATAATCAGAAGCATATGGCCCCCAGCTCATAAGATAGCTGTATGAAAAAGCTATCATCCCGAAGAATGAGGTCCCTATAGAGATAATGCCGTTGCCTATGAACCCTAGATTGCCTTGATATACAACTTTCAAAAAAATTATTAGAAATAGAACACCTAGTATAAAGGACAAGTATCTCTCAATCCTATGAATAAAGTCATGTCCTATAAAAGCAATTATATAGACAATTAAAACGAATATCAGCATAAGGAAAATGTAAGAAGTCTTAAAAATTAAATAAAGTGCTATAACTGAAAGAACGTTATTAACTATGAACCATCCAAGGGTATTCGATAAATTGATTATTCCAAATAATCTCATTACACTTTTACCCATTGTATTCGTGGTGCTCATCATTTGAGGGTAACCAGTTTTGGGGCCCATTATTGCTGAAAGACCAACAATTCCAGCCCCCAATAAATTCCCTATAATTATAGCTAATATTGCACTTTTGAAGTTAAGACCGATTGCTACTGGAATAAAACCTATTGCAAAATCAGCTATTGTAAGATTGGCCGCAAACCAAAGAGTGAAAAGTGATTTAGGATTGCCCCTTCGATCATTCTCTTTTATTCTTTCTATTCCAGTGTGTTCTACAGTCACTTCCGAACATGTGTTCAATCTATAAATAAATTTAGTCTCTTAAAATATACCAAGTGCCGGTCCCAAAGGCACAGAGGGTGTTATCCCCATCATATACGCTCATTCTTACAAAAAATACCCTTTTACCCTCTTTTATGACCTCACCTACTGCTCTAGCCGGGCTTTTCATTATTGGTCTTAAATAGTTTATATTTAGGTTTGTTGTCACCTGGTTAGTTTTGCTAATTGTTAAAACTGCAGTCCCACCAGCTGTATCTATTAAGGTTGCAATAGCTCCTCCATTCATCATATTTCCTGTTCTCATGTGATATTCTTTAAGATCAAGTATTGCTTCAGCCTTTCCAGCTTCTGGTATATTTATCTTAATACCGAGATATTTTATAAATGGATCCTTTTCAATTAATTCCTGTATCATTTCCCATTCAATCATTGAATACGGTAAAAAACAATTACCTAAAAAAGTTATGCTAGGAAAATGCAAAAAATATACTGGGAATTAGAATACAAGAGGAGAGGAAAATTATGGAGAGGTTCCTCCAGGGAGAAGTCGGAAATAGAAAGAATCCTGTTACCCGGGATGACGCTAGATGCAGGTTGCGGAAATGGTAAAGAAACACCTTCTGTGGAAGGCATAATAGGTCTAGATTTTGCAAGAAATGCATTGAAGTTATATGTTCCAAGAAATAAGGTTCAGGGGAACATAACCTGTTTACCTTTTAAGGATAATACATTTTCGAATGTTCTATTTTTACATTCAATAGATCATCTTCTTGAGAATGAACGCAAAATTGCATTAAACGAAGCTAATAGGGTATTAAAACAAAATGGAAGGTTAATAATCAAGGTCTTTTCAATCAATGATTTTAGATCTAGTAAAGGTTTTGAAATAGAGAAAAACACTTATATAAGAGGAAATAAAATAATAACGCATTATTTTACGCCAGATGAATTCAATGATACCCCATTTAAAAGTAAAGAAGTGAGAAATATTAATTATAATATTATTATAAATGGCTTGCAAATTAAAAGGGAAGAATTAATTATAATTTTAACAAAATAAATTTTCTAAAAATACCATAAATATTGAATCTACTATTTAGATAAGACATAGAAATTGAAAATTATAAATATATAGAAACATTATGGTTTAAAGTGAAAAAATGGACGATTATTCAGCAAAGGATATAGTTGTCTTGGAAGGCCTAAAGGCTGTCAGAAAAAGACCAGCAATGTACATAGGTAGCACTGACAGTAGAGGGCTTCACCAGCTAATTTATGAAGTTATTGATAATAGTATAGATGAATCAATGGCAGGATTTTGTAAAAATATTTATGTGTCAATAGAAGGGAAGAAGGTAACAGTTGAAGATGATGGAAGAGGAATACCAGTTGACATACATCCTAAATACAATAAACCTGCCTTGGAAATAGTATTGACTGAATTACACTCAGGTGCAAAATTCGAAAAAAAAGTATATAAAGTATCTGGAGGGCTTCATGGTGTTGGTGTTCACGTAGTAAACGCTCTATCGTCAAGATTTGAGGTGTTTGTTAAGCGAGACGGAGCTGTTTTTTACCAAAGATATTCGAAAGGAGAGAAAGAGACAGAGGTCATAAAGGTAGGCACTGTTAATGGAAATGAAATTATATGGGAAGGGGACATAAAGTGCAATTTCCATTTAAATTCTCCAACAGGAACACTCCAGATATTCGAGCCTGACGATACAATAATGGAGACTACAGAATATTCATTTGATACCATAAGAAATAGAATAGAGGAACTTTCTTACCTGAACAAGGGTCTAACTATAACTCTGAACTGGAATGGTAAAGAAGAAGTTTTTCAGCATTCTGGCGGAATTGTTGAAATGGTTAAAAGCATGAATGCAGGCAAAAATGTTCTTCATCAGGACGTTATATATAACATTTCAGAGAGAGACTCAGGTATAGTAGAGTTTGCAATTCAATACAATGACAGCACAAATGAGAATTTACTAGCATTTGTGAACAATATAAATACGAGGGAAGGTGGGACTCACGTTTCAGGTTTTAGAGCGGCACTAACAAAGGTAATGAATGATTTTGCAAAACAGCTCGAAATAATAGATTCTGATGACTTTTTCACAGGGGAAGATGTTAGGGAAGGACTTACTGCAATAATCCACGTTAAAATTCCGGAACCGCAGTTTGAGGGACAAACGAAAGAAAAACTAGGGAATAGTAATGTAAAAGGTATGGTCTTTAGCGCGGTTTCCGAATATCTGAAACTTTATTTTGAGGACCATCCAAAGGATGCAGAATCTATTGCGAGGAAGGCTTATCAGGCAGCAGTGGCTAGGGAAGCAGCTAGAAATGCCAGGGAAATAGCCAGGTCAAAAGCAACAATGAACGCTACACTTCCAGGAAAATTGGCTGATTGTACTCTCGAAGATCCAACAAAAACAGAACTATATATAGTGGAAGGAGACTCGGCCGCAGGATCTTCTAAACAGGGAAGAGATAGATCATTTCAAGCTATATTACCGCTAAGAGGCAAAATACTAAATGTTGAAAAAGCAGGATGGGACAAAATACTGAAGAATAATGAAATAAAGAGCCTGTTTGCTGCAATAAATATGGGACCAAATGAAACTTACAATCCTGAAAAATTAAGATATGGAAAGATAATTATTATGACAGATGCAGATGTTGATGGAAGCCATATAAGAACATTGCTTCTAACACTATTTTACAGGCATCTTAAGGAACTTATTACCCATGGTCATATATTTATAGCTCAGGTTCCACTGTTCAGGATTCAGAAAGGGACTACAGTTAAATATGTCTACAGCGAGGAAGAGAAAGATGAGCTAGTTAAACTTTATAATAACCCCATAGTTCAAAGGTTTAAAGGACTTGGTGAAATGAATCCTGAGCAACTCTGGGAAACTGCAATGAACCCTGAAACTAGAAAACTGCTTCAGGTAACAATTACAGATGGAGAGGAGGCAGACCGTCTATTCTCACTGCTGATGGGAGAGGAAGTTGAGCCCCGAAGACAATTCATAATGAATCATGCTAAGGAAGCTCAGAATATAGATGTGTGATGGGTATGGTAGAAATAAGAGAAATTGAAAAAGAAATGAAAAATTCTTATCTTGACTACGCAATGAGTGTCATAGTATCAAGAGCAATTCCTGACGTAAGGGATGGGCTTAAGCCTGTGCAGAGACGAATTTTATACTCAATGTATGAAATGGGTCTTACTTTTGACAAACCTTACAGAAAATCAGCCAGAATTGTTGGTGAAGTAATGGGTAAATATCACCCCCACGGAGATATGGCTATATATTCGTCTCTGGCAAGAATGGCTCAGGATTTCTCATTAAGATATCCGCTTGTCCAGGGACAGGGAAATTTCGGAAGTATGGACGGTGATCCTCCTGCAGCTATGAGATACACCGAAGCAAGGTTGCAGAAGATATCAAGTGATATACTTGGGGATATAGAGTATGATACCGTTGATTTTGTTCCGACATTTGACGGAACAATGAAGGAACCTGTTTTTCTTCCGTCAAAAATTCCAAATATTCTGATAAATGGAACATCTGGTATTGCTGTAGGTATGGCTACAAATATGCCTCCACATAATCTTTCTGAAATTGTGGATGGTCTTATATTCCTGGTTAAAAATAGGGACGCATCAGTTGAAGAAATTATGGAATATATAAAAGGACCAGATTTTCCCACTGGAGGGGTTATACTAGGAAAAAGTGGAATCATTGAAGCGTATAGAACGGGAAGAGGGAAAATTGATCTTAGAGCGAGAGCTGAAATAAAGAAGAACGAAATTATATTCAACGAAGTGCCATACGAGGTAAACAAGGCAGAATTGCTCACTAAAATGGCCCAGCTTGCAAAGGAAGATATTATAGAGGGAGTGCAGAATATAAAGGATGAAAGCAGCAAAGAGGGCATAAGAATTGTTGTAAAGGTTGAAAATGGATTTAATCCAGAAGTAACATTGAAACAGATATATGAACACACTCAGATGCACGTTACATACGGTATTATCAATCTGGTGATAGCGGATCAAGTACCAAGAACAATGAGTCTAAAAGAAATAATGGAAGAATATTTAAGACACAGGGAAACAGTTGTAAGAAGAAGAACTGAGTTTTTCCTAAAAAAAGCAATGGAGAGACAGCATATTCTTACTGCGCTAATATTGGCCCTGGACAAGATAGATCTTACCATTAAAATTATAAGAGAATCTAAGGAAGTTAAGGAAGCAAGAGAAAATCTAGAAAAAGAGTTTTCCATAGATGATGAGCAAGCGAACGCAATCCTTGATACTAAATTACAAAAGCTGACCTCCATGGAGATACAGGACCTAAAAGATGAAATGAAGGAACTCTCTGTTAAAATAAAAGATTATCAGGATATATTGGCAAAGGAAGAAAGGAGATGGGATATAATCATAGAGGAACTGGAAGAAATAAAGGAACTTTACGGAGATTCAAGAAGAACTGAAATCACTGACAGCTATGTTGAAACTACGGAGGAAGAGCTTATACCCCATGAGAACAACACAATAATTCTAACAGAGGACAACAGGCTGAACAGGATGGAAATGGATACATTTACACAACAGAGAAGAGGTGGCAAAGGAATATTTGCCGGTTATCCAGAGTCAGAGATAAGACAGATCATTAGCTGTGACTCTCATGACAGGATATATCTGTTCTCTGAAGCGGGGAAGGTATATCAGATTAAGGCGTACCAGATTCCAAAGGGGGAAAGAAGATCAAGAGGAAAACTTATTTCAACCATTTTGGAAAATGTCAATGACAGGATAGTATTCATAATGGGAGAAAAAATGGATCAGGACAAGGAGTATCTCCTATTCGTAACTGAAAAAGGAAGAGTTAAGAAGACAAAAATCTCAGAATTCACAAACATAAGGTCCAACGGTCTAATAGCAATAAAACTCAGAGAGGGTGATCTGTTAAGTGATGTTTTTGCAACATCTGGAAACGAGAAAATAGCTCTTGTATCCACTGATGGGAGACTATCAATGGTTGACGAGTCAGAATTCAGACCAATGGGTAGATCAGCATCAGGAGTTATAGGAATTAGGTTTGTTGGAGAAAATAGGGTAGCATGCAATGCACCTATAACCGGGGATCAACTTTTCTTAATCACGGAGAAAGGTCTAGGCAAAAGAATATCTATGGAGGAATTCAGTATGAGACACCGCGGGGCCAAAGGTATGAAATCAGTTAAGATTACAGAAAGAACAGGAAAACCTGTCAAAATAGTGTCAGTAAATGAAAATGACGAACTCTTAGTAATTACAAAGATGGGAAAAACGATAAGGGTCCTTGTTTCAAACATACCTATGAAAGGAAGGTACGCGCAAGGCGTTAAAGTTATAGATCTTGATGAGGGAGATTACGTCGTTTCCCTCTCTAAGGTCTCTTAAAAATACCTACGTTAGTTGTAGAAGTGTCGAAGTAAATTAAATTCATTTCTTTAATTTTCTTTAATAATTTCTCCTTGTCTTTCGGTAATATTATTACAGCCCCTCCCCCGCCTGCGCCCGTAAGCTTAGCTCCATAGCCATAATCCCTCCCGATAGAAACAACCTTCTCTATTGTTTCCGTAGATATACCAAATATCTTCAACTGGGAATGATTTTCATTCATCAACTCACCGAGTTTTTCCAAGTTTCCATTCTCAAGTTGATTGATTCCATCTTTGGTTATATTCCCTATCTCTTCCATGACATCCTTTGCAAATTTTCCCCTTTCATAGAACTTTTTTACTTTGGCTACTTGTTCGCGGGTAGAGCCCTTCGGACCAGTATAAACTATTACTAGATCCATTTCTTTTGCTGGGATTTTAGAAAACCTCCATTTTCTTTCTCCCTTTTCAATGTTCCATAGTGGTATCCCTATGTTTCCGTTTGTCAGAACAAATCCACCAGAAACTATCGTGGTAGTATCGATGGGGCTTCCCATTCCCTGGACAGAGTATTCAATTTCAAAAGCTTCCCTTGCCAGCTCTTCTTTTTCATAATTTCTTTCATGAAATAATATTCCAGCTATTATCATGGATGATGTACCTAGGCCAGAGCCTGATGGAACATCTGTTTCAACCTTTACTATTACATTTGAAATGTGGAGATGCTCCAACGTTTTGCTAACAAAGGAACTGTATGTATTACCTATCCTATTTGGTATTATCGATATTTTTGAGAACAAGTCCACGGTTACCGAAACAGCTGGATAACCGTAGACCACCGCGTGTTCCCCGAATAGTATTACCTTATGAGGTGCGTAAACGGACATTCATCTTAATGATACTGGTTGTGCTTGGGATCCTTCCTTTTCAACTACGACTGCTGTGCCATAGGCCAGAATTTCTGACATTACTTGGCCAATCTCAGAAGAATCAAATCTAACCTCAATAACTGCATTAGCTCCCAGAGTTTTAGCGTGCTGCTTGAGTCTCTCCAGTGCTTCATATCTGCTTTGATCAAGCATCTGAGTATATTCCTTTATTTCGCCACCAGCAATGGTCCTCAGCGATGCAACTACATTTCCACCGAGGCCTCTCGATCTAACAATCAGTCCCCAGGTAAACCCCAAAACTGACGTGATTTTATATCCTGGTACATAAGGGGTACTAACCACAATCATATCCGGTGAAGAAGTATTATAATTTCCAGCGTACATAAAAGGAAAGAAAAAACAATTATAAATATATTTTTGATGTAAAATCAGTCTTCGCCGGAAGGCGGAGACTGTGAACCACTGGGGCCCTTAGGTGCTCCTCCGCCAGAAGACTTCGTCGCTATAACATCGTCAATTCTTAATATCATAACAGCAGCATCGGTAGCACTGTTGATAGCCTGTCTTCCGACCCTGATTGGTTCAATTACACCCATTTCGACCATATCTGCTGGCTTCCCAGTAAATACATTAACTCCATAATTCTTCTTTCCGTCAGTGTGTTCTTTTTTAAGAGATATCAGTATTCCGATTGCATCCAAACCAGCATTCTCTGACAGGGTTCTAGGAATGATTTCCATGGCCTCAGCAAACTTTTCTATTGCCAGCTGCTCCCTGCCTCCAACGGTAGCGCTATAATCTTTCAATTTTAGGGCTATTTCGGTAGCTGCAGCGCCTCCTCCTGGGACTATCTTTCCATCCTCAAGAGCAGCAGCTACTACGTGCAATGAATCAACGATGCTTCTTTCGATCTCATCAACTACGTGTTCTGTTCCACCCCTGATAAGTATGGAAACAGCTTTGGGATTCTTGCATCCAGTAACAAATGTAAGGTGGTCTTCTCCTATTTTTATTTCCTCTACCCTATCAGCATATCCAAGATCTTCCGAGGTTAAATCATCTAGATTTGTTATTATATTCCCGCCAATTGCTTTTGCAAGCTTATCCATATCACTCTTTTTTACTCTCCTTGCAGCATATATACCTTCCTTTGCGAGGAAATGCATTGCTAGATCATCAATTCCTTTCTGAGTTAGGACAACGTTGGCTCCACTTGCCTTTATTTTCTCTACCATTTCCTTGAGAATATTTTCTTCCTGTTTTTTGAACTTTCCAATTGACTGAGGATCTTCAATCCTTATAGATGTATCAAACTCTGGTTTCTTAATCTCTAAAGCAAAATTCAGTAATGCAATCTTGGCATTATTTACGAATGTTGGCATCCCTGGATGGACTCTCTCCTTATCTACTATTATTCCGTGAATAAGTTGTGTATCGTCGATGGCACCGCCCTGCTTCTTGACAAGTTGTATGTCATCCATATCAACTATAACCTTTCCATCCCTCTCCTGTTTTACTTGCAATACTGCCTTAACTGCAATGTCCCCCAGCTTTGATTTTGAAGTTGAGGCGCTCTTTGAGTTTAGTGCAGTGTTAGCTATTTTTAGAAGAAGGTTTGGATCGTTGTTTATTGGAATAGAAATTCCATTAAGTATTTCTTTCGCCTTTTCAGCGGCCATCCTGTAACCAGATGCAATAACAGTAGGATGGACATTTTGATTAAGCAGATCCTCTGCCTTTCTTAATAATTCTCCCGCAAGAACTGCGGCAGTAGTAGTTCCATCTCCTACTTCCTGATCCTGCGTTTTTGAAACTTCTACCATCATCTTGGCCGCAGGATGATCAATATCCATTTCTTTTAAAATTGTAACACCATCGTTTGTAATTACGATATCTCCAAGGGAATCCACAAGCATCTTATCCATTCCTCTGGGGCCTAACGTAGTTTTAACGGCATCGGCTATTGCCTTTGCGGCGTTGATGTTATTTTGCATAGCGTTCTTCCCAGATTCCCTCTTTGATCCTTCTTTTAATATAAATATCGGCTGTCCTGGCATCATTGAACTTTAACACCTCGTTTTTCAGTATTTTATTCTTCTATATAAACATATGCTAAACTCAATAGTTATGTTACGTTGAATTTAACAATGTATATTCTATTATTACAGGCATATAGGTTGTATAGAAATAAAAATATATGGGCACTAAATAAGCCTAATAAGCCACCATAGCTCAGCAGGAAGAGCAGCTGATTCGTAATCAGCAGGTCGAGGGTTCAAATCCCTCTGGTGGCTTCACCTATAAGGTTTCACAAATTATAAGCGATGAAAATTATTGTTTTACAGTCTGAAAACAATTAAAAAATAGAAGTGAGGTGGTCATTAGTGGGTTGGTTATTAATGTGTTATACACAATAAAATATCTAATCTTAAAATTTTAACTTTTTTCAATTACACTCACCTTATTATTTAGCAAATTATTCATCATAAAGTGGTTTCACTTTTTCCCATTTTTCTATATTCCCAGGTACTTCATAGAATAATTGGTTCGGTAAAGGTTTTCCAACTTTTAAAATCCTTACGTATTCTGACGGAGACCTATCTTTAAGTTTTCTCTCAAGTAATTTAAACTCATAATTTAATTGTCCGGAGGTAACTTTAAGTTTAACTTTTTGGTCTACTAGATCATATATGATCTTTGAGTTATCGAAAGCGTAACCTCGCTTTGATGATTCAAGAGTGATATAATACAAGTAGGTGTTTATAGCTATAAGCGGATTTTCGTAAGACTTAAACCTA
>JABEBW010004381.1_pt1 | contig 18513 bp, 18 predicted proteins | sample 7245961 | NCBI WGS metagenome assembly JABEBW01 (sample SAMN14506364, study PRJNA622280) | hot springs metagenome | biome: hot spring [ENVO:00000051]|acidic hot spring [ENVO:00002120]; feature: spring [ENVO:00000027]|sediment [ENVO:00002007]; material: sediment environment [ENVO:01001048]...
AGATGTGTATAAGAGACAGAGTACACACATATCGTGGATAAGCTTAGCTTCCGAGTTCGGAATGGGTTCGGGCGTTTCCTTATCCCTATTACCATTTGGCAATATTATTTGTCTACTTAAATATATAAACTTTACTCATCATTTCGCAGCAATTCTGAATCACTAACAATTGGGTGCAACTGGTGTAAATCTGTGCTCTTTGCGCTTTTTTCTATTACCCTACTATCTTCTTCAACATTTCCGTTCTCTGGCACATTCTCTGCCCTTTCATTTCCTTTTACCAATTTTGCCATCTTGTTTGCTTCCATTTAATCACGCAATAAAAATTAGGTTAAACGTTTATATAAATATTGCCATTGCGGGCGGCATATGCCGCCCGTTCTCTGGGTGGTTGAGCGAAGCTCAGCAATTTAATTTGTTCCTATAAATATATAAATGTTTCTTTAAGTAAATAATTTTTACTTTGATAAATGGCAAGCAGCAGCTTTATTTGTTTCTTACCTTGGAGCCTGCTTGCTGTAATTTTATGTGCATAAATTATGTTTTTCCTGCCTGTAAATGTTTTAAATTATAATATTTTCAACCAAAATATGAAAGCACGTTTGTGTTTTCCTTTATGCCTTTACATTCCTCAGTTCAAAACCTCTTTATATTTTTTATCTGCCTCTTTTTTTGCGTTTTTAGCAATTACCCTGTTTCTGCTTTTTTTGCCAAAATGAAAACAAATATAAAGCATAAACGCTAAAGTTATTGTAGGTTATATTATGAATGTAGAAGAGCTTTTAGGCTACGCAAAGAAAGTCGGTTTCTTTTGGCCTGCAGCAGAAATATACGGCGGTGCATCTGGCATATTTGACTATGGGCATTTAGGAGCAAGGCTCAAAAGAAATTTTGAGGCGGTCTGGCTTGATTACTTTGTAGATAGCAACGATTACAACTTAATTGAAGGCTCTACAATCCTGCCAGAAAAGCCCCTTATCGCATCTGGCCATGCATCGAGGTTCAATGACATACTAGTAGAATGCACAAAATGCCATACATACTATAGGGCAGATGTATTGTTAAATGACTTAGGCATAAATGTTGCAGAGGGTGCAAATTCAGAGGAGTTGGGCAAAGCCATACGTGACAACAACGTTAAGTGCCCGAAATGCAACGGCCAGTTGTCAGAGCCAAGAGTATTTAATATGATGATTGCAGTTGCCTTAGGTCCAGACAACGGTGAAAAGGGATATCTAAGGCCAGAAACAGCGCAGTCTGCATATCTTAACTTTTTCCGTGAGTTTACTTTGCTTAGGAAAAAGCTTCCAATGGGCCTTGCAATCATCGGCAAGGCTTACAGGAATGAGATATCGCCCCGGCAAGGCCTGTACAGGATGCGCGAGCTTACCCAGGCAGAGTTGCAGATATTCTTTGATCCAAAGTCATGGAACCCTTATGATGAAGCCCTTTTCAACAGGAAGCTTAATGTTGTGCCATACATGCATGAGCAGCAGCTGCTCTCGCCAAAACAGCTTATGGAGCAGTTTTCATTGCCTCAATTTTATGTATACCATATGTGCCTAATTGACAAATTCTACAAAGAGGTGCTTGGCATACCTGCTGAAAAAATAAGGTTCTATGAGAAAGGCGGCAATGATAAGGCATTTTACAATAAAGTGCACATGGACATAGAAGTAAATGTGGAAAGCTGGAACGGCTTCAAGGAAGTTGGTGGGCTGCATTACCGTGGTGACTATGACCTGACAAGCCATACAAAAGGCTCAAGCCAAGATTTGTCTGTTGATATTGGCAATGGCAAGTTCATGCCAAATGTGCTGGAATTGAGCTTTGGGGTTGACAGAAACATATGGATGCTTATAGACAATGCCTATACCAATGAAGAAGGCAGATCAGTGCTTAAGCTTCAGCATAAGCTTGCTCCATATGCCGTTGCAGTATTCCCTTTGCAGAAGGACCAGCAGTTGATTGATACAGCAAAAGCAGTATATGAAAGTATAAAGCGTAAATTCCATGCATTTTATGATGAAACCGCTTCAATAGGCAAAAGGTATGCAAGGATGGATGAAATTGGAACACCATATTGCATAACTATTGACTTTGATACAGTAAACAAGGATTCAAAGGATTACTCTACAGTTACAGTAAGAGATAGAGATACAAGGGAGCAAAAGCGTGTTGCAATAGCTGATTTGCCAGCTAATCTACTTTCTGGGCTGTAGTTCTTTGCTTGCTTATATAGCTATAGCTAAAAAGCCAAAATAAACAAAAAGAATAAATATAAAATCAGACAAATATTATTTGTGGTAATTATGGATACTACAAAGTCTAATGTATCTGCTTCTGCAAGCAATGTTGACAGCAGCATCAATGCTATCCAGAATAAGGATAAACTAAGAGAATATGAACTGAATAGGATATGGGAGGCATCAGAAAGAGAGAAATGGGTTGGCGAACTTCGTGACTTTTTTTCACACAACATGCATATAATGGAAAATGCAGCAGTACAGAGCGTCATTAAAAATGTAGACCTGGACAAGATCAGCATAAACAAAGCGCTGGAAATATATGATGCAGTAGAGTCAGTGCAATCATCCAGCTCCCACAATATTACCCCTTATTATAGCAAAGAGGTAGTCAATAGCATAATATCTGCAAGCAGAGATAAGCCGATTGAGGCGCAGCTTGAGGACAGAATAAGCATATACCATAGGCATATAACTGCAATATACTCAAACATAAGCATAGATGTGTCTTCAACCAATGCAGAAAAGAAGGCATACCATCTTCACACAGAGGCAAGCAAGCATCCGGAGCAGTTTGATGATCTTGCAAAAATCATAAGCAAAAGCGAATGGGACATATTGTATAGGAAGATAAATGGAATTGGAAGGTTTTCAGAAAGCATTGCTCAAGAGAGCAATGAGGCAACCAACGCTAAGGCAGAAACTGCAGGCATGGTTAGCGAAAGCATTTTGCATCCGCCAGTCCCAGAATCAAGTGTTCAAAATGAAGCTAATGCCACACAAACTGAAGCCAATGGTGCAGTGAAAACTTCCATATCAACGGAAGCACCAAGTGAAGAAAAAGTTGCACCTTCATCAAGCGTAAGCATAAATTCTGAGGAAGATAAAGAATCTTACAGAAAGCTGCTTAGGCTCCCACATTTTGAGGATAGACCTGATGAAGAATGAGGCATAGGCAACAAGGCGCGATAGTAGCAACTGCATTATTAACATTAAATGAAAATGCTGCACTCTTGAATCTGCTAAGCTTTATGCCAAAGCTAGGCAATGCCTCTTTTTCTTTTATTTTTGTAATTCATCTGCTTTGCTGTTGCAGATAAAAAATAAATATTTTTATGCTGCATATAAATGGGCAGATGGATGGAGAGTTTTGTAAAAATACATATAGCTTTACTTAGGGATAGGTATAACAAGGTGCTTGAGAGCCCTGCAAAAGACGCATTTGAGGAGCAACATGCATTGGTTGGCAATGTGCTTGAGATAAAATGCCTGCCAATTCAGGCCAAAAGCCTTCTCGAAAAGTATCCAGAAGCAGTATATTCTGAATCTACTAATACAATTGCATTGCTGCCGCAAGATGCAAAAGAGAAGATCCTTGAAATTGCAATAAGGCAGAGGTCTGCATCTTATTCAGTCATAGATGCATTCCTTAATGAACTCAAGGAAAGAGAGCAGGTTTAGTGGAGCATTGGCAGAACAAACGTTGCAATTGCAAAGGCAAGTCCCAGGTTAAGCACGGCTAAGGGCGTCAGGTATTTCCAGCCTAGCCTTATTATGTCACTTATTTTCATGCGCACTGTTGTTGCCCTTAATATGATGATGAAGATTGTAACCAAAATTACCTTTATCATTATCCATGCAAAAGGCGGCAGTATAGAAGGCCCAAGCCATCCGCCTAAGAACAATATGGATATCATGAGAGTGCCAGCAAACATCCTTGTATAATCAAGGAATAATGCCAATGCATAATACGGTGCGCTTACATCTGTGAGCCAGCCTGCAATCAATTCGTTGTCTGCTTCCCTTACATCAAAAGGCGGCCTTTCTAGCTCTGCTAGCATAAGTATAAAGAAAAGGACAAAACCTATGGGAAGGAGCAGAGCATACCAAAATCTGCTTTGCATGCTTACAATCGTTGCCAGATTCAGCGTATGCGCCATAAGTGCAACAGATGCAACAACAAGCAGCATAGGCACCTCATAGCTTACAATCACCATTACAGACCTCTGTGCGCTTATAGAGCTGTATTTATTGCCGCTTGACCAGCCTGCTATAAAAAGTATTACAGGTGAAATGGAAAGGAGCGCAAAGACAATTATAAGGCTTATTGATGCGCCTATGCCATCAAAAAAGCTTGTTATCGGCATAAAAAACAGCATGAACACAAAAAGCGCATACATTACTGGCAGTGCAGCGTGAAACAGAAGCCTATCTGCATTTTTAGGGGTTATATCCTGTTTTGAAAGCAGCTTAACAACATCAGCCATATTCTGCAATAGGCCAAACTTGCCAACATATGATGGGCCATGCCTTGCTTGTATCCTTGCCATGATCTTCCTTTCCCCCCATCCGAAAAAGTATACAAATAATACAATCAATATAAAAAGCAAAATAGCAAATGCAATCATAGACAGCAGCAGTGCAAGGCCGTATATTGCAGCTGCGCTTAAGTAACTGCCAAGCAGGCTATGCAGTATGCTGTATGCATAAGAAAACATCGCGCTTACTGCTGCTGAATTTATCTGCGTTGCCATTAGATCTGCCTATGCCGGTTTTACATTTCTTTTAAAATATATAAACCCTTTCTGGCATAAGCAAATAAGCAAGGAAAAGCAAAAAAGAGAGAAAGCAAAGCTAAGCCTACATGCATTGCAATGCTTTCCTTTTTATTTATTATTCATAGATAGCAGGTCACTTCCCGCTCTCAAGCAAGCCTGCTATTATTGCTGATACTACAACAACTACTGTAAGCACATCCACAAGCAGCTCCTGGTTTGGCGTAAGCACTGTTGGCGGTTGCTGATACTGGTATGGCGGGTATACTGCTTGCTGCTCTACAGCATAGCTTATGTTCCTTATCTGCCCTGTGTTTACATCCTCTACTGTAAGCTTTCCGCTTTCTATTGTTACGCTATAATTTCCTTCTATATTAGTTATTGTTTGGTTATCATATGAACGCAGTATAACCTGCACGCCATTTGTACTGTTGAAGCTGTTGCTTACAGGGACTGCAAAGCTTACTGTTTCTACCTCATTTGTCCTAGGGTCTGTTATGTTAATAGTGCCCTCTTGTACCCATTGCTGTACATGTTCTCCCATGTTTGCAATTAAATTGCCCTGTATGTTTATGTTTGTTATCAGGTCACCTTCTCTTGGTATAAATTCAAGGCTTCCTTGCACTATATTCACAGGCAGTGCCACATTGTAATCTGGCAGCTGCTGGTTTGGCTGTATGCTGAAGTTTATTGTTTGCTGGCCATTTGTTGTATTGTTTGTTTGGAAATTAAAATAAAGGCTGTCTGCAGCCTTTGCCACATTTGTGCTGCTTGGATCTGCTGTCAATGTTTTTTCTATGGCCGGTTCATTCCTAAGCACTTTTTCATAAGCCTTTGATGGAGTTGCAGCTAAAACGCTTGCAGCCAAAGTAACAATGCTGCCTCCTACTACAACATCTTTTCCGATCTCCTTCAGTACGCTTTTGACTTTTTCGCTTTCCATAATTATCGTGCCTTTTTTTTGCCACATTTTTAATACTGTTTATCTTTTTATGATTATTTATGCTTTGCTTTAAAAGTGGCAGTGTATAAAAAGCTTTCTAGGCTTATGGCAAATGCCTTAGTTCTGAAATTATTATGCACTGATTTTTGCTATGTCAGTGCCTTTATCATTAGAATGCAAAAGGGAGTTAAATATACGCTTTTGATAAGTGTGGTACATGCATTCTATCATCCTAATAATACCCTGTTTATGGCATAATCAGGCATGGCTTCATAGGGGTTGCCTATAAACCTTTCTGCATAATATTTATTATGGCAGCTAATTCAATTGAAAGCATACTTAAAGAAGGGGAGCTTAAGCTTAAGGTAAAGAGGGCAGGCATGCTCCAATTCATTACCTTTCACATAAAAAAGATACCTACAGGTAACTTTGAATATCCTGAATTGTATTCTGAAAGGGTAATAGACATAAGTGAGCTCATAAGAATTGCAAATGAGGTTGGGCTGCCTGTTGAGGCGCATGGAGTGCGCGCTTTCCCTGATGGCAAAGGTGCAAAGGACTTTATAAACTTATAACATCAGCTTTTTTCAACAGTTACTATGCCTGTGGCATTGTATGTTTTGTTGCCTTTTATATACTGGATGCTTGCGTTGTAAACATAAGTGCTTATCTGAAGCTCTGCAGGTATGTTATGGCAAAGTACTGTCAGGTTTGCGTATCCATTTGCCTTGATTGTAATATTTTCAGGCTCATACTGCATAAGCCCTGGCATATAGCAAGATGCATTTGTTATCCTTATTGATGAATTCATAGGGTTGTGCAGCACCAATGTTGCTGTGTTGTACCTTCCATTAAATGTCGCATTAATGCAGTCTATTTTATTTATGCTGCATGTTGCATTAAACTCCTGGTAGCTCCAGTTGTAAGGATTGTAAAGCCTAATGCCATTGGATATGTTTTCCATGTAAAGGCTCATGTTGTATAAATAAGTAGAATTTGCAAAGCCATAAAGCACAATGTTATATGTGCTATTTCCCTTTTGCTGCGCAATGGTATAAGCGCCATTGCCAAACATGTATGAAAACGGCGCCTTATAAGTAGTTGTGCATATGCTGTTTGCTATATAGCCATTGCATATGTGCTTAGTAGTGCTGCTTGAATTGGCTTTTATTATATGCTCTGCTATTAAGCCGTTGTATGCAATAAGCAGGCTTGATTGCCCTGAATAGTTTGCTTCCTTGTACCATGAGCTTCCGATGCTTATTGCATTTTGTGGCAGTGCGTATTGCGCAATTTGTTTTAATATGCCTATTGCAGTGCCGCTTTTGCTTATTGCATTTATGCATGTGGCATTAGATTTGCCTTTCAATGCAAATATATATGAATAGCCAGAATCGAAAAATGTGCATATTGTTGAATTGCCATTATAAAATACAGTAGTGTTGCCTATTTCTTTTGATGCAAGGCCAAAGCTCCTTATTATGCTGTCAATGTATCCTACGCCTGCTGTGCCCTGCAATGCAAATTCTGTTGCAATTGCGCCGTTTTTATACTTTGCATACATCTCTTTTGAAGCATTCAATGTGCCGTATAATGATTTCATTACTGCATTTATTATATTGCCAGAAACTGCCGTCATTATCCCTATGTTTGACACCATAGGCATGCCTGCCTCTACCGTAAAGTTTGTTATGTTCCTATTTTCAAGCAGTATTTGCAATGCATCCTTTTGAAGCGTAAAATTGTACATTGCCGTTGCGTTTGCGCTGTCAAGCCCATATGCTGCAATTGCATTTCCAATTTTTACATAAAGCGATGAGGATGCATTTTCCCTGTTTTTTATGTTAAATGCATAAGAAGGATCTGCAATTGCGCTGAATCTATAGTTGCCGCTTGATAAAAAGGTGTAATTGAAAGGTATGCTTGCATTTCTTCCGCTTGGCAATGAAACATTGTACATTCTGTATGCATTTCCATTTACATATACGCCTACTATCATGCCTTTTATGCTCGCATCTCCTGTATTTCTAATGCTCAAATTGAAATATGTTGTAGCAAATGGCCATGTGCTATTTGTCGAAGCTGCAAGCTTTATGCTTACCTTATATGCGCCCTGCATAGGCAGAAGCATGCTTGCAATCAAGTATGCAGATACTGCCGCAATGATAGCTATTATAACAATTGCAATGGCTGTCTTGTCCATAAGATTACCTGCTTTTCAATTCCTTTATCGCCATTGCCACCTTTTTCTTTATTGGTTCTGTCAATGCATCGATATAGCTGTTTACCCATTCATTTTCATCATAGGCATTGCCTGTTTCATGCTTTGCGATGTAATACCTTCCTTTTGCATTTTCTATGAGCCCTGCTTTCTTTAGCTGCAGCAAATGGTACCTCAGCGTCTTTTCATTTATGCCTCCCCAATTTTTGCTTATGTATTCATTAAGCTCCTCTATTGTAGGCTCTTTCTGCATGCTGAAATGGAAGTAAAGCAGACTGTCCAGCACGCTTACTGCAGACTGCCTCGATTCACCAGGGCTTATTATGCCCAAAGAAAGTGCAAGCCACCTTACGAGCGACCTCCTTGTTTCCGTTACCTCATTGGAGAGCTCAAGGTTCCTTAATGTTACCTCATTTTCTATAAACCTGGCTTCATTTATCTGTTGCATAGTAAATATTGCTAAAAAAGTTTTATATACCTTAGGCAATAACTCATTGCTATACTAATGCTTAACTGCCTCGCTATGGGTTGGTATATCCGCTATACCAGTTTGATACAAAAGTCACTCCTGGATATGCATAAGCATTGTATCCATTGCCAGAGTAATCATTGGCATTGCCATTCAATGGCCACCATGCAACAAGGTTCTGCAGTGCTATTGGTGCACCTCCTATACCTTCAAGGTATAGAGCCTGTATTTCATTTTGTGATAATGCTGTATTGTAGACCTGGACGTTAGATATTGAACCATTCAAGCTTGCGTCCCATGGAGGCGGGCCGCTTTCATATGCCCCAATAGTCCAGTTGAGGTTTGATATGCTGAATGGTTTTGCAGTCCAAACGCCGCTGCTTGTATACGTGCTGCTTGGAGGCACATATACATACTGGTATATTACAGTATTGCTTGCGCTTGTTTGCAGTTCAGAGACCCACATAACCCATTTTTGTGTTGGTATAGTGACCCCTGTGCCCGTTCCTGCCCCGCAACCGCCGCAATTGCATAAGTCCCACTGTGTGCCTACATACTGTGCATTGTTTCCATAATTGCCCCATATTGTGGCACAGCCGCTTGGGCCAGCAATTGCCCCATAATTACCACTTCCAAATGTTTTTGAAATATAAACCCATGCAACTATAGTCGCATTGCCACTAAGAGAATGAATCTGCGGCCCAACTATGCCTGTCGAGCCTGCACCATTGAAGCTTGCCACATATTGTGGCAATTCATTGCATATGCCTCCCAAGTTGATGCCAAAGTTGCTTCCCGCCCCATAAGGCCTAACTACATAGCAGCTTCCCGGTGTAGCTTTTGGCGCAAAGTTATTTGAGTTGAAAACCCCAAGAGAAAACAATGCACCTAAAACAACTGCAATGATTAGAATTGCCCAGCCATATGTCATAAGGTACTCCATCGCAGCTTGGCTTTTGTGCGTTATGCAAATGTAGCTTTTTTCCTTATTAAGATCAGCTTTCATATTTTTCCATCTTTATCTATATTGCAATTACAGTATTAAAAGGATAAATAGTTTATAGCAAGGAATATTTTTATTTTTTTATAGCTTATATTTTGTATGTGATTTGATGGACAAGGTCGAGGTAAAAGTCAATTTTGAGCCAAATATACTAAAGGCAGATTCAAAAAACGAGATTGTTGCAACACTTTCATATACTAACAAAGACAGTGAGAAGCTGTTCTGGTGCGAGTCAGACCTTGTTGTAAAATCCCCGCTTACATTGGCGCGAGACATTAGCCTGTCAAGCGGCCGCGCAAGGGTTGGCATACTTAAGCCAAATTCTGGCATCGAAAAAAAGATCAAAATTTATACCCTTCCAAACAACCTGCCTGACAGCTATGAGGTTAATATAACAACTTATGTATATGATGAAGAGGCAGTAATATCAGAGAGGATAGAGCAGAAGGAATACCTAGAATGCGTTTAATCTTTTTGATAGTTGGCAATGCCAAAGTTTACAAATGCATAAGGTTTTTATTCTTTATTTTTTCATATAATTGCACAGCAAAAGGGATATAAATGGCAATGGCAATACTATTGTTTGCATTTCTAGCTTCTGTGCTTGCACTTCTCTATGCTGCCATTCAGTCTTTTTTTGTTTTAAGGGAAAAGGATGGCAATGAAAAGATGCAGTCAATTGCAAAGGCAATCCGCGAGGGCTCAAACGCATTTATAAAGCGTGAATATAAAACTGTATTCGTGCTTGCCTTTGTAATAGCAGTGATTGTTGCGCTTGTGCTTCCACACGGCCTAGTACTTGCACTTGGCTTTGCGATAGGTGCAATAGGCTCTGCCCTTGCAGGATATATAGGCATGATGGTTTCAGTGCGTGCAAATGTAAAGGTTGCAAAGAAGGCAGAGAAAGGTATGCATGAGGCATTCAGGCTTGCCTTCAAAGGCGGCTCTGTAACCGGCTTTGCAATAGTAGGTTTTGCATTAGTAAGCCTAACCCTGTTCTATTATGCATTTGGGAATCCAGACCTCATGTTTGGCTTCATGTTTGGCGCTTCGCTTATAAGCCTATTTGCCCGTGTAGGTGGCGGCATATACACAAAAGGGGCAGATGTTGGCGCTGACCTTGTCGGCAAGGTAGGGCTTAATTTGCCTGAGGATGACCCAAGGAACCCTGCGGTTATTGCTGATAATGTTGGCGACAATGTAGGCGACTGCGCAGGCATGGGCGCTGACCTTTATGAGACATATGTTGTCACAATAATCTCTGCAATGGCACTTGCCTTTGCGCTTAATCTCGGCCAGGCTTTTATAGTGCTTCCGCTTGCAATAGGAGGCATGGCTGCCATTGCAACGCTGATAGGCACATTCTTTGTAAAGTTAAGCAAGAACAAGACATATATAATGGGTGCACTTTACAAAGGCCTTGTTGCAACTACATTAATATCCATAATTGGCTTTTATTTCCTGACTTACTATATGATGCATAGTTTGGCACTTTTCTATGCATCAATAATGGGGCTTGTTGTAATGGCAGTAATGGTGATTGTTACTGAATATTACACAGGCAGCAAGGCCAAAGCGGTAAGGAAGATAGCAGAATCCTCAAATGCAGGCGCCGGCGTTACTATTATATCCGGATTAGGCTATGCGTTAAGGTCAAGCTTCATTCCAATGCTTGTTATAATTGCAGTAATACTGTCCTCATATTATGCAGTGGGAGGAAGCCTTTCATTGAATAATTTCGGGCTTGGCGTTTACGGCATAGCAATAACTGCTGTTTCAATGCTTTCTGTTGCAGGCATGATACTTTCTATTGATGCATTTGGCCCGATTACAGACAATGCTGGTGGCATAGCGGAGATGTCAAATCTTCCAAAAAGCGTCAGGGACATAACAGACCCATTGGATGCCGTTGGCAATACAACAAAGGCAGTAACAAAGACCTATGCAATAGGCTCAGCCGCAATTGCATCATTATCACTTTTTGCAGCTTACAAAGCAAACCTAACTGATATGCTTGGAAGCCTGTTCATACAGCAGTTCCAGATTTTCAATCCATTGGTTTTGGCAGGCCTTTTTGTAGGCGCCACCCTGCCTTTCCTATTTACATCATTCCTTACAAATTCTGTAGGGGTTGCAGCTGATGGAATAGTGCAGGAGGTAAAGCGCCAGGTAAAAGAAATAAAAGGGCTTCTTACAGGCAAAGCAAGGCCGCTTTATGGCAGGTGCGTTGACATTGTTACAGTGATATCACTTAAAAACCTGGTTCTGCCTGGGCTTATTGCGGTGCTTGTGCCCCTTGCTGTAGGGTTCATACTTGGCCCGCTTGCACTTGGAGGCTTACTTCTTGGGGTAATCTTATCAGGATTTGCACTTGCATTCCTTATGACCATAAGTGGCGCGGCATGGGACAATGCAAAGAAGTACATTGAGCTTGGCAATTATGGTGGCAAGGGCTCTGACGCACACAAGGCTGCGGTTGTAGGTGATACCGTTGGCGATGCGCTCAAAGATACAGCAGGGCCTGCAATCAACCCGCTAATAAAGGTAGAGAATACAGTGTCATTGCTTTTCTTGGCGCTTATTGTCATGTACCACTTGCTATAAGTTATAAATAGTAAGACATGAATATACATAAGAATATGATTAGGAGATAATATGGAAGGCAAAGAAGGCAACAGTAGCAGCTTGAAGAAAAAGCTACTTGAAAGGGCTGTAAAGGACATAAAGCTCAAGAAAGGCATGAAGGTCAGCGAGCTTATAGAAAGCATGCAAGATATCGGCGGATTTTCAGGGCAGCACATGGTTACAGGGATAAAAATAATAAAGGAGATGATAAATGACAAGGATTCATTCAATTTCCTCTCATTTCCTGCAGACATTGTGTCTACCGGCTTGCGAGGAGTGCTTGCAGGAATGGTAAAGTATTTTGATGCCATAATAACTACCGGTGGCACATTTGACCATGATATTGCAAGGGCTTCAGGCGGCAAGTACTCTGTTGGCAGATTTGAAGCGGATGATGCAATGCTGCACAGAATGCACATATACAGGCTTGGCAATGTATTTATTGAGAACAAGGAGTATGGCATTGCTGTGGAAAACGCTTTCAACAAGATAATGAATGAGATTTATGAATCAGAGGATTACAAAAAGGAGTACAGCGCATCGGAGCTTGCCAGGGAATTTGGAAAAAGGATAAGCGATGAAGGGTCAATACTGCGCCAGGCATATGAGCACAATGTGCCTATTTATGATCCCGGTATACTTGATGGCGCATTTGGCACGCAGCTTACAATATTCTCGCAGGACCATGATTTCAAATTGAACCTAATAAAAGATGAGCTTGAGCTAAGCAATATTGCATTTGACCACAAGGTAACAGGCGCATTGATGATAGGAGGGGGTATAAGCAAGCACCATGTAATCTGGTGGAACCAATTCAAGGGAGGCCTTGACTACAGCGTTTATATAACAACTGCAACACAATTTGACGGCAGCCTTTCAGGTGCAAGGCTTACTGAGGCAGTATCGTGGGGCAAGGTAAAGGAGGATGCAAAATATGTAACAATAGATGGGGATGCAACAATAATACTTCCTGTAATGGCTGCAGCTGCAGATTTGGTATAATGCATTATGCATTAGCAAAAAGCAGCAATCAGAAGTATGCTGGCATGCTTCCAAGTATTGTCTTTTCTATTTGTGCAATCCTTGCATCCTTTTCCTTTCCTATTTTTTTTGCTATTTCAGCCGCTTGCTCTGCATCTGCATTTAGGAATAATGTTATGCCAAGCGGCGCATAGGTGTTGCCTGCAAGCACTATAGGCATGTCTTTTACCCTTGCTTCCCTTGCCTTTTCCATAAAGGCGTTCATGCTTATTCCAGGAATCTGCAACATGCATGCCTCATTTTCATGCTTTTCCATCCTTATTGTGTAATTCCTTATTATGCCGCTGTCAGTAAGGAACCTTTCAGTATAGTATGTGAAGCCGTTTGGAAATCCATGCTTTTCATCTATGCTTTCAAAGCTCTGCGATGAATCAGTGAAAAGCTCCTTAAGCACAAGGTACTTTTTGTATGTGAACTGGTCGCTTCTGGGCCTTGGCTCATTTTTTGTCCTTCTCCATGTTATTCCTTTTAGCAGCTCAAAAAAGGAATCACTAACTGGAATGTTTTTTGACGTTACTGAAAACCTTGATACATTCCATTTTATGTAATAATTTGTGAAAAGCCTCCTTTGCATTTCATAAAATACCTTTGAGACATTCCAGCCAAAGAATTCTTCTGGCTTTTCCCTTTCTACGCAGTAATGTAATATGAATGTATTGCCATCATCAAGCAGCTCAGCAAGCTGTATATGCGGCTCATTCTTAATCTCATTTTTTATCTCGCTTGCACTTAATGCATTATTGTAAAAACTTCCCTCTACCAAGTAGTTGACATAGCCAAGCATAACTGGATTTATGTTTGCAGAATATTTGATGCCATACCTTTCTTCAAGCTCTTTTATGCGCTTTTCTGCATCATTTCCAAGGATTTTTTTAATGCTATCTATGCTGAACCTATTTTGCATAAGGAACTCAAGCGCCTCCTTCTCATCTTGGCTTACGCTTTTTTTCATTATCTCAAGCATAAATTCTGCGTTAATTATTTTATATATTTCCCTTTACCATGGAACCTTTTTAAGTTTTAAAGCATATGCTGCTTTGTTTGTGAATAGGTGCAGCAATCCAGTTATTGCAAGTATAAAAATAAGGCCGTATGCATTGGGCATATTTCCAAGCGGCCAGGCGAATGCCAATGCGGCTATAAGGAAGCCATATTGATCTAGAAAAGGCACGCTGCTTCCCGGCTTTATGCCTAGCCTTCTTTTTGCAAAGCTGCCTACTAGATCTCCTGCCATTGCCCCTATTGAAAGTGCGCATGCAATCGGAAGCATATACGGAAGCAATGGCAGCTCAAAAGCGCCTATAACAATTCCAGACAGTATGCCTGCTGCAAGCCCTCTTATAGTTTTGTTATCCCCAAAGATCCTCTTCCCTTTTATGCTCTTACCAAAATCAAGGGGCTTACCGCCGCCAAATATGACTGGTGCGCCGTTTGCAACATAAGCTGGCAATATGTAAGCAATCGGGTATATTACTATGCTGTAAAGCATGCCAAGCAATAAAAGCACCAGCCTACCCTGCAAACTACTTTATTTCAAGCTTCTTTATCTCTACCTTGCTTATCTGGACAATATGGCCAAGCTTGTTTGCAAGCTCAGCCTGCAGCCTGCCTTCCACAATGGCATTTATTATCTGCGCATATTCATTGCTATTGAAATAGCTCTTTAGGTATTCATTCATTTCCTTCCTTATGCCCCTTATCTTGCTGCTTCTTGCCCTATTCATTGTTATTACCATGGGCTTTACTACCATTTCCTTGTTGTCTTTGCTGGCAACCTTTAGCACGCTGTCAGAGACGCTTTTGTACTTTCTCGCAAGAGACCTTATATAGCTTACCGGCAATTCCATTTTAGTTAATTCAGTATTTGCATTTGTGCCCTCAACGCTTGTTATCTTAAAGAACATGTTTGTAAATGCATTCTGCGGGTTGTGCGTAAGAAAATCAAGCCCTACCTTTACCCTTCTGTTTATAAGGCTTTTTTCATCGTTTGCAGGTATTTCTGCAATTACTGCATTGTTGAATAAGCCAGGGGCATGGACTGTAAACCATTTTTTAAGCTTCCACTTGTCTACTCCTTTTTTCATTGCCATACCATCACACCTTGCCCTTTACCAGAAGGCCTGCTGTTTCAGGGTTGTACCTCCATCCCTTTGGAAGGGTGCCCTCCTTTATGTAATACTTTGTAAGCCTCCATATCTTTGACTCTATCCTATTAAGGCTTGTCCTGTTGTGCACATCCTGCTTGTTTGCCTCAAGATGCTTCCTTACTCTAACTGCCTTTTTTATAAGGTCAAGCATTGCTGGCGGCACCTCAAATTTTATTCCTTGCTCACTTAATATCTGCATAAGCCTCTTGCCCGTTGCCTGCTTTATGAACCTGACGTTGTGCTTCTTTTTCATGATTTCCCCTATGGCTGCCGGGCTCATGCCCTGCCTTCCATAGCTCTCTATGAGCTTTATTATTTCCTCTTTTGAAAGCTCGTCTGTGCCTTTGCCAAGTTTTTCAGCATCTATGACCGGCTTTCTTGACTTTGATTTGCCATGCCTTTTTGTATACATTTTTGCCATCAAACCACGCCTTAAGCTTTAAACCTCAATGCTTACAGAAAAGTTTTCACTTTTATTTATTTTTACCTCATGAGCCTTGCATATTGCCTCAATGTCCTTTTTTGCAAGCTCTACTGCTTTATAATATTTTTCTGGAAGATATATATTAATAGCTGTTATCTCCTTATTGAGTGGCATCTTCCTTGTTGACTTTTCTTTCCTTACCCTTCCTATTATATCATTCAATACAGTTCCTATGTCTGAATAAGGAAGCTGTGGAACAATGCTTGAAAACACAACCCCATTAATTATGTAGTCTGGGCCCTCGCTTTCATTTTTAGGCTCCTCTATCTCTTGCGTAAATATGCTTCTGCTGTCAAACAGGCTGTTTACCTCTTCTGCAACAAACGGTATTACTGGTGCCATAAGCTTTAAAGTGCCATTAAGCACATGCTTAAGCACATGCACTGCTGTTTTGCCGCTTGCATCCTTTTTGTATACCCTGTGCTTGACATCCTCTATATAATAATCGCAGAATTCATGCCAATAAAAGCTTACCAGCTTGTTCATTGCTGCATTAAGGTCAAAGTTCATGTATGCGTCATTTGCCTCTTTTGCAACAGCATTGAACCTTTCAATGATCCATGCATCAAACAGGTTAAGCATCTTTTCATGCTCCCTGTCGCCAACCTCTGCCTCTGCCTTTTTTACAAACATTGCAGAATTGTAAAGCTTTGTTATAAATGCCTCTGCATAGTCAAGGTCATTGTATGAGAATATCTTGCTTTTTCCTATGCTTCCAGAAAGCGCAGCCCAAAGCCTCAGTGCATCTACGTCATATTTTTTGAGCACATCGCTTGGAAGCACTCCATTGCCATAGCTTTTGTGCATCTCCCTGCCATCGCTTCCAAGGATCATTCCAGTTACTAGGATCTTTTCAAAGGGCTTTGTGCCAGTAATTGCAAAATTCCTTACAATTGTATAAAATGCCCATGTCCTTGTTATATCATTTCCCTGTATGCGCATCGATGCAGGATATGCCTTTTTCAGCAGCTCCTTGTTGTCAGGCCAGCCTGCTATGACAAGCGGAGTTATTGACGAATCAACCCATACATCGCAAGTTTCCTTTACCCCTTCAACATTGGTTGAGCCGCATTTTGGGCATCTTGGCGGCTTGTCAAATGCTGGGTTTACAGGCAGCTCTTTTTCATCTGCAGGTATTATCTCGTTGCAGTCATTGCATTGCCAGAACGGAAGCGGCGTCCCGAATACTCTATTTCTTGATATGCTCCAATCCCATTCTATATACTCTGCCCAGTCATACAGCTTTTGTATTGCATCTTCAGGTATCCATTTTATCTCAGATGCAATCTGCTTTATCTCATTGACGTAATCCTTTGTCTTTATGAACCATTGCTCAGATGATATGAGCTCAATGGGCGTGCCGCATTTGTCATGAACTTTTACTGTATGCTTTATGCTTTCTACCTTTTCAATAAGCTTTGCTTCTTTTAAGTCATTGACTATCTTTTCTCTTGCATCTTTTGCATACAAGCCAGTGTACTTCCCTGCATTTAGTAGCCTGCCTTCAGTGTCAATTGCTTCTATGTAATCAAGGCCGTACTTATAAAAATAAATCACATCGTTTTTGTCCCCAAATGTGCATACCATTTCAATTCCAGTGCCAAATTCAAGGTCTATTGCATCATCGCTTATGATCTTTGCCTTGTTGCCAAATAAAGGCACAATTGCATGCTTGCCCTCAAGCTCTTTGTACCTACCATCATTAGGGTTAAATGCAACTGCAACGCATGCATGCAGCAACTCTGGCCGCGTAGTTGCAATGGTAAATGTTTTGCCGTTTTCCTCAACTGAAAATTTAATGTAGTAAAGCTTTCCCTCCATTTCCTTCTCTTCTATCTCTTCCCTTGCAATAGAGCTGTTGCAATGGCTGCACCATTCTACTGGGTGCTTTTTCTTGTATATAAACCCCTTTTTATACATCTCAAGAAGCGAAAGCTGCACCTTTCTTCTGTATTCAGGTGAAGCTGTTTCGTATTCAAAATCTTCATCAAAAGTGGCGCCTAGTTCTAGCATCTGCTTTTTCATTACCTCTTTGTTTTCATTTGCTATCTCCATGCACTTTTCATAAAAAGCCTTCCTGTCAAGCTTGCCATATTTCTTCTCTACAAGCATCTCTGTAGGGAAGCCCTGCATGTCCCAGCCTACAGGATAAAGCACATTGTAGCCTTTCATGTGCATGTACCTTGCTATTGCATCTATGTATGCAACCCAGTATGCCTGGCCTATGTGCAGGTAGCCGCTCGTAAACGGCGGTGGCGTGTCAATTGAAAAAATAGGCTTGTCAGACTCTGGCTTAAACTTGAACATCCCGCTTTCCTGCCATAATGCCATCCATTTCTTATTGTCTATGCTCATCATAGGTATCATGGCAATTTTAACGTTAAAAAATAAAAATATAGGCGCATAGCCATAAGGCTATGCAAAAAAAAATCAAATTTATTGCTGGACCTCTCCTACAGCAAACCTTGGCTTTACCTCTGTTATCTTTACCTTTACCTCTTCGCCCTCCTTTGCGCCCGGCACAAAAATAACAAACCCATCAATCTTTGCTATTCCGTCGCCCTTGGAAGCCACAGCCTCGATTTTAACATCTACTACATCCCCGACCTTTACGGGCTTCTGCATGAAGTAATTGGGCCTCATTTTCATGCCTCCTTCTCTTCCTCCATACCTTCCTCTCTGTTCTTCAGAACCTTCATTTCTTCCTTCATCTTCGTCCATGAAATCTTCTGGATACGTAGAATTAGCTTTATGCCTTACTCCGTATTCGGCTATATAT
>JABEBW010003893.1_pt1 | contig 18475 bp, 17 predicted proteins | sample 7245961 | NCBI WGS metagenome assembly JABEBW01 (sample SAMN14506364, study PRJNA622280) | hot springs metagenome | biome: hot spring [ENVO:00000051]|acidic hot spring [ENVO:00002120]; feature: spring [ENVO:00000027]|sediment [ENVO:00002007]; material: sediment environment [ENVO:01001048]...
AGCGGCTGGGTAAAATCGAAATCTGTATGCCTTATACATCTTATTGTTATTTATATGATATTTTGAGAAATATAAAACTCGGGTGAATTCGTGCATCCCAGCACTGGAGCTTTGTACACATTAATTTGAATGCAACCAAGCCATAAGTGCATTTTCCGGGAAAAATTGACCAGCGCAATCAAAATTATGCTGGGCAGGGAAAAGCGCAGCTAATCAGGCAGGCGCCGGAAATAGCAAGTTTTTCCACATGCTGCAGAGCCATATGAAAGAAAATAATAAAGGAAAATCCCAAGAACACAGGCAGAATCTGCTCACTCTGTGAGTCACAAAATGAAGGTGCCCAAGGTGCGGGTTGAAGATAGACAGGGATTTGAATGCTTCAATAAACTTGGCATTAAGGTTAATAGCTTCCTCGGTGGGGCACATCTAGCATATGCGCCAAATGGTTGCCATGCAACCTATAAGCAAAACCTGCAAGCGTGTAAAATATGTAAGTGTTTCTAGAGTTTATTAACATCTCTCAATGAACATAGGTTTTAACTTATGGTTAAATTTAAAAGCCAGCATTTATTCAAAAAAGGTTGCGGGGGTTCCCGAGCCAGGTCAAAGGGGGCAGTAGCTATATTAAATTAAAACTGCTCAAGCTCAAGACCTGCTGGCGTAGGCCTTCGTGGGTTCAAGTCCCACCCCCCGCATGGTTTGCCTTTGATAAATATTGAATTATAGCCATCTTCAGCGTTTTTACCGGCAAAGCAACGCATTTAATACGGTTTGGCCCAAGTTCCTTTATGCCCAATTCTTTCATTAAATCCTCCTCACTTAACTTCAATGCTTCTTCCAATTCTGACCCTTTCACCATTTCAGTTAACAGGGAAGATGATGCCATAGACAATGCGCACCCGTGACCCTGAAACCCTATATCGTCTATTTTATTGTTGTTAACTTTAAGAAATATCTTTACAGTATCTCCGCATGTAGGATTGCTGTCTCCAAAAACGGAATCCGCCTCTTTAATTTCCTTCATATTGCGCGGATTTTTGTAATGATCCATTAAATTATCAATAAAAAAGTAACTCATTATAATTTCACTAACTCCTTTATGGCGCTGGCAAGCGCATATATTTCCTCCAGTTTATTATAAAAGTAAAGGCTAGCCCTAGCGCTTCCATCAAAAAATCCAAATCTTTCATGCAGGGGCTGGGCGCAATGGAATCCTGATCTTATGGCAATTGAATGCATGTCCAGAAATGCAGCTATATCGTGTGGATGGTATCCCTTAAGCTTAAAGGCAAGCAGGGCTGCTCTATCTTCCGCTGGACCAATGTATTCTAAACCGTCAATTTTTGTCATTTCCTCCATCAGCGCGCCGCTTAATTTTCTTTCATAAGCTTCTATATTGCTCATGCCTAATTTTCTCAGATATCTGATTGCCTCTCCGAATCCTATGGCGCCAGCAAAATTGGGGGTTCCTGGCTCAAATTTCCATGGCAAGTCATTCCATTCTTGGCCTTTTGAGTGAACTTCTTTTACCATTTCTCCTCCACTGAATGGTGGCTCCATATCTTCCAGCAGCTTTTTGTTGCCATATAAAACTCCTACGCCCGTGGGCCCAAGCATTTTATGGGCTGATAATGCATAAAAATCAGCCCCCAGATCATGCAGTTCAATATTTAAATGAGGCGCTGCCTGAGCTCCGTCAACAACAACTATAGCTCCTGCTGCCTTAGCTGCTTTTACTAATTTTTTAGCATCCACTATGGTCCCTGCAACATTAGATACGTGGGTAAAGGAAAATACTGAACTCTCAGATATTTTTCTCTCAAAATCTGCTTCATCTATTTTTCCTTCCTGATCTACCGCCACTGTCCTTATTTCTGCATTAACCAATGAAGCTACCACTCTCCAGGGCAAAATATTGCTGTGATGCTCCAGTTCGGTAATTGTTATTACCCCGTTTTTTAACTTGGGCAAGAGCATATATGCGGCCAAATTTAGCGATTCTGTGGTGTTTTTAGTAAAAATGAGCTCCTCCTGGCTCGCTTGTAAAAATTCTGCTATTTCTTTTCTGGAGTTTTCGTACTCTTCCGTAACTTTTTCTGCCATTGAATAAATGCCCCTGTGCACATTTGAATTATAGTTGCTATAAACCTCCACCACTTTATCAATTACTTTCTTGGGACGCTGGCTGGTTGCAGCACTATCCATGTAAATTAAATTTGGATTAGACGAAAAAATAGGAAAGTCAGACCTTAAAGAATCAAGCTCCTCTTCAATCATTGGTGGTCTCATTATGCAGTTTATCCTTTATTGGCCTTAAAATCCCTTCTGCCAAAATTTTAATTGATGTATCCATATCCAATCCGCGAGACATAACATAGAATAACTGGTCTTCACTTAAGCTAAATGTCGCAGCTGAATGCTTTGCCATTATATCGTTGGAATCCAGTTGCATTCCAGGTATATTATTTGCATAGGAATTCTTGCTTAATAGAAGGGCCTTTTGCTCTATGTAGGATTTGCCGCCAATCCCTTCTTTGGTGTTAAACACCAGGGCCTTTTGATAAATCCTCGATGAGCCTCTTACTACAGCGCGTTGATATGCGTTGCCTTGGGCGTTCCTCGCATTTAGCACTATTTGCGATGTAACATCAATTCTGCTCGCGGCACCTGAATCGTAACCGTAATAGGCCTCTGAATATGCTCCCATTCCAGTTTCCACAACATTTGATTTAAGCCTGTAATAGTCAACGCCTGAAGCAAGTTCTGTTATTTCAACGCGCGCACCATCCTCCAAAAAATAATATACGTTTGAAGCAATGTTTCCCCCATTTATAATTCTAAAGTGTTTTAATGAAGAATTTTTTTTAATTCTAAAGATTTCAAGATCGCTTATAAATGCGCCGCCATCAGCTTCTATATAGTTCGATACGGTTGAAGTGCTGTCGCCCTCGATCTCCATTTCCTGCGCTATTCCTGATAATCCGCTTTTACCTTGGGCTCTTATTTCTACTTGCTTTCCCTGCAATTTAAAAAATGAAACCTGTGGCTGAATTAAGGCATTTAAAAAAAACATTTTATCATAGTAGTCTTCCTTTACTTCATATTTTTTATATATTGGATTGAGGCTGTATGTTATATTGGCCTTTTCGCTGCTTAGCCCCAGAGGATCAACAAGGGGTTGCAAATAACTTTTTAAAAATAACTGATGAGTTTCAAAAGGGTATTTCTTATAAATATTCATAGCATCATTTGTTATATTTTCCGCATTCAACCAACTGCACCAGTTAGCTCTAGTGATATTAGCTTATAAAGCTCTGTGGCAAAATCAACCGGTATTTCCTTAGTAAATGAATCCATATATCCCATTACTATGAGCGATAGCGCATCGGCCTCTTTAAGACCCCTGCTCATTAAATAAAATAATTGCTCCTGGCCAACTCTCCCTGCAGAGGCTTCGTGCACTACAGTCGCTGAATTTTCATTTACAGTTTCATACGGAAATGTATTGGATCTTGAATACTCATCCATCATAAGCGAATCGCATCTGACTGCGCTTCTTGCATTTTCTGCGCCGCGTGATACAAATACAAGGCCCCTATAGGTGGTAACACCGCCCTTCATTGAAATGCCCTTTGAAGTAATTGTTGACGTTGTATCTGGCGCATTATGGTAAATTTTTCCTCCGGAATCGATTGTCTGATTCTTAGAAGCAATGCTCATTGAGTTAATGATTCCACTGGCGCCCTTGCCTAATAAGTAAATTGATGGGTATTTCATGGTAATTTTGCTGCCCATGTTGCCATCCACCCACTCCATTTTGCCATTTTCATATACGTGCGCCCTCTGAGTTACCAAATTATAGACGTTCCTTGACCAGTTTTGTATTGTAGTATATCTAACATGAGCTCCTTTTTTAGCTAATATCTCCACTACGCCACCGTGTAAAGTTGAGTCAGAATAGAGGGGAGCTGTACAACCCTCAATATAATGCACGTAACTGTCTTCCTCTGCTACAATTAACGTCCTTTCAAAGTTTCCCACGTCTGGGGCATTTAATCTAAAGTAAGCATAAACTGGCTTTTCTAGCCTGACCCCTTTTGGAACATAAACAAAGCTTCCGCCGCTCCATACTGCATAAGTTAATGCTGAAAACTTATTATCAGAAACCGGTATTATTTTATTATAATACTGTTTAACTAAATCAGGGTATTCCCTTACAGCTGTGTCCATATCTGTAAATATAACGCCCTGACTCTCCAGCTCCTTTTGTAGATTATGGTAAACAACTTCTGATTCAAATTGCGCGCCAACCCCAGCAAGGAATTTCCTTTCAGCTTCTGGAACGCCAAGCCTTTCGAAGGTTTCTCTGATAGATGGCGGCAGATCCTCCCAGCTTTTTGCCTTATTATCTGTTGGTTTTGCATAGTAAATCACTTTATTCAAATCCAGGCCACTTAAATCAGGCCCCCAGGATGGAGTTTTTTTATTAATAAATTCATGCAAGCCCTTCAATCTCAAGTCCTCCATCCATTGAGGCTCGTTTTTTAATCTTGAAATTTCCTTTACCAAATTTTCATTTAACCCAGCTGGCAATACATAATTATATTTGGCAGAAACTGAGAAATTGTATTTGTCAAGGTCAACTTCGAAGCTCATAACACCGTTATACTTTTCCGTTCTTATAAACTTGATGCAACATTTTTATTTATCTTTAAATCAAATTTAAGCATAGTGGTTAAAATAATTAAATAAAAAAAATTTAATAAAAATGAAATTTATGGCATTATCATTGACATTATGGCTTTTTCTGTGTGCAGCCTGTTTTCAGCTTCATCAAAGTATAACGAATTTTCGTAGCTATCTAAGACCTCATCGTCAACTTCTTGTCCCCTGTCAGCTGGACCACAGTGCATGTAGAATGGATTGCCTGATTTCTCAAGCAGATCCATGGATACCTTCCAGTCCTTAAACTTCACCTGATACTGCTTTGCAGCTTCTGGGTCTGTCTTTGGACCATATGGTTCCATAAATTCTTTTGGTGACCATGCCTTGGGGTACACAAATGTTGCGCCCTCAAAAGCTGTCTTCATATCATATTCTACCTTGAAGCTTCCGCCGTAGCGGTTAGCATTTTCCTGTGCAGCCTTTATTACCCTATCATCCAGTTCAAATCCCTTTGGATGTGCAAGTACAACTTCCATGCCCATTTGTGTTGCGGCCAGGACAGTGCTCTGCGGCACAGCCAGTGGCTTTAATCCGCCCGAATATGCATAGGACATGACAAATTTTTTGCCCTTGAGCTTTGGCTTAGCTGTCCTTGCTGCCTGCATATCAGCAAGCGCCTGCAATGGATGGTACATATCGTCTTCCATATTAATTACAGGTATTGTCGCATACTTGGCAAAAAGGCCAATTATCTTGTTTGCTCTTCCAATTACCCATTTAGCTGCATCAGCATACATCCTTATTGCAATAGCTTGACCAAATCTGCTCAAAACTCTTGCAACGTCTGATATATCTTCTGTCTTATATGGAACCCTGTCTTCTGGCAATGTTGGCGTATAAACGTCCGAAGCCCTAATAAAGTGAGCGTGCCCGCCCAATTGGAAAATACCGGCTTCCATACTGTTTCTTGTTCTAAGACTTTCGTTATAGAACATTAGGAAGACGGTCCTTCCTGGCAAGTAAGGTGTTGGCACCATTGACCTAAATTTGTTCCTCAAGTCGTCTGCGACATTAAGTATCGTGTTAATTTCTTCCTGTGTGAAGTCCTGCGTATTTAGAAAATCTCTTCCTTTCCACATTCCTACATAACTTGGTAGGCTCATTTTCCCTCGTAAACCCCTTTTTTTATTTACTTAAAAGTATTACCATAACGAACTATTTCATAATAACCTCCATTATAAATAATTAAAATGATATAAGGCCTGAATTTACCATATGGGCTAACAGTTTAAATTAGCTTATTTCAAAAATCCACGATTTATCGTTTATGTAAAATTTTTAAATTAATATTCCCTCTCCAAGACTTTAAAGTGCCATTCTAAGGCTATTGATGCAATTAAAAAGAATATTGCTGCTACAAAATACGTTAAACTGTAGCCAACGTAAAATGATATTATGCCGGAGAGTATTGATCCAAAAAATAAGGCTAGGTTGGTAAGCGAACTGTATACCCCAAGCGTAGCGCCCTGATTTGTTGAGGGCAAATTATAATAAAGCAAAGAGCTTATTCCAATATATATTGGTGTATATGCTATACCAAGTATTGTAAATATAATAAAGGTTGAAAAAAATGCAGAAATTCCAAATAAATAAGTTGCAGCAATGGATGCACCTAATGCGCCGATTGTCCTTACAAAGAGCATATCAACCACATATCTAACATCAGCTCCTTCTGCTCTCCTTTTAATAGGTTGAATTATGCCAACAGAGTTAATTAGAAGTATATATGTATTTGCTACAAGGATCATCCAGTAAGGTATTTGATTTGAAGCTAGATAAGGTGTATATGAAGTGAAAAACAGATTTGTCGCAAAAAAGAAAATTGTCGCAGAAACCATTATTATTGGAAGATCTCTTGAAAATGTGGAATTAAATGCTTTTCTTATAAGTTTGAAATCGTTAAGGGTGGGTGCCCGCAACGTTATGACCGGCAATTTTAATATCCTGTGTATAAATGCATTAAAGTTTTTCACTTCGCTTCTGCGCTCAAACGTAATCTCAGGATCCTTAATGAATTTAAGCGCAAATAAAGCTGAGATCATCAAAAATATTATTGGAATATAAAGCGAGTAAGCAAACGGTTCCAACAGCAGCATTAAAATTGTTGGAATCATTCCCACAATATAACCTATAACCATATATATAAAAGAAATCGAGTTTCCCCTTCCCCATTGATTTTTTGGAAGCGTTTCAGTTAGCAAGAGCCCAATTACAGGTATAGCAAAAGAAAAACCCAAAGAAAATATTGTATAAGAAACCGTTATTGCCAATATATTCTTAATAAAAATCATGATAATATAACCAAAAAATTGGAGTAAAACGCTCAATAAAATGATCAATTTTCTTTTGCCATATGTGTCCGCCAATCGGCCAGCAGTTATTGATGAAATGATTGGAACTATGCTATAAAGGGCCGTTGCATAGCTTACATCTAGCACATTTCCCCTTAAGAATAATATATATAGGGGTACTATATTTACAATTACCTCTTGTGTTGCATAGTATGGTATAAGGAATTTATACCAGCTTGGCCTGCTGCTGTTTTGCACATTAATTAGTTAGCCTAATCCTTTTTTATGGATTACGATGCAGCGATTGCCTTAAAATTATGTCCTTCATGGTTATATAAAACATGAAGCGAAAGGCCCAGGGAGATCATGAAAATAATAGCGTATTAGCCAGCTGCTGCGCCAAATGAGGGGTTAGGATAAGCTGCCGCCATTAATGAGTGAACTGCTGTGTAAATTCTAAATGTTATAGGTTGTATCCATTATAATGGGATATGCAACTATCAATTTAATTCGTAAATCCAGCTATGGCCTATCCTCTAATAATATATATCCCAAAATAATATATCCTGATAATAATGTTGGGCGTTTGCCAGCACATTATAGAAGTTAAGATGCCCTAAGTTTATCAACATAAAAATGAATATAATCACAATGATTAGTTAATGTTCTTGAAAAAGCTAAGCTTTTATAACAGTTATAAAATATATAATGCAAGTTGTTAAGCCAACAAAAAAAGTACGAAAGTTTAGCATATGTTCTAGATTTTAGATTAAACGCTCAAGCTAAAACGCTAAGGAACAAATATGGCACTGTTTTGGAAACAATCGGTGCTGATTACTTTATGCTGCTTGAACTTTTAGCTATACCAAATGCCAGCTTTGTTATTATGGAAAAGATCAGTGTAAGTAAGGAAAATAGGAGCAAAGTTCTAAGCGTTTTAGGTAGATTAAAATACGATGACCTTTCGCCTGTAGCTAAAAACACTTTGCCACAAGCAGTGGAACTGATAGTAAACGAAAATGAAAAAAAATTTGTAAATTTCTTTAACCAATCAGTGCCTATAACTCCAAGATTAAATGCTCTAGAATTAATACCTGGCATTGGAAAAACGTTAATGTTGGAAATAATAAAGGAAAAAGAAAAAAAGCCTTTTACAAGCTTTAAGGACATACAGGATAGAGTGGGTTTAAAGGAGCCTGCAAAAAGAATAACAGAAAGGATATTAGATGAAATAAAGGGAAATCAACAAATATATTTATTTGTAAAACAAATATAAGCGTTGAACGAACTGGAAATCATAAATTACATAAGAAGCGCATTCAGATACAATAATATTAAATTGGATGATGACGTGGCGTATCTGCCTAACAAACTTGCTTTAAAGGTTGATATGCTTGTAGGAAGCACTGACGTGCCCCCAGGCATGACATTCTTTCAAATTGGAAAAAAGGCCGTTGCTGCAACTGTTTCGGATTTTGGGGTAAAGGGAGTGCGCCCAATATATGGATTGTATTCCTTTGCATTTCCAAGGGGCCTATCAGATAAAAACATAAGGGATTTGATAAATGGAACCAAATTTGCAGCAAAAAAATATGGGTTTAAATTAGTTGGTGGGGATGTCAACGAAGCAACAGATCTAGCTGTTGACTGTATCTTGCTGGGTAAATATAAACGGCAAGTTACCCGCGGCGGAGCTAAATTAGGCGACATCATATATGCTACTGGTGAATTTGGTCTGACAAAGGCTGGATTGGATCATCTCCTTTTACATCAGCCTCTAAATGGAATGATTAGAAAACTAGCTCTGAAGGAGGTGTATGACGTTGAACCGCCTTACAAATTTGCCCTCCAAGCTATAGAAAGTGGCCGGGTAAATTCTTCGATGGATTCAAGTGATGGTTTAGCTTATACATTAAATGAAATGGCCTCATTAAGCAATAAATCTTTTATAATTGAAAGCCTTCCTCTCTCAAACAACATTTCTGAAATGCTATCTTACTATAACAGAAATATTTTTAATGATGTAATGTTTGGAGGCGAAGAGTATCAGATGATTTTAACGGTGAGCGAAGCTGATGCCCCTTTTATCGAATCACTAGCAAAAAAGACCAAGACTGTTATCCATAAAATAGGGTATGTGTCTAATGGAGAGCCAAAAGTTTTTTTTAAAAATAAAGATCAAACGCTGAAAACAGTTCCAAAACTTGGCTGGATAAATTTAGAACCGCATGTTGCGAAAAAAATTGCTTTAAATAATTAAAATAATGGGGCCTTATAATTATTGTCGAATCACGGGGTCGGCTTTCGCATGGCGCAGCTCCTTTAACATGAATTTAATCTAAACAGATATTCATTATAAAAGTTTACAGGGTAGCAGTAATATTATTAATTTAATGAATTGTCCCAATCAATTTAGGGCCTTTTTGACGAAATCTCTTCCTCAAAAACAGCAAATAGCCTTTAGGGCTAATTTTGTGTTATGTTATTAACTTGATCATATATCTTATTACGTCCATTTCTGTAATTACCCCCTTAAGAACGCCATTTTTATCTATTACAAATAAATGATCTGTTTCTTCATTAAGCATTATCTCAATTATGTTATTGAGGTTTTCTGTTTCCAAAACAGTAAATCCTCTTTTAATTTCCAAATTATATATGCTCATTGAAAGCGTTCTGCTTGGCAAATTAGCTAAATAATCGATACTTATAAAGCCCTCAAATAGGCCGTTGGCATTAACCACAGGTAATATTTTCAAAGCTTTTGAATTTAAAAGATTATATGCATCTTTAACGGTTCTATCATTTTCGATATAAATTGGGTTGTGATTCATAATATCGGCAGCCATTATGCCCTGTAAAATATCAGGCCTTTGACTGATGGCTTTCTTGTAAAACTTTTCAAGCGCAAATGTTCCTTTATCTAATTTATTTTTTGGTTGATATTCATATATACCAACATTCCAGGATATAAAGTAACTGGCTATTGATGTTAACAGCACGGGGATGGCGATCTGAGCTCCAACGACTTCCAAAATGAAGGCCACAGGAACAAGGACTAATTTGTTTACTCCTGCTGCCATAGCGGCCATGCCCAATAACGCATAATATATAGCATATGAAGGATTAATGATTATTCCTAATAAATAACCCATCAATGCCCCTATCTCTATTGATGGAAGAAAAAAGCCACCGCTTGATCCAAAGTTAAATGATATTAAAACTGTGCTAGTTCTCGCAATTAAAATCATTATTATAGCATAAATTCCAAGGCTACCCGTAAGGGTTAAATTTAATAAATCTATGCCTGGACCAATTGAGTAACGTTCATAGTATCCAATTAGTCCCACTAATAATCCACCGATTAAAATGAGTATTGGAAAACTTGCCTTTTTCATTAAGTAATTTGCAATAAAATTAAAAGTTCTGTAGAGTTTAATAAATCCAATACTTATAAAACCCACAATTACTCCAAAAATCAGTGAAATTAACACCACTGCTATATTTATGGGGGGAAATTTGCTTATACTTACATGTATTATAGATGGCGTGTTTAAAGCCAATGAAATCAAATAAGAAGTTGCCGTTGCAAGCGCGGCAGATAAAAAAGGTTCCTTTTCTAAATCTTCCTTATACGGTAATTCTAAAGCTAATAAAAAGCCGCTAAACGGAGTTTTAAATATGGCTGTAAATCCAGCTGCAAGTCCAGTTAAAATTAGCGTTTGGGACGAAATGGAAGTCCCAAATACGGTTTTGATTTTATTTGAAGTTCCTGCTCCGATTATGGCTGCAGCACCTTCCGGGCCAACAGGTGCCCCAAATATATATGATGAAATCGAAGATATAAAATACATAAACGTTTCTTTTAGGTTAAGGGAATTAGGATTAGTATGATAATACTCTAAGATAGAATCAAAAGTATCTTTAGGGCGCCTTTTTAGAAACATCCGAACGGGTAAACTTGATAACAGAAAGGATAAGAGAATAAATGGAAAAGCCAATTTAGGCAGCGCATATATAGCTGAATGAAATACTGACCAAGCATAAAGCGCCCCAGCATAAGTCAATGATGCGATAAGCCCAACTATTGCGCCAATAACAAGAGGTATGATCCAATCCCTTATGCCTTTAATTCTAAGACTAGGCCTGTGCATGATTAAACAGTTATTAAATAAAGGTAAATAAAGACTTTATTGGCCGCTATAAAATAATGTGCCACATTAATAAAATGCCTATTATTTTTATTGCAATAAATGGCATGATTATTCCTCCTAGCCCATAAATCAGCATATTTTTTAAAAATGTTTTATTTGGACTGTCTGGCTTAAATCCTATGCCTTTAATTGCCAAAGGTATTAGCGCAGGTATTATCAATGCATTATAAATTAGGGCGGCAATTACCGATATGTGAGGCGGCAATTTCAAAATATTAAGATAGGCCAATGCAGGAATCGTAGAAAGCATTGCAGGAAGTATTACAAAGTATTTGGCTAGGTCATTAGCTATGCTAAACGTCGCTATAGAACCACGGGTTATAAGTATTTGTTTTCCAATCATAATTACATTTATAATTTTGGAAGGGTCGGATTCAAGGTCAACCATATTTGCAGCTTCTTTAGCAACCTCTGTTCCTTGATACATCGCTAATCCAACATTTGCTCTGGCTAGGGCTGGGGCGTCATTGGTGCCATCACCCACCATAGCTATTGTTTTTCCCCCGTTCTGCTCTGCCTGTACCTTATTGTACTTATCCTCTGGCTTTGCTTGTGCTATAACATCATTTATGCCAACTTCATTTGCTATATTTTCTGCGGTTAACGGATGATCACCTGTCACCATCACGGGGTCTATTTTCATTTTCTTAAGAGATTCTATTTGATTTTTAATGCCTGGTTTTATTATATCTTTTAATTCTATCACGCCTATAATTTTATCATCATAAGAAATGACCAATGGTGAATTGCCTTTTTTTGCGATATCTTCAATTACTTTATCAAAATTCTCCGGCGGCTGGAAGATTTTTTTCATGATGTCTGGGGCTCCTTTAAATACAGGTATTTCGTCATTTAGATAAATTCCGTTTAGGTCGCTTTTTCTGATAATGCGGAATTTGCCCCGCGATTGATAATTTCCCCACGATATTGGCTTATAATGAGTGCCGCTTTTTCTTGTTTTAGCCGAAAATTCTTCATATGTGGATGTAATGATGGAATCCAAGTCATCTGGTATAAACCCTGAATTTTGCAGAAAATTTATAATGGACCTGCCCTCTTGCGTGTCATCATTAAGCGATGCAATAAATGCTGCTCTTGCTACATCCTCCACTTTGTTTCCGTTAAACGGTATTATGTTAACTGGCTCTCTTCTTCCTATAGTTATTGTTCCAGTTTTATCCAACAGAACTGTATCCACATCACCTGCTGATTCTATTGCCCTTCCTGACTTTGATATCACTTTAATTTTCCACATCCGCGCAATACCTGATATGCCTATAGCTTCATGTAGGGCACCTATTGTAGTTGGAAGCAGGCATACATAGAAGGCCAGCAAAATCACGGGGTTAGGCTTATATCCTATTTCACTAAGAATTACAAAAAGCGCTATAATTACTACTGTAAAGATTGCGGTTAAAACATATATTATCAAATTAAGTTCTTGTTCGCTTTGGGACTTCGGCCTTTTTGTTTTCTCAATCATGGTAGCTATTTTGGATACGTAAGACTCTTTTACCGGTTTTACAACTTTTATCTTTAGCCAATCACTTGAAAGTTTAGAGCCTGCAATAACTTCATCATTGATAGTTTTAATTACCGGTATAGATTCACCTGAAACAAGTGATTCATCTATTGCAGCTTCGCCGTCAACAACTATGCCATCAATGGGAATGATTTCGCCGCTTTTCACCAGTATTATATCACCCTTCACTAATTCTTCAGGTTTAACAAGTATTTCTGATTCTCCGTCGTCAATAATTTTTCTTGCAAGATTTCCTTGCGTCACAGAAACTAAAAATTTAGCAGTTGCTTTGGCCTGAAACTCGGCAAGAGAATCGGAAAAGGTCCCAAACCAAACAGTAAGAAAAATTAATATAAGAACCAAAATGTAAAAAAATGTAAATGTCCTTGTGATTATCATATATATGGCAACAATAATAGAGGAGAATTCGGTCATAAGAAGCACTGGATTTAAATATAAGTACAGAGGCGATAGCCTTTTTAACGATTCAACCAAAAGGGAAAAAAGCGCTTTAAGTTCCATATGCAATCACTAACCAACCAAGGGACCCAAAACAAGCAAAGGCAATAAGGTAATTATTACTAATAAAAATATGAAAATTATTAACGATATGCTAAATGTAAAACTATCAGTCCTTATTTTTGTGATTGACTGGTATTTTTTCTTTATAACAAATTCATTCGCTATCATTAAGCCAATCATTAAAAACAAATATCTTCCTAAAAGCATTATTATCCCCGTTATGTAATTTAATGCCGCAGTATTTCCTAAAATCCCGTAAAAGTCAGATCCATTATTTTGAGCGGCGCTTACTATTTCCCACAATAGCTGGGTAAAATTAGATCCAATGGAAGGAAACAAAATTTTAGGTAAAAAGAATATTGTGACCAAAATCCCCGCATAAATTAACGTGGGGTGTAAAATAAATGCCAAGGAAGAAAGCTTTATTTCCTTAACATTTAACTTAAAATTCAGATATTCAGGCATGCGGCCTGACATTAAGCTTATGAAAAATACTGTTAAAATCACAAAAACTTCAATGCTTATAAATCCTACTCCTATTGAACCAGGAGCCATTGCTATAGCCATGCCTATAACATAGATGGCGGCCAGTTGTTGGCTTAATCCGTTCAGTGGTGCTGATAACAACCCTGTATTAGAAAAGATGGATGATGTTGTTAATAGTTTGGTATTTAATTGACCAATTCTGAAAGGATAAAGCCGTAATGGCAGATATAAGGATAAAATTAATGTAATTATGAAAAGTAAAAAAGACGCAATAAATAATGAAATGCCTTCCCTTTTATTTTTTAATCTTAACCCAAATACCCAAAATAATGAAAAAGGAAAAATAAGCATTGATAAGGACTGGATAAAATTAGTTAGCAAGTTAGGATTTTGAAACGTTATTGCCGAACCCAATGCATAATAAGATCCCCCGTTATTACCCAATGTCATGATGGGCAACAGCGAACTTATCGGGCCTATGGGCTCAGAAAGCTTGAGCGCAGAAGAGAAAGCCTGGGGAACACCAAGTATTATATAAAGCAGCGACAATATAAATGAAATAGGCAAAAAAACAACTAAAATGGATGTAAGCATATCACTATAAAAATTTCCCATTCTTCCTTCTGTTAAGGACCTGATAAATGCGATTCCAGCTGCAAGGCCAGTTGCAGGCGCAATCCACTCAAGAAATTGTAAAGCAAAGGCCTCACCATAAGAAGTAAAAGTAAACTCGCTAGTGAAATGTTCTAAATCAGTATTGGTTATGAATGATGCTAGAGTATTGAATAGCAGTGATGATGTGATGTGATATCCCGGAAACAGTGACATCAATAATGTGATCACAGCGATGATCACAGCAAAAAAATTAACCATTAATATCGATATAAAGTAAGTTTTCCAATTCATTTCATCCAAACTTATTTTTAAACCCCGCAAAATTTTAGAAGTAAATTTAGAACCGCCGAAAAAAACGTGATTTTCATATAATGCTAAAAAATAAGAGAGAACTATAACTAAAACCAAGAAAACTAAAATTAATAAAAAATCTTCAAAGGCCATTCTCAATAGCAACTAATTTCCCTCTTGGTTAACACCTTGAATTAATTTGTATTTATAAGGTTTATGCGATTCGTCGCGTTTAAGTTTACCCTCTTCCACCATTTTTTTGAGAGTTCTACTGACATGCTCCCTGGTTCTTCCCACAAGTTTTTGTATTTCAGAACTGGATAGCTCACGATCAACTAGAACACTTGTTATGGCGTTTTCTAAATCCGTTGACTCAAAATTTTCTGCGTTTTTCTCTGCTACAACATGATTTACAATATTTTTAATTGCTGAATCTACTATTGGAACATCACTACTAATATGTTTTACATTTTCATCTTGTGATAATTTTTTTGATAACAAATCGACCTTTAAAGCAATTTCTGCAATTTTATCATTTTGAAACTTTATTAAATCATTAACCATATTGATATCACTAATTTTATGACGCAATTTCATTACATATGACATTGATATTAATGCTATAATCAAAGCTAAAATGGTTGTGATGTAGAACATTAGCGTGATATCAATCATATATCAATTAAATCACATAATGATTTTTAAATTTTGCTCATGCATGTAAAAAACCGGGTTTTAGTAAACTATATAAAATTATATAGTTAATACATAATATGGATCCTTACCTTGATGAAATCATTAAACGTTCTAACCTGACTAAATTACAGGTTGAGGCCTTATGCTCAATTACTTCAACGATAGATCAATTTTTTGATAGCAATGATGTTAAGAAAATAAAAGCTAAGCCAAGCGGCGAAGTATCCACAATAAGGAAGCAAGCGCGCTCTAATATGAAAGAGTCCTTATATGCCTTTGTTTTAGGATTTTATATAGGATTTCTTAAAAAAGAATATATATTAAATTTACTTGAAATAGCCAGTTCTATAAAGAAATTATCTGAGCAAGGAATATACTCTGATCAAGCCATGGATAATCTTGATAAAATTATAAAAGCTATGTTAATATGATCTAGATAGATTAGAAATTTCTGTAAATTTTTGAATACCGTTTTTTCCTTCTAAAAGATTTCCTATAACTAACCCGTCGACCCTTGCTTCAAATAGGGAAGCAGCAAGATCTTTATTAGTGATGCCACCACCAGCTATTACTAATCCTTCGAAATATTTTTTAGCAGCTTCAGCCATATCTGATGTCACAGGAGATGTCGTTCCAGAACCCCCTTCCAAGTACAATAATCTAAACCCAAAATATTTTGCTGCCAACGAATACAGAGATATAATTTCCTTGTTATGCGGCAAGGGTCTTGCATGACCTATATGTGATACAGCTGATCCTGAATTAATCACAATGTATCCTGTTGGAATTGGTTCAATGTGATATTTATATATTAGCCCAGAGCCTAAAACCTGAGCTTCAACAGTGTAATAAGTGCTTTCTGAATTCATTAGCATCATAAATAAAATAGCGTCTGCGTTTTTGGATATGCCTGTTATATTATTTGGAAATAATATCACGGGTATTTGTGATGTAGATTTAATTCTTGATATCACATCATCCAAGAATGTCACATCAACTAATGTTGATCCTCCAATTAGAATTGCGTCAGCGCTGTTTTTTTCTAATTCCTTTACTGAATTAATTATTACATCTATATCCTGATTTACGGGATCTATTAATGGCAAGCATAGAGCCTTTTCCTTCCTTCTTTGATTTAAATATGCCTCAACTTGTCCAAATGCATTAAGCGGAGTCATGCTATTTTCCCTGCGTTAAATGCGTCTACGAATTCGTTATAAACATCTATATACTCTTGTTCTGAACTGGGCTTTTGGTATTTCAAATTACAATTGCCACAAATTACCGTCCAACCACTTTCATTTTTAATTACTTTAACTGCTATAGAGCCACATCTGGGACAACGTAAAATTTCTGGGATTTTTTTCCTTACCGGCTTAATAATTCTCCTTTTCTTTCTAGTCATTATCATAAATTGTTGTTATGCCCTTATATAAATGGTTACCATATGGCAAAATTATTTTTTAATAATTTAATTCATATTTGGAAATGAATCTTGCCAAGTATTTTATCTATCAAATACCATATTTTATATTATGGACTTAGGAGTTTGTGGGGAGCTGTAAAACTCCAATTTTTGACTTCCACAAGAACAAAGCCTAGCTTAAACAGTGATACTATTAAAATATTTTAAATGGATAGTTGTCCAAAGCAACCATTACCGTCAATAAATATATTTCTCAAATTAATGGGAGGTCAGGGATGGTTGAGCTGCGAACCCCCGGCTGCTGGTGTGAATCCAGGCAGAACGGTCTGCTTTTGAGGTGCAGTAGCTCACATAAAGCACTGTTTTAATTTATCGTAAGTTCTACTAAGGTGCTCCGATATAACTTTTGTGTCTCCTAGAACTGGCATAAAATTGGTATCTCCTTTCCATCTTGGCACTAAATGAAAATGCAAGTGCTCAAACCCGGCTCCCGCCTCTATACCTAAATTGGCACCAAAATTAAATCCATCTGGCCTAAATTTTTCTTTTAAGCATTTTTCACTATGTTTAACCATTTTAAAAATCTCTATTACTTCATCTTCAGTTAATTCCGATATTTTGGAAATATGCCTGTTGGGCACAAACATTATATGCCCGTTATTATATGGATACTTATTCATTATAATGAAACTGTTATTTCCTCTGTATAAAACCAAATTTTTTTTATCCAAATTCTCATTAGAATTGATCGCATAACAAAATATACATTGTCTTGAATTGTTTTCAATATATTCGATCCTCCAAGGCGCCCAAAGAACTTTCATTCTATAAATCGACCACCTGTTGGGATTTAAATGTTTTTAACATTTAAAGATGTGCTGCCCAGTTAAGAAATAAAATTGACTAATCAATCGCCAAAATTATGATAGACATAATTAATTTAATATCAATTAATAAAAATAAGAATAGCTAAAAATTGCCTGTTTTGGAACACGCGTTTACACGAAGCCGGAAAGAGTCTGGATGCTTAGCAGAACGTTTGAACCAACAAGCAACAATTCATGTATTAGCCTAGAAGGGTTTCACTCCACGTAGGCGCAAGCAGGTATGCATCAGCATGCCTGTCATATGCATAGAAGTCATGAAAAAAGTTCTTTTGCCTGCACTTGCATGACGATGCAGGTGTAAGAGTCGGAGTAGGCAACCGTTAGTCTGCTTGACCCTCAGGAAAAACCTCTTTGCAGCTGCTTGCTTCCCTTCCTCTTTCCCTTCACATAATTCTCTCTCCATGAATCCATTATGGAATAGGCAGTTTTCAGCGCGGAATCAACCCAGTGCGCTGCGAAGGGCCAATTTTCAAGGTATTTGTCCCTTAGCCGCTTCCTGAATTCGTTGGATCTGTTATAAAAGGGAATAATCCGTATTTGGTTCTTTCCCCTTATCCTTTTTTCTTTCCATTCATTGAATTCCATATATCGGTTATCATTGAGTTCAATGCATTTCTGTATGCTAACATGAGGGGAGTAGCCTGTCTCCCTGATCATGCTTGATAGCTTCTTAACGTTCTCGACAGCCTCCTTAATAGTGCACAGCCTTTCTGGCTTGTTTTAATAATATGCTATAGCCCATATAAATTTCTATATTCTGTAACTGTTGACTGCGGCATAAAAATGTAAACTTTTCGCAC
>JABEBW010003329.1_pt1 | contig 18460 bp, 16 predicted proteins | sample 7245961 | NCBI WGS metagenome assembly JABEBW01 (sample SAMN14506364, study PRJNA622280) | hot springs metagenome | biome: hot spring [ENVO:00000051]|acidic hot spring [ENVO:00002120]; feature: spring [ENVO:00000027]|sediment [ENVO:00002007]; material: sediment environment [ENVO:01001048]...
GCTTAAATATGTCAATCTAATAGCATGCTTATGGAAGTAAAGGCCTTAGCGCATGCTAAAAATGACTCAGTTGCCGTTGCAACTGATGATCTAAAGGAAGGAGAAGAGATACAAGTGGCATTTTTGGATAACAATGAAAAAACTAAAATAACTACGGCAGAGGTTATACCTCTAGGCCATAAAATATCCCTAAAGGATATCAAGAAAGGCGAAAACGTCATTGAATACGGAGAAGTGATTGGCGCAGCCACAAAGGATATCAAAAGGGGAGAACATGTGCATATACACAATATAAAATCGTTGAGGTGGTAATAATGAGCAGCACGTTTATGGGTTATGAAAGGGAGAATGGCAGGATAGGGACAAGAAATCATGTATTGATTATTCCAGTTGACGATCTCTCAAACACGGTGGCCGCTGCGGTTGAGAACAACATATTCGGTACAAGGGCAATACTTCATCCCTATGGCAGACTTCAGTTTGGTGCAGATCTTGATCTGACGTTCAGAACCCTGGCAGGGTATGGCAGGAATCCAAATGTAGCGTCTGCAATAGTCGTAGGCATAGAGGACAACTGGACTAACAGAATCGCTGACCAGATCTCGCAAACTGGGAAGCATGTTGAAACTGTTAGTATAGAGGGTAGCGGCGATCTAAAGGCGATAGAGAAAGCATCAAGGCTCGCCAAGGAAATGGTCCAAGAATCGTCCACAAAGACAAGGAAGGAATTCGATGTTTCGAATCTAATAGTTAGTACAAAATGCGGTGAATCCGACACCACTTCTGGACTCGCTAGCAATCCAACTGTAGGCGTTGTATTCGACAGGCTAGTTGACGAAGGTGCAACAGTGATTTTTGGAGAGACAAGTGAGTTAACCGGCGCAGAGAAGTACATCGCAGAGAAGATGGCGAACAACGAACTAAAGGATAAATTCATGAAGATATTCAATGATTATCAGGACGTCATAAAATCGCAGGGTGTAGATCTTCTCGGATCACAGCCTACCGAAGGAAACATAAAAGGAGGATTGAGTACAATAGAGGAGAAAGCTCTAGGAAACATACAAAAAGCTGGGACCAAGAAGATAACGGGTGTATTAGATTACGCCGAAGAGCCAAAAAGTAAAGGATTGAACTTTATGAATACATCCTCTGCGGCCGCTGAAGCCGTTACGCTTTTTGCAGCGGCAGGTGCAGTTGTTCACCTGTTCACAACCGGCCAAGGCAACATCGTTGGAAACCACATCTTACCTGTGATAAAGACTACGGCGAACCCGAAGACTGCAAAAAACATGGCCGAGCATATAGATCTTGACCTTTCTGGTCTGTTGAAGTTCGAATATACACTCAAAGATGCTGGAGACAAGCTGTATAACCTCCTTCTGGAGACCGCATCTGGAAAGCTGACTTCAAATGAAGTGCTGAAGCACTATGAATTTGCTCTTACGAAGCTTTACATATCGGCCTGATCCGTTTAGTTAAACTTATATTTTTTAAATACATATCCTTTTATAATGCAAGAAAATGTTATATTATCAAAAAAAATTTATAGTTATATCATTGATGAAATAGTCTCAGGCAGGTTAAGGATGGGGCAGATTATAGATGAAAATAAGATAAAAGACGTCTTCAACGTCAGCAAAACTCCGATAAGGGAGGCCATCATATCCCTAGAAAATGAAGAAGTGGTTAAAAAAAATGGAAAGTCTTACTTTGTATCGTTTATAGAACCTGAGGAGATCGATCAGATATTCGAAGCTAGAAGGGAATTAGAATCCATAGCGGCATTCCTCGCAGCTCAAAGAATGCAAAGGCAGGAATTAAAACAGATGGAAAATATAATAACAAAACTTAAGGACGTCAATGGGGAGACCGATCCAATTGAACTCGCAAACCTCAATGGAAAATTCCATTCCCTCATTGCGAAGGCCTCAGGAAACAAGTATATCGAATCCTGCGTGAACTCAATGAGATTAAAATTAAGGATTGTCAGAGTTACGCTCTTTACAAGCATTGAAAGGAGAGAGGATGAATACAAAGAGCACTTCGGAATATTTGAAGCAATAAAAAATAAAGATGCAGATAAGGCAAGATCCCTTATGTTTAATCACGAAACAGATGTTTGGGAATATACAAAAAAATATATAATACCTAAACTATATTACTAGTCATGAAAAATTAAAATTTTCTCATCTTTTGGCTGTGGAAGTGGCTCTATCGGCTCAATGCTAAGACCAACACCGTTTGGAGCGATCACTTCACTAGTGATCATGGCGTTATACCTAAAATATTGCGATGGTACGCCATTTGGAGGTGTTTCAATAAGGGCATCAACGCCATTCATTCTGGCTGCAGCTATGCTCGCGAAGATACCTATCCAGCCATTGTGCGGTCTGTTATGAAATGCAACCTGCTCATGATTTTTCTTCAGAAGATCCAATATTTTAAGGGTAGGGGTTAAACCTCCAACTTTGGTGACGTCGGGCTGATAATAGGTTAGAGCCTCCAGATGAACCGCATCTTCAAATTTAAAAAAATCGAAGAAGTTTTCTCCAGCAGCTACTGGAACTATGTCATTTATCTTCTTTAATGAAGCCAAATCATCAGGCGGCCAGATTGGTTCTTCGACCCATTTCAATTCATACCTCTGAACAGAGTTTGCGAATTTGATCGCCTCGTCAATGTTCATGGCGCAGTTCAGATCCACCATCAGATCTACTCCATAACCGATCTCTTCTCTGAATCTTTTAACGCTTTCGAGAGTATCGTCTTTTGTCTGATGCAACTTTATTGCCTTAAATCCAGATTCAACGATATTCTTGGAGGCTCTAATTACTGCTTCATAATTCGCATATCTAGAAAGAGAAGCATATCTGGCTATTTTTTGTTCATTTTTTCCAAATATATCGCCCAAATAAAGCTTCGATAATTTTGCCTTTAAATCCCATAACGCAATATCAACACCAGATATCGCTCCAATCACAGGACCATAACCCCCAGAAAAGGTTAATTTTCTAAGTTTTTCCCATATTATGCCTGGTTCTGAAATTTCCATCCCATTCAAGGAAGGTTCCAATCGCTTTACTATATCTGCATAAAGAGCAGGAGAGTTAAATGCCGCTGGTAGTACTTCTCCCCAACCATATTCGCTATCAATAGATACTTTCACGAATAATTGTTTACTCCATTCTTCCAACCATTTCTGTTTTGGCTCGGTTTCAGTTAAGGGTATGCCTGCACTAATTGGGATTATACTCAAAATTTTAAACTCATTCATATTATTGTCATTGATAAGTCTTTATTATATCTTAGCATTTCAGAATATTGTATAAAATATTTCTTAAATCCCATCAGAAATGAGTATGCTATTTCCTTTTTGGATCTCCTTGTATATTGCAATACCTGCCTATCAGGGCAAGATATTCCTATGTTTGAAGTGGAATATAATCGAAGATCTGTAAGATACATCAAATATCTGCAGCAAGATCAGAATTTTAAGTATCTGGCGATCTATATACCTTCCCTCCTTATCATCAAGCTGAATAATATTATCTATGATTTCGATTATCAATGGGATATGTTTTGAGGGCATATTTCAGTACTTTAATTCTGTTGATAATGTTCGATGTTTGTCTGACTACTAGCGAAATGTAAGACATCTTATCATGATCTATGCATGATTCTACTATACAAAATTACCGGTCTTCTTTCATCTTCGATTATTTTTTGAAGCCTTAGCTATAATAAAGCAATTCTGATTCAATTCCTATTTAGCTTAAAAAATTATTATATAAACGGTCTAAATATCTAAGCAATGGCTGAAAATTTCCAATTGCCTTATCTCTCTCTCCAAAATGAGAAGGTGGACATGGTTTTCGATCTGTTCAATAAGACCATTAGAAATGGGGAAAAAGTAACTTTTGCTTTTTCTGGCGGAAAAGATTCTACTACCTTGGCCATTTTGTTCTATGAATGGCTAAAGATCAGACATGACATCGAATGTACCATCACGCTGTTACATAATGATACTTCAAGTGAAATCGATCCTATGGAAAACTGGGCAAGGAATTTTATGACTTCTTACAAGACCGAGATAGAGGATATTACCGAAGGGAGGGTCAAGATAAATATAGATATAAGAACACCAAAAGTAATCGATACATTTTATTGGAGGATGTTAATAAGAGGATACCCTGCTCCTTCGTTCAATTTCAGGTGGTGCGTACATTTATTAAAGGAAAAGCCCGCAAATTTAGATTCGATAGAGGAAACAATGTTCACAGGCCTCAGAGAAGCAGAATCTTCTGAACGCAGAATTCTAATGAGGAAAAAATATGGTAATTCTTGCAGCGCTAGCCCTGGGGGTTGCATGGCATACTATTACTCTACTGAAGGCAAAGGTAATAAGGTGGCGCCGATGCGGGACTGGACAGATGGGGATGTATGGTCTTTTCTGACGCTATATCGTAATACGGGTGGTATCAACATTTCGCCGATTTTTATGCTTTATCCAAATCCAAAGGTTAGGTATGGATGCTGGCATTGCACCCTTGCAAGTGTACAGTGGGGGCTTCAATCTCTTGGTGGAGGCCTAGAATACTTTGAGGCGGTAAGGATATTGTATAGAAAATTCTCCGACTTGCCCTATCTAAGAATCAAGAAGAATACAGGTTACAGCAAGCTTGGGCCTCTGAATGCTGCTGGTAGAGCGCTTATGCTGAAGTCAATAGCCCTAGCAGAGGACTTGTCCAACGTAAAGCTCTATGGGTTAGATATTAATTTGCTGGAGGGGAAGTCTATTAGAGATATTTTATTCAATTTGGATCCAAAGGAAGCTACAGCATTGATAAAGAAATACGATCCTAATATACCAAGGTTCAGATATATTCCAATTGATAAGATCAGAAACATTCAAAAATACAAGGAATTGGCTTTGCGTGCTCTGATAGACGTCAAACGGAACTGCGCCAACGATAAAGCATACATTCTGCTAGATACCAAGCTTGAGAATCCTCTGATCACGCTGTTGAATCGGATAGAGGATCTTCTCTCATAAGATCATTTATCATCGTTTTTATTGATGTAGGTATAAGTTCCCCCGTGGGAAGAAATAGCGATTTATTTTTCATAGCTTCATATAGTAGATTCAAAAACCTGATTTTATCTTGGGATTTAAGAAAACTCTCGACGAAAGACTTATTTTCGCCATTGATGTAAAGGGAGATTAATTTGGAGAAAACCTTGAATTTTACGAATCTCACATGTATACCAAAATCAAGTGACTCGATACTGGCCATGCCATATGATTCTATAGTCTTGTTGGACCAATAGTCAGTGTCTTCTCCGATTACCTCTAATAATTTCAGTTCTATGGATCTTCTTAGTAATCTATCTATTAAAAACGGGTTTTCCTTTTTTGACATGGTGCTATAGTGGATGCTGAGCAAATACGGGTTAATAGGTAATACCTCCAATACTATGTTATAATCTGGCTCGATTAAGTCACCAAAGGTTCTACTAGATACTGATGCCAGCTTAAAAAAGTAAAATTCCTGATCCAGTCTACCCATATAATTAGAGAAATCCTTCTCATTAAAAGCGATCGTTATTGGTATTTCCTGCAACTCTTCATTTGAGGTCAGCCTGAAGGTGCTGCAGTTTACCGAATAGAATTTTGGTGGTGACTTTCCGTAATTCCTTGGGTAAAACGATATATAATTATTCAAAGCCTTAGGCTTGATCATAACAGGAATTAGATTCATGCTTATATTATATCGTTCAGTTGCCGTTCTTGACGATGAGATAGGTATATTCATTTCAGACGCTTTTAAGTTAAACCTTATTCTGTTTCCAACCGCAAGCTCAAATGTAGGTCTATAAAGAGAAAGCCAAATATTCCTGAGGAACTTATATTCGTCTAGGTAAGTCTTGGGAAGATCTATATTCTCTGGGTCACCTCCACTTATATATCGCTGATATCCACGTTCGTGTAAAGTGGTCATGAATAATGGATGATCTATGCTGGTCTGTTCCATAATTCTTGTGTATTTATCATTCGAGGCCATCTTCAGAATACCAAATTTTTCGTCCCCTGGTATCAACACCATAAAATATCTATAGGAAACGTTCAGTATCTTAGGACCATATTCCTCAGAAATGCGAAGGACGTGAGAATAAAAATAATCAAAAAAGGGGACCTTGATCAGCTCAACTAAGTCTTTTCCATTCATCTATAACTCCTATTTTAACCCCATAACATCTCAATTATCGTCGAAGACCATGAACACAGCGTCACCCGATGAACGCTTGGGGAGATATCTGCTTCCTTGTTTCTCAAACCCCGACTGTTGTAGCAAATGATCGGCAGTGATGCGCAATGGTGAAAACCTTGATAAACCCATAGATTGGTCTTGCTTTGCGGCCTGAGACGCAAGAATGGAAAGATTTCCGATGATGGCCAACAACATTTTGTGTCTTGATAACTGTACATTTAGCACTTCCGGCTCATTGAAATAAATGGTGGATGGATCACCCTCATTGTATGTTGATGTGGAGTAATTCTGAGTGTAAGTAGATATGGAATATTCTTTTCCGAGCACTGCTACAATGTTATCGTCTTCTGCACCCAGAAATGACTGTGTTGTTGAGAACGATATTTGATCCCGAATGCCATATTTTTCCAAAATATATCCATACTTCCGTCTCATAAGGAGATCCATTTGGATCTGCTGATCAACATAGGTAGTTATCACAGTCGTATGCTTACCCGTACCTGCAGCTAGTGCAATCGCCGTTTCTATGCCTAATTCTGCCCTTGTTGGATCATACGTAAGGCCATATTTTCTATAATAATTTGAATCATAGCTCTTTTTCTCATTCACTCTTTCATAGAGGATGCATCTCCCGGTCGAAATTAACTCTTCTACTTTTTCTGTGATTTTTCTCATTTGTTCTTTCTCTGTAGCTAATTCTCTTAACTTGTTAGCCTCATAGTTGCTATGTAGTATCTGGCTAGCTGACCTATACGCTCTAAGGTCATTATCATAAAAGCCCTTACTTATTGCCTCTTCCGATGGGGATGGCATTCTCAGAGTAACTTCCAGAAATTCAAAAGAGCTACCTCTTATAGCTGATCTCTTAGCCTCTGCTAACAATTCTCTATCATTTAAATCTCTGCTTGAATGGTTCAACATCGGTGCAAGTAGGTAACTCATTATCAGCATTCTTCTGGCGCTCCCTTGGTATGGTCCAAGACTGATAGCCTGCATTGGGTCTCCGACTATGCTTATGGACCCATCCAGTTCATCCTTAGCTAGTTGGTTAGCCAATCCGATAAATGCAGTATGTAATGGAGACTTACTTGCTTCGTCTATCATTACATTGTAGTTGAACCTGTTGTTGCCTGGGTATAATCTTTGATAGTTGGTCATCAAGACAATTTTTGTCTCCATACTAGGCGGTTCCCTTATAGATCTAATACTTGGGTCCTGATCGAATATCGAACCATATACCCTTACCTCGTGAGATATTCTGTCTATTGCCCCTCTTTTGGCGTATTCAGAACCTACCTTTTTGAACATGTCGTAGACTAACTCGTTCGTTGGTGCGATATATACTATTATATTCCCGTCACCTAGTTTATCAAAGTATCTGGAAAATGCATTTGCATATATCGTGGTTTTACCTGTCCCTGGTGGTCCCTGCACAATCCCAATTCTTCCATTATCCATATTCTTTGAAATGACATTAATAGCCTTTTTCCAGGAATCGAGTTCAATGTTATTTTTGCCGGATAATGGCTGGTTTTCTATTTTCTTTATCTCATCAGATAGGTTTACCTTCATCTTTCTTCGCACTCCTTTTGACCAAACTTGCTAGGGTCTCCAAAAGGCCTTCAGACTCTGCATACTCTATCCCTTCTTTCTCAATCTCCTTTCCTTCTGATTCTATCAATTGTTCTTCCGTTTTGCTTTCCTTTTCCAATTCGTCTTTATTCAATTTCAGTTCACCTTCGTTTTCCCTTTTCTTCAAAGTTCTTTGCAGTTCGTTAATACTATTGAGCTCCATTTGAGTCAGATCGACTCCAACCTCGAACATGAGGATATTAGTTGGTTTCTTGACATTGAGATACGACATGAATATTATCATTTGGAAATCGAGTATCGTGGAAGGAATGCGGATATCATACTCTATCTGGTCCTCTGAGGAATCAACCTCAAAAATTATGCCGAACATGGATATGGAGAGGAGTGGATTCCATGAGTCCATAATAGTCAAAAGAACCGTCCTACCAGATGGCACTACGAAGCTTATTTTGTTGTCCTTTTCAAAATTCCTTAGCTTTCTGATTCCTCTAAGTTGTAGGCTACGAGAATCTGGAATTTCTAATTTATCCAGTAATTCTACTCTTGACTTCTCGTAATTCTTGATCTGTATCAGCGGGGCGTCGTTTATTTTCGTCGGGAAATCTCCTGGGGAGTACAAGAACCCTCTACCTTTACGAAAATGGGTCATCGCATCCTCCTCATAAGAGGAATTTCTGTACAATTTGAATATGTCATATATTGCTCTGTATACGGAGAGTGACCTTTCTTTGTTCTCGAAGACCTTAAATCGCAATAGCCACATATCACGTTCTACATCATCCTGTTCATACAGGGGTCTCCCAAAGTAAAACTTACATGGTTCCATGAGATTGCAGAATGAGTTGCCATTCTTTGTTCTGCAAGGCCATTTTTCCTGTTTAGATGGGCTTCCTTTGAATAGCTGGTCGGGCGTCAACCTTAACATATTCACTTTGTAATGCTTTCCTCCCCAGCTCATATCGGTATAGCAGAGTTTATTGTTACCACCACCAAAACTTCTTGTATCGGAAACCAATAAGGTGAGATGCTCCGCTTCTAAGATGACATCGTCAACGAGATAAGAGAAATCCCTATAAGATTCTTCTGAGAAATCATCTGCCAAGAACGGATGCGGTCCTAATGATGCCTTGATATTGGCTTTAATGACAACTGGTATAACATCGATATTACGAGATATCCTATCACCTAAGACTGCTGCCTTACGATCATTTAATCCCAATCTTGAAGCCTCTAATAATGAGTAGGCTATGGCCTGGGCCTCTTCGTATTTCATTTCATTCTGTCCATATGTTTTCCACTCGACGACAATTGCTTTCTTCTTTTCCATAGACTCAAGTATTAGATCGGGTATTCCACGCATATGGAGGTCATAATCTATAAGCTGCTGCTCTACAATTGGGTAAATTTCTTCCTTATCAACACCAAGAAGTCTGCATATTCTGTCAAGATTAGATATAAGGCTATTCAGCAGAAAGACTGCAAGATCCTGTACGCCCTCTCTACTTTCTTTAAAGCTTTTGTCATTTTCGAAGAGTTCTTGATTTTCGCTCACTACTTCTTTCACCGTATTTCGGATCGTTTCTTCATTAGGAGATCCAGGCAATAACTTTAAAGCCGAAAGCCCAAGAATTTTATGGATTGTTTTTCCCTTTCCGCTATAGTGGTCAATAGAATAATCGAAAAATCTCCTTATGCCTATTGCCTCAGATAGCCTCGCATAATAAGCACAGTATCCTGCACCTCTTGCAATATTGGTGACGGTGGGTATATGGCCAGTACGGTTTAAGGTATCCTCAGCCATCTTGACGCATCCATAAGATCCTCCAGGCATCTTTGATTTGATAAATTCCGTAATGCTACTATAGCTCTTTGTTCTCTCATACATTCTGATCGCACCTCAAATAAGAAAGGGGAAGTTTATCCGAAGCCTTTGAAAAACCGACGTAGCTTTCGCTCTTTTCTTCAGGCCTAAATTTTATTCCCATTCGACCCTCACCCTCAGTTTCTTTGACTCCTTAGATCTCAATACAGATTTCTGAGCATATAGGGTATCTATTACAGTCGAGCCAGTATTATTCTCCTGAAATCTGTTTGTATTCTTCGTTTCCCTCTTAAGCTCAAACTCTATCTCTTTTTTCTCCATTTTACATCGCCTTATTATATCGCAAAGTGCGCGTCTATACCATTCTCGCTTACGCATTTTTATTTTTTTCAATTGCATAAGAATTCCACATCTCAATGCCAATTTATCACCTCCATATTTTTTATGAATAAAAAAGCGCAAACAGGCACAGAAAAAATATCGAAAACTATGTTTATAATAGAAAATATCTCAGACTCATAGAGATGTAATTTGATAACAGTTAGTGCAGCTCCTGTGAAGGATGAAGCTATACCAAGAGGGTAGTAGATCCTAACGTATTTCGCAAGACCTATACTTAATACAGAGTATGTGGTTTCAAATATACCTCTGGCAATCAGAATTGGTGATGTGATTTTCAGTACGAATGACCACAGATAATGTATATAGGCTACTGTTCCTATTACAGCTAAAGCAGCAACTTCAAGATCTCTTTTGGATATTTTTATGTCTGATGCAATAGCATTAGCTTTCATATTTGCCTCTTCATTCTAATTTTGTCCCACAATTCGTGCAGAATTTTCCTTCCTCTGCATTTTCATATCCGCAAATATGACATATTTTAACCTTCCCTTTATAATGCATCATCATCTTCTGGACCTCCGGATACGTCCACGCCGCTTTGACGTGCCAGCAGTCATAGGAATTGTCCTGCTCACACCAGAGAAGAAATTCGCCATTTCCGTTCCTCTTGATGTAAATGTTGAAAAACCTAGGCGATTTTCCTGAAATCTCTTCGGTGATATGATCATCCATGATGTTTATATGGAGAAGGAATGACCACTCCCTGATTCTTTCTGCTTCCTCGTTGGCCAGTAATAGTTCTATCTTCTCTACCGATTCTTCAATCTCAGCTGAAGGCTTTTGTGCAATTTCCTCAGCTTTCTTTAGTTGTTCTGCGACGAGGCGACCTTTAGGTGTTAATGAAAAAGAGTAAGATTTGCGTCCGGTAAATTCTCTTTTTATATTGATTAAGCCGGCTTCTTCCAGAATTTTACTGAGCTTTTCGATAGTCATATTGCTAGATATGATTTTCAATAGCTCAAACTGTTTAACATTACCTCTATCTAGCAGAAAAAATAGCATTGAAATTGCATATTTCTGACTTAATGGATCTTGAGTATCCATTTATGTAGAATATAAAGAATTTAAGCATTTTAATTCTATGGTACTTTCGTTTTACATTAATGTAAAATAAATACATTTATATTGATTGATGTTTTACACTAATATAAAGTAATTAATATAATACATACTATAAAATTTTATTTCGATTGAGAGTTCGATGAAATTAGAATCTACGTTCCTAGAAACATGATAACCATTGCAAAGGACTCGAACGAAGGCACTTCCATGAAAACTGGGGTTATGGAATTAGCTTTTTCGTTTTCAATGACATGCTGATTATCAAGGAAGGAACACGCCAAGAATTCGATTCTCTAAAAAAATAGTTGGTCCATACCGGCGCCTTTTTGACATACTCGAGGAGCATTTATATCTGGAGGAGGATAGAATTGTTTTGATAAGGACAAAGTGCTCCCCATGCAAGGAAATCTAGCCGTTATTCTGGTGATGAGGGTGAGACAATGAATTATAAATAATCCTGCAGCAGGTTCGCCCTAAATACTGATCGCATTATCGAAGTATACAAAGATGAAAATTGCAATTATACTAGTGTTGTGCACTGGCGATCGATTCATATGCCTTCGAAGATTGGTTCCACGGCAAGATGGCCAGATCTATGGTAAAATAAACAATGAGGAAGATCCAGTACCTTGCAAAGCATGCAAACCTGACGCCCAAAGATAAGATCTTAGAAATACCTAAAGATCGAGAGTAACGCGAATGCTTAATCCATAATGGACCGGAGGGGATTTGAACCCCTGGCCTCTTCCATGCCAAGGAAGCGATCTACCTCTGATCTACCGGCCCTTCTAAACCTTAATAGTATTCATCTATAAATCTTTTTGACTGTCCTACGATTAAATAAACCTTCCAAAAGCTTGATCCAAGGACGATGCATCCAGCTATTAGCATAAGAATTGAACCGAAGCCTTTGGGGGTCCTTTCCGATATTTTATCAATCATGATTCTATTCCTTCACTCTCAACGCATCATAGAGATAGGGCAGGGAAACGAGATAACGTTCAGAATTGCCGAAATGCCCACCATGGAACTCCTCGTAATGATGCTCTATTCCACCTTCCAGGAGCTTATTATGAAGAGATCTGGATCCTATGTATAGTCTGTATTCATCGGAATCTCCTACATCCAAATACACGGCATCCAATTTTTTCAGAGCATCAAGATTCTGCTTTACATTTTTAACGGGATCAAGCTGTTTCCATCTTGACCACACATTTTCCTTTATTTCACCGGTATTCTCATCGAAGGGAAGATCAAAACCGCTTGGATCGTTCAGGTCTGGGGAATAGAATGCAGAGCTTCCGAAGACATTGAGCGCTCTCATTTCCTCATCTGTAGGCCTCTTCGACAGCAGATGTTCTATAAGTTCGCTTTTCTTGTATTTCTGCAGCATATTGTATGTGTACGCGAAATCATCTGCGTACAGGTAAAAGAAGCAGCTATCACCAAAATGGTCGGCAAAACCGTTTATAACTTCGGGATGCCTGACAGCGAGGGTATAGGATCCGAAACCACCTGATGACTTGCCAAATAATGCTGTCTTTCCTGTCCTGTACCTTTCTCTGAGGTACGGTACAATCTCAGTTATTATGAAATCCTCGTAGTTGCCTACGGCGGGTGAATTTATGTACTGATTAATGTTATATTTTGTCGAAAAGTTCGGATTCGCTATTACAGCTTTGAGACCTTGGGAGAACAGCTTTTCAACTATATTGGCAAATTTGTTGTGCAGTCTCGGCTTCCAATTGGTTCCGGCAAGTTCTATCATCAGCGGATAGGAATCCGTCATACTGTCCGGTGTGTATACAAGTATCTGCCTTCGAAACTCGTCCCCTAAATAGTTGTCCCTCAGTGCATCGCTTTCAAAGTTTATGATCTCCGTGTTCATCTTCGGGTAGCTATCCATTTCACATATATATTCATGCATACAATTCACGAACGTGATCGTATCAGTATCCAGCAAATGGCAGAATTAAAATTCAGTAAAATAATATAAAATCAAAAGTTATAAAATTTTTTAAAGCTTCAGAAGAACATATATTCTCTGAAGAGATAGAACGGGAATCCATGAACCAGGGGTACATAGTCTCCACCGTAATAGATCAGGCCGTTATCGTTGTAAGGTATCGTGCCATTGAAGTTCCACCAGTAGTTTCCTCCCTGATAGAATGTCCCTATTATGCTTCCAGAGAGCGTGAAGCCGTTAAAGCTGTGCGCTATAAAAGCCGGCTGCAGGCTTATATTCCATTCGTCGATGTACAATGCAGGTAATCCTGTGTATATGCTATAATCCGGGCTGTACGCAGTTATATAGACCTTGAACTCGTTGTTGTACACCAGGTTTCCACTGCTGTACATAGATACGCCGAATGGTGCACCATTGGTGTTGATGTACTCGAACTCCTTCGTCTTCGTTATCGGGCTTTGTAGGAAGTAGTTGCCCCATACCACGTTGTTCGATCCGCCGAAGACCAGAAGCGAGGAATCCATAGAGTAGAATGTGTTCGATCCTATCAGATCATGGGTGGAGTTCCACATGATTACGTTTGCATCCGGAAATCCGCTCAGGAAATATGCAAACCAGCCCGATATGAACTGATCTTTCCACAGCGAGAGATTTGACGTGTTGTAGAATTCAAATGGCAGGTAGTTGTATGTTGGAAGTTTGAGATTCTTCAGGATCTGAACCTGGTAGCCTGCATACTGCATATAAAATGAAGGCATTGAGATCAGGTTTACCGATGCGTTGGTGTTGGCTATCATGACGCCGGGGAATACGGGGAATACGAAATCATTGAATTCATCGAAGAGCGGATTTATAGGCATGTACTGCTGGTTCTCAACTACATACGGGTTCGCAGAGGATCCAGTTCCAGATACGGATATATTGGCAAGCTGCTGATTGTTAAAGGCGAAGAGTGGTGTGTAGATGCCCATGGTCGGATCCTTAAGCAGGCTTATCACTGTATCGGATCCGAGATATCCAGATGCTGGCGCATAGTAACTCATCAGCGCCTCATATGCATACGTACCTTCCGGCAGGGTGAAGCTGAAATGGCCAGACGCCGATGTTGGTACCCAGGCTGCAGTGGAGAGATTCATCTCGTCTGGAGATGCGAAGATGAAGGCATTGCTTGGGCTTATGCTTCCGGAGAAGTGTTCCATGTTATTCACAGAGCTCATGTTCCACATTCCATATATGAAGGAAGGCCCTGCAGTTAGCTTTGCGTAGTATCCGTCCGGTCCATGAGACCATGATACAGCGACGCCTTCACTGGTCTCGCCTGTATCCGCAGCTATGTCGAAGGCAGATGGCACAGTCTGATACGTACCTGTTGTCGAATTGAGATAGTACAGATGCATAGTGGCATTGATACTGTAAATAGAAGTTGTGCTGCCACCACCAGGGCCGCCTATCATCACCTCTGCATCGTTAATCAGATAACCCGTGGCATCGTATCCGTAACCATCTATCTGGTATTCTGGCTGAGGGGCCCTGTATCCTGGATGCCCTGTGGAGTTGAATATCACGGTATCATAACTACCGGAATACACCTTTCCAGAAGTGAAAACGCTGTAATTGAAGTATACTGCTGAATTTCCGTTTATGACCGTTGAATTCAGATATAGATCCACGGTGAACGGATAGGTAACGTTGAACGTCGGCCCGATATCGTAATAGAATACATATGGTACCAGTATACCATTTCCATGAAGCGCATTCGTCGTCATGTTGAAGGCCGGGCTTGAGAAGTTCCATACGTTGTCTATGAAGGTGATCTGATGCGTCCTTGCTGAATAGAATACAACATTCTGGGTCCAGAACGAGTAAGATGAGTTACCGAGTATGGATACGTTGGTTAGCACAGAGTTCAGCTGTATAGTTACGGAATGGGGCCCATCATTGAGCAGATAGAAGTCGCTGAGATTGTCAATTGTTACGCTCGCTTCTGTGCTTGTGAAGTTTATCTCGTATGGTAATGTCTGTCCGTTTAAGTACTTCAGGCCTATGTCGCCTATGCCCATGGGAGCGGGCGTTGTGGCGTATGTTGGTGACACTGTATTGCCTTTATGCACGATCCTCTGCGCATTGAAGTCAGGCAGATACGCATACTTTGGGCTTATGCCGCGCGATTCCAATTTCTGCATGACGGAACTGTACATCTGCGATTGCTGCGTGGCATTAACATATGATGATGCCTGCACCGCGGGCGTTGTGGCATGTACTGGCGCTGCTGAGACCGCAAAAAACAGCGTTGTAATAAAGATCAACGTTACAAGAACAACAATACTCTTCTTGATATCTGTCATCATGAAACCATGAAACAATGATTTAAAACTTTTTTGCTACGCTGAAATATATTTTATTTTTATCCCATAAGAATGCTGGATCTTATCCGGGGATCTCCGCTTTGGATTCTATTGATTCTCGCTTCGAACGCAGAAAACCAACTATTGGTATTATGGCAAGCACGGAAAGCAAAGACACCGTTATGAGATAGTATGATGTGCTCGCAGAAAGGTTAGCTCCGAACGCGGTTATGATGATCGATGAGGATTTCACATGCGAAAATGCAGAAACAAATATTGGAAAGACGGAGATGCCGAGTATCAACGACATGTTCCTGAGCGTGAAGAGCGAACTGTTAGCTATTCCCCTGAATTTCGGGCCTGCAGCATCCACCACCATTGTTGTTGATGGAGCCCAGAACAGCGAACCTCCGAAACCGGCTATGAAGAGGTAAATGGGTATAAGGGTCATCGTGTATGCGACCATGAATATGCCAAATGCCTGCATGACCAGGCCGATGACGAGGAGGTGTGCTCCTTTGCCGGTCCTGTCGAAGAGAAATCCGCTTACTGGGTTGGCTATCATAGATGCCAGCGGGTATGTGAAGAGGTAGAGCGAAGCTGAAAGCGATGACATGCCCCTGGATATCTGCAGATAAAGGCTCAGTGCATAGAGAACACCAAAGAATGAAAGTGCCTGAAGAGTCGATGATATCGAGACCCTTACGTAGTTCCTGTTTTTCAGGAGAACGGACGGAATTATGGGGTTTCTTCTCTGCGCCATAATGAAGAATGGGAATATGATGGCAGAGGCCACGAGGAAGTACACGTTTATGAAAGATATGCCCACGGTTAGCGGCAGCAGAAAAGCTATCAGCCCTATGAGCGGAATGGGGTCGTACTTCTGCGCATTCTCCTTGGGATAATGCGGTATCCTTGCCAGGCCAAGTATTGCTGCGATTATTCCTATTGGCACGTTTATCAGGAATACGTACCTCCAGTCATAGAGTACGAGGTATCCGCCAAGAACTGGGCCAACCAGAGTCCCTATTGCCCATGAGATTGAGTTTATGCCAACAGCCCTTCCCCTCTCCTGAGGCGGAAAAGCGTCCAGAAGTATTGGTATGCCAACCGCGCTCAGAAATCCTGCCCCTATGCCTTCTATGAACCTGAAGATGATGACCATGATGACATTGCTTGATAACGCTATGACGAGCGATGACAGTGCGAATATAACAAATCCGATGAGGTACAATTGCTTCTTCCCTATCTTACGCATTATATCTGCGCTAGGTATCATGAATATAGTTGCAGATATTATATACGCAACGACGATCCATGTGAGATAGGATACTGAGGATGAGAAATAATGGCCCATCGCTGGTAGCGCAAGAAACACTATGGTGGAGTCTATAGCGGCCATCAGTGAACCCAGCGTGGTTATCGATAATACAAAATACTTCCTTGAGTAATCAATAGTCATTATAAATTAGGAATTGCTGAATGTTATAAATAGTTTTGTTATCGAACTTACCATTTGAAAATCTAACTGTATTTTAACAATACAGATCTTTATATGGTGTATTACTGAGACATATGGAGGCATCCGATTGAAAAAAATATTATAATGAATTTAAGCTGAAATCGCCTCCAGTGTCTTATTAGATGTCTTTGGTCCGAACATAGCCAATATACCAGCAATAAGCCCTGTAATAGCAATAAACCTGAAACCGAAAGCGAAGGAGAACGAAGCAACGAGCACTGGAAGGAACAGCGCTCCAAAGGCACCACCTACATGTCCAATTCCATCAGTCAAAGCAAAGCCAGAAGATCTTGCTCTTGTTGGATAATTTTCAGCCGTGTAAGTGTATGCAACCTGGAGGTACATACCCAGTGCCATAGAAGCAAGGAAGGAACCAGCAAAGATGAATGCACTTACCTTGATAGAGAAAAGCATGAGACCAATAAACCATACAACGGTGTCTGCAAATATAACGTATTTGCGTTCGAATCTGTCAGCAGAAACAACCATTATGGCTGCTCCAACCGGATACCCAACCGCTCCAACTGCAAGATATAGTATTGACGAAGATATTGAAAATCCTGCTGAGGCAAGGATAGCTGCAGAATCCCCAAGGAAAGCATAATTTCCAATATACCAGAAGAACCACATTACTACAAGCAATGCAAGCCTCGTCGAATAAGGTCTCCTGAAAAGATAAAGGGTTGGAAACTTTGGTTCCTCAAGAACAACTTCCTCTGGTTTCGGATCTGGAAGCTTTCCTATCTTCTTGACGGCTGTTGCTTCCATCATTTCCAGGACTTTCCTGGCCTTTTCTAGATTGTGAGCCTTTGCTGCCAGCCATCTCGGTGATTCTGGCAATTCAAATCTCAATATCAGAGCTATGAAGGCTATGACGGCACCAATGCCAAATAGGTAACGCCAGCCATTGTAATATACCGGTACCAGTGATAGACCGATAAAGGGTGTTATAGCCTGACCTAATATACCTACCAGAAATGTATAGACTGTTATCTTCCCCCTTATGGAAGGCGGGGCAAACTCGCTTACATAGCTTGAAACAAGGTTCAGATCCGCTCCCAGACCTAGACCAGTTATGAACCTGAATATGGTGAGTTCTGGGACGTTTACAGATATGGCATCTCCAAAAGAACCGAGCGCGGTTAGTCCCATCGTAAGTATCATCGATCTGTATCGACCATAAATATCTGCCACTGATCCTATTATATATGATCCGATCCCATAGCCAATGAGGCCGACGGATAAAGCTATAAAGAGACTGAGTGATGTACCTATGTCAAACTGTTTCGCTATTGCGGGCATTGCTAGTCCAATATCAGATATATCGTAAAATGTGAAGAAATAACCTATACCGATTATGGCAAGAAAGGCTGTTGGAAGAGACCATACAGGTATTCTATTGGCTCTAGCAATTATGTCCTTAACCTGATCCTCATCGGATAGCTGTTTCATTTCAGCCATATATGTATATAATGT
>JABEBW010003380.1_pt1 | contig 18437 bp, 20 predicted proteins | sample 7245961 | NCBI WGS metagenome assembly JABEBW01 (sample SAMN14506364, study PRJNA622280) | hot springs metagenome | biome: hot spring [ENVO:00000051]|acidic hot spring [ENVO:00002120]; feature: spring [ENVO:00000027]|sediment [ENVO:00002007]; material: sediment environment [ENVO:01001048]...
GGAATATCTATTGGAAAGCATAATGCTTTTAGAGATGCAATACCGTTAAATCAATTGTTACCCCATTTTTTATGGAAATGGAAAATAATTCAATAATAACCTTTATAGGTTATTCCAAACTGTTTAAGTTCAACCTCTTCTCCCTTCTCTACTTTTCCTATAATTTCAGGATTATAGGCCTTTAATTCATTAGCAATTAAATCATAACAATCCTTTGGTGCAATAATTAGGTAACCATAGCCCATATTGAACGTTTCAAACATATCTTTAAAATCCAATTTTCCGTCTTCTTTTATTTTAAGGAATAGAGGATTAATTTTAAAGTTATCAATTAAAAATTTCTTCCTTGAGAGTCTATTCAGGTTTCTTAGGCCACCACCGGTGATGTGAGCTAACCCATGGATTTCGCATTTCTCTATTATATGCAATATATCCCTAGAGTAAATTGTTGTTCCTTTCAATAAAGCCTTCCAAAATGGAATGCCCATAAATTCTTCATAAAGTAGCTTTTCATTTTTGTCATATATTTTTCTTATAAGCGAAAAACCATTAGAGTGAATTCCAGAGCTTGCAAGTCCAATTATTGCATCACCATCCTTTATTTTAGATCCATCAATTATGCTACCTTCCCCTACAAATCCAACAACTGTTGCTGAGATATCTATACCCTTTATGATATCAGGGATAGAAGCAGTTTCACCGCCAATAAGAGGTGTTCTGGCCTTTTCACATGCATCGTTTATACTTTTGCCTATTTTCAATCCCAGCTCTGGCGAAAACACTGAACTTGCAACATAATCTACCAGCGCGATAGGTTCAGCACCTATTGATACGATATCATTAACATTCATTCCAACAAGATCGAGTCCTATTTCATCAAAATAATTGAATTTCATGGCATATATGGTTTTAGTTCCGACTCCATCTGTGTGAAGAGCCAAATATCCATCCTTGAATTTTACTAGTCCAGCATAATGGCCTATCTCTGATGCCATCATGTATTTTTCTCCTTTGTATCTAATGGCTGAAATAAGATTTCTTCTGAATGAACCAATAGATTCGAAATCTACCCCTGCCTCCCTGTAGTTAGTCACCGATAGGTATTTCTTTTAATATAATTACTTCATGCATACAATTAGCAATGGTGTGAATTATTATCTTTTAAAGTTATCAGCAAAAGATGATGTTCGCATCTGAGTTTCCTAAAGATTCATTTTCATTCTCTAAATCAGAATTAAATGGGCTTCTAAGAGCTTATGGCGGTCAAATAAGCGGAATTAATGAGGATCTCATATTTTTTGAGACTGAAAATCCAGAAAAAATCATAAAAAGAGTCGCTTTTTCAAAGAGAATAGTTAGAATATTAAAATCAGATGATTTACCAATAAATTTGGGAGATGAAGAGACTTATGCAATTAAGGAAATAAGAAATCATGATAAACAGTCCGTGTTACGCGAAGTTGCTTCAAGCATTAGGGGTAAGGTAAATTTAACATTTCCTTCTAGAAAATTTGTAATTTACAATAAGAATTATTTCCTAGTTACTGAGGAACTCTATGAAAGATCTCTTAAAAAGTTGATAGATCCAAAATTTAAGAATAAGCCAATGAATCATCCTTCAAGTATATCTCCAATTATAGCAAGAGGTATGATCAATGTTTCAGGGGTCAAAGAAGGGCATCTGATTGCTGATCCATTTGCTGGCACGGGAACCATATTGATTGAAGCAAATAGGATGGGCATCAGGGCAGTAGGAATTGACAAAAACAGGAAGATGGTCAATGGGGGAAACGACAACTTAGCATTTTTCTCATTCGAAAGAAGTATAAAGCATGGAGATTTTTCATTAATAAGTTCAATAAAAGGCATAAACTCAATAATAACAGATCCTCCATACGGGAGAGGTAGCAAAATATTTTCAGACTCAAGGAAAACTCTTTACAAGGATTTCTTTACGCTTATTGCAGGAATGAGAGACGTTACTTCTGTATTCTGTCTACCAAATGAAGAGTTGCTTGATGATTTGGGAAATTACACAACCTTTACAATAGTAGATAAAATAAGAGTTCATTCCTCTCTAACGAGGATCGTGGTAAAGACTCCGTAAGGTGCTTAAAGAATTAATCTATATTTTTAATTTTCAAATATAAAAAAATAAATAAGATTAGGTCATCTCCCTCTATGGTAAAGCGTACATACCTAAGCATCATCTTCAATTCTGAAGGAGAAAGGCCATCAGAGATCATATCCAGGCTTAGGTCCCTAGGATTTAGGCCAGTTACCGGAACAAGAGACATGGTCTATGAATGGGGTAATCACGCGACAGTAGAGGATGCAATATTCCTGATTGATAAAGTCCATACGACACTCAGCGGCTATAATGTACTTTTCACTGCTGAAACTATTGATGAACAATCTTAAATCTTCTTGTATATCCACATTTACCGCAGTGCACGTTAATAGCTGATTTTTTTATTCTAATATGCCCTCCGCTGGCATAAATCCCGCTTTTGCATTTCCTACAAAACCAAATTCTTGCTTCATATGGTATTTTAACCTTATATTTTTGAGAGTAGAGAAAAATTAACTCAATCTTTCTGGAGGCGTCGGCAAAATTTTGATTTTTTTCATCTTCAAATGTGAGATGCAAAAGCTCCATCATTCTCTTTTCAATTATTGCTTTCTCCCTGTTGCTTGCCATTTATAAAAACTCCCATGGGTTTGGAGACTAATTCTCCATCTGATAATACAATTTCTCCTCTCAAGTAAACATCAGAAGGAAATATGGATTTGAATCCTTCAAAAGGGGTCCATTTTGCCTTTGAGTGCAGATCCTCCCCTCTTATTATTCTCTCATCCTTGAAATTTACTGATATAAAATCTGCATCATATCCAGTAGAAATAAGTCCTTTTCGGATTCCAAGTCTTCTCGCAGGACCAGTAGACAAAAGATATACCGCTCTTGCTAATGAAATAAAATTTATAGATGAGAGGAAAAGAATTAACGGAACCCTGGTCTCTACACCTGGCATTCCAGATGGTGCACTTTGGAAATCTTTTTTCTCTTCAAGGGTGTGAGGAGCGTGGTCAGATGATATTACATCCAGATCGCTTGAATTCAGAATTCCCAGCAACTCTTCCTGAATATTTCTTCTTCTTAAGGGCGGATTAACCTTTCCAAGTGCACCGATCTCCATTTCATTGTTTAATAAAATGTGATGTGGTGTCACTTCCGTGGTGAAACCTAGACTTTTAGATAACTTCAGAGCCCTTGCTGATGTAATATGAGCAATGTGAACGTTTTCTAATCTGTTTTTAAATACCTCCTCTATGGCAGCATATTCACATTCCACAGGTCTAGTTGCGTCGTGCTCCTTTAGATTTGTCTCTTCCCCTCTCATATTGTCTAGGCAGCTCTGTAGTTCAGCATGAACTACTGTTATCTTCTTAGAAAAAATTGTTTTTTTTAGATCGGTCAAAAGGCCTCCTGTTGACTTTCCAAGAAATACTTTTTGCCCAATAGCATCATCAATAATTTCGTTCGAAGCTGCTTGGTAGAGGGCAAAATCCACATAACTTTTTTTACTCACGGAATTCTGCTTTTTATAAAAGTCACTCTGGGTAAGAATTGGCATCTTGTTATTTGGCATATCTGCAACAAAAGTGGTACCACCATATATTGAAGAAATGGAGCCGCTCGAAAAATCTTCTTTATACTCTTCTCCAGGATCCCTGAAATGAACATGCATATCAACCCCTGCAGGGATTATTTTTCCTTCAATTCTTTTAATATCAGTTTCACTCGTTTCAGATTTTATAGAAATTATTTTGCCTTCCTCAACTTCTACATACCTGTCTTTGAATTCATTATCTATAAAGAATATTCCATGAAAAGTGACACTCAATCCTTATCATTCTCCAGTATTTTCCTGAATACAGGTCCTCTAGGTTCTACTTCATAAAATATTTCAGCTGTGAAGGTTTCAATCTTGGTATCACTATCCATCCAGCAACCGGGTTCCATTCCTGCTTTCCAGCATACAGAATCAAGAAACTTTTTTGAATCCATATTTTCCTCAACTGCCACTTGAGGAAGTAGTAAACCGGAGAAACCATCTCTTGTGGCTATAAGCCCGTGTTTTCCTATCTTTATGCGTGATGGTATTTCACTCCTTTTATTAACCTGGATAATTTCCGGTTTAGTCAAAAGAGATACTTCAACAATAAGATCATCAACTTCCTCCTTGCTTACTGGCGGGAACCTGGGATCATTCACAGCAGCTGCTATAGCACTCTTTATGACTGCTTCCCCAAGTGGATAAACAGGCTCCGGGAATCCAATACATCCTCTCAATTCTCCATTTTTTGTTAGAGTAGTAAAGACGCCCCTTTTTTCGACGAATTTTCCACCATAACTGTTTTTTACGATCAATTTTATATCTATGTACTCTTCAATTGCCCTTCTTGCCAACTTAACTGCGATCTCCCCATCTTCTTCAGTATATTCATAAATATTCATACTCCCCTCCTATCGCCCCAAATCATTTTATGTAGTTGAGGCAATACCCTGACATTTATCTTATCCGTCAAAACCTTTTCTGCCAGCCATTTAAGGTTCAGCCCGCCCACCGGTTGAAATATTATCTCCCCTTCGAAGGCATATTTTTTGATAATCTCCTTAGAAAATTCATAATCTTTCTGATCTGCGATCACGAATTTTAAATAATCTTTTTTGCCAAGGAGTTCTATGTTGTCATAAAGATTATGCTCTACCATCTTGGATGACGGTGTCTTAATATCCATTGCAATAAAAACATCGTCTTCAGTTGGGACATCCTGGATTGAGATTGATCCGCTGGTTTCCAATATTATGCTTTTGCCGATGTCCAGCAGCTTGTACATAAGTTTGTAAACATCTTTCTGGAGAAGCGGTTCACCTCCTGTGATACAGACAAATTTTGTATCATATTTCTGGACTTCCTCGACTATGCTGTCTATCTCTTTTTTTTCGCCTTCATAAAATGAATATTTAGTATCGCACCATTCACATCTCAGGTTGCATCCAGTCAATCTGATGAAGAATGTAGGAATTCCTATATAAGGACCTTCGCCTTCTAGTGAATAGAACATTTCATTTACAGTGAGCATTCATAACGTAATAAAAAAATAGGAATTAAGGTTTATTATTATTTTTTAGAGAGAGTTATTTCACAGTCAAACTTTTCTTTGCTGACAGTATCCTTCTTTGTAATTTTATATGAAGGGAATATAGAATGCAAAATACTATCCTCAAAAGTGCTGCATAGAAGATTTTCGTTTTCTAGGGCCAGGTTATAATATATACAATTTTTTCTTTTGATAATAATATTTCCTTCATTTTCTGAAGCGGAAGCCATGCATCCTAATCCATTATAGAAATTGAGTAGAGACTCCAGGTTCTGTTCCTGACCAGTAGAATTTTTTACCACTCTCTCACCAGCTCTCTTCAGAAAATTTTGAACCCACTCCCTCCCCTGTTCAAAAGTTAGCTCCTCAAGCAATATCTTAAGAAGCATATCATACTTTTTGGGGAAAAGTTCCATACCTCTTCTTGTAATATAGTAATATTTCTTTGGTCTACCTACTTTGGATTTTGTGAATCTAAAGGAAATATATCCCATACTCTCAAGATTATCAAGGTGTTCCCTGATAGCATTTTTCTGGATGTTAAGCCTTGCTGACAAATCACTAATCGTCAACCAGCCATCCATAAGTTCCTCTAATATTCTCTTCTTACTGCTACCAAGGCTAAGTACTTCTTCCATATGAATTAAGAATAAAACGTTCCTATAAATATTTTATCAATTTAAACAGTAAAAAATGTTTAAATACGATGTATACATAGCATGTCAATGGCAGAAAACTATCTTGAAATCAAAAACCTAAATGTAGAAATTAACGGAAAGAACATTTTAAAGGATGTATCGCTGAAGGTAAAATCCGGAGAAATTCACGCCTTGATGGGCCCCAACGGAACCGGAAAAAGCACTCTTGCACACACGATCATGGGAAATCCAAAGTATAAGGTAAAAGCTGGAGAAATACTCATAAACGGAAAAGAAATTAAAGACTTACAAATTCATGAACGTGCAAGGGAAGGAATATTCCTCGCATTTCAAGAGCCCGTTGCAGTCCAGGGTTTACGTTTCATAAACTACCTTAGAACTGCGTACACATCCCTTCATCCTGATGAGAAACTCGAATACAAAAAATTCTTGGATGAAGTGAAAGAGCTTTTGAACTTTTTCGGGCTGGATAATTCTTTCATAGACAGGGGTCTTAACGATGGGCTATCAGGCGGGGAAAAGAAGAGAATGGAAGCACTTCAGATGCTCATTCTGAAACCGAAATTTATAATCCTCGACGAGATAGATTCCGGGCTTGACGTTGATGCACTAAGAATTGTTTCAAAAGCAATTCAGAAGGCAAAGGAAAATGGTGCCGGAATAATTATAATAACTCATTATCAGAGAATATTGGATTATGTGAAGCCTGATTTTGTTCATGTCTTGATTGATGGAAAGATAGCAGAGAGCGGGAAAGGAGATCTCGCTAAGATAATAGAAGAGAGGGGATATGAATACTATAAAGGTGGTGAGATAAATGCAAAAATTGAGTGATATAGAAAATATTAAAAAGGATAAGTATGACTTTGTAACCAAAATTAAGCCTGCTTATCAAACTGGGAAGGGTATTAATAGAGAATTGATTGAAGAAATTTCTAGGGTAAAAAAAGAACCGGAATGGATGAAAAATATAAGGCTAAAAGCTCTAGAAATATTCTTGTCGAAAAAATTACCTACATGGGGCCCTGATATCTCAGAAATAAACTTTGATGAAATTACATACTATGTAAAGCCGGAAGACAGAAAGGCAAATGATTGGAATGAAGTGCCTAATGAAATAAAAAATACTTTCGAGAAACTCGGAGTTCCAGAAATGGAAAGAAAATATTTAGCAGGATCAGTTGCTCAACTTGAATCTGAAGGCGTATACTCTAAGATCAAGAAGCAATGGGCTGATAAAGGTGTTATTTTCATGGATATGGATTCAGCCCTTCAACACTATCCTGACATAATAAAGGAACATTTTGGAAAAATAGTACCACCCAGTGACAATAAATTTTCAGCCCTAAATACAGCGGTCTGGTCCGGTGGATCATTTTTATATATACCCAGAGGGGTAAAAATGGATCTTCCTGTCCAAGCTTATTTCAGAATGAATGGAGAAATGGAAGGTCAGTTTGAAAGGACCCTAATAATAGCAGAAGAGGGAGCAAGTGTTCATTACATAGAAGGTTGCACGGCACCTACCTACAGTAAATATTCTTTACATGCTGCTGTAGTAGAAGTCTATGCTAAAAAAGATTCAAAAGTGAGATACACTTCAGTTCAGAACTGGTCTGATAACATAATTAATCTTCCAACAAAGAGAGCATGGGTGGAGCAGAATGCGAGAATGGAATGGGTACAAGGAAGTCTGGGTTCGAAAATTACGATGACATATCCTTCTTCTATACTAAGGGGTGAGTGGGCCTCAACATCGAATTTAAATGTCGCACTGGCTACAGGACCTGTATGGAAAGATAACGGAGCAAAAGTTGTTCATGCAGCACCTAACACCAGTTCTAAGGTAGTAGCAAAGAGTATTTCCGGGCAAGGTGGGATGTCTGTATACCGTGGTCTTCTTAGGATAAACAAAGGAGCATATAATTCAAAAGCATCAGTGCAATGCGATGCACTTATACTAGATGATTATTCAAAGAGCAATACCTATCCTCACAATGAAATATTAGAAGAGAGTGCGTCATTTTCTCACGAAGCATCAGTTGGAAAGATATCTGAAGAGCAGGTTAATTATCTAATGAGCAGGGGAATCAGAGAAGAAGATGCGAGATCCCTAATAGTCCTTGGATTCCTTGACGACGTTTTGAAGGAGATACCACTTGAATACTCTCTTGAATTTAATAAACTCATAAAGCTTGAAATGAGTAAGATGGGTGCAGTAGGATGAGCATAGAGAGAGAAATTGAATCTAGGAGGGCAATATCTGACAGTCTCCCTGTTTCGGGTGACCCAGATTCGCCTTCCATGAAATATTATACACAACTGAAGGAAGAAGAAGTAATCCCGCTAATGCACACCAAAAAGACAGGCTGTGCAGGAATGCAGCTTAACATAACAACACATAATGGTTCACCGTGCAGGTATTTATCAAAGGGAAAAATAAAATTTTCTTCAGTGGAGGACGCTATATCACACGAAGAAATAGGAGAAGATGAGATATTCACTGAAATATATGATAAAATGAGCGCCATTAATCAGGGATACTTTACGGATGGAAGTTATATTGGGGTTCCTTCTAATTATGAAAATGAAAATATGGTCAGTATCTTAAACACGGGAGATACAGATTTCAATTCAAGAAACATTTACAAAATAGGATCAAACTCTTCCATAAAATTGCTAGAGAATTTAATAGTGACTGGGAATTCCAATGTATCTCATGGTACTGTTATTAAAATTGGAGACAATTCATCAATGGATTATTATTTTTTAGAAGATGTAGGGAGTTCCAAGATCAGCTATGTTGAAAGAACTTTCATTATGTCAAAATATTCGAGGCTCAGAATACATCATCTCAGCATACCTGGAAGCAAGAATATTACAAGATTCAGGATAATTCAGGCTGATGAATTTGCTGAATCTTATTATTATGGTGCAACTTTAGGGAAGAAAAATGAACATCAGGACCTTGAGGTTTATACACATCATCTAGCTCCTCACGGGAAAAACGATACATCATTTAAAGGTATTTTAAGCGGAGAATCATCAATTATATTCAGAGGATTTATAAAAATAGACGAAAAATCACTTAATACTGACTCATTCTTGTTAGCAAATCTTTTACTCCTCTCTAAGGAGTCTAAAGGTAATGCATTACCAGTACTTGAAATATATAACGGAGAAGTTAGAGCAAAACACGGTGAAACAGTTTCTAATATTTCTGAAGACGAACTAATTTATCTGCAGAGCAGAGGAATGGACCAGAAAAAGGCAAAGAAGCTGATAATAGAAGGGTTCATAAGTCCCATAATCGCGCCCCTACCACCTGAAATAGCAGAAAGATATTTGGATATCGTAGAAGACGTGGTAGAAAGTGCTTAACGTTGAAGAGATTAGAAAAGATTTTCCAATATTAAACAGAAAGATAAATGGCAAGAGAATAATATATCTGGATTCAACAGCTACTACCCAAAAGCCTAGATTAGTTATTGACGCAATTGCACAATATTATGAGAATTACAATGCAAATGTTCACAGGTCAGTATATAAACTTGCCTCGGAAGCCACTGAACTGTATGAAAACGCCAGGAAAAAAGTAGCGGAATTTATTGGAGTTCACCCGGAGGAAATAGTATTTACTAGAAACACCACAGAAAGTCTAAATTTGCTGTCTTACAGTCTTGAATCAAAACTTATTAGAGGAGATAGGATTTTAATTAGTTCCATGGAGCACCATTCAAATATTCTTCCCTGGATGAGACTTGAAAAGAAAGGCATTAAACTTGACTATATTGAGCTCACAAAGGAAGGGACTATTGATATCGAGGATATGAAAAATAAAATTAAGAAAGAAACTAAGATAATTTCATTAACACATCAATCGAATGTTCTTGGTACTATTAACGATATTGACGAACTATCTAAAATAGCAAAGGAAAATGGTTCTATTTTTATAGTAGATGCAGCTCAGTCCGTTCCCCATATGCCTGTTAAAATTAATGAAAACATAGATTTTGCCGCTTTTTCTGGTCACAAGATGTTGGGCCCTTTGGGCATTGGAGTACTTTTCGGAAAGTATGATAATTTACTAGAACTAGATCCTTTTCAAAGGGGTGGCGAGATGATAAAGGAGGTTGATTTTCACAGCGTGGAATTTGAAGATCCACCTTTAAAATTTGAGGCTGGAACACCGAATGTTGAAGGAGCAGTAGGATTATCAGCAGCAATAGATTATCTAAATAAAATTGGAATGGAAAATGTAAGAGAACATGAGAAATTTCTTACCTCGAAAGCAATCAATCTTCTTAAAGAAATTAAGGATATTGAGATTTATGGACCTATGGATCCTGATAAACGAGGCGGAGTAATATCTTTCAATATAAGAAATAAAATTCTAAAGAGAAAAATGAGCGATGGCAATATTCATCTCGATGGGCTTCTTCATTCTCACGACGTAGCTTCTTACCTCGATGATAAAAATCTATACGTCAGATCTGGTCATCATTGCGCTCAGCCTTTGATGAAGTATTTGAATATAAAAGGAACAGCAAGAGCTTCCTTTTATATTTATAATGGGTTAGATGATATAGAAGAATTGGCATCCAGTTTGGAGGGAATAAATGTATAATGATGAGGTAATGGATAGATATCAAAATCCATTATTTTATGGAAAATTAGAGAAATGTAATATCATCATTGATGAAGCATCTACAACCTGCGGTGATAAAATAATTCTATATGTTGAGCAGGAAGAAGGAAAAATAAAGGATATAAGATTTCAGGGTGATGGATGCATTATATCTATGGTATCAACAGATCTTTTTTGTGAGAAGGCAAAAGGGAAGAGAATAGATGACATAATGAAAATTGATGAATTGATTTATATTAAAGAGTTTCCGGTAGATATAAGTCCGGGAAGAATTAACTGTGCATTACTTCCAGTAAGGGCTTTTAAGAGGGGTATTTCAAGGGCTATGAAATAACTAGCATTCTTATAATATATACATGAGTTATTATCTATTTAATTGTAGCAGTTTAAAGAAAAATAGATTATTCAGTAGTTGATGAACCACAAATGGAAAGCATTGAAGAATTTATTTCATCAGCAGAAAAGGGGGACAGAAGGGCCATTGGAAGATTGATAACAATAATTGAAAATAGAAGCAAGGGTTATCAGGAAATTCTTAGGATTATAGATAACATTTCTAGAAGAGCATATGTGCTAGGTATAACCGGACCCCCAGGTGTTGGAAAAAGTTCATTGATTTCCAGGCTGGCAGGATATTTCCAGACTAAGGAAAAACTGGCGGTAATAATGATAGATGCCACAAGTCCATTTAGTGGTGGTTCACTTCTTGGCAATAGGTTGAGGATTACGGATGGCGAAAATATATATGTTAGAAGTATGGCAACCAGGGGAATAAGCGGAGGTCTTAATCTAGCGATAGGTGATACAATAAAACTTCTTTCTTTCTTGGGCTTTTCCATGATAATTGTAGAATCAGTTGGTGCAGGTCAAGATGAAACTGATATAATTTATTTTGCAGATACGGTAATACTCGTTCTATCGCCAGGAACAGGCGATCAGATACAGGCTATGAAGGCAGGTCAAATGGAAATCGGTGATATGATTGTTCTCAACAAGGCAGATAGACCTGATGTTATTATCTCAGAGAAAGAACTGATGGAAATTTTGAGCATACCTGATACAGCAAAGGAGCATAGGCTATTCAAAGTTTCATCTCTAAATGGGTCAGGAATAGGTGAATTAATTAAAGCTATTGAGGAAGAAAAGGAATCCAGGACATCAAATATAAAGGAGAATGTGAAGAGGGAAAAAGAGAAACTTAAACAGGAATTATTGGCGAAAATAAACCTTAAGGAAAATTTAATAGAAAACATGGCAGAAAAGGTAATAAATGGAGAATTGTCAGAGGAAAAGGCTCTGATAAGAATACTGAATGACATGACTCAGGACGTTGAAGGTTCTAATCTTTGAAGATTTAAAATTTAGAAATACCATTAATATTAAGTAATGGAAACACAATAACCTTACAGTAGGTGAATGCTTTTATGAAAATAACAGTGAGTTTGATCAAAGCAGACGTCGGCGGTCTAGCTGGTCATTCAAGAGTACATCCAGATTTAAAGGCCGAGGCAGCACTTGTCCTGGAAGGTGCAAAGAATTCAGGTAAGTTGATAGATTATTATGTTACGTCAGTAGGGGATGACCTGCAGTTATTAATGACTCACAAGCATGGTGAAAATTCATCATTAATTCATGGTCTTGCGTGGGAGGCATTCATTAGAGCGACCGATATAGCAAAGAAATACAAGCTATATGGCGCTGGGCAAGACCTTCTGAAGGATACATTTTCCGGTAATCTGAAGGGAATGGGACCTGGGGTTGCGGAAATGGAAATAGAAGAAAGAAAGAGTGAGCCTATAGCGGTCTTTATGATGGACAAGACAGAACCAGGAGCTTTTAACCTTCCTATATATAAGATGTTTGCAGATCCTTTTAATACGCCAGGACTGGTTATTGATCCACATATGCATGATGGATTTGAATTCGAGGTATGGGACGTTAAGGAACATAAAAAGTTAGTTATAAAAACACCTGAGGAAACATATGACCTATTGGCACTTATAGGCTCAAAGAGTAGGTACATAATTAAGAGGGTCTATCCTTCCCAAAAAAATTCTCACATGCCCTATGAACCGGTGGCTGTTGTCAGCACTGATAAGTTACACGAAATAGCAGGTAAATATGTTGGTAAGGACGATCCAGTCGGAATTGTAAGAGCACAGGCTGGATTACCAGCGATGGGTGAGATTCTTGAAGCATTTTCATTCCCACACCTTGTTTCAGGCTGGATGAGAGGCAGTCACAACGGTCCTCTTATGCCTGTTTCAGTAGAAGATGCTTCACCATCGAGATTCGACGGTCCTCCAAGAGTAATAGGCCTCGGATTCCAACTTGCGGAAGGAAAACTCATAGGTCCTGCTGATCTCCTGGGCGAAAAGGCATTTGACAATGCAAGACAAACCGCTCTGGCAATCACGGATTACATAAGAAGGAATGGCCCGTTTGAGCCACACAGATTACCAGATGAGGAAATGGAATATACAACCCTGTCAGAAGTTCAGAAAAAATTGCAGAAGAGAATGGTAGATATTTAATGCCTAACGGAAATTTAAGAGGATTGCTTCTGAAAGATAGGATCATGGATATAGTGAGAGGGGACGGTAAATCAATATCTGAAATATACAAAGAAGTGAACATGGAAGAGGAATCCAAGATACACAGGTTAACACTAACCGGTTACCTCTGGGCAATGACAGATTTTGGTTTGCTGAAAGAAAAATATCAGAAACCATCAAAGCTCTACTCTTTAAGCAAGAAGGACGAAGATAACATCTACGAAATAGTCGCTGCAAAATTATCTCAAGAACCAGACGAAAAGAAACCTGAAGAAATACTTTACATTTTATATAAACTATTTGAGAGACCTATATTCAGGACGGAGCTTGAAAAAGCAGGAATAATAGGCGATATCAAAGGTAAGAAGATAGATAAAAGAGAAAGGAAGAAACTTGCGGAAAAAGTGGAAGTCAAAGGAGTCAGAATATCACCAGATATTGAAGCTTATATTCCAACTGAAGAATATCCAGAACTGGCATTCCGGATATTTGTTGAAATTCTAGCTGACAAATTCGAATTTAAAAAGGAAAAATCAGGTGTTCAGAAAAAGCTAGAAAATGTTGTTTAAAATCTTCCTTTCCTTGAGGAACGAAAGGTCATTTCTGTAAATATCCCTTATATCGTCCAATTTCAATACTAGCATCAGTAATCTCTCTAAACCAAGTCCCCATGCAGCAACGTTGTAATCTATACCCCATGGCCTCAGGACCTCAGGCCTGAACATTCCTGCTCCACCTAGTTCCATTTCTGTGTCGAGAAATTTTCCATGAATTTCCAGTGAAGGTTCTGTATATGGGAAATAGCTCGGCTTGAATCTAATATCTGTTATGCCAATTCTATTGTAAAAAATTCTAAGCGTTTTCATCAAGGTACCAAATGTGACCCCCTTGCCTGCCATAACGCCCTCTACCTGGGTAAATTCTGCAAGATGCTTAGAATCAACATTTTCTCTTCTGAATATTTTTTCCACAGAGAATATTTTACATTCCTTATCTGGGTGCTGTACAAGGTATCTTATAGTATTGACAGTAGTATGTGTTCTCAACAGCATCCTGGAAGCCTCCTTGCTTGACCATTCATACTGCCAACCTTTGGATCCATTTATCCCTCTTTCATGAACTTTCTTTACTTTATCCAGCATTTCTTGATCTATGTTTGCCTCACCTGAAACGTAGAATGTGTCTTGCATTTCCCTAGCGGGATGATTTTGGGGGATGAAGAGTATATCCATATCCCAGAAGGCGCTCTCAACGATGCTTCCTTTAAGTTCTTCAAAACCCATTTCAAGCATTACTTCCCTTACCTCCCCTATGAATTCAGAAAGTGGATGTATTTTTCCAGGGAGATAGCGAGGGGCATACATTGTGACATCGTAAGGTCTAATTTTGACTGAATCGTTGAAATTTTCAATTATTTCTGGCGTAATTTGATTAATTTCATTGCTTTCAATAAGTTCATCATCACTGATCCTTTCCCCTTCTTCTGTGAGCTTAACGCTTCTCACCATTCTGGCTTTTTCTATCAAGAATCCCTTCCGTGATTTCACATATTCAGCATTTTCCTCAGTTACATTTCCATTTTTTGCTGATAATAGTATCTCTTTAATTTTATTTATGTTTTCATTTATTTCGTTAACATCCGTTATAAATAGTTTCCCATCCTTGACTTCTCCACCTGATTTCAATATCTGTGCTAGGCCATATCTGAGTTCGTTGCCCATTAATTTTTCAAGCTCTCTGAGGTCATTTATTCCATTTAGGTAGTGTTTTAGCAAGTTTTCTTCAGGTAGACCTTTTTCTAAAACCCTGGATCCCTCCTGGCCAATAACGTAATATTTTATAGGATGTTCAGAAACATTTACAATTTTCTTTTCCTTTAACCATGAAATGGAACTTGAAGCTTCGTTCCTGTCCATGTGTTTAAAAATTTCCTCTGCCTCAACGTATCCTTTTCCTTTTAAGAATTTTATTAATTTTTTCTCTCCATTAGTAAGTTCCACTAATCTAAATTTATAGATGGTTGAAAAATTTTATCATTTGATGAAGAAATAAATTTTTTAATATATTATCGGAATAAGGTTCGGATGGAAAAAGAAGATCAAGAGGACAATTTTTCAGTATGGTACAATGAAATAATAGAAAAAACTGGATTATCTGATAAAAGGTATCCAGTAAAGGGACTAAATATCTGGCCTCCTTATGGGTGGAGCCTGATGAGGAACATTGATGAGATTATTAGAAAAAATTTTGATTCCAAAGACTATAAAGAAGTTAATTTCCCCACACTCATCCCTGAAAATCAATTTAATAAGGAAGCCGAACACATCAAAGGTTTTTCGAATGAAGTTTATTGGATAACACACGGAGGCGAAGATCTTCTTGAAGAGAGGCTGGTACTCAGACCAACTAGCGAGACAGCTATGTACCCTATTTTTTCGTTGTGGGTAAGGAGTCATGCTGACCTTCCATTACGAATTTATCAAATTGTTAATGTATTTAGATATGAAACCAAGCAGACAAGAACTTTCATAAGAGTTAGGGAAATACATTTTATCGAAGGGCATACTTGCCACGAAGATTATGAATCAGCTGAAAAGCAAATAAATGATGATATTGAAATATGGAAGAGTATAGCTGATACTTTAGCCCTCCCATATATAATGGGGAAAAGACCTGATTGGGATAAATTCCCCGGAGCACATTACACTATAGGCGTAGATACATTTTTCCCCTCTGGGAGGAGTCTACAAATAGCTACAATTCATCAGTATAAGGATAATTTTGCAAAGCCATACGATATAATCTATACGGATGAAAATGGTGAGAGAAAATATGCTCATCAGACCACATTCGGGATATCGGAAAGACTTGTAGGAGCAATAGTTGGAATCCATGGAGATAAAAAAGGATTGATTCTCCCACCTTCAGTTGCTCCGATTCAAATTATAATAGTTCCAATTCCAGGTGAAGGAGTTAACGAATATTCTCTTCTAGTTTTCAATAAAGTTAAAGAAGCAGGGATAAGAATTAAAATTGATGATAGGGAACAGTATACTCCTGGCTGGAAATTCAACGATTGGGAGGAAAAAGGTATCCCACTTAGGTTAGAAATAGGCAGGAAAGAAGTTGAAAATAAGAGTGTAACATTAGCTTATAGAACTGGTGGAAAGAAGCTTATGAGCCTGGAAGATTTTATTGAAAGGAAACAGGAAATACTGAATGAGATACAAAATATAATGAAGGAAAATGCTAAGAAAAAAATGTATTCTTATATCAAGCACATAGACAGCCTGGAAAAGAACGATGAGCTAATGCCCAACTCGATATACTGGTGTGGATCCAGGGAATGTGCGACTGTAATAGAGGAGAAAACGGGCAAATCTATACTTTCTTCAACAGAGGAAAATGGGAAATGCATAGTTTGCGGTAAAAGAGGAAATAAAACAGTAATATCTAAGAAATACTAACTTCTCTTGATCTTACTCTGGAAAGCCATATTCCAAGGATACCGAAAAGGATAAGGATTACAGATATGCTATACAATCCAATGTCGTTCCAGTCGCCGTATGCAATAGACCACCCAAGATAAAAAATGACAGCTCCCAGCAACATTATAAACGAAAGGAAGCCAAGTATCTTATTGCCATCTAATTTCATTTAAGGCTGATAGATATCTCCCTTATATTTTTTATGAGGGAAAATGACAGTGCAAAAATGTTTAGTATAATGAATCAATATAGAAAAGCAATTCCAGAGGTTTAAAAATGAAATGGTATGGAAACATAAATATAGGAATGTTTTATCGCTCTGGAAGCATCAGGAGTAGATTTTAATGGCCAAGTTTAATATATTGTTACACGAAATGGTTCCGGAACATATCCTCGTGCCAGAAGAGGAAGAGTCTAAATTATTGGAGGAAATTGGTGTATCCAAGAATCAGCTTCCGAAAATAAGAAAATCGGACCCAGTCATAAAGGCTTTAGAGAAAATTAGCGGAGATATAGAGCCTGGGAGAATAATAAAAATTGTGAGAAAAAGCAGAACGAGTGGAATTGCAATTGTATATAGGATGGTTATAGGTGAATAAAATATGAAAAGTATTTTGAATACATTTTTTAAGGAATATGAAGTAGTTAATCACCAACTTGTATCATACAACGACTTCATCCCTACAGAAGATAACCCTGATTCAATAATGCAGCAAGTTTTTGATACTCTAAGGGTAACGGATGATGACGAACCGGGAGAAATGAAGCTAGATAGATCAAAAACAGGAGGGTCAGATATAAGAATTAGATTTGGAAGGCGTAAGGCAAAAGGAAGGAATGAACCGACTGTATCTATAGAACTGCCTAAAATTAGGGAACCTACAGGTTCAGAGAATTACATAACACCACTTGAAGCAAGACTAAGAGACTTAAATTACATGGCTCCGCTGTTTCTAGAATTTACGGTAATTGAAGACGATGTTGAAACAAGAAATGAAAAAATCAAGATTGGCGAATTTCCAGTTATGGTACGTTCCAAGATTTGCATACTTCATAAAAATAACATAGACGAATTCATAAGAAGAATCAATCTCCGTAAAAATGAGAAAATAAGAGGTATGACAGAAGAAGAACTTCTTGCACTCCCATACGAGAAGAAGCTACAACTTCTGGGAGAAGACCCCCAGGATCCCGGAGGATATTTCATTATCGGGGGTACAGAGAGAACCTTAATATCAATGGAGGATCTGGCTCCAAATAAGATTATAGTTGAATATGAAGAAAGATATGATACAAAGGTGGAAGTGGCGAAAATATTTTCACAGAAGGAAGGGTATAGAGCTCTTATTACAGTCGAGAGGAAAGCAGATGGTATACTTATAGTGTCAATACCTTCAATTGCAGGCACCATACCCCTGGTTGTTTTAATGAAGGCCCTTGGTGTTGAAAAAGATAAGGATATTTACGATTCAGTTGTAACTAACGAAAGAATGGTGCCAATTATATACGCAAACATCGAAGATGCAGAGAATCCAGAAATATATCCCCCTGGCGGGATTATGACCACTAAAGATGCAATAAATTATCTTGAGAAGAGATTCGCTGCAGGCCAAGCAAAGGAGTTCAGAGAAAAGAAATTATCACAAATACTTGATAAAAATCTACTACCTCACCTTGGAGATAGCCCAGAGGACAGAACTAAAAAAGGTATTTATCTTGGTAGAATGGCCAGAGCATTACTTGAACTTAACCTAGGAATAAGGAAGGAAGATGACAAAGATCATCTTGCAAATAAGAGAATAAAATTATCAGGAGATTTGATGGAAGAGCTTTTCAGAAGCTCTGCGCAGGCATTGCTCAAAGACCTGAAAGGACAGTTAGAAAAAACTTACAACAAAAAGAGGGGAATAAGGCTAAGTGC